>Ga0074044_10000872_pt1 | contig 28113 bp, 25 predicted proteins | sample BogForMeECP23OM1_FD_94443 | JGI IMG/M metagenome (GOLD analysis project Ga0074044, IMG submission 94443) | Bog forest soil microbial communities from Calvert Island, British Columbia, Canada - Bog Forest MetaG ECP23OM1 | ecosystem: Environmental > Terrestrial > Soil > Wetlands ...
GGTGGCCAGTTCCATTACGCGTTTCACTACGTCACAGGTCATCTCGATGTGGACGTCGAGAAGAGTTGGGTGAACCAGGAACATGAGACTGGTTTCTCCCAATTCGCGAGCTACAGGCAAACGCAGCGACGATCGCATGGCTCCGGCAAAGGCGCGTTCCCGATAGATTTCGCTGCAGCTTCCAGAAAAACAAGGCACGCCGGCAGCCGTGATCTCAGACATGATCCGGTCCCGGCTCCATGCCCGGCGGAGGCGCTCGGCGGCAACGAACACGTAGTACTTGTAATAGGCATGCCCGATCTCAGAGCGAGGCTCGGTAAGGCGTAGTGCGGGCACGGAGCGGAAGCACTCGGTCAACTGGGTTGCATTCTTGCGGCGGATCGCGACCCATGCAGGGAGTTTTCGCAGGATGACCCGTCCTAATGCGGACTGCATTTCCGTCAAACGCCAGTTCGTGCCGAATGATTCATGCAGCCAGCGAAACCCCGGAGGATGCTCGCGGCGAAACATCGCGTCATAACTCTTGCCATGATCCTTGTAACTCCAGGCACGGTTCCAAAGCTGCTCATCGTTCGTGGTCACCATCCCACCTTCGCCGCCGGTGGTCAGGATCTTGTCCTGACAGAACGAGAATGCCGCCATGTGTCCCAGGGAGCCTACGGGCTTGCCTTTATAGGTGGCGCCATGGGCTTGGGCGCAATCTTCGATAACTTTCAGGCGATGCTCTTCCGCCAATTCAAGAATAGGATCCATGTCGCACGGCCAGCCGGCTAAATGAACAACGATGATTGCCCTGGTTTTCGCTGTGATCGCCGGTCGAATGGTTTCCGCCGTAATGTTCTGGCTTTGGCGGTCTACATCGACGCACACCGGACGTGCACCGCGCATGACCGCACAACTCGCGGAGGCGATAAAACTCCGGGATGTAGTAATCACTTCATCTCCCGCCCCGATTCCCAGAGCGTGCAGAGCCAATTCCAATGCCAGCGTTCCGTTGGCTACGCATATCCCGTACTTGGTCCCAACCTGATCGGCAAATTCACGCTCGAACCGGCGGCCTTCCGGTCCGGTCAAGTAGTTCACCCTGCCCGAACGAAGCACGGAGGTCACAGCCTCGATTTCATCGCTGGCGAAATAAGGCCAGGGTGGAAACGGCAAGGACTCGCGGGCAGGTGATGGCGCGATCGTTTGCCGAAGCGTTGCGGTGCTCATATTGATTGGCGAGTGAAAGAGTTGGATTTGGTGCTGGTGTAAACTTATTTGCCGGCTGCGGTGGACGATGCATCGCTCCGGGCGCGCGCTGGGATGCCAAGAACCGTGGTTCGCTCCGGGACATTGCGCGTAACTACGGCTCCAGCGCCCACAATAGCGCCGGAGCCGATGTGCAGATATTGTAAAATTCGCGCTCCCGTGCCGACCAGAACACTCTCACCGATCACCACGCCTCCCGAAATGTTTGCCCCGGGGTTGACCACAGAACCGCGGCCGATGCGAGCTTCGTGTCCCACGGTGCAGCCGAAGTTACAAAGGGCGAACGGTTCCAAAACGACGTTTACCGTCGCCACCACGCCGGCTCCGATGAAGCAACCGTCACCGAGGCTGGCGGACTCGAGATCGATGATGGCAGTTGGGTGTATAAGTGCCGGCCACGAGATTCCGTGCAGCAGGGAATTGACTTCCTGGGCCACTTGCAGTCGAACGCAGGGGCTGCCAATGCCCACGGCAATGGCGTCGATTGTGCTGCGATGTCGATCGAGCCAGTTGAAGTCTCCCACCACTTGGTCTCGACTATCATGGTTTCCCAAGCGGGAAAGATCGTTCACGATGTAGCCAGCGAACTCGAATCGGTGCTCAACTTGATTGATCCACTTCAGCGTCGATGCCACTTCGCGAGCCATGCCCCCGGCGCCAATGACGGCAATTCGCTGCGCTCTCATAAAGTGTTGCCGGGGCCGGGTTTTGCAGGCGTGCCCCGGAACTCAGGCATCGTGGCGTGTCCCGGTCTGGTGACGCCCTCACGCCGAATGACTTGCCCTATGGTTTTGGCCAGGATGGAGAGATCGAGGCAAAAACTCCAATGGTCGATGTACCAGAGGTCAAGTGCAAATCTCCGATTCCAATGCAATGTGTTTCTTCCATGGATCTGCGCCCATCCCGTGATTCCTGGTTTCACTTCGTGACGCCGCATCTGTTCGGGCGTATATCGTGGAAGATATTCCGGCAATAAAGGACGCGGCCCCACCAGGCTCATCTCACCATGAATTACGTTGACCAGCTCGGGGAGCTCATCGATACTGCTGTTGCGCAGGAACCTCCCGAACGCGGTCATGCGGTCCGCATCGGGGAGCAAGCGTCCCTCCACATCCCTCGCATCCGTCATGGTGCGAAACTTAAAACAAGTGAAGAGCTTACCGTGCCAGCCTGGACGAGGCTGGGGAAACAGGATCGGCGACCCCAGAAATATCCGTACCAGGGCCGCCACCATCAAGAGGGGCAATCCAAGCGCCACGAACGCGGCGACTGCCCCCACCAAGTCGAACGCCCGCTTCGCTCCCAGCGCGATCGTTCTCGAGTGGCTTTCATTTCGGCGTACCGCCACTCCACCTGCTCTGATCTCAATGGACAAGGACTCGCCGCTCCTGGGTAAAATGTTGCGGCTGAAACTCCGGCGAGCGGGCTTCACCAAGAAGGATGTGACGGTAGATGGAGGACACTTCGTTGGTGCATCGTTCGGCATTGAACATCACAGAAACCAGTTCTCGTCCCAGATCCGCCATGAGTCTGAATTCGGTGTAATGGTCGAGCACGTCCAGCACCGCCCTCGCCAGAAGATCGGGCCGGCAAATCGGAACCAGCCTGCCGGTTCTCCCCGGCTGCACTACCTCCGGCAAGCCACCCACCTGGCCCGCGATGGTAGGCACTCCGGCGAGCAGAGGCTCGACAACGCCACCGCAGTTCTCCGATAACGGAACGTGAACCGCACAGTCGAAGTCTGGCCAACTCAAGCCAACCTCGGTAGCATCGAACATGCCCGGCATCAGAATCCTCCCTGCCCCTTTGTCCTGAGCCAGCCGGCGAAGCTTTTCCTCGTACCTTCGAGATTTTCCGAATGTCCCCCCGATGAGAACGCCCCATACGTCGGCTCGGACCCGCTGCACCCGGCTAATCGCTTCAATGATGTCTTCGTGGCATTTCAGTCCCACCGTTTGAGCGAGGTACCATTTGGGGGCATAGATCAGATTAATGTTCCCCACCACGACGGCGTTCCGGGGAAGATTCAGCCTGCCTCGCAGATAGTTCTCGCGGTGAGTCGAAAACCGCTCAGTAGGTGCACTGTAATAGCTGAGAAACCGTTTTGCTGCGGGGACCTTTGCGGATTCATAAAGTTGCATGGTGTACTGGCTGCTGGCGATCCAGTAATCGTTCTTGCCCGCCGAGGCAATCTCGGCCCATTTCGAGTTCCCGTGTTCAAGATGCAACGGCCCCGGCACCTGAAAGACCCTCGGAATGTCATGATTGCGCCCGAGTGCACACCGCAACATCAGCGTCGTACTGACGAAATGGCTGTGGATCACCTCAGGCTGAACCTCGCTTACCAATCGCCGTACTGCCGAAATGGATTTCCGCATTCTGCCCGGGTTCCGAAGCGGCAGATTACAATCCACGAAATGCAGAGCCGCGCCGCTTTCCTGCCACGCGGGGATCGCCGCACCGGAGGAACTGGGCAATGCCACGTGCACTTCGATGCCTTGCCGCACCAGACTGGTCACCTGACGCGCCGCCCACTGGGCGCCCTCCGCTGTCTTCACGATTTGCAGCACTCTCACGCCGTTGCGCCTTTCACCCTGTTGAACCGGCCTGGCGCCGATAACCAGCCCTCGGTCGCTTGCCGGAGGAAGCAATAAAACTCATTGCGACGCTTGGTCAGTGCCTCCGGGCGGTAGGCCTGCACTTGCCTGAGATTGCGGGCGGACATTCGGGAGAGCCGTTCGGGATCGGTCAACACTTCCTGGATCTTTGCCGCCAAGCCCGCAACATCGCCGGGATCGACTAGATCTTCGTCAGCCAGCAGTTCTGGAATCCCTCCCACTCTGGTTCCGATGCATGGCAGTGCCCTGGTCATGGCTTCAATCATGGCTCGCGGCAGGCCTTCGGTTCTGGAGGGCATCACAAAGAGACTGGCTCGGTCCATTTGATCGCGGATCGGCTGTCCCGATGGGAGCTCGCCGAGCAGAGTCACATAGTCGGATAGGTCCAGCTTTCGGCACAGTTTCTGCAACTCCGCTCGATGCTTGCCATCTCCCACCAAAACAACCGCAGGCGCAATGACCGGAAGCAGATGTCTCACCGCTCTAATCAAAACATCTGCGCCCTTGTACATCTGCGCCAGAGACCCTACAAACAGAATTCTGGGGCGTTCACCGTCGTGATAGAAACGCGCCCGGTCGACAAACTGCGTGTTTTCACAGTAGACGCTGGCATAATTGGTGGTAAAGCTTTTCGGGGCAAACCTGAAATCGAGGGAGCCCACATCGGACACGCCGATCGAGTGCGCGGGGCATGGGTATCTCTTTTGCAACTGTTCACGGGTTACGTACGCCACCGCGACCGCCCGTGTGCACTGCCTGCGCAAGGAGCGGGTTGCCAAGGTTCTGAACAGTGGGCGCAGGGGATGCCGGATCGTGTGCGGGCCCATGGCCTCGTGTGGATCCCCCACAACCTCAAGGCCATAGGGCCGATGCTGCTTCCAGAAACTGGGCAGGAGTTCATTCGCGAGCGGAGACCCAACTCTGCATAGCAACGTGTCGCCGGGTCCCACCGCACTGAGTAGAGACCTGCGGATCTTGCTCCGGTGCAGCAGGAACTGCTCTGGGCCCAGATAAAATGGAAGAGGCCAGAACTCAACCGCAGGGCCGGTCACCGCTTGATAGCTTCCGCCAATCTCAGGGTCTACTTTCGCCCGCGCTATAATCCGAACCGAATCGAATACCATCAGATATCTCTCCCAAAAGGGATAGCCGTAACAAACCTTCGTCCAGACAGAGCCGTCAGCCGCCAGGCTGAATCGATGCTCGCAAGTAATGGCCAGTCGCATCGCCGTACTCAGATCGCTTTTCGATAATCTGCCGGGAACCGTGCTGCCGTTCTGCGGAGGCGGCTGGCATCAGATCCCAGGTAAATTACCAGGAACGGCAAGAAAATATTCTTGAGAGCGATAAACAGGTCGACGTCAAGATCGTGCGCCAGTACGACCATCGAAATGCAACTCAGGAATGGAATGAGCAGGACTCGACAATCTCTGGGGTCAATCGATCCGCCCAAGTTGCTCATTTTCGCGACCAGGTAACCAAAGAGCGCGAACCCGAACGGCACCCCGAGAAGGCCAAAGTTAAGCATCGCTTCTCCGGCCAGTCCGTACACCCTTGATGAGGAGGGATCACGATTGGATTCGTATGCCCCCTCGCCATACTCCAGATTCGTCGTCCATTTCACTTTGGTGGGAAGCCGATCCTCGGAAATGAAGCGCGGAACCAGCAAGTTGAACGCTCCCAAGTAGGTTCTTCCCATGGCGTATTCATAGGGGCCCGTCATTAAGCGATAAAGCGCAAACGCCTGCACGTCAGTTCTTGCCAGGTCCTGTACCAGGACGCTTCCAAATGATCGGCCGGATTTCTCAACTGCCTGCGCTCGCCAATCTGAATCGGAAAGCGCCCTGACGCCCTCGGCGCCGGCGTACTTATAGAATCCGTAAAAATACATGAAGGCCAGCATTACCAGTGCGAATGCGGCCATCGCTTTACGCGTTACCGGGCGCATTCCGTAGTGAATCATGCCCAGCGCCCAAAGGATTGCCCATATCACATTTTGCCTGCTGCCCCGCCACCCTCCGAGCAATAGCTCAAGCGCGACCATGAACCCGATCAGCGGAGTCAGGAGAAACCAAGTAACACGCTTTTGCCACCACAGGGTAGTGACCCCGATCATGAGCAGGATGGGCAGACTCTCCGAGATGGTGAAAATCCAACCCGTATTGTTGAACTTGTAGGGAGCTTCGGTGAAGGATTCTACGAGACCGCCGATCCCATGAAACCGAGCCAGCACATATACTTCGGCAGCCATCGCGGCAAGAATTGCGGTCCCGAGAACGGGCAGGAACCGCGAGCTTCTCAAGGTCCAAAGCGCGCGTAGCGGGCGCCGTTTCCGGCCGAAAATCGCCAGCGCAGATCTATAGGAAAGTAAGCCGGCGAAGTTGAGGCACGACATCAAACCAAGCCATGGCCTGTAATCCGCGGGTTGGTTAGTAACATAAAGCAGCTTCGTATCGGCAAGAATCTGAATGAGAGGAGCCAGAAAGAAAAAGTGCACTCCCAGCACCGCCACCAGGCCAATGGGGTCGAACAGATCGATTTCCCCGGTCGCCCATCGGTATACGTCAACCCCCACCAGTCCGCCGCAGGCCACCAGCGGAATCAAGAACCAGTGAAGCAAGTCAGCATCGGCCAGAGAAAACAAATACGCAATGACGGCAGCGACAAAGGTCGACACGGCGAACCCGGCCACCACCGTAGCCGGGCGCGAGGGGTTGCACTGAGAGATGAACGCCAACGAGTTCTGGTTCGCGATCACGAGGCCTCGTGGTTTGCGGCAAGGGTCCGGCTTAGGGCGGTTCCGGCAGCGGTTATCAGGACCACCACGGAACCTAACAATGCCCAAACGGCGCCCAGTAAGCGGAACCGCGGCACCAAGGTAATTGAACCCACGAAGGTTGTCAGCATGCACAGAAGGCCGATCGGCAATTGCACCCAGAATTGGCGGACTGCGGTCAGGGCATAGACCAGGAAGGAAGCCATGACGTTAAGCCCGGCAATCAATGCGAGCAGCACGAACAAGAGGCTCTGTTTCGCATACTCCGGCGTGTAAAGAATGCTGAGCAGCCGGCTGCCCCAGCCCGCGGCCACCAGCACCAGCACGGCCGCAACAGCTGCGCCGCACGCCAGCAGTTTCAGCAACAGGCGCTTGAAGTCTTTTATTCTTCCCTCGGCAAACAGCCTGGACAATCTTGCCAAGGCTGACTGGCCGAGTGCATTCGCGACGATGGTCGCCGCCATTACGGGGTAGGCCATGGATGCAAAGATTCCGAGCTCGTTGACGCCGAGAGCGTGGGCAATCGCGTAGCGCGGGATGTTGCTGTTCAAGGACGTGATGGCGCTCACCAACCCCAGCGGAAGGCTGGCGACGGCGAGCGTCTGAAGCGTTGTCCGGTGGAAACGGAGCGCCATGCCGCCTTCGAACCCGGCGAGACGCCGCGCCACTCGAAAGTCATAGAGAGCGATCACCGCTGTCGCTGAGCAGATCCACACCAGCAGGGCCACGGGAAGGTTGCGCCCGACTGCAAAGCACAGCCCGAACAGGCCGATTCCGATGCTGCCGCGGAGCAGCAGCGCGACTGCAACGCAATCGAGTCTTTCGAATTTTTGCATCAAGCCCGCGATAACGTCGCCCAGGGATTCCAGCGACTTGAAGGCGGCAACCAACAGCACAATGCAGATCACCGTGCGCGACAATCTCAGAAATGCGGCGGCGCCGGCGATCAGCAGGACCGCGGCGGCCGATCCCAGAAGACGAAGGGTCACGTAGTCGGAAAAACGGTACTGGCAGAGCGCGTCGGTGCTCTGTACTCCCCGCAGTTGAAGATTGCTCAGCATGAACACAGGCGCACAGACCGCCAGGGCAAAGGCGAACTGACCCACCACAGCGGCAGAACCGAGCTTCGCCATGACGCACAGCATGAGCCATTGACACGCCGCATACCCTACCCAGCCCAGAAACGACCAGCTGAAACCAACCCGCAAGGGAACCACAGCTCTTCCGCTAGCCGCGGCCGGATTAAAGGGGGTGGGTCTTGCTAAGGATTGCGACTGCGATGCCATGGGGTTACGGTGCTCGCCTGGACAGGAGTCTGCGGGAAAGCTTCTACGGCAAACGATAGATGCTCGCGCCGGCGGCAGCCGGCAGGGCAGCCTCGAAGTCCTTCCATGCGCTCTTGGCCGCGCTGTTGGGCACGAAGAGAATGTCGTTGTCCCGCATGGCGAGGTCGGTTGCCTCGGAACGGAGGATCTTCTTCAGGTTGACGGGTATCTCCTGGCGGCCCTGAGGAGTGGTGCGGATGAGCATCGCCGATCCCCTGGCCGCCGTGGAGTTCGTGCCTTGGGCCAACGCAATGGCTTGCAGAAGGCTTAGCTGTCCATCGTGAACCATGGGAAATCCGCCCGGGTGGGCCACGTCCCCGACTACGTAGACGATCCCGGTTCTTTCCACGAAGATGGTATCGCCAGGCAGAATCTCTGGATTGTCTTCCGGATTGGGGGTTGCGCCTGCAGTCATCTTCGCGCGTTGCGGTTCGCCGGTCTGGCTCGCATGCGTGATGGTGATGGCCGTGCCTGCCAGAGGAGTGAGCCCTTGCGCTGCCGATAAATAGTCGAGCAGATGGTGCGAACCGAACGCCGGATAAATCCCCGGGTTCTTGACCTCGCCAAGCACGGAAACATTCTGGGTGGCGTATTCGGCGATAAAAACGGTCACCTGGGGATCCTTGAGATAGCCGCCTGCTATGAATTTCTCAGCGATGAGGGAGGCAGCCTGTTCCGCTTTCAGGCCAGCAACGTGAAGCCCGCCGACCAGGGGCAGAACCACCTCGCCCGAGTTGCTGACGCGCAACTTCCCGCTCAACTCCGGGGTGTCGAAGATAGACATCTCAATCAGGTCGCCGTTGCCGATGGGTCCCACGGCGCCACTGCCGAAACCGCTGCCGCCGAAAGTGCTGGCCGGAACGGAAGCGGACGTCGACATCGCCATGGGCGAAGGTTGTTGCGCCAGGGCGCTTCCCACCGCGAGGAGCAGCACAGTCCAGAGGCAATTCTTCATGGCAGGTTCCTTATACGCGATGCGCATCGACGTTGTGATGGCCCTTCCGGTTGCTGCGTTCGTTGCCATTTCCATTTCCGTCGTGGGAGGCGTTGTCGCGATAGTAGTGCGAATACTCGGACCCGTAGTGACCGTAATACTGGCTGTACTCGACGGAATCGAAGGAAAGATCGTTGACGATGACGCCGACAATGTTGGCGCGGACCTTGCGCAGGACGTCGCGGGTACGGATCAGAGACTGGCGCCTGGATTGTCCGGAACGGGCGATGAGGACAACCACGTCCGCGATGCGGGCGCTGACCACAGCGTCGGTTACGGCCAGCACCGGTGGCGAATCGATCACAATGTAGCGGAACTTTTCCCTCCAGTGCTGCATCAGTTGGGGCATCGCTTCCGAGGCGAGCAGCTCCGATGGATACGGCGGCATGTGACCAGCCGTGACCACGCTCAAGCCGGGAATTTGTTCGATGGCCACCGGGGCGTTGTCCGGGGACTCGGTTCCCGCGAGGCAGGCGCTGAGACCGCTGTTCATCGCAATTCCGAGACAACGATGGACTGCGGGACGGCGCATATCGGAGTCGATGAGCAGGACTTTCTGTCCGGTCTGCGCGAGAACTATGGCCAGGTTGACGGCGTTGAAGGTTTTGCCCTCCTGCATCATGGCGCTGGTGACCAGAATGACCTGAGGGGGAGTTCCGGGCGATGAGAGCAGCAGGGAAGTACGCAACGCACGGAACGCCTCGGCGCTGCCGGAATTGCGATGTTCCATCGTGACCGGAGGGGGGAACTGGCATCCCCCTCGAGTTAAGTGCTTACTTCCGTTACTACGATTCCCGGCAAGCCTCGGAATCACACCCAAAGAAGGCAGCTGGCAATGGGTTTCGATGTCTTGCGGAGTGCGGAGGGAGTTGTCCACGTTATCGACAACGAAAGCCAGAGCCACACCGCCGAACAACCCGCCCATCAGGCTGAGCGCAAGGTTCAGCGGAAGGTTCGGTTCGACAGGCTCGATCGGCTGGCTCGCCTGGTCGACGATGCTTATGCTGCTGGACTTCAAGCCCGCCATGATGCCGGCCTCTTTCAGTTTCTTCAGCAGGCCATCGTAGAGATCGCGGCTGGATTCGACATCGCGGCGCAGGATGGCATACTGCGTGGCGTCCTGGTTGAGCTTATAGGCCTCGCTTTTCTGCCGGTCGAAAGAAGCCTGCAGCATCTGTTCCGATTTCAGGGATGCCTGGTAGTCGGCGCGCATCGCCTCACCGACTTTCCTGATTTCTCGCGGAATGGCGTCGTCAAGCTCTGCGAGTTGCGACTGCAGTTGAATTACGCGGGGATACAAAGGCCCATACTTCGCCGTGAGTTGTACATAGTTTCCGCGGAATTCAGCGCGCTGTTTGTAGAGCGCGGCGAGGATGCTCTCGGGCGCAAGGTTCGCGATGAGTTCGGGATTCTCCGTGATGCCGATGCGGTACTTGGCTTCCTTGACGATGCGATCGCCCTCCGCGGCGGAGAGTTGTTTATTGAGTTCTTCCAGCTTGTCGAGGATGATGTTGTGAGTTTCGTCGGTACCGAGGATCCCGGTCTTCTTCTGGTAGTCGGTCAGTCTTTCCTGCGAATCCGCCGCATGCCTCTTGAGGTCGTCGAGTTGCTTGGTCAACCAGTCAGAAGTTTGCAGGGTTGCCCTATATTTTGTTTGGAAGTTGTACTCAATATAGGTAGCGGCGACAGCATTGGCGACCTGGGATGCCAGCCGAGGATCTGTGCTGCGGAAATGAATCTCGACAATCTGAGTTTTCGGAATCAGCTGTACGTTGAGCGATTTGTGGAATTCCTCCGTCAATTTCGCGCGCGTCTTCAGGTTTACATTGGCGAAGTCCCGATCCGGCGGAACGGTATGCCTTCCAGCGAAATCCTTTTTCTGATGCAAACTCAACTGTCCGATCACGCTCGTCGCAATCGTGTTGCTCTGCAGAATGCGGATTTGGGTTTCGAGTTTCGTGTTCAGGTCTAATCCGATGGGCATGACAATCTGTTCCAGCCCGAGACTGTCATTTCCGTCCAGGTCTAGAAGCAGGCCAGCCTTAGCGTCATACCGTTTCGGGAGAATCAGGGAGAATGACATGACCAACAGCACCACCAGGGCCAGGCTCCCGAGGACGAGCCACCGGCGCTTCTGCAGGACCCTCCAGAATTGCACAATCGAAATCTGATCGTTGGGAGAGTCGATGGTGAACGAATGGGCTTCGGGAAAACTGGCGCGCACCAAGTCATTCCCGTCCCTCAAGACGACGGACTGGTGGTCGTTCATTGCGTTGTCCTTGGATAGCTGGGTTCATGCGCGGAATGATAGGCCACATACGCGTTCGCGGCGGTTACCGCGAGGGCTGGAACGAACCACCACCGATGCCGCTGTTCTTTTAGCCGGTAGCCAAGATACGCTATGCCGGCTTCCATAGGAATGCCGGCGCCGTAGAGTGCCCCGCGACTGCGAAATGCCACCGGAACGAAGGAACAAGTATGTTGTTCAAGACAGGTATTGGTTTTTTCCACATTCACAATCGAAGAGGCAAACATCGCGCTCATGACAACCGCGTACTTGCCGTCCAGTGCACGATTCAAGCCACCCGCCGCGGCGGGTGCGGCCCTCTGGAAGCGAGACTTCTCGGCACCATTGTCCGGTGCGCCCGGCGTCTTTACCGTGCTGGGAGAGTCCGGATAGCTTGAGGCGGCTTGGGCGGGCGATGATTCGGTTCCGCCGCTCGTTGCCCGGCCGTTCGGAGGCACGGCGAAACACAACTGGCGGCACGCCAGCAACACTGCAACTGCGAGACTGATTCGAAGGCATGCTTTGTTCATTAGACTCTCCAAATGTAGTTGTGGAATTAGGAAACCCCAAGAATGCTGCTGGCTTGCGATTGCGGGCTGGAATGTGAGACGAAAGCAATCGGCTCGACGTCGTCGGCACCTACTTCCAAGGATGCCGCCTGCATGATCAGATCGACATTAAGGATGAAACGAAACCCAGTTGTTTTCCGCAGCAGAATCCCTTCGATTCCAGCCAGACATCCCGATTTGATTCGAACCCGGTCGCCGGCTTTCAAAAAGGGGTGGGGCTCGGCTCTAAGCACCGACAGAATTGCTCGCAGCGCCTCGATATCTTTAGTCGGTACCGCCACAGGAGAGCCCCCGAAGCCGATCAGGTTCACAAGCTTCGGCACCTGGAGAACGCGCAACTGGTCATGCAGTCGGATGCGGACAAATAGGTACCCTGGAAAAAGCGGTAACTGCACTTCAACCTTGCAGCCATTGCGCCACTGGTGAAGAGCGCGATAGCACGGGAGGAAGCTCTCGATCTCGCGAAGAACAAGCTGCTCGAGTACCTTTTTCTCGTGGCGCGGATAAGTGTAGACAGCGTACCACTTGAACTGATTCATCTGGTCTTATCCACCCTCAGGCAGCGCGCCCTGTGCCCAGCCTGGTTGCTGTTCCGACAACGGGCATAGCTTCGCAGCGTCACTTAGATTGGCTTTTCTTAACAAAACCGATCAGCGCCTGCGTGTGCCCCGCAATTTCAGCCCCCAAAGATGCGTGGGATGCTTGTGCCAGCGGCACGAAGGTAGGAGTATCAAGATTAAGATCGCAGACAAAGCTCGCGAGACTCCCGGTCCGAGCCTTCCCATCAACGAAAGACTGGGACCGAGTTCAAATGCTTTGGGCCGGGTCTACGGGCAACGGAAGGGCAATGAGGGCGGTCGGCCAGAAAAGTTCTTTGAGGCTTCGCTCCACAGATCGCGGGCTTGTGATCAGCGTCTCGTTTTGGGCGGCGCGAGTTCTTTCGCGAAGAATTCGGCGGCCATTTCGGCGACCTGCTTGTGCACGGCTTCGCGATCGACGCCGGGTTTATCCATGAAAAATTGTGGAAGCTGCTTCTTTCCGGCATCGGTGCCGACGTCGAGGAACGTGTAATGGCCGACACCGCCGGGCAGGATAGTGAGTTTCGCGCCCTTGATATTTGCGGCGAAGAACTGCGCATTTTCGGCGGGGGGAGCGATGGGATCGGCCGCGCCGGCGACAATCTCCACGGGGATCGCGATCTTCTGCAAACTTTCGGGCGTAAACGCGCGAGCGACGGCGGGAGCTATGGCAAAGACGGCTCGGATGCGCGGATCGCGATAGGAATCGCCGGAGCGCTGCAAGGCCTGTTGCACGTCAGGTTGCTGTTGGATGGCCTTGAACTTCTCCATCAAGTCCGGCATCTCGGGAGGATCGCAAGCCCCCGGTTGTTCGTCGCACCAGGCTAGAATCCGGTTGAAATCAGTACGCGCGCCGGCGAGTTCCATCATGGTGTATCCGCCATAGGAGAAACCGGCCGCGCCGATGCGATCGGGGTCGATTTTGGCGCCCAAGCGGGGATCCGCGAGCATGTCGCTGATGACCGCACTGATGTCCTTTGCCCGCTCCCAGCCTTCGATAAAGCCCTGGGTTGTGTACCCGGTCACGGCGTTGTTACCGGGATGATTTACGGCGACGACGATGTAGCCGCGCGCGGCGAGATTGGTGCCGAGCCATGCCATCTGCAGGGCGCTGCCGCCGGTGCCGTGCGAGAGCGCGATCAGCGGAAACTTGCCGAAGGATGGGGCGAGCGTAGCATCCTTGGCGGCGCGGCCGGCATAGAACAGCGGCGCGTCTGGAGGGCCGATGTACTGGTCCTTTTCTCCGGCGCTGTCTTCGGCCGGATACCAGATGATGCCGTTCAGCGTGTGATCGTCAGTACCGCGCCAGTTGTAGTCCTCGGGCACGGGAAATTGGCGGAGGCTGAAGCCGACGGAATGGAGGAGCGGTTGTTCTTCTTTTTTTTCTTTCTTGTAGGCGAATGAAAAGAGCGTGAAAACGAGCAATGCAAGGATGAGGATTCGTCGATTCAACATGATCTGCCTCTCCGGGTGATTTCGCGGTCTGTAAGTTATTGAACACTGGCGGAAGCGTGTGTGAGTCGAATCCGCGTGACAACGTGAATTCAATAACATGCAGGGCCACGGATGGCATGAAAGTATGTGGAAAGCAGTGGTAAACCAGCAAACGGATTGCAAACGGATCGCAGGTTGGTGAGGTTTGTGAACTTCCGACCTCCGCCCCGCGTAGGCGGGGTCGAACAGGTGCTAGGCTGTTCGGCAGGCCACTTCTCCAAAAGCGCGAGAAGTGGCGCAACCCCCAGTTATTTCGTTCCACGATAGAAGACAAACCCCGCATCTACTTCCCCGCTAAAGTGGCCCACCCGCCGCCTCTGTTGTGTCATTGCTGTCTCACTCACCAGACACAATTAGGTATAAAATTATGCAGTAAACTTCAGTTATGAGTGAAGGGTGCCACAGCGAACCGACGGTGCTGCCGACTTTGAAGGCCGCAGGCCGCTTGATCCGATCGCCTTCCCGATTACTGTTATTGTTCTTCATAATCACCGAGGCTGCTGCGCTACTGCGAGGCTTTCAGCAAAATGGACACTCCAGGGGCATACCTGAGTCTCCGTTGCCAACGCGCGCCAAGATCAGCCAAGCCATCGCGCTTTCTGGAGGTTATCTGGAGCGCGCCTGCGGGCCGGACGGCAAGTTTGTATATGAAATCGAAACCCACTACGGCCAACAAGCGTCCTCGTACAATATCGTCCGACACGCTGGCGCGATGTATGCGCTCGCCATGCTGAATCGGTCCACGCCAGACCGAAAGGCCGTGGATGCGATAGTGCGGGCGGCAACCTTCATGCGGCAGAACTACATCGCGCCGGGCGTACATCCCGACCAGTTGGCGGTTTGGTCAGAGCCGAAAGGACCGCACTCCGAGGCGGAATTAGGTGCGACGGGTCTAGGGTTGGTAGCGCTGGCGGAGGTGCGGAAGGTAGCGCCAAAATCGGTGCCGCTGGAAGAATTGCAGGCGCTGGGTCGCTTCGCACTGTTTCTGCAAAGGGACGATGGCAGTTTCGCTTCGAAGTACAGTCCCGAGACTGGGCCGGAGGACTGGGACAGCCTCTACTATCCTGGCGAAACTGCTTTGGGATTGATCGGACTGTATGAAACCGATCATTCTCGTCAATGGCTCGACGCTGCTGCCAAAGGACTATCGTACCTAGCAAAAAGCCGCGCGAGGCTTTCTCCTGTTCCCGCCGATCACTGGGCACTGATCGCGATTGCTAAGTTGCTTCCCTACTGCGACAAAACCTCTTGTCCGGCTTCCCGTGGAGAACTACTGCAGTACGCCAACCAGGTCTGCAACTCGATTGTGCATGACCAACTGAGGAACCCCGTAGCGCCCATGGACGGCGCTTTCGACGCGACAGGACGCACCGCTTCGGTCGCTACTCGCATGGAAGGACTGCTGGCCGCGCTGGAATTCCTGCCGAAAGATGAGTTTCGCGCGAAGGTCGTGGCGGCGGCTGGACGTGGCGTCGCTTTCCTGCTTCGTGCACAGATCAAATCTGGCCCATACAAGGGCGGCATACCGGGAGCGTACCTTGCCGGTGCGCCGGACACATCGGAGATTCGTATCGACTGTGTCCAACACGGTCTGTCTGCCATGCTTCGCTACCAGTTGTTAATGACCTGCCCCCTGCTTTCCGAACATGTCCGAGTATGATTTCGGACGAAGGAAAGGGGAAGGGGTATGTCGAAGAGCAGGCACACGGAGGCGCAGATGATCGGTGCGCTGAAACAACTGGAGGCGGGGCGCAAAGCAGAGGATGTGGCGCGGGAAGTGGGCGTGTCGAAGCACACGATCTACGCCTGGAAGGCGACGTACGGCGGCATGGATGTGAGCCAGGCGCAGGAAGCGAAGCAACTGCGGGATGAGAACACGCGCCTGCGGAAGCTGGTGGCGGATCTGAGTCTGGACAAGGACGCGCTGCAGTGGGTGATTGAAAAAAACGGGTGGAGCTCGCGGTCCTGAAGGCGAGTGTCGAGCGGGTGCGAGAGAAGTACGCCTTCAGTGAACGGCGGGCGTGCAACGTGATGACGATGGCGGTGTCGAGCTATCGCTATCAGAGCAGGCGCAACGATGAACCGCTGCGAACGCGGCTGGTGGAGTTGGCGCGAGAGAAGCTGCGCTTTGGGTATCGGCGGCTGCATGTATTGCTGGGCCGCGCGGGAGAGCATGTGAACCACAAGCGGGTGCATCGCGTGTATCGGGAGGCCGGTCTGATGATTCGGCGGAAGAAGCGGAAACACTGCGCGCGCGAAGGAAAGCCGCTGGTGGCGAGGACTTCGGCGAACCAGGAGTGGGCGCTGGACTTTGTGCATGATGCGGTGGAGTGCGGACGAACGATCCGGGTGCTGAGCGTGGTGGATGCTTACACCAGGGAGTGTCTGGCGTTGGAAGTGGATACGAGTTTTGCCAGCCGGAGAGTGACACGAGTGCTGGATGCGATCGTGAGCGAGCGCGGGCAGCCACTGGCGATCCGCTGCGACAATGGGCCGGAACTGACCAGCCGGCATTTTCTGGCGTGGTGCATGGAACGGCAGATCGAGTTGATCCACATTCAGCCGGGCAAAGGCACATCAGGGGCTATCCTGCGTTGATGTTAATGTTACTCTCCTTCACAACCGTCAAAGCCATTTGTCTGATCGCATCATCTCGGTGATTCCGCATCTCCACAAGACTAGCTCGGTATTCTTCCTGCCCCGTAATGGTCAGTAAAGCTGCAGCGCAGGATAGATAGTCCAAGTAGATGAACCTATCTCCCGACGTTTGTAGACTGGGATGCCGGGTGACTTCTTGCCGATGCGCCAAGAAAGACTCTCTCAAAATTGGGAGGCATTCTGAGGGCGACAAAACCCCCACCGCTTGGTAATAATTAGCCAGTGGTCGCACACCTTCTTTGATCCTCGACAATAGGAAATCAACAGCTTTATCCCGTTCTCTACACCTCGTAACGAGGAGTGCTATCATCGTCCAGATCCGAGACCCACCGTTTTTCATTAGGAAATCAACAACCATTTGATCAGAGTCGCTCAGTTCAGCCTTTCTCGAAAACGCGCCAGCAAATTCAACTCGCTCCCTAGGTGTCCAAAATGGCCATCGAGCCTCGACAATTTCTAAGGGAACAATCACATCGTTCCTTAAGACCTTAGGGACAAGAAAAACCTCCTTGCCCTCTATCTCGACCGTCTCGTACCAGCCAGCTTCAACCTTAGCCATATATGCTCCGGTCCTCTACGGACTAGTCGCAAGGACCTAAATCCCATGACGGAGAATGCAGCGGACAAAGCGTGGTCGTAGAATACTTCTTACATAATTCTCCCAACTTGGGGCAGTCATAATAGCACTTAGTGCCTAATCCAGGTGTGGTTGATGATCTCCAGAGTGCACAATCCTCATCAATGCTCGGCGCACTCGGTATACTCTGCGTTCGGTGAATCCATATCTCATACGCAATAACGGCCCCTGTAAAAATAATACCGCAGGCTATGGGGTTTACGACACAAAGGCCAATCTCTGCCGCATCGTCCGCCCCCACCAACGAATTGACGGTCGGGAGACACTGGCCGAAATCACACTCCCTCCCCGGCGTCTGGTTCAGTAGGTCCCCCAAGTTTATGCTAGAGGTGTCGAGCCCGCTCGGCAGGTCCATCCTTTCATGGCCCCGCGCAAATCTCAAGGGACCTTCCACACCTCCACCTCCGGGATCGTAGCAAAGCACAAGGCCACACCAATTTAAGCAGAGAGGATCGCTGGGATCGCAACCGTACCCACCACCACCGCCACCATCGTCGTCAGGGCACATATCCTCCATCATGCACCCGCCCCCCTCCCCCAAGAGGCCCAGCGGGTCAGTCGTGTTCAGCGGCCGGTTCCCGACATAGGCATACCGGTTCCAGCTCTGTGGATCGGCGGGGTTCACTGCCGCCAAACCCGCGGGGTCGGGCGACAACCACCGCCCCTGTACGGGGCTGTGCTCGCGGTAAAGAAAGTCATACAGCCCGCCCGCGCCGCCAGCACCGCTGGCTGTGTCCTGATTCTGACCGGTGAAGAAGAGATCCTGCGTACCTAAGGGTACGAGAAATGGAGCGCCTTTATCGCCTCGCGTGCCCGCAGTGCGGCCATGAGTTTTGGGCCGAACCAAAGCTCATTAAGACAAGCGTATTCGACGGCGGTTTGAAAGGCTTTCGCTGTCCGAAGAAGAACTGCGACGCAATTGTCCCATGGGAGCAGAAACAATGAGAATCACAGTTGTAGGAGCAATTCTGATCGTTGCTACGGTAATGGCAAGCCTTCTTCTACTTCTTGCCTTAACTGAGAACAAGAACGGCCTTAATAGCAAACAGGACGGTGGTTCCCAACAAGATCAATTTTGGCAACACGGAATAGGCGCATAAGCCGACATCATGCAATGAAGGCAATGATTCAATCGGAATGGCTAACGGTAACGGAAGCGGCGAACTACCTGAAGATCAAGCCTCGCACGTTGTTGCTCTGGGTGCGACAAGGCAAGATGAAAGGGTTTGCACTCTCAGGCACGAAGCGTCGCGTGTGGCGCTTTAGGCAGGCGGACTTAGACGCTGCCCTTCTGGAATCCTCCGTGCTACCATCCATTCCGCCATCCGTGCGCCCTGCCGAAAGGATGGGGCAATGAAAAGGGCAGCACGGCACAAAACGGGTAGTGTGGTCTTTGACAAACGAAGAAGAACCTGGAATTTCCTGTGGTGGGAAGATGGAAGGCGACGCTCGAAGCTGATCGGCAACCTTCAAAGGTACCCGACGAAGGGAGCGGCATGGCAGGCTGCGCAATCTTTCCAACACTCGCTGACTGAACCGAACTTGAGCACCGTGGGAGTTATTACAGTGTGCTCGCTGGTCGAGCAGTACCGAGCAGAGAAGATGCCGCAACGCTACAGCACGCGACGATCGTATGAAGCATGGCTGAAGAATCACATTATCCCGAAGTGGGGTGAGTGTGAGATCACAGGCGTGCAGGCGCGTTCTGCTGAATTGTGGCTCAAGTCTCTCGACCTGACACCACGGAGCAGAGCCGCTGTTCGCGGATTGCTTCGCATCCTGTGGGATTTCGCCATGTGGCGCGGTGACGTGCCGACACAGCGAAACCCGATGGAACTGGTCACTATCAAAGGCGCGTCGAAACGAAGTACCAAACCGCGCAGTCTAACAGTGGATGAGTTCCAGCGGTTCATTGTTCACCTTCGGGAACCATTCCGCACCATCGCCCTGGTATGCGTGTGCTTCGGATTGCGAATTAGCGAATGCCTCGCACTGCGGTGGTCGGATGTGGATTGGCTCGAAGGGAAACTCGGCATAGAACGTGGCATCGTTCGACAGCGAATAGATGACGTGAAAACCGAAACCTCGCACGAGGCGATCACCGTCAGCAAAACCATGCTCGACACACTCAAACTGTGGAAGCAAACGACTCAGTTCTCCGAACGAGAGGATTGGGTTTTCGCTTCCCCAGCGCAGCTAGGGCGTCTGCCGTGGTCAGCCGACAGCGTTAACGATGCATACCAGAAAGCCGCATCTGCCGCTGGAGTCGCCCACATCAGCACGCACAGCATGAGGCACACGTACCGATCATGGCTCGATGCTGTGGGAACTCCGATAGCCGTTCAGCAAAAGCTGATGCGACACGCGGACATCAGAACCACGATGAATACCTACGGCGATGTGGTCACCGATGAAATGACCCGCGCAGCCTCGAAAGTGGCAGGACTAGCCCTTAACGGATCGCAAGCGGATCGCGAGGGTAGCTAAGTCCTTTGTATTGGCGGAAGCGTGTGTGAGTCGAACACACCGGCAACATCGAAGATGCCGCCCGCCGGTTTTGAAGACCGGGACGATCACCGGACCGCATGCGCTTCCGTACTGCTTTTCAATAATGACCACTCCAGCCGCTTCCGCGCGCGGCTGGCAGACATACCCCTGGGCAGATAGCCAGCTCTCAAGCCCAATTCCTGAAGAAAAGCGCCTGCTTGGCAATGGGCTCAGTGCGTCCAGTCAGGCCGGCCATCTGGGTTTCACTGAGCGGCGTGAAGTCGCGGGCGAGTTGTACGTTCTCCTCGAGTTGGGCGATGGTATCGCACCCGATGATGACCGTACTCACGGGCAGGCTGAGGGTGAAATAAAGCGCTTCCTTCATGGCTAGAACACCGGGCTTGGGAGCAGGCTGGTTCCAGCCCGAATCGTGGCTCTTGTCGGGCTGCCAGGAGCTGAGGATGCGGCCGCGGGCGGGAATCTTCATGCCGATGATGCCCATCTGTTTGTCCACGGCCATGGGCAGCAAGTGCTCAGTGAAGCTGCGGTGGTGCGGGTCGGCGGCGTTGAGAGCCATCAGGATCTGATCGAAGTCGAAGCGCCGCAGGCACTCCATCAGCACCTCGGGATCGGAGTGACCGGTGACGCCGAGGTAGCGGACCATCTTCTGCTCGCGGGCGTGGATGAGGGCTTCGAGGGCGCCGCCCTTGCCGAAAATCTGCTCGACGTCCTCTTTACTATCGATGTGATGAAGCTGCCAGGCATCGAGATGGTCGGTGTTAAGCAGTTTCAGCGATTCTTCGAGCAGCGCGAGCGAACCATCACGGGAGCGGTCGTGGGTCTTGCTGGCAAGGTACACCTGGCTGCGGCGATGCTTCATGACCTGGCCGAAGTAACGCTGGCTCCAGCGCTCTTTGCCTCCATACATCGCGGCGGTATCCATGTAGTTGACGCCGAGATCAAGAGCGCGCTCAATGATGGGCACGGCCACGGCTTCGTTGTTAGGCTGCTCAATGGAGGCTTGTCCACCGAGGCTAAATATGCCAGGCCTGTGGCCAGTGCGTCCAAGGTTTCGAGTCGGCATGGCGCCGGCGGTGGCGGGATTGAACGGGGCACCGACATTCACGGGGGCAGTCGCCGATGCCGCCGTTTCGGGCAGCAGGCTTCCAGCCAGCGCTCCGGCCGTCACGGCGCCGGTGGTCTTGAGAAAATTGCGGCGGGAAGCGGCGGAGCTTTCCTGATCAACACGATACTCGCTCATGGCTATATCCTCATGGCGTCATCCTAGCTCCGGTTGACGCGGGTTGCAATCGCCACTAGACCGCATGCGCTTCCGCAATTTGTTGGGAAGAAAGCACGAACTATTTCGGCTGCGCCACCACTCGCAGGTAGGGTTTTAGAGTCTTCCAGCCGTTGGGATATTTTTGCCTGGCCTGCTCTTCTGAAACCGACGTGGGAATGATCACGTCCTGCCCCGGCTTCCAGTTCACTGGCGTCGCAACATTATGTTTCGCGGAGAGCTGGATCGAATCCAGAGCGCGCAGCACTTCATCGAAATTGCGCCCGCTGCTCATGGGGTAAATCAGCATCAGCTTGATCTTCTTGTCTGGACCAATCACGAACACCGTGCGCACCGTGGCATTGTCGGCCGCTGTGCGGCCCTCGCTGGTAGTGCCGGCTTCGGCTGGCAGCATGTCATAGAGCTTGGCGACCTTGAGCTCCGGATCGCCGATCATGGGATAGGTCACCTTGTGCCCCTGCGTTTCTTCAATATCGGCGGCCCACTTGCCGTGGCTGGTTACCGGATCCACGCTCAGACCGATGATTTTCGTGTTGCGCCTGGCAAACTCCGGCTGCAGACCCGCCATGTAGCCAAGTTCGGTCGTGCATACCGGAGTGAAGTCCTTGGGGTGCGAAAACAGGATCGCCCAGCCGTTGCCAATCCATTCGTGAAAGTTAATCGTGCCTTGCGTGGTTTCGGCAGTGAAGTTAGGAGCCTCGGAGTTGATGCGTAAAGACATGTCGTTCCTCGAGTAGTTGTTTTCTGAAGTGATGGACGGCCGGTGCGTTTAAACCCCACTAGATTAGTAGAGATAGAATATCCAGAGGCGCTCGGTCCGTCAACCGTGGCCAGGCTGTGAACCGCGACCACGCGTAGAAATGTAAAATCTTACATATGGACGTTTCAACACGAAAGCTCTCCATGGTGCAGGTCGATGTGTTCACCGACCGCGCCCTCACCGGCAACTCGCTGGCAGTGTTTCTCGATGGACGCGGTCTCAGCACCGGGCAGATGCAGGCGTTGGCGCGCGAAATGAATCTCTCCGAAACTACCTTCATCCTCCCCGGAGACGCCGCTGCCGAAAAGACCCGCGGAGTCCGCGTGCGCATCTTCACCGTGCAGGAAGAACTGCCCTTTGCCGGTCATCCTACGCTTGGCACCGCTTTCGTCCTGCGTGGCGAGAGCGCCGCTTCCGTCGCCCCTGTGGAAGTCCGGCTCGATCTGAACGTCGGAACCGTCCCCGTGCGCTTCACCGAAGAACCCGCGGTGCCCGTCTTCGGAGAAATGACGCAGCAGAATCCCCAATTCGGCGCAATCCACAACCTGGAGGATATTGTGCGTCTCACGAACTTGGGCGTTGCCGACTTCGACGACTCCGTACCCATCCAGACTGTATCGACCGGCGTGCCTTTTACCATGGTTGCGCTGCGCTCGCTGACGGCGATGCAAAAGCTCCGCCTCGATCTTGATCGCGCCGGCGAATATCTCGCGCGCACTGGCGGGAAATTTCTTTACTTCGTCTGCCGCGAAACGGTCGACCCCAAAGCCCGGCTGCATGCCCGCATGATTTTTTACAACGGAGACGATCCGGCCACCGGCTCCGCTGCCGGATGCTGCGCCGCTTGGATGGTCGCGCACTCCGTTGCTGCCAGCGATGAGCAGGTTTTGATCGAGCAAGGACTGGAAATGCACCGTCCCAGTTGCATTTTCGTTCGCGCCACCAGGCAGAAGGATCGGCAGGATAACCATGTCGTCAATGTGCGTGTCGGTGGAAATTGTGTGGAAGTTCTCCGCGCTGAAGTCACAATCGCGATCTAGCGCATCAAAACACCGCGCTAGTTGCGGCTCCGAGGCCAATAGCACGATCTTCCCTCGCACCGGAGTGCCATTGGCGAGCACGGCACTTTACCCGCGCTGCGATTCTGTTAGCATTCACCTCGCTCCCGGTTCTCAAAAAGAAAGAGATTCAACACAATAGAAACTTTGTGACGAAATTCTCCCGGTTAGACCCATGAAGCCCAAGAAGACAATTCTCTGTGTGGACGATAACGAACAGGCGCTCTCGATCCGTAAAGTCATGCTGGAAACGCGGGGCTACCGCGTGCTTGCGTGCAACAGTGGCGAACTGGCCCTCGAAGCCTTCCGCCGTGGCGGCGTGGATCTGGTGCTTACCGACCTCATCATGCCCGGTGTGGATGGTTCGCGGCTGATCGAAGAAATCAAAAACATTTCTCCGCAGACTCCGGCCATTCTGATCTCCGGCCGAACCAAAATCTACGAACGCGAAACCCTCGCCGATGTTTTTCTGCCCAAGGGAATGTACGAACCCGTGGACCTGCTGGAGCGCATTCGCCTCTTGCTGGTGCGCAAGCGTGGGCCCAAGCGGCCGGTTGAACTCCGCGCCCGTGCGATCGGCGTAGGGTGCGCGAACGTGGCTTGAGCAGAATCATTGAGGCATTTATTCGTTGAATCATTGAGCCATTGAAACCCTGAAGCAATGGGTCGATGGGTAAATGTCTCAATGATTCAATGTCTCAATGCCTCAATCGCTCTTCGGCCTGTGATATGGTTTTTACTGGATGGCAGCCTTCATCGAAGCCAGAGAATTGCGTAAAACCTACCGGGTGGGCAAGGTGGATGTGCCCGCCCTGCGCGGCATCTCCTTCAGCGTGCAGAAGGGGGAGTTCGTCACCATCGTGGGCCCTTCGGGCAGCGGCAAGTCCACGCTTTTTTATCTGCTCGGTGGGCTGACCCAAGCCGACTCGGGAAGCGTTACCATCGACGGCGTGGATTTCGCCACCCTTTCCGACGGGCAGCGTACCCGGTTGCGTAAAAGCAAGATCGGATTCGTCTTCCAGAAATTCAATCTGCTGCCTACGCTCAGCGCGCGCTCGAATATAGAAATCGCCGTTGACATTGCCGGTGGGGCCGCGCCCGATCCTGCGTTCCTCAAGAAAATCACCGAGATGCTTGGCATCGCCCAGCGCCTGGAGCATCGGCCCAGCGAGCTTTCCGGAGGCGAGCAGCAGAGAGTCGCGCTTGCCCGGGCCCTCATCAATCGGCCTGCCATCGTGCTCGCCGACGAGCCCACCGGCAACCTGGATTCGAAAAGCTCGAGCGTCGTGCTGAACATGCTGCGCCAGTCGAACAAGGATTTAGGGCAGACCGTGCTCATGATTACGCATAATCCCGAGGCTGCGGAGTATGGCGACCGCATCGTTCACATGCGCGACGGCCAGATCGTCACGCCCGATGAAGATCCGCAGTGGTCGCCTCATCACTCGGCCGAACACTTGCATTCCTGACCGCTCATAGGTTGGGCCGATCCTTTACCGGGATCACGAACTTCAATCCCGACCAAACTTCGGTGACGGCGCAGACTTTCACGTCCACCAGGCCAGCGGCGAGCCCGCTCTGGCGAATCACATCTTCGGTGAGGTCGGTCGGAACGCCGGAACTCTTTTTCGGCCACGAGATCCACAGCATACCCGCGGGAGCAAGCGCCCTCGCTGCTGGGATCAGATCAACTGCCAGTCCGGCGCGGGACTTGGCAAAGAGAAAAATGAAGTCGAAACCTTCGGCCACGTTTCCCCTGATGCGTTGCACGCGGCATTTCCCAAACGCATCACGAAGCTCGGTTTTCACCTCGAAAGGTACGTGCAACAAGGCAGCGCGAAACCCATCTTTGATACCGAGTTTTTTTCGAGAGGAGTTCCAGAATAACCAGGCATAGAGGTTGGTCTGAGAACTGAGAACTGTTCTACTGCTTCGGAGCGTAGTATCCCTTGCGGGTGCGCACCTTCAGCCCTTTATCCTGCGCCAGAATTTCAATCGTGCGGTAGCGTCCATCGGCGATAAAATTTGCCGGCTTGTAGGCCATCGCGTACTGGCTGCGCAACTCCTCCTGGATGGAGAGAAACGCATCCGAAACGTCGCGCATCTGGAAGGGGAAAAACGCGCGGCCGCCGGTGGCGTCTGCGATACGCTCCAGCACCTTATCGCCCTTGCCCTTCATGCCGCTGATGTTGGTGCTGATGGTGTAGACGATCACTTCCGCGCGCGCCGCCATATCGATGGCTTCCTCGCGCGTCACGTGACTCAGGTTGTCTTCGCCGTCGCTGAGCAGAATGATGGCGCGCCGTACCGGCCCCGTCTGCTCCTGCTTCAGCAATTTGTCCCGGCAGGCAAAGTAGAGCGCGTCGTACATGGCGGTGCCACCGCCCGCCCGCAACATGCGTACGCCGGCCGAGAGATTCTCCGTGTTATCGGTGAAATCCTGTGTAACTTCCGGCGTGGCGTCGAAGCCGACCACGAAGGCCTTGTCGTAGCGCGGGCGAATGATGGCGTTCAGGAACTCGATGGCTGCTTCCTGCTCGAACTTGAAACGGTCGCGTACCGAGTTGCTCGCGTCCACCAGCAATCCCACCTGCAGAGGTAGATCGGTTTCGCTGCGGAAGCTGCGCAGTTCCGCTGGCCTTTGATCGTCGATCACTCTGAAGTCGGTTTTCTTCAGATCCTTGATGTAATGGCCGTGCCGGTCAGTAACCGTGAACACAACGCGAACTTCGTTGACGACGTGGACGATCGTCTCGAGCGAATCGTCGGAATCAGACTTCGCTGGATTCTCCGCCTGCGGAGCTTGCCCTGCCGCCGCCGGTGCTGCGGAAGCCGGCGTGGCGGAAGATGGCGCGACGGGAGTTGCTGTGGAAGAGGCTGGCGCTGCCGGAGCCTGCGCCTTCTCTTCAGGTGGAGCGCTCGTTGTTGCGGGCGGATTCTGTTCCGCCGGCACGGACGCAGGCGGCGTCTGGCCGATCAGCGAGCCAGCCAGCAATAGAAAAACGACCAGAAGCAAAAATATGCGAGATTTCATCAGGACGATTTGCTTAGAATTAATTTCCTCTATTATAGCCTGCGGTCCCGCTGCTGAACCGGCGTCTCGCTCTTACTGACCAGGTTCCAGCCGCGGACCTTCTTGTCGAGCATTTTCCAGGCTTTCGAGCAAACTCTCCAGTTCCTTCGGTAACGGCCGGCTGAACTTGAGCAACTCTTTCGTCCGCGGATGCGTCAACTCGAGCACCGCCGAATGCAGAAAATTTCGATCCAGCGTCAGCGTCGCTGGCATGCCTGCCGACCGCCGTTTGTTCGACTGCGACCGCAATTCGCCAGGTGCGCCATAGAGCGCATCACCCACCACGGGATGCCCAAGCGATGACATATGCACGCGAATCTGGTGCGTGCGCCCCGTCTCGATCTTGAGTTCGACGAGTGCAAACTTGCCGTAAGGCGCGTCAAGCTTTCGCTTCACTAAGTAATGCGTCACCGCCTCGCGGCCACCGAAGCCACGCGTTGTCATTCGCGTGCGCCGCTGCGAGTGCCGGCTGATCGCGCTTTGAATCGTGCCGCGCTCCTGCTTCGGCCAGCCGTGGACCAGCGCAATGTAAGTCTTGTGCACTTCCCGGCCGCTGAACTGCTTCGCCAGCCGGCGGTGCGATTCATCGTTCTTCGCCACCACCATCAGCCCGCTGGTCGCCCGATCCAGGCGATGCACGATCCCCGGACGCAGTTCGCCGCCAACCGCAGAAAGCGTCTTAAAATGATGCAGGAGCGCATTGACCAGAGTTCCGCGGTTGCGCGCATCGTCGGTTGCTCCCGCTCCGGCATGCACCATCATGCCAGCAGGCTTGTTGACGATTGCCAGATCGTCATCCTCATAGACGATGTCAAGCGCAATCTCTTCCGCAATAGCTCGCAGCGGTGGAGCTTGCGGCGGCCCGTTGACCGTGATCTGTTCCTCGCCATTGCCCTTCAGTCGCAGCGAAGCCTTCGCGGGCGCCTGGTTCACCAGCACCTCACCCTTCGCGATGAGTTGCTGCACGCGGGCACGGCTGACTTCTGCCTGACGGACTTCCGAGAGTTGCAGCGCGAGATATTGGTCCAGGCGCTGCCCCGCGCCGTCGGGAGAGACGACGAGCGTGATGGGAAATTCAGGCATTGGGAAGGGCGACTAAACGCTGTGCTGCATCGGCACTCTCTTCGGCGATCCGCTCTTCAGCCACCAGATCAATCCGCCGCCGACCACCAGCAGAATCGAAATCAGCTGCGTTCCCGTCATGATTCCCCCGAAGACTTCGCCCCGTCCGGGATCGCCACGCAGGAACTCGATGAAGTAGCGCTCGACTCCGTACAGGATCATGAAGCTGCCCCACACCTGTCCGTCGAACTTCTTCCGCCCGAGCAACCAGGTCAGCAACAGGAAATTGCAGAACTCGGCCGCTGCCTCGATCAGCTGTGTTGGCTCAATCCTGACGCCGAGCGGAGTTCCGCTGACATCACGTGCCAGGGTATTCGTGAAGACGACCCCCCAGAAATGAGTCGTCGGTTTGCCGTAGCAGCAGCCAGCCGCGAAACATCCGAAGCGCCCGAAGATGTGGCCGAAAGCCACCCCAGGAGCAGCCGCATCGATGAAGCGCAACCCCGGCATGTGATGACGCCGCATGTACCACACGCCCATGAGCAGCGCCGCAATCAGCCCGCCGGAAAATACGCCCCCTGCCTGCAGCGTGTTGAGGCTGAAAATTTCCCGCCAGTTGTTCGCGTAGGTGCTCCAGTCGTTGATGACGTAAAGAATCTTCGCCCCGATAATTCCCGCGAGCACAACTAGTATGCCGAGATTCCAGGCATCGTCGCCGTTGATCCCCTGCTTCTCGGCATTGCGCACGGTGACCCAAATCCCGGTCAGAACGCCCGTGGCGGCCATGACGCCATAGGTGGGCAGGTAGAAACTACCGATCTGAAAAAGTCGAGGAAACACGTTAGTTTAGATGCTCCGATTGCCGGTTGAGTTCTCAGGAGAGTCTAGCAGGGAAGAAGGTCTCAGGTCTTAGGTGTCAGGAAAGACAAAAGCGCGCGGTGAACTGATGGGTGCCTCGCTTGTCCGTAGAAATTTACAGGACCGGAGATGAACGCATGTCCCAGGGTCCGGCTCTTCCTGAGACCTGACACCTAAGACCTGAACGAAACAAGCCGACCCACTAGGCCGTGTGGTGGGCCGAGAATGAACCCGTCTCAGACGGTGGGAACCCGCCGCGACCCATTAGGCTTTTCCGCATGACGGAACATAGCACACAGGATCTTTTTGCGAGTCGAGTCCCCGTTCA
>Ga0074044_10000875_pt1 | contig 28085 bp, 19 predicted proteins | sample BogForMeECP23OM1_FD_94443 | JGI IMG/M metagenome (GOLD analysis project Ga0074044, IMG submission 94443) | Bog forest soil microbial communities from Calvert Island, British Columbia, Canada - Bog Forest MetaG ECP23OM1 | ecosystem: Environmental > Terrestrial > Soil > Wetlands ...
ACGGCCAATCTCATACGTTTTGGCCCGACCTGGAGTGTGGACCCGATCAAGGACATGAATTTCAGCCTAACCTATAACGCGTTGTTTGCGGATCAGGATGTGCCCACTCAAGCGACTTTGCCTACTGCATTCACGGGGACGGGGGACTTTCGCGGCCATTACCTCCAGGCGGTCCTCAAATACAGGTTCACCAAGCACCTGACCGGCCACCTCTGGAGCGAATTCCTCTTCCCGGGTAATTTCTACACCAGCCGGAGCATGATGGATTTCCTGCGCGCCGAAATAATGTACACGTTCTAGCCCGTCCATCATATCCATTGAGCAAAAACGGCCTATGAAAAAAAGTCTGCTGATTATCGCGGGGGCGTGCTGGCTTGCGGCCCAGTTGGCCGTCCCTTGCCGTTCCGCGGCGGACGAACCCAAACCCATCAAGATCGGCGCCATCTTCTCCGTCACCGGCCCGGCGTCCTTCCTCGGTGCGCCGGAGGGCAAAACGGCAAAAATGCTCGTGGATAAAATCAACGCCTCGGGCGGCGTTCTGGGCCAGAAGCTCGAATTGATCATCAAGGACAGCAGCGGCAGCCCGGAGAAGGCCGTTTCGTTTGCCAAGCAGTTGATCGAGGAAGACAGGGTGCTGGCCATCATCGGCCCGTCCACCAGCGGCGAAACCATGCAGATCAAGAAGCTCTGCGAGGAAAACCAGATGATCCTTGTCTCTTGCGCGGCGGCGGATGCCATCGTCAATCCACTGGCCAAATATGTCTTCAAGACACCGCAAAAGGACAGCCAGGCGGCGACCTGGATTTACCGCACGATGAAGGAAAAGGGCATCACCAAAATCGCCGTTCTGACCGGCAACGATGGTTTCGGCGCCTCCGGCAAGAAACAGCTCGAGGACCTGGCCAAAACCGAAGGCATCGAAATTGTGGCCAACGAAGTCTATGACAAACAAGCCACCGACCTGACGGACATTCTGACGAAGGTCAAGGGCACACCGGGCGTCCAGGCGGTGGTCAACTGGTCCATCGTTCCCGCCCAGTCCATCGTCGCGAAGAATATGAAGCAGCTCGGCATGGACATTCCACTGTTCCAGAGCCACGGTTTCGGCAATCGCAAGTACGTCGAGCAGGCGGGCGTGGCGGCGGAAGGCATCCTATTCCCGGCGGGCCGGCTGCTGGTGGTGGACGAACTGCCCGCCAGCCATCCGCAAAAGAAGCTGCTGGCCACCTACAAGAAGGATTACGAAGCCGCCTACAAGGAGGATGTGAGCACCTTTGGCGGGCATGCCTACGATGCCATTTTGATTGTGACCGAGGCGCTCAAGAAGGCCGGCACGACCGATCGCGATAAAGTGCGGGACGCGATTGAAAACCTCCACGGATTGGTGGGCACGGCGGGCATTTACAATTTTTCCGCCACCGACCACACGGGTCTTGACCTGACCGCGTTTGAAATGCTGACGGTCAAGGACGGCAAATTTACGATTTACAAGAAATAGTACAATTGGTTCGGTAAAAAATGGTTCCTCCAGGCCCCGGCGGGAAACTGACCGGGGCTTTTTTACCGGGAAAGACTGGCGATGGAAAACGGAAGCTTGGCACTGCAATATCTTTTGTCCGGCGTCACCAAGGGCAGCATCTACGCCGTGGTGGCCATTGGCTTCAACCTGATTTACAGCGCCACGGGGGTCCTCAATTTTGCGCAGGGCGAATTCGTGATGCTGGGCGGAATGGTGGCCGTTACGCTGGCGCATTTCGTGCCGTTGCCCGTGGCGATTGCCGGCGCGGTGTTGATCGTGGCGTTCATCGGCTGCCTGCTGGAAATCACCTTCTTCCGGAAACTCCGCCGGCATTCCGTGCTCCACCTGATCATCATCACCATCGGGCTTTCCATCGTCATGCAGGAGGCCGCGCTGCATATCTGGGACGAAAAGGTGCGCTCCCTCCCCTACTTCACCGGCAATGAAGTGTCCTCCCTCAAGTTCCTGGGCGCGGCGATCTCGCCCCAGGTGCTCTGGGTGCTGGGAACCGTCGCCGTCACGGTGGTTCTGCTGCACATCTTTCTCAAATACACCCTGCGGGGCCGCGCCATGCGGGCCTGCTCGTCCAACCCCGACGCCGCAATGCTCGCGGGCATCAACATCCCGAACATGCGCACGCTGTCGTTCGGCCTGAGCGCCGCGCTGGGCGCACTGGCGGGTTGCGTCATCTCGCCCATCACCATGACGCACTACGAAATGGGCGCGCCGCTGGCCATCAAGGGATTCGCCGCGGCCATCCTCGGTGGCATGGGCCATCCGATGGGTGCGGTGGTGGGCGGGTTGATGGTCGGCATTCTGGAGGCGTTCGCCGTAAGCCGGCTGCCCGCGGCTTACAACGACGTCGCCGCCTTCGCCGTCTTGCTGCTGGTTTTGTTCGTCCGCCCGCACGGCCTGTTTGGCCGGCCCGGCGGAGAAAGCGTGAGAGAACACTAACTAAAAGTCCGAAACCCGAATGACGAAATCCGAAACAAATCCGAAACCCGAAACCCGAAATCGCGTGGCGATTCGACTTCGGATTTCGGATTTCGGCCTTCATTCGTCATTTGCCATTCGTCATTCGTCATTATCACCGTTGCTCGACCCATGAACCGCGTCCGCTCATTTCTTCCATTTGCCCTCTTCGCCCTCGCGCTGGTCGCGGTGCAATTCACCCTGCGCGCGACGGGAAGGGAATACTGCCTTACGCAGCTCACCATGTCGCTTTACTACGCCATCGTCGTGATTGGTCTGTGCTTGGTGATGGGTTATGCTGGGCAGGTGTCGCTCGGCCACGGCGCGTTCTTCGCCATTGGCGGCTACACGTCGGCTGTGCTGACGACACATGACTTCTCCCGGATGAACGCTGCCGCTTGGGCCGGCGCGCTCCGGCAGGCGCATCTGTTGGTGGCGAACAACGACCTTTACGGCAACCCGATCGTCATCGCCTCCCCGTGGGCCGCCTTCCTGGCAGCCATGCTCGTGACGTTCGTCATCGCGAACATGATTGGTTACCCCGCCCTCCGGCTCAAAGGCCATTACCTCGCCATGGCCACGCTCGGCTTCGGCCTGATCGTCTATAAAACCGTTCTCGGCACCGCCCTCTTCGGCGCCGCCGACGGCATCAACGGCGTGCCGGAATGGAGGCTGGGCTTGGGGCTGACAGTGTCGGGCCGAAGCGCCCTGCGCGTCGAAAACTACTACCTCGCCGGCGTCCTGGTGCTGGTGCTGCTCGTGCTGTTGCGCAACCTTATTCATTCCCGCGTCGGCCGCGCATTGCAAGCCATCCACGACCGCGAGACCGCCGCCGGTGCGATGGGCATCAACACCGCCGCCTACAAACTGCGCGCCTTCGTGTTGAGCGCGCTGCTCGCGGCGATGGCCGGCGTGTTCTTCACGCATTACACCGGTGGTATCGGGCCGTCGGAAGCCAGCGCGTTCAAGTCGGTGCGTTACGTCGCGTTGGCCGCGTCCGGCGGCATGGCGAGCCTCTGGGGTGTCACCGGCATGAGCACCCTGTTGAACTACCTGTCGCTCCGCGGCCTGTTCGGCAGTTACGACAACGCCGTGTTCGGCGCGATTCTCATCACCATTGTTTCGCTCGCGCCGGAAGGGCCGCTCAAGCCGCTCGGACTTTGGGTAAGAAAACTGGCCGGAAAGGTGTTCACCAGCGGACAGGTGGAAACCGTGAGGGAGTAAGAAATGAAAAACATGCGCAACTTGACTCCTCCTCGTTCTCGTCCTCGTCCTCGACAAAACGTCTCGATTACGAGAACGAGGACGACGACGAGGACGATCGGGTTTTGCATGCCAGAAAGGAGGCCGGAGCATGGCGTTGCTTGAAGTAAACGATGTCCGGCGCAGTTTCGGCGGCCTCGTGGCGGTAAACCGGGTTTCGTTCCAGGTGAACCCGGGCCGGATCAAAGCTGTCATCGGCCCCAACGGCGCGGGCAAGACAACCCTGTTCAACATCATCTCCGGCCTGCTCAAACCCGACGCCGGGCATGTCACTTTCAAGGACCACTCCATCACCGGCTTCAAGTCGTATCAAATCGCCCGCGCGGGAATTTCGCGGACGTTCCAGAACCCCAGCCTGTTCCTCCAGATGAGCGTCCTGGAAAATGTGATGGTGGGCCGGCACAGCCGTTCGCGCTGGGAATTCGCCGGATGCTGTCTGCGCTTTCCCGGCCAGCCGAAGGAGGAACGCTCCATCCGCGAAGCCGCCCTGGCGCAACTGGATTACGTCGGCCTTGCCCATCTCGCCGGGTTTCCGGCCGGTGGTCTCTCTTTCGGGCACCGCCGCATGGTGGAACTGGCCCGCGCGCTGGCCACTAATCCAGAATTGTTGCTGCTTGACGAACCCGCCAGCGGACTGAACACACGGGAAAAGGAAAATCTTGGCGCGCTCATCCGCCGCATCCGTGATTGCGGCATCACCGTACTCCTGGTTGAACACGACATGACGGTGGTGATGGATTTGTCGGACGATATCCTCGTGCTGCACAACGGCAAGGTCATCGCCGAAGGTTCGCCGGCAACGATTCAAAACGATCCGAACGTCATCAGCACTTACCTGGGCGGGGAATTCCGCCCGGCCGAGGAAGTTGAACTGGCCCTGCTGACGGGCCGCTCCTAAAATGTTATTGCAGGTCAAAAATTTGAGATGCAGTTATGGCAGCCTGGAAGTTGTCCACGGCATCAGTCTGCACGTGTGTGCCGGCGAGATCGTCGGCCTGCTCGGCGCGAACGGCGCGGGCAAATCCTCCCTGCTCAAGTCCATCATCGGCCTGCTGCCGCCGCGGCGGGGCGACATCTTCATTGATGGCCGGCCCACGCACGGCCAGCCCGCCTGGCGCAGCATCAGCAATTCCACCGTGCTCGTGCCGGAAGGCAAAATGATTTTTGCCGACATGACCGTGCGCGAAAACCTGCTCATCGGCGGCTACCACAACCCCGACCGCAACCTGCAGCTCGACATCGTGCTCGACCGTTTCCCGCGGTTGCGCGAGCGGATTCACCAGTTGGGCGGCACGTTGTCCGGCGGCGAACAGCAGATGCTGGCCTTGGGCCGCGCGCTGATGGCCCGGCCGAAACTGTTGTTGCTCGACGAACCTTCGCTGGGCCTCGCGCCGCTCATGGTCCGGGAGGTGTTCAACGAAATTCTCAAGATGAAAGACCTGGGCATGACCGTGCTGCTCGTGGAGCAAAACGTCACCGGCACCCTGCAGATTGCCGACCGCGCCTACGTGATGGAGACCGGCGAAATCATCCTGGAAGGGGAAGCCGCCGATCTCCTGCACAACCCGGAAGTCAAACGCGCCTACCTCGGCAAGGGCGCCAAGGAGGTCTGGTTATGAGACGGGGAAAACATCCAACATTCAACATTGAACATCCAACGCCCAATGTTCCTGCGATGTCCGAACGCCAGCCATTGGATGTTGAGCGTTGGATGCTGGTTGTTGGATGTTTTCTTTTTGACCACCCTTTTCGTGTCTTTGGTGTCTTTCGTGGTTCCCAATCCCCCTTTCCCCTATGAACGTATTCGACCGTCGCTATGAAATGATGCCGCGCGCCGAACTGGAACAGCTCCAGCTTGAACGCCTCCAGGCCCTGCTCGTCCGCCTCAAACGCAACGTCCGCCGCGCCCGCGAAAAAATCGGCGACACCCGCGTAGAGTCGCTCGCCGACCTCGCACGCCTGCCGTTCACCACGCCGGAAGACATGGTGGAAAGTTTTCCGTACGGCATGTTCGCACTGCCCATGCGCGAAATCATCCGGCTCCATACCGCCATCGGCCCGCAGGGCAAACCGCTCGTCATCGGCCACACCCGCAACGACCTGGCCCAGTGGGGCCGGCTCGTCGCGCGCCAGCTCGTAGCCATCGGCGTGACCGCCAACGACGTGGTCCAGATGTGTTTCGGCGGCGGCGTTTATGGCGCGGCCGGCTATCTCTTCGGCGCGCAAGTCATCGAAGCCTCCGTCATCGCCGAGGATTCCGCCCACGTGGATTACCAGATTGCCACGTTGCATAACTACCGGCCCACGGTCCTCATCACCACGCCGGGCAACGCCCTGGACCTCATGCAGGTGATGGAACAGCGCCGCCTGGACCCGCAATCGCTCCACATCCGCACCGTCCTGCTCTCGCGCCCGGTGGACAAGGAAACCCGCGAACGGCTGGCTGCCGGGTTGTTCGCCAAGGTGCAATGCAACTTCGGCCTCGGTGAAATCCTCAATCCCGGCCTGTGCGTGGAATGCAACGCCGGACATTTCCACGTGCATGAAGACTACTTCCTCCCCGAAGTCCAGGACGGCGAACTGGTGCTGACCACTCTTTGCCGCGAGGCTCTGCCCCTGCTCCGCTACCGCACCCAAGTCCTCTGCGAATTGACCCGTGACAAGTGCTCCTGCGGCCGCACCGGCGCCAGGATCGTGCCCGGTGCCCGGCTCGATGGCCGGCTGCGCGTCAACGAAACCCCCCTCTACCAAGGCCAGATTGCTGAAGTCCTCGCCCGGACGAAGGCTGCCGGGCAGCCTTTCAACGTCACCGTTTCCGAGCGGCGCATTTCAGTTTCCATTGAAATTTCTGACGGCCTTTTCGATGATACTGTCGGATTTATCGAAGAACTCACACGCGAAATCGAGTCCGAGTTTCTGGCCCGGCTCGGCATCGTAGCGGACGTCCGCTTCATTGCCCCCAGATCCCGGACGGGATTTCAGGCCGAGCCTGATGACGATAGTCAGCCTGACGAATAATCCGCGCTTCCGTGGAACTTTGTCCGTTATTTTCCTGCCTTGCCGTCCGTTTGCAGCGCCGCTGCGCCCGTGCTGCAACCCTTTTGCCGCCGGACGCCGCCAACCCTTTTCAAGCCAAAACCCAACCTTCTACAACCTTTCTTGCGGTTACCAGACTGTCAAATGAATTTGTTAATCCGACATTACAAATGCAGAAAACCCTGAAAACATTGGTGATGTCGAATTCCCAATGTCGGGATTTTTATGCGCATCTATATAGTTAAGTGAATTCGTCTTAACTTCCTGAACCAACTTAAAATCTCCAGGTCAAGTCCAGTTGGAACACATTGTAGTTTTTTATTGGGTTGAGTCCGGGCATGTCCAAATTGTTGCCGCCGGTGCCGAGATTATTGTGGATTGGATTGGCGTAACCGTAGCGAACTGTGCCAATGATTGCATCCGTGAAGCTGTAGGCAAATGCCGTGTAAAAACCTTGAAGGTTGGCGCGGCCTTCAAAAAAGTCGGAGTCCAGCAAGTTCACATCCAAGGCATATTGATCGACGTGCTGCCAATAAAACCGGGCTTCCCAGGTGTTTTTCTTCGAAGTCGAGCCATAGACCAAGCCCTGTACTGGACCGTAAACCGGGCCCGCACTGCCAATGCCAACGCCAACTTGGTAAGCCTTGACTTGACTCGTTTGAGGGCCCATCACTCCTGGGAAGGACCCTTTAGCGCCACCGCCAGCCTTGTAGGCGGCAATGGCGCGATCAGCACCATCAAGGTTGTAGGCAAAATCACCGAAGATTCGTGCCTGTAAAGTTCCCAACGGGGTTTTCCGGATTTTGAAATCGAACTCGGCGGGAATTTCCAATATCAGGAGGTCATTGATGCCATTTTGGTTGTAAGCAGGTCCTCCACTGGAATAATTTACATTCACACCGTCACTCCCCTGCCCGACGTAGGGTATATTTAGTCCGTTGGCACTGCCTCCGTTGGTGCTGCCTATGCCAGTATAGGTATAAAGCATGGGCGCAACCTTGACGGACATGTCCTTGCCGATTCTCACATTGGCTCCCGCCTGCCAGGTCAACAGGAACGTGTCACTGGAAGGAAGTTGTGTGGCTTGACTCGGATCTTGATAGTCCCATTGCCCGAAATCCACGAATAAGTCCACGTCATCAATTGTATATTTGAACTTTTCAAACGCGCCTTCCGGATTGATGTCCGAATCCCAAACCATGGGCGTGGTGTATAGTGGCATGGGCATCCGACCCACGGTCATCTCATACCAGTCGGCCGGATGCCAGCCGATGTAAGCCTGGCCAATGTAAATGCTGCTCTGACTTTTGTCCGAGGGAGAGACCGAGCCGCTGGTGGTATTATTGCCGAAAGTGGACCAGGGCGAACGCGGATTGCTGGAAGTTTCCAATCGGATCCCATAATTAAAGTCATCCACCAAGTCGCCCCGCAGGCCTATACGGAGGGCATAGCGGAAGCGCTCGCGATAATAAATGTCCGGGTTAAAAGTGTGTGGACTTGTGGGAGGAGCATTATCCGCGCCGCGATATTCGTAACGAAACCGTAAATCGCCAAAAAGCTGCATGCTCTTAATGGCATCGGACATCTTCCATTTCGAAATGGGCATGTTGCTTATCGCATTGGTTTGTTCCGCGGCCGTCTCGGCTTCAATTTGTTTTGCCTCATCCTCGGTTAGAATGCCCTTCCTGATAAGCATGCCCACCAGGGGATTTCCTGACGATTCCGGCGGCGGCGGTGACGCGGGCGTTGTTTGTGCCCGGGCATTAAGGGTGAATGTGACTAATATTCCCGCCGCAATTATCGCTGCCTTTCCGAATTTTATTTTTTTCATAAATAAATTCCGATCCACGATGGCGGCACTTTGGTGGAACAATGTTACAAACGTAATTCGGATTTGTTACGTTTCTGGAACAATCCCGTGAACACCGCCGGTTTCGTGGCCAGACACATGGCGCGTGGCGACATCCTGACCGTTGCGCCCGAAACATGGCAGCCCGACGGCGAATTTCTCCTCGATGTGCGCGACACAGACGAAGTCGCCGGGCTGGGTAAACTGAAGGATGCCGTGAACATTCCGTTCGACGAACCAAGCGACCGGCTTGGCGGCGGTTTCTTGCAGGCCAAACTCAACGGCCTGCCTGCGGAATAAACGGGTTTCATTGGGGCGCACAGCCGCACGGTCATCGGCGCGAACTCGACCATCGGGGCAAATGTGTTTCTCAGGCACAGCGTCCCGCCGGATTCGCTGGTGATCTATGAGGAAAAACAACTCGTCATCCGCGACAAGTCCGCGCGAAAAAAAGCCGCGCACGACTGGATTGTTTGAACAGCATCAGCACTGAGTTTGTGGTTTAGCCAGCACACCAAAAGGTTACAAATCCGCTGCTGATCGGCAACGCCGCCCACGATTGAAGGCCCGGCCTATGGTCAAACCAAATCAAGAGGCGCAGCAAAGATGCCCGATCAAAAGCAAGAGCAAAACCAGGTGGCCATCTTTAGCCGGTATCGAACAAAGAGAAAACCGAACACAACAGTTGTTCCCAATCAAACAATCAAACATTCGTCCCGGAAACGACTTTACATCACAGACCGGGTGACCATTATATGCGACCAAAGGAACAAGTTGTGTTGTGGGTTTTTCTGGACGTAATTTTCATCTATTCCCCGTTCTTCGCGCGAACCAAGAACAACGATATGACACACGCGCGAAGCTTCCCACCCGCAAGCCGTATGACAAGCACGGGAACGCGAACGGGGAATTTTCAAGGGTGATGTGATTCGGCTGTCAAGGTTTTGCCAATTTTATTTGGCTTATTTGGCATTTGAAACCTCAAATCGAATGGTTCGCAAAACGTTCAACGCGCGGAGCCAAATCTCTCCGCCGATTGACCCATCACCCGCCTCCAACGGAGCGTTACGTTTCGGTTACTGGCGGGACCAAAACTTCTCCTGCCAAAACTGCCGGCGATAAATCCGCGCCCCAGCGCAGGCACGACCACCATCGGCCGCCTTTTCTGCGTTGTCGTGAAACTGAGTGCGGCTGGCAGGTTTATGGAGGTTGGCAGGCTGAAATATCTTTAATATGTCACCGTTGAGAAGATTAAAAATTTGAACCGTTTAAAAATTAAAAATAATCATATGCTAAACAAAAAGGTTGGACTGATTGCTCTGCTCACCAGTGTTGCCGCCAGCGGGGTCTGGGCGGGCACACTCACCAATTATGCGGTTGGGGATGTGTTGATATGCTTCCGAAAGGGTAATGACATGGTCGTTGACGCGGGTCCGATTTCCACGTTCACCAATGCGACCCATGCTTATCAGGTGATACCCATTACCCAATACACCGGCACCCAACTCGCCTCAGTGGGCACCAACAGCATCAGTTGGTCGGCTTTCACCTGGTTGAGTGACAACACGCTGTTTGTAACCAAGGCCCGGCCTTCCACTTCCCTGAACAGCCAGACCACCCCGTGGGCAGCCCAAGGATCCCCGGCCCAGGGAGGCACCGTCGAGCAGATGGAGGCAATTCCGCCAGGTGCGCTGGATGAATTGAATGTCCTGGTATTTTCCAACAGCACGCCCACCGCTGTGATCGAGGAAGACACCAGTGCGGGCAACCCCAATTATACGGACGGTGTCAGTTATTCCGCTGCTCTGAATGGCTCGTATGGCGGTAATTTCGACGGCACTTTTGGGGGCAACCCGGAGAATACCACAACCAATAATTTCACCACAAAGGGAGCAGTGGCTCGCTCTGATTTTTATCAGATGACACCCACCCTCGGCCATGCACTGGGAACATGGCTGGGCTATTTTGAGTTTTCAACCAATGGCGCGATGACCTTTGTGGCGTATCCACGCACGACGCCTGTCATTGCCTCCATCACCCGTTCGAATACCTTGACCACCGTTGCTTACACGACCGGCCTCTACGGCACTTATACCCTTAGGAGAACCAACAGCCTGACTTCCGGGACGGCGAGGACCAACTGGCCGGCCATTACCACCCTGACGAGTGGTGATAATGCAACCCACACCACAACGGATACAACCATGGACAACGTCAGATTTTACACCATCACCGCCCAATAACCAACCCATCAAAACAGCATCCATTTTAACAAACAATATCAACCAAAACAAAAACACATAATATGAAAAAAACACTGCTTCTCACCCTGGCGCTCGGCCTCGCCGGTGCCTCACCGCTCATGGCGACAACTGTTGACGTGTATATCACCGGGTCCACGGCATTCCGGGCCAACGTCTACACCGCATGCACCAAGTTGTTCAGCCCCGCTCCCAACATCTACTATGGCGACTCGGCGCATGGTGGCGACGCAAATTTTAATTCCAGCACGGCCGCCTGGGCAATGACCGGAACCCCGATCACTCAGCTCACGAATTTCAGTGGCAAAACGCTGACCATTCACGGCCTCTTCACCGGCTCAATTCAGGGCCTGGAGACTACGGAATCAAGTACCAAGCTCACTTTCACGGCAGCTTCCGGCACCGCTGGAGCGGCTGCCAATGCCTATGTGACGAACAGCCCCACCATCGGCTTTTCCGATGCGTCCGGTTCCGCCAGTCCCTACCCGGCGTCGGGCAATTTTGAGGAAGAAAACGTGTGTGTTCAGCCTTTCGTCATATGCAAATCAACGGCCACCGTTGGCGCGGTGACCAATATCAACAACGTCACTTGGGAACAGCTTGAATACGGCATCGGGGTGGGACGCATTCCCCTCGCGGCTTGGACGGGCCATAGCACGGACACCAACACATTTGTTTATCTGATGCAACGCACAAAAGACTCCGGCACCCGCCGCTGCGAAACGCAAGGTGCGTATTATCAATACAACAATACGGTCGGTATTTACATGTACGACTACACCAATAACTTCTTCTATAGTCCCTCCGTTCTGGCCACAGCGACCTATGCCACCTCTCCCAACGGCGTTGCCGGCTCGGCCGGTCTCAACAATGCGAATCTGAACTGGGGATATGGTTATGTCGCCGGCGGTGACATCAAGAATTCACTTAACAATAGCAGCAGTGCCAACCAGGCCATTGCCTATCTTTCCATCAGCGACTCCAAGGGCGTGAACCTCAACAGCGGCGGCAACTGGTCCGCAATGGTTTCCTACAATGGTATCTGGCCGACGGCGGCTGGAGCGGGCATCCATGGCAATACCGGCACCAACGATTTCTCGCCCATCATCCTTGGCTACTATCCTTTGTGGGGCTTTGAAGTCCTGGTTCATCCCATTAATCCCGGCTTGATCGCCGACCAAGACATAAACGAGACCGAATTGGGTGACCAGTACACACCCGGCACCTTCTTGGGTGTGTTAAATTACCAAACCTACAACTTCCCTGGCACTCCCTACCTCACTGGCAGCATTGAAAATGAAATTATATCGAGCCAGCCCAGCGGGGCCACAGCCATCACCCTTGCTGAGATGATTAATCAGCGGCCGTCGGTGGGTGGAACGATTTATCCGCCGTTTCAATGATATAATAAGTTGTTGCAGAAGGCCGGTGCGAATTCGTTCGCGCCGGCCTTTCCTTTTTGGAGGATTCCGCAGTTTCAACTCCGGAATTCAGGTTCAAAAGTTTCCGAATTGGCACCTGGCCTTCATACGAACGTAACGATTCAGGTTCAAGTTTGCTGCAATTGGATTCGAGCCTATGAATACTGAAACGTTGGTTGAACCGGAGTTGGTGGCGGACAGGAGACTGCGCTTGTTTTCGTTGTATGTGGATTTTCCAGCGGCCGTGCGCGCCCGCTGGGTGACCGGCCAGATCTCCCGGCTGGCCGGGGAACAGTGGAAAACTTCCAGGGAAATGTGGAACCTGGATTCCCTGACGACCAGCGAACCCATCCGGAAAATGCTCACCCAGGACGCGGCGGATGCCGACGTGCTCGTCATCGCGATGAGTTCATTGGACTGGCGTGAACTGGAACTGGTCGAATGGCTGAATTGCCTGACCGCCGGGAAGGCGAACCGCCCGGGTTCCGGATTGTTCATCGGCCTGCTCGGTGACGGAAAAGGCCAGGCGGTGGAACTGGACTGGACGGTGAAACAATTCCTGCGTTGCGCCCGGCAAATGGACCGGGATTTCATCTGGCGCTGGATGGACCGAGATGCGATGGCTGATGTTGATTATTGGCTGACGGACAGTGTAGAAGCGCTATTGACCCGCAAACAGCCTAGGCGCAATGTAATTTTTTTGCAGGAAGCCGCCATCGAAGTTGCCTGAAACCTCTTCTCCTGTCACTGGAACACAGCCCGCGATCGGCCGGCCATCAACGTAGTTTTGCCCTAGCCAGCATGAGCATCACCAGTGCAACGGTGCCGGCGATGGCCAGGCCCGCCAACAGGGCGAAACGCAGGGTGCGCATTTCGCGCCGGCGTTGATCAGGTTGCAAACGCGGGAACAGCAATTTCCCAAAATTTAGTGTCATAAAATTCGAAAATTTGACCTGCAACCTGGTGTTGTGTTCAAGACTGAATGTTAAGAGCCGGTTACAGGTTCGCGATCCAGTTTGTCAAGCGCGTCACGAATTTCCTTCCCGCTGGTCGCGACTTGAGCCGCTTGGAAATTGAAAGCGTTCCCAACAGCCGACCGTGACGTTCCAAGATTAAGAGACGTCCAATGTCCGCAAAGTGTCTCTTTTGACCATTTTTGGCCGATAAATGAAATGTGTTGTTTCAAAATTGTTGCAAAGTTGACGCGCGATAGTCACAAGCTGCCTTCAATCTTGTGCGCAGGTGACCATTGAGCGACATCTCCTGTTGCAGGAACTGACCTTGCGCCCTTCGGGTGAATGGACTCCCCGCCATTATAAATGGTTCATGGTGCGGGTGGCCGAGGGCGTCGGTTATTGGCTGCAAGCGGGCGTTGCGGTCCACCAGCTTTCCGCAGGGGACTGCCTGATAGCAACGGGCAACAGCAATGGGGTGTTAAGGGCCAGCCAACTCGGTCTGCTGAAATTGCAGTTTTTCAGCATCCAGCCGCAATATCTCAACGGTCTGCTTACGGTCGCGGAATGGCATCAACTCGAAGTGGCCCCCAACAACCTGTCGTCGCACGTTTCCATCTTCACCGCCGGCGAACCGCTGGCGCAACGGTTCACGCGACTGGCGGAGCAAACGCAGCGGGAGGGTCTGTCCGTGCGTTGCGGGCTGCTGCAACTTTGGGCGAACGCCATCGCCGGTCTGCTGCCGGCGCTGGCGATGGAACCCCCCGAGGGCGGCAGGCTGCGCGAGCGTTTCCGGCAACTGGTCGGCCAGATGCCGGAGGCCGAACTGTCCCAACGCTCGTTGCACGACCTGGCCGGGCTGCTCAATTGCAGCGAACGACATTTCACCCGCATCTTCCGCGAGGAATTCGGCGTGCCGTTGCGCGCGCGCCAGATTGAGTTGCGACTCCAACGCGCGCGGCAACTGCTCACGAACTCGGACGCCAAAATCATCAACGTCGCCTACGACAGCGGCTACCAGCATCTCGGCCTTTTCAATGCGATGTTCAAAAAACGTTTTGGTATGACGCCCAGTAAATGGCGGCAGCAGAACCTGCGCAGAAACCTTCCGCCCCAATCCCGGGAAAATCTTCCGAAGTCTGTGACACGTGTCGGCATTCTGCTCGTCCTGTTCATCTTGAATTTTATTTCACCTGCAGTCGCACAGACAAATTCAAAGACAACTGACAGAGGTTCGCCGCCGGCCATGACGTTTCTGCGCAGTCATGTGCTTTACCTGCTGTTGTTTCTTTCTTGCTGGGGGCTTGGTGTGGTTTCAAGACTGTCGGCGGCCGAATCGGTCGCTTCCCAAAACTCTCCAGTCTCTTTTCCAGCCACCAATGCCACAGCCACGGCCGAGAGCAACGCTGCTCCTCACTTCAACGTCCGAGCCTATGCAGTCAAAAGCAACACGTTGCTTTCCACGAACATCCTGACTCGCATCTTTTCCAAGTACACCGGCACGAACGTCGGTTTGGACGAGATAGTAAAAGCGGCCTCAGATCTGCAATTGGAATACCGTAACCAAGGCTATCCAACGATGGGCATCGCAATCGCGCAGCAGCAAATCACCAACGGCACGGTTACGATGAACGTTTTTTCGATGGCGTTTCCCCAGATTTTGGTGTCTGGCAAACGTTACGCCAGTTCCGGTAACCGCGCACAAGTCAGCTCGAACTTGTCGGCTGCCGAACCGCCGTTGCCGCAAATGGCCCTGGCCACGTTCGCCACCACCAAGGCCGCTCCACTTGCCGCCGGCCATCAGATAATAGCAGCCGATCCTGAAGCGATGGCCCGGGCGCGGGCGGCTTTGTTCCAGAAGCTGGACGAGATGAAGGCGAAGGAGAAAGACCCCCAGGTTCACGTGGTTTCCACGAATGCCGGGCCGAGGTTTGCCGTGAACAAATATCTGGTCATGGGCAATTCCGTTCTGCCGCCGGAGGCTGTCGCCCAGGCCATCACCAACGTGGACGGTGCTTTCGGCACCAACACCAGCTTTGACGGGATTCGCGCGGCGATGATTGAACTGCAGAAGGCGTATCGCGAACGCGGTTACGTCACCGTGTCCGTCGGCCTGCCCCAACAGAAACTTACCAACGCCACGGTGAAAGTGAAGGTCACCGAAGGCCGGCTCGCCGCCATCAACGTTACCGGCAACCGCTACTTCAGTTCCAACAACGTGATGCGCTCCCTGCCGAGCCTGCAAACGAACACGCTGCTCAACTCGCACGTCCTGCAACGCGAACTGGACAACGCCAATGCCAGCCGCGACCGGCAGATTTATCCCGTCATCGGCCCCGGCCCGGAGCCGGACACCAGCGAACTCACACTCAAGGTCAAGGACCAGTTGCCCCTGCACGCGCGGCTGGAGGTCAACAACCAAGCCACGCCCGGCACGCCCGACCTGCGCGTGAATTTCAACGCCCAATACGACAATCTTTGGGACCTCGATCACCAGATCGGCATCCAATACAACTTCACGCCCGACCAGTTCAAAAACAGCGACCCGTATTATGTCACCCCCTTCGATGATCCGTTGATTGCCAATTACAGTGCTTATTATCGCCTGCCGCTCGGTGGTTACGAATCGGTGGAACAGCAGGTGGATGCCAATCCCGGCAGCTTCGGTTACAACGAAATCACCCACCAGTTCCAAGTGCCCCCGCCAACCGGACGGCCGGAACTGACGCTCTACGCCAGTCGTTCGACCTCAGACACGGGCGTTCAAATGGGGCCACGCAATGTAATTATAGGCGCCACTCCTGGTGGGAATCCTACAAATCTGGTGGCCCTCGGTCATCAGACAGCCGGGGAAAATGTTACTCTGAATGAGGGACTGGGCTTCAAATTCTCCCTGCCCTTGCCGGCAATGGACCAGCTTGTCTCCACGCTCACTTTTGGCGGGGATTACAAAAACTATCAGGCCAATAGCGCCAACGCTGACATTTTTTATGAGTTGGTCAGCACGACCAACAGTGGTTCGGCGGTCAAGTATGGCAATGTGCTTTACACGATGCAGACGGTTCGGCCGATGGCGGTGGATTATTTTCCCCTGAACGTTGGCTGGAACGGCTCTGTGCCCGATACCTTGGGAAAAACTTTTTTCAACGCCCAGGCCAATTTCAATTTTCTTCCGATTTTTTCAGAAGAAAACACCCAGGTAACCACAACGAATGAAACAGCGACTGGAACGAATGCAGTTACAACCACAACCACAAAGACCATTCATGGCCACTCCTTTTCCAGCGTTGCTTATACGACAAATGCCAGCTCCCATTATGTGACGCTGCAACTCGGAGCCAACCGCATTCAGACGATTTATAAAGACTGGTCGGTGAAACTTCATGCCGACGGTCAGTGGGCCGACGGTCCGTTAATCAGCAACGAACAATATGCCATGGGTGGCACGGCGGGCGTTCGTGGCTATCAGGATGGCCAGGCTTATGGCGACACCGGCTGGCGTTTCTCCATCGAACCACAGACGCCGTTATTCAACATCGGCATGGTCGGCAACGAGGGACATGAACAGCCCTGCTGGGTTCGCGCCTCGGTGTTCCTGGATTATGGCAGGATTTATTTGCTGGCCCAGCCACCGCCCGGCAGTGACAGCCGCGAGTCATTTTGCGGCGCGGGTTGGGCCATGACCGCCAATATTGGGAGCCACATGGATGGGCGATTGACGGTTGCCTGGCCCTTGATCAGTCATGCTGGGGAATCCGACGGCGTTCACATCTATTTCGGCATTGGTGCCCAATTTTAAATGCCATGACCAACAACATGTCACCTATTTGTAACACACGGTCGCACGCGATTGCTCTAAACTTAAAAATTAGAACCGTTATGTGCAGGTTGTGTCGTCATCCCATGTTCCGCCGGTTGGTTGCCGCGGTTTTAATGCTCGATGTGGCCGGGAGCGTAATGGCCAATCCAACGGGCATGACCGTGCATGGCGGTTCCGCCACCGCCAGCAGCAGCGGTTCACAGCTCACCATCACCACAACATCGCAAAGCACCTTCCTCAATTGGCAGAGCTTCAACATTGCCGCCGGCGAGACCACGATTTTTCAGGAACCTTCCACCACCTCAATCGTGTGGAACCAGATCAACAACGCGAACCCGTCGCAGATTTACGGCAGTCTCCAGGCCAACGGCATCGTGGTGCTGCTTAATTCCTCCGGTTTTTATTTTGGACCGAACTCGTTCGTGAGCGCCGCCGGGTTGGTGGTGTCCACCGCGAATTATGCACCGCCGCAAAACAGCAGCGGCGGTTGGGAGTTCAATGGGCCGCCGCCACTGGCGAGCATCGTCAACTACGGGCAGATCAACATCGGCCAGGGTGGTTCGGCATTTTTGATCGCCGACCACGTTGAGAACCCCGGCACCATCAGCGCCCCCGGCGGGACCATCGGCCTCGCGGCAGGACAGACCGTGCTCTTGAGCGAACGCCCCGATGGCCGTGGCATGAGCATGCAGGTCACACTGCCCAGCGGTTCAGTGGACAATGAAGGCCGGCTCATCGCCGACGGCGGAGCGATTGCCATGAACGCGCAGGTGGTGAACCAAAATGGTTTTGTCCAGGCCAACTCGGTGCAGAATGTCAACGGCACCATCGAACTCGTCGCCTCCGATCAACTGACACTTGGTGCGAATTCTCAAATCATCGCCAGCGGTGACAATTCGCCGGCCGGCAGCGCTGGCGGTAATGTGACACTTCGATCAGGAAACAATTTCAACGACGCCATCGGCAGCCAGATTGTCACGACGGGTGGCACGCAAGGCGGCAACGGCGGCGATGTCGAAATCAGCGCGCCAAACGTCCGGTCGCTGAATTCCGGCATCAACGCGCGGGCCCAGGCGGGTTGGACGGCGGGGAAATTGTTGCTGGATCCGGATTACATTATTTTGGACACGTCCGGCTCCGGCAGCGCCGGCAGTGGCACTGTGTTGGCCGGGAGCAATCCCGGCGGCACTCTGGACCTGAACGTGAACAGTGCATTCGCCAACCTTGCGGTTTCCCAGATCATTCTTCAGGCCGCGTATGACATCACACTCGCCGGCGGCACGACGTGGAACCTGAGTCAGACCATCGGCGCAAACTTCGGCGGTGTGACCAGCGGCCAACTGACGCTGGAAGCTGGGCGCAACATCATTTTCGGTGACGGCTCCTCAATCTCCGACGCCAACAACTGGTCGGTGATACTCATGGCCGGCGTGAACAATTTCAACACCGGTACGATTCAGCCCGGCACCGGCAATATTTATCTGAACGGCGGCAATGGCCAGACTGGAAGTGGGTCAATTCAAACCGCCGCCGGTTCGATCAACCTGGAGGCAGGCGATGGCATTCAAATTGGTTCCGGCACCATAAGCTCCAGCGCTGGCAACATCACATGGCAGGCAGGTGGCGACATCCAATTTGGAGACGGCTCACAAATCACCGATGGAAACAATGGTGCGGTGACGCTGGAGGCCGGGTACAATTTTGTCAACCAAGCAGTCCAATCTGGTGTCGGGAACATTTATTTGAATAGCGGCAGCGGGTCCATTCAGTTGTCGCAAGCGTCAATCAACTTGATGGCGGGAAACAGCATTTTTGTCGGTTCCGGCTGCCAACTCATAGATAATGGCGGCACCATTGGGCTGTACGCGCAAACGGTGAATCAAAACGGCCTCGTTCAAGCCAACTCCGTGGGCAACCAATACGGCATCATCGAATTCGTTGCCTCCGATGCGATTACTCTCGGTGCGAATTCTCAAATCACCGCCAACGGCGACAATTCGTCCTCCGGCAGCGCTGGCGGCCAGATCATGCTCCAGACCGCGCAGAATTTTTCCGACGTTTCAGGATCGCAAATTGAAGCTCGCGGCGGTGCGAACGGCGGCGATGGCGGCAGGATATTGATTTACGCCGCATCCGCAAATTCACAACTCGACGTGTCTGCGCAGGCTGGTTCTGCCAGTGGCAGTATATTTTATTACCCACAAACTGTTGGCGATCTCACGTTGACCGCCGATTCACTTGTCCCCTTCTCCGGTTTTTCACACATTCTTTTTCAAGCCAGCGGCGACATCACCATCGCGGCGGGGGAGACGTTGAATTTGAACGCCGGCACCGGCAGCCAGACCAGCGGCCTACTGACGCTGGAAGCCGGTGGCAATATTCTTTTCGGCTATGATTCCTCCGGCACACTCCCGAGCGCCCAAATTGCAGACGCCAAGAACTGGTCGGTGACGCTCCAAGCCGGATATAATTTCGCCAATAATTCCATCAATTACAGAACGGGAAGCATTTACCTGGGCGGTTTCGACGGGACAAGTCCGCAAGATTTTGGCGGTAGTATCCAAACCGCCTCCGGTTCAATCAATCTGATGGCCGGCCTGGACATCCTGGTCGGTTCCGGATACGTGATTACGACGGGGGCTGGCGGCATCAGCGCCCATGCCCTGGCGGGAAGCATTGACACCGGGTCCGACGCGCAAGGTTACCATTTTGTCAGCGGCGCGAGTTCCCTCAACCAGGCTTATAATTTGAACAATGGTTTGGGCGGTATCAGCACGGAGGCCGGCGGTAATGTGACCCTCATCGCGGGCGGTGATGTGACCAGTGTATTGCCCGGCAATGGTAATAATTATTATTACGACGGCAATCAAGTAGCAGCCGAGAATGGCAATGATTACCTCACGGCGGGTGCCGGCGCTTATGGCTCCCAGCCCGGAAATGTGACCATTGTGGCGGGCGGCAATGTGACCGGCCATTATCTTGTGGCCAACGGCACCGGCAGCATTTTTGCCGGGGTGCAAATGGATGCCAATGGCAATCCCAAAACGGATTCAGCCGGGAATTATTTGCTGGGCACTTCCGGCAGCGCGGGGACAGATCTATTATACAACGGTCTGGCCTTAAGCCTGATCAGTGGCGGCTGGAATGTGACCGCCGCGCAAGACATCCTTTTGCAGGAAGTTAACAATCCCAACGGCGATTTTGACTACAATGGCGGGAACGCTTACAACCATTACTTTAATTACGCGTCCGGCGATTATGTCAATTTGACCGGCAATCTGGTGCAATTGGGAGCGTCCATCCCGTTGCCACGTTTGTCCGGCGCCAATAATAATCTGCCTGTCATCTATCCCCCCATCTTGAACATTACCGATGGCGACGGGGGTGTGATACTGGGGGCTCCGGGTTCTACCACCAGCCTTACCCTGTTCCCATCGGCGCAAGGCAGTCTCACCATCAACCCCGCGACCGGTTCGACCGGTTCTCTGGTCAGCGATCTTAATTCCGTTCAAGGCGCCCCCCAGCTTTTTAATCTGATTGTCTCGGACGCTCATCACAACCAATACACAACGACTGCCAATTTTGGCATCAGCGATCATGCCACCACACCAATTCATTATGACAATCCCACCCCGATCGTTCTGAACATCTCCGGGGACATGAATTATGTCAACCTCGTCGTTCCCGAGGCGGCGCAAATCACGGTGGGCGGCAATATGAACAACTGCGGGTTTCAAGGCATGAACCTGGCCGCCAACGACGTGACCAGCATCAATGTGACGGGTGACATCATCAACCGGAGTTCTTTCACCTCCGTTGATTTGAGTCAGGTTTCCGGTGAGGCGGCTCCCTTGCTGTCCTACCTTTCTCAAGCGGAGCCTCTCACAATTAACGGCACTACTATTTCGGCAACGACACTGGCCACGAGTTTCTATTATAATTCCACGACCTCTGAACTGACTTATGAGAACATCCCCGGGGTGAGTCTGGCCAGTCTTCTGCAAAAGCTGCAAAGTTTGACGGTTCAAGTAGTTGACTCCAAAGGCAACCCCGAGTGGGCCGACCCGCCCAATGATACCCAACCGATCACCACGACGGTTTCGGTCTTGAACGCCGCAGATGCGCAGGCGTTGCTGGCTCAATACAACACCCTGGGCGCACCTCCCTATAATGCCGGTTCCTATGGTTATGCCATTGGCGGCGGCGGACAATTCAACATTACGGCACGAACCATAGACTTGGGAACCTCGGCCGGGATCCAATCGGAGGGCGTGGCGCTTTACACGGTGCGCGGCAGTTATCCGCTCGCCCAATTGTTTGGCACCGGCGGTGTGTTCGACCATGGGGCCGACATCACCATCACCACCACAGGAAACCATTCTGCTGGAGCAAACGCCACCGGTGATCTCATCGGCGATCTGGATATGTATTCCAGTTCCATAGCCTCCTTGCAAGGCGGCAATATCTCCATCTACGTCGGCGGAGACGTCAATGCCGGCTCGGCAGATTTTTCCGTCAATACCGCTTCTGCCCGTGGCATTTATTCGACGGATCAAGGCAATGTTTTTGTTTATGCCAACGGGGACATCAATGTCAATGGCTCCCGGATTGCCGTCTATGACACACGCCAGGAAAATGACAATGGTTCCGCGACGCCCGGCGGTTCCGTAACCGTGGTGTCCAGGAATGGCAATATCAATGCGGGAAGTGGTGGTTCCGGGTTTGTGGGCGTCAGTTCTTATCTGGTCAATCCCGACCAGTCGGTTGCCGCTGACTCATCAACCATTCCGGGCAGTGGTATCATGGAAGTCTCGTACACCAAAAACGGCAATATCCTGGTTGAAGCTCCCAATGGCACGGTCAACGCCGCGGCAGGCGGCATCCTCCAACTTCTCTTGAACGGGCCTCCACTTCCTGAATCAACAACTCTTTTTGGTTTGCCGCTTAAAGGCCTGGCAAAAATGTTTGATTTGGCGCTTAACGGCAAGATGAAGGCCGCTCTGGACTTGCAAAATGCTCTCAATGGCAATCCGGGAAATAGTGTGGTGGATGTTTTTGCGGGTTATGAATTGCAAGATCTGGATGGTTCCGTGGATGCCTACGGCGACCCGGTGATCACGGCTCTCAATCTGTCTGACGGCATACTGGTGAAAATATCCCCCAATCAGGATATTACTGCCACTGGATCAGGTGTGTTGGGTGCCGGCACGGTTACCTTAAACGCTTCCGGTAACATCACGGGAAACATTTTTACCCTCGGTAATATAAATGTAAACGCCGTTAACAACATCGATGTCAGTGCCTTGGGGTTGGGCAATGTCAATGTCGCTTCTGCTAGCGGCACCGTTTCCGGAACCATCGCTGGCATTGAGAGTGTTAGTGCCAGCGGCAGCTCCATTGATGCCAACCTGGAATCCAATGGTTCCGTCAGTGGCAATACGAGCGGCCAGAGCGGTTTGGTGCCGGGTACGGCTGCGGATGCGGCCAGCCAGGGAATGGCCAGTGATAATTCCGCCAGTCCCGCCAAAAATGCTGATACTACTGCCACCGATGACGACGAGAAGAAGAAAGGCAAGGCGGCGGCCACGGTGCAAAAGAAAGGCCGCGTAACCGTTTTGTTGCCACCGAAACAATTATCTCAAAACCAAACCTCAAATAACCATTTATGACCACCATGCTTATACATCCCATCCTAGCTTCCGGCGCATTGCAGTTCGCCTTCGAAAAGGCCACGATTGAAGGCAAAATCACCATCGGCACCCTGTTCATCCTGTCCATGTTCAGTTGGACGATCATCATCACCAAGTTCCGCCAGCTTTCCATCGCGCGGCGGGCGGCCAAAAAATTCTTCGCCGCCTATAGCGCCACGCGCGATCCGCTGGACATCAAACGCAAGGGCGAGAGCTACGAGGGCGCGCCCGCTTACCAGCTTTACAACCGCGCGGCCGACGAGTTGGATTACCACCTCAAGCACAACCCCGTCATCGTGAAGGAACGGCGCCGCATCAGCGCCGCGTCGTTTGAAGCCGTGAAGGTGGCGCTGGAGGAAGCCGCCGCCACTGAGGCCATGGCCCTGGAAAAGGGCATGATCGTGCTGTCCACGGCAGTGGCCGGCGGGCCGTTCATCGGTCTGCTCGGCACGGTTTGGGGCGTCATGGAAACCTTTGCCGGCATTGCCCGGGCCAACGCCGCAAGCCTCACCGCCATGGCGCCCGGCGTGGCCGGCGCGTTGATTGCCACAGTCACCGGCCTGCTCGTCGCGATTCCCGCCATGTTCGCCTACAACTTCATGGTCACCACCATCCGCCACATCACGCAGGAACTGGACGGTTACGCCATCCGTTACGCCACGCAGATTGAACATGCCTACGTGGACAACCGCCCCCTCTCGCAGGAACTCAAGCAGGCCAACGAAGCGCTGGCCCTGAGCCTGGTCGCCGCCCTCAAGGGCGACGAGAACATGTTGCGCACCGCGCCGGTGTTTGCCGCCGAACGTTAAGGCCGCTGCGTCATGAGGAAGTGCTCCCATTCCGCGCACGAAACGCTCACGCAGTTGAACATCACTCCGCTGCTCGACCTGGCGTTCGTGTTGCTGGTCATTTTCATCATCACCACCACGCCCATCGTGAACGACCTTGATCTGAACCTGCCGACGGCGGCGAGGCACCAGAAAGACCCGCCGCGCAAGGCCAATTACATTTCCGTCCAGGCCGACGGGAAAATTTATTTAAATACCAAGAAGGTGGGCATCAGCGACCTGTTGCAAACGCTTGTGGGCCTGCGCATGGACGACCCGGACTTGAACATCGTCGTGCGCGGCGACGGCAAGACGAAATACCGGCAGATCCGCGCCGTGCTCGACGCCTGCCAGCAGGCCAACGTCGTGAAAGTGGACCTGGCCACGGAACCCGCCGGCCAGTTTTAACATGCAACCGCAAACCCAGCCGCGCAAACCGCGCAACTCGTCGAAGGTGAATCTGGCCATCTCGGTCACCTTCCACGTGGTGCTGGTGGTGGCGTTGTTTTACCTGGCCGCCCGCGAAGGGTTTCTGGGCAAGCAACTTCAGAAAATCTCGGTGGAAATGGTGAAGGAAAAACCGCCGGAGAAACCCAAGGAACCGGAAAAACCGAAGGTCGAGCCGCCCAAGGTGGAAACGCCGAAGGTCGAAACCCCCAAGATGGTCGAAACCGCTCCCCAACCGACGACCGTGGCGGCGGTCACCGCGCCGCCGTCGGCCGATTTGCCGTCATTTGAATTCGAAGGCGGCAAGGCGGTCGAGACCAGCTCTGATGCGGTGCAGGTTTACAAGGGTTACCTGGAATACGCGTTCCGGTCGAAATGGAACCGGCCGGACAACCTCGCGGATGACAATTACGTGACCGAGGTGGACATCGCCGTCAGCCGTGCGGGTGACATCAGCGACCCTATCTGGCGGAAAAATTCCGGCGACCCGAAGTGGGATGAATCCGTGAGAAAGGTGTTTGCCGTGGTCAGCCGCCTTGACCATCCGCCGCCGACGAATTTCCCGCCGCGCGTGACCATCCGGTTTGACGTCCAGGAGGAAACCGAACCCGTGTTGCAATGAAAAAGATCTCCAGTTCCCATCATAGCACCCTGAACGAACTGAACATCACGCCGCTGTTGGACCTGGTGTTTGTTCTGCTGGTAATCTTCATCATCACCACGCCGCAGTTGATGAACAACCTGGAAATGAACCTGCCGTCGGGCAAACCACCGCCGAAGAAGGCGAATGAGCCGAAGATCAACAAGATCGCGGTGGACGGGCGGGGGCAAATCACCTTCAACAGCGAAGTGGTCACAGTGACGCAATTAAAAGACACGCTGCAGCAACTCAAGGCGGCCGATCCCGGACTCAGCGTGGTGGTAAAAGGCGCCGACGAGGTGGATTACCAGTTCATGGTCAACGTTCTGGATGTCCTCCGTCAGCTTGACATCACCAAGGTGGGCTTGGCGACGGAAGTATCAAACCAATAAAAAAACCCGCCCTAATTTATTTAAAGGAGAGCGATGTTACAAACATAATTCGGATTTGTCACGTTTCTATGACAAATCCCGGCGGCAGGCGGGGATGCGGCTTCCTTTGCCCGCGAGACGGAGGAAAAAGGATGCAAACTTGGGTAAACAGGCGGTCAGCGCAATGCGCCGATCTGGTAATTCAGATTGGCTTCCTGAATCAGAACGTCGTAGCGGGCATTGGTGTTCGCAATTTGCGCCGAGGTCAGGCTCAACTGTGCCTGGCTCAACTCGACGATGGAACTGATGCCTGTTTTATAGCGCGCTTCGGCCAAATCGTAAGCCTCGGCGGCATGCTTGACCAATTGTTCGGTGGTCCGGAGCTGTTCCAGTGCATTGTTCACGTTGAGCCACGCGATGCGCACGTCACGGATCACAATATCCTCCGAAGCCCGCAGAAGTTCATCGTCGGCCTGCGCCTTCAGTTCGGCCTCATGCTGACGTGCTGTGTAGAGACCGCCCGCGAACAATGGCAGACTGAGTTGAACTCCACCGGCGACGTAGTTGTCGGGCAGCCGGTCGTCGTGTGTCGGTGAATCACCGGCCACGCCGATGGCCGAAACCGTTGGCAATCGTGCGTCTCTTTCCGAGCGTGCAAACCGCAGCGCCGCATCCCGCTGGTTCTGGAGGCTTAACAGTTCCGGCCGCCGGGCCAATGCCGTTTGTATCAATGGCGAAACATCGTTCGTGACGGCGTCCATAGGCAATGATTGTTCGACCAGTTGGAACTGGTGGAATTCGTGGTAGCCGAGCGCCGTCGAGAGTGATGCCATCGCTGCGTCGGCATCGTTTTGCGCTTTTTGCAGCAGCAACCGGCCTTGTTCAAGCGCGACCTGCGCAAAGCTGACATCCAGTTCGGACCGCAATTTGTTCGTGGCCAGGGCGGTGACCTGGTCGAGCAACAATTGCCGCGTGTCTAACGTTAGCTGGGCAACCTTCAGCACTGCCTGAGCCTGCAATGCATCAAAATAGCCGGTGTCCACCTGCAACCAAACCTGCTCGCGCGTGACGTTGGCGTTCTGGTTCTCGGCCTGCGCCTGGAATCTGGAGCTGGCCGTGAGATTGGCCGTGTGGCCGAAATCGGTGATGAGCTGGCTGACGGCCAATCCGCCGGCGGCACGGTCATAGACGCTCGGGTTGTTCAACCCCCCGGCCATGATGCGTGTGTTATCGGAACCCGCGCCAACGGCGTTGGCATAGAGATTAGCGGTCGGGAAATAGCCGGCACGGGTCTCCTTGACGACCTCTTCCGCCGCGCGCGCCCGATAATTCGCTGCGGCAATCTGCGGATGATTGCGTAGCGCCACTGCCTGCGCCTCGGCCAAAGATAGAATCGGCGCATTGGTGGTTCCGTCCGCAAACATTTTACCGCCGAAAATGACGCAAATGGTCAGAGCCAAAATAATTCGTTTCATTTGGATATGTTTTATTGCGAAATCGGTTTCGACGCGTCCGTTGAATCTTTTACCGCCGCTTCTTTCCTTCGGTAAAGAATAAAATACGCCGCCGGCACGATGAACACGGTCAGCACGACGGAAACGGCAAGGCCGCCGATGATGGCGCGGGCGAGCGGCGCGTAGGCCTCGCTGCCCGTGCCCAGCTTCATGGCCAGCGGAATCAATCCAATCAGCGTGGCGAGTGAAGTCATCAGCACCGGACGCAAGCGCACGCGGCAGGCGAGCGAAACGGCTTCGCGCAAAGGATGACCCTCCTCGCGCAGCCGCCGTGTGAACTCGACGATGAGAATGCTGTTGGAAACCACGATGCCCACCATCATCACCACGCCCATCAGCGACATGACATTGAGCGTCGTGCCGGTGGCAAACAACAGGATCAGCACGCCGGTCAGGCCGGTCGGCACAGCCAGCAAAATTATCAACGGATCGAGAAACGATTTGAACTGTGCGACCAAAATCAGATAAACCAGCACAGTCGCCAGAATCAAGCCGAGACCGAAACTGCGGAACGAGACCTGCATGGCGTGCGCCGAGCCGCGCACCACGATGCGGACATTGGATGGCAGTTTCAGGTTATCCACAATTTTCTGGACACCCTTCAAAACCTGGCCGAGGTCTTCGCCCGTCGGGGCGACATAGACATCCATTTCCCGCCACAGTTGATAATGGTCCACCTCGGTCGGCGAGTCGCGGCGGCTGATGCTGCTGACGTTGTCGAGCCGCGTTGGCAACGATGAATTAGCGCCGCGCAGCGGAATGGACATCAGGTCGGCGAAACTCTTTACGAAATGTTCGGGATACTGGACGGTGAGGAAGTAATCATTGCCACTCCGGGGATCCACCCAATAGCTCGGCGCAATCATTTGGTCGGAAGTCAGCGCGGTGATGACGTCACCAACAACTTCCTTTTCATTCAAGCCCAGCTCGGACGTGCGCAGCCGGTCAATGTCCAGGTGCAATGCCGGATAATCAATGTCCTGCGGCACGAGCACGTCGCTGACATCAGGCAGCGCCCGGGCTTTTTGGGCGATGTCCACCGCGATTTTGTGGGTGGTTTCCATGTCATTCCCGATGACTTGAATGTCCAGCGGCGCGGGCATGCCCAGATTCAAAATCGCGTCCACCAGGCCGCCGGTCTGGAAATAGGCGGCGACCTGCGGCAATTCCTTTCTCAGCCGGGCGCGCACCAGATCCATGTATTGAAAGCTGCTCAACTGATGACCGGCATTGAGTCCCACCTGGACAAACGCCGTGTGCGGGCCGGAATTGGGCGTGTAAATCGAGGAGAAACCCGCCGTGACCCCGATGTTGGAGACGATGATTTTCAAATCCTTCGCCGGCACAACTTCATGGACAATCCTTTCGACCTGCTGCACCAACTGGTCGGTCAGTTCGATCCGCGTACCGGTGGCGGCCTTGAGATTGATGACGAACTGGCCGGGATCGGTGCGCGGGAAATACGCCTCGCCGACGAACGGATACAGGGCGAGGCTCAATAT
>Ga0074044_10000876_pt1 | contig 28071 bp, 30 predicted proteins | sample BogForMeECP23OM1_FD_94443 | JGI IMG/M metagenome (GOLD analysis project Ga0074044, IMG submission 94443) | Bog forest soil microbial communities from Calvert Island, British Columbia, Canada - Bog Forest MetaG ECP23OM1 | ecosystem: Environmental > Terrestrial > Soil > Wetlands ...
CTTCGGGGGAAGGGGGTTCGTCCGAGATTATAGCGCATTCCTTGCTGTCGAGCGTTGCTCGACTGGGCGGACGAGGGCGGCTGTCCCCACGTGAGTGGCTAACTCCACCGCCGTGCAGTGGATATTGTTTGTACGGTAATTTCAGAATCTACACCGACAGGGGCAACCAGACCTTCGGGGTCTTCAGCAGAACTGGGTCTGATACGCCTGCGATCTCGCTATTTCTAACGGCTTCTTCGTAAGTCGAGCCAACGGCCACGATCTTGCTCTCATCCTCAGACAAGGCGATCCACTTATCGAGTGGAGCTGAGCGCAAGGCTTCAAGGCGTGGGTCGGTTTGGCTAGCCATTACTTCCTTATGACAAAGCTACTCCACGGGTTCGCCTGCGTCAACGTTACCTAGCACGCTATGAAGCTGCGCTTTCTGTAGCAATAAGTTAACTAGAACAGTTTCTCGTGATGGTAGGGATGCGCAACCCCAGCGGCTGAAGCCGGGACCGGTCGCGGTCCGTAGCGGCACGGCTGAAAGCCGTGCCCTTCCCGTTCCTGCCTTCCCCATACAGCAAATCGAGAACGGCTCCAGCTCATCAGAACTCGCTAGGGCAAAATGGTACTTTGCCAAAACCGCGTCGAGCTTTGCTCGGCTGGGCGGACGAGGGCGGCTGTCCCCACGTGGTTATTGAATTAGCGGGCCTCCGTTGGTTGGTTCTTCTTCTGGGGGGATCACTACCGCTGCGGCTACGCGATCTCCTGCTTCTATGTTCAGGAGGCGGACGCCTTGGGCTGAGCGGCCGGATTCGCGGATGAATTTGGATTCTATGCGGATGATTTTGCCGTATTGGCTGATCAGCATGACCTCGGCGTCTTCGGTTACCTGGGCTATGCCCACTACTTTGCCGTTGCGTTCGGTGGTTTTTACGTTGATTACGCCTTTGCCGCCGCGGTTGGTCAGGCGGTATTCGTCGGCGGCGGTGCGCTTGCCGTATCCGTTTTCGGTTACGGAGAGGATTAGGGAGCCGCGCTTGCCTACGTCTTCTACTACGAGCGTCGACTCGGCGGGATCCTTCGCGGGAGCGGGCGGGAGCACCGCATCGGGCTTGACCGTTGTGGCCATGCCTACTATGTAGTCTTTTTCGCCGAGATTCATGCCGCGGACTCCGGTGGCGTTGCGGCCCATGGAGCGGACGTCGGTTTCTTGGAAGCGGATGGCCTGGCCGTCGTGGGAAGCCAGGAAGACGATTTGCACGCCGTCGGTGAGGCGGGCGGCTACGAGTTCGTCGCCCTTTTCAATGTTGATGGCGATGATGCCTCCGTTGCGGACGTGGGAGAAATCTTTCAGGTCGGTCTTTTTGACGGTGCCGTTGCGGGTGGCGAAGAAGACGTATTTACCTTCTTCTTCTAAGTTGCGCACGGCCAGCATAGTGCGCACCGTTTCGCCGGGTTGCAGGGATACCAGGCTGCCTACGTGTTTGCCTTTGCCGGCTGCGCCTACGTCGGGGATTTCGTAGACCTTCAGCCAGTAGACGCGTCCGGTGTTGGTGAAGATGAGAATGTAGGCGTGGGTGGAGGCGATGAAGAGATGTTCGACGAAGTCTTCGTCGCGGGTCTTCATGCCCATGCGGCCCTGGCCTCCGCGGCGCTGATTGCGGTAGGTGGAGATGGCGGTGCGCTTCATGTAGCCGCTGTGGCTTACCGTGACGGCCATTTGCTCGTCGGCGATTAGATCTTCGAGATGGATTTCGGCGGCTTCGTCTTCGATGACGGTGCGGCGTTCGTCGCCGTAGAGCTTTTTAACTTCTTCGAGTTCTTTCACGATTACGCTGCGGAGTTTCTTCTCTGAGCCCAGGATCGATTCGTAGTCGGCGATGTTGTCGCGGGTTTGTTTCAGCTCTTTGTTGATTTCGTCTATGGAGAGCCTGGTCAGGCGGTGCAGTTGCAGTTCTAGGATGGCATCGGCTTGAATTCCGGTGAAAGGCTTTTCGGGATCCAGCTTGGGGACGCGGCCGGTGGTGTTGATGTCGATTTTCTTGCCGCCGAAGTAGGCGATCAAGTTTTCGCGGGCGTCGGCGCGGTTGGCGCTGGCGCGAATGATAGTGATCACGTTGTCGAGGTGATCAAGCGCGGTGAGGTAGCCTTCGAGGATGTGCTCGCGGTCTTTTGCTTTCTGCAAAAGATAAGCCGTGCGTCGCCGAACCACATCCACGCGGTGATCGATGAAGAGTTGGATGGCCTGGATCAGGCCCAATTCCTTGGGCTGGCCATTCACCACGGCGAGGAAGATCATGCTGAAACCTTCCTGCATGGAGGTGTGCTTGAAGAGTTGGTTGAGGACGATTTGCGGTTCGCCGCCGCGCTTTAGCTCGACTACGATGCGCATGCCGTCGCGGTCACTCTCGTCGCGAATGTCGGAGATGTCGTCGATGATCTTGTCGTTGACCAGTTGCGCGATGCGTTCGATGAGGCGCGCTTTGTTTACCTGGTAGGGAATTTCGGTGACTATGATTGCCTGGCGGTCTTTGTTGAAAGTTTCGATGGCGGCTTTGGCGCGCATCATGAAGCGGCCACGGCCGTGTTTGTAGGCTTCGAGAATTCCACTCTTGCCGTGAATGATTCCGGCGGTGGGGAAGTCTGGTCCTTTTACGATCTGGAGAATCTCAGCTAATTGCGTGGCTGGATTGTTTACCAGGGTGATGGTGGCGTCGACGATTTCGGTCAGGTTGTGGGGTGGAATTTTCGTGGCCATGCCGACGGCGATTCCGTCTGAGCCGTTGACCAATAGATTCGGGATACGGGTCGGTAAAACGTCGGGTTCGATTTCGTTGCCGTCGTAGTTGGGGCGGAAGTCGACGGTTTCTTTATCCAGATCTTCGAGCAGAGCGGAGGCTACGCGGGTTAATCGGGCTTCGGTGTACCGGTCGGCGGCTGGGGGATCTCCGTCCACCGAGCCGAAGTTTCCTTGACCATCTACCAGCGGATAGCGCATGGCGAACGGCTGGGCTAGGCGCACCAACGCGTCGTAGACTGCGAGGTTGCCATGCGGATGGTATTTGCCCATGACTTCGCCGACGATTCGGGCGCACTTGCGAGTCGAGCGATTGGGCTGGAGGCCCATCTGCTGCATGGTGTAGAGAATGCGGCGATGCACGGGCTTCAATCCGTCGCGCACGTCGGGGAGGGCGCGGCCGATGATCACCGACATCGAATAGTCGAGATACGAGCGGCGCATCTCCTCTTCGATATTTACCGGTTGAATGTTTAGCGCGCCGGGATTGCCGCCTTCGCCGGGTGGGGGCGGGGCCAAGGGTAGTTCTGGATTTTGATCGTCGGGCATAGGGACGCTCTTGGCTTTTAGCTCTTAGCTTTCAGTTCTTGTCCGTTCTCCAACTCTTGCTTTCGGCCGGCTCCCGGAAGCGTTTGCTTCACTCACTTCCTTCTGCGGTAACTTGTTGCATTTACAGGAGTTTAGTGGGTGATTGGATAGCTGCAATTATAGCACATGGAGGGTATATTTGGGGTCTGGCGAAGTTGCGGTTTCAGGTTCGGGCGGATTGAGAATGAACCTTTGGGTTAATCGCGATCGGAGTGGGCTTGATGCCAATCAGCAACCAGGAGCAAGCAGCACTTGCGACGGAAAGGGCGGCGCAAATGAGCATCACCAACCGAAAACCGTAAACGAATGCCTCGTTCACCGACGCCTTGATTTCCGAGGAGGTGTTGAGGTCAAGCCCGACTGGGGTTTCGAGAGCGGCGAGTCTGACGTAATTGGATCTAAGATTCTTCATCACCTGGGCGGGTAACGAGAGGCGGGCGAGGCTGCGATCAAGACGGTTGCTGAATGAGGCAACCATCACGATGCCGAGCACCGCAATGGCGAGTAGACCGGCGATGCGGGCAACCGCGTTGTTGATTCCCGAGGCCGTACCCGCGCGATCCTGATCTACAGCGCTCATGACTACGGTGGTGAGAGGAGCGACGCTTACAGCCATCCCAAAACCGAGCACGACGAATGCGGGAAAAAATGCGCTCCAGTAGCTACCGCCGACGGCGGGTAAAGCGAACGCGACGAATCCAACGGCGGCAAAGAGAGGACCTGCGATCAGCGGCAACCTGGGCCCGTACCGTGCCACCAAGCCTCCGGACCAGCGAGACAAGAAAAAGATCAGCAAGATGAGGGGGAGAGCGGCGGCCCCGGCAGCGGTTGCCGAGTAGCCTTGCACCTGGATAAAGTCCAAGGGAAAAAGGAAGAAAAAGATTCCCAGTGCGGAATAAAGGAATAGGGTCAGAAGATTCGCGCCGCTGAACGCTCGCGACTTGAACAATTCCAGGGGAAGCATGGGTGCTGGGACCCTGGCTTCGACAAAGGAAAAAGCGAGTAAGCATACAGTGCCGGTAATTAAAGATCCATAGACGAGTGGATGCGTCCAACCGAGGCGGGCGGATTCGATGAGACCATAAATCAACGCACCCAGTCCGACGGTGACGATGATGACCCCGGTCCAATCCACACGCTTTGCGGCTGTGCTTCTGCTTTCGGGAACGTGGGCTAGGGAAATCGCGATCACGGCAGCGGCGAGGGGCAGGTTGATGAAGAACGCCCATCGCCAGGAAGCGTGCTGGATGAGCCAACCGCCAACAATGGGGCCAAGTGCCGTGGTGATTGCAGTAAAGCCGGACCAGGTGCCGATAGCTCGACCACGTTCCTTCTCGTCAAATGACGCGCTGATAAGGGCCAAGCTTCCGGGCACCAGGAAGGCGGCGCCTACTCCTTGCACTGCGCGGGCGATTACCAGTTGATGAATGTTGGGCGATAACCCGCACCAGGCTGATGCAGCCGCGAAAACCGCGACGCCCGCCAGGAAGGTGCGGCGGCGTCCCAAGAGGTCACCAACAGAACCGCCGACCAGAATAAGCGCTCCCAGGAACAGGCCGTAGGACTCAACCACCCACTGTGCGTCAATCACAGTGGCGCCCAGAGTTGATTGGAGCGCAGGCAGCGCGACGTTCACTACCGTGCTGTCAATGAATGCCATGCCGGTTCCGAGAATTGCAGCGGTTAGAATCCACGCTCCCGCCTGAGGCTTGCATGGGGCGGTTGCGGGCGTGGAACGGATCGGGGCTTCATCGCAGGGCGGTTTCATGAGCGCTATGATGATCAGGCTGTTGCCTAAGGTGCGCAACATTGCTGAGAGTGGTTGTGCAAGAGACGTTGCAAGCAACGTCTCTACAGGAAGCACATGCTAAGGTCTGGTGACGACTTGGTTGGGGGCTGAGGGCAGGATGAACTTGACGCCGTTGTCGTGGTTAGCGCTAACGGTCGCGGGGATATTGAGGGCGGAGAGTTGGATGTTTTTTGTCCAATGGCCGTTCTGCCAGTAATCTGCGCTGGCGTAAATAGTGCTGCCGACGATCGCGTATTCCGGCACCTGTTCGCGATGGCCGTCGCGGAAGACGAGTACCGTGGGCGGGAGTTCGGCTTGAGGCTGGGGTTGCGTGGTTCGCGAGGAGGTGGCCGCATTGGCTTCGGCATAGTCAGGGGCCGCGTTGGCGCCGCGTTCTGCGGATTGGCGCGTTCCTCCGAAGCGCACATAGCGATTGCCTTGCAACTCGATCATCAACGGTTCGGATTTTGCTTCTGGTGGCGTGTCCGGGGCGGCCGGCGGCGCTTGCACGACGACATATTGAGGCGGGATGGTTAATGGCGCAACCGGATAGTCTGCGTAGAACGGATCGCCGAAGAAAATTGCGCCGGGGCCGAACCCCTGTGAATGCTGGCGCCCGTTGAATGAGGCGCCGAAGCCATGTCCGAAGCCAGAGGGGCCAACGGCGCGCTGCGCCGTCGAAATCGGCGCGCCTGCTCCGAGCACTGCGGAGATCAGCGCGACAATCAGCGGCTTGGGCATAGGCTAGTTGGCTTCAGAAGTTCCGGGAAGCCGGAAGTCGATGCCGCGGTCGTCGTTCTGCTTGGCCGTAGCGGTCAGATCCAAGTCGGCGAGAGGGATCTTCTGGCGATGTCCGCCGGTCAAGTCGTACAACGTGCTCCCAACAATTGCGTAGTTGGCAACCTCGACTTGATGACCGTCCTTGAATACCAGGACGGTTTGAGGCTGGTCGGAAGCGGCTTCGGCCTCAGGTTGCGCGGCGTCTGAGGCTGCGTCGGATTGGAAGTTGCCGGTGCGTGCGCGGCTGGGATACGGCGCTGAAGGCGGTGGAGGAGTTGCCCCTGAACCACGCCGGTCAAAAATTGTGGGGCCGCCGTTGTACTGGTCGCCCGCCGGATCATTGGCTACGTCGTCTCCGGAATCGTAGTAGCCGTAATATGGCGCCGCGTAAACTCCGCCCCAGGAGAGAGCTCCATTGTGATTGTGGTGATGAAAGTTCGAATTCGGGTTCGTCCCGAAAGGGGGTCTCCCCTGAGACGTACCTTTGAAGCAGCAGGTCGGGGAACCGGGTGTGTAGCCACGTGGTCCGAGGGAGGTGACGCTGGGAGCCACTCCATTGACTTGGCGGCCGCCAAATCCCGGCGAAGTGACTGACGCAGGCATGCCGTTAACTTGGGCGGCTGCGGTCGTAGTCAGCATCAACCCCAAAAAGACAAAGGCAAAAAGTACCAACAGGAAACCCGCTCCGGTAGCTCGATTCAGGCGTTGCACGGAGAAATCATACTCTAGTTTGTGAAGCATGGCGCACTCCCCCCTTAAATATTAGAACATGAGGAGGTGCGCTTAGTTGCGTGCCTAAAGAGAATTACTTTCGTGCGGTGTGGGAGCGGTGTAGTTTTGAGCTAAGTGGCTGAAAAGCCGGGCTCCGCGCGCGTTCGGGGCACACCTCTGGGCAATGCCCCATAAGCGCTAACTTAAGCTGTTTGGGGTGAAGTAGTGTGTCGACCTCCCAGAAGCGCGTTTCTGGACCGCTTCGGGTGGCCAACTATTCAGACCAGGATACTGAAGGGCGTTTGTTGGTACCCAGGGTTGGGGCATAGCTCAAACTGGGAATTGCGGACAATTCAGGCTCTAATCGGCTCTAACATGACGACCCGCGTTGAGCCCTCCTATTGCACCAGACGGTAAAGGTCCACGCCGCCGTTATAGTTGGGCACATAGATTTGGCCTCCGTCAATCACCGGAGGATCAAACTTGTTGAACAGAAACTGGACGGCAAAGCTTTGCGAGTCCCATAAAACCTTTAACGATCCATCGGCAGCGAGGTGTACGGGGTCGTAGATGAGCAAACGCCCGTTTACTACGTGAGCATTTGCATTCCCGTATGGGATGGTACAGACCAGGATCGCTGAGTTAGCATCCGATCCATTGCTCGATCCGGAACAAAATCCACCGGGCATTCCTCCGGGAGGATTCCCCCGCACGTCGGCGCTCGCGAATTCGTTGCTTTGCGCAATATAGGTTAGCTTTCCCGTCGAACTGACGGCCCATTTATGCAACTGCGCATTTTCGCCCCAGGCGAAAATCGTCCACGATTGCAGCACCGGGTCGAAGAACTGCACCGGCGTCATGTGGAGATGCGCGGTGTCGCCCCAGGGAAAGAAGTTCAATGTGCGAGGATCGGTTGGACAGGGATCGACCGGCCCCGGACTCATGGTCAGCCACACAGGTGGCGCCGCGAGTTTTGCACAATTCGCTTTAGGGTTTGCGAGGTCGGCAAGAGTCGTGCCGCCAAGGTTCGCCGTCTTGATCGGATAAGCGATTCCATCCTTTCCAGTCGCAATGCAAACTCCAATCGAGAAGATGCAGGCCGGAGCCGCCGATCCCCAATCTTCATCGGACCAATTGCCCGAGGCCATCTGCGGGAAGACGAGAAGCATCGGGATGCCTTGGTCGCTGACCATCGGCACCAGTTTCGCATCCTTCAGCGCAATGCTCATGCCGCCACCCACGGGCTTGATGGCTTCTGCGGCAGCGCTCACTCCCGCCAGCCTCTGGGCCGCGGGCGCCTTCTCCTGCCCGGTTCGGACGAGATCAGTCCATGGCGTCCAGTGGTCTACTACCTGCAGCGAGGCAGGAACTCCTCCCGAAGACGGCGTGTACTTCAGTTTGAGGAACGACTCACCCCACTGACTTACTCCGTCGAAGTCCCCATTTCCAGTGAGGACGTAGAGATTGCCTTGCGCATCGGCAACTGCGCCTTGTCCGGCCATCCATATGCCAGCGCCCTCGCCCGCGGTCGTTGCCAGCATCGCGCTCACCCTGTTGCTCGCCACATCGAAGGCAAAGCAATAGCCGGAAGCAAGACCCGCTTGAGTTTCGAAGATCGTCCCTGAACACCCCAATACCGTTTTCACGCCGTCGACGTTCGTCTCTACAAGCGAGGATCGCTGTTTGCGCATCCCCGCGTTAAAGTCTTGGGTTCCGCTCTTTCCTTCGATCAGCACCGGTGGAACCACCTGGCTTCCATCCGATACTCTTAGCACGAACATAAAGTAACGCGCTGTCTGCGGGTGGCCGCTTTTGTCGGGCGAAACCCAGCAAACCTGGTAGAGGCGCTGCGTGTCTGCGTCGATCAGACCCGTCGAGATGCAGCCCCAAAATTGATTGATTTGGAAGTTGTCGATGCTTTGCGATCCAGTGATTGGCATCCCCAGCGTAACCTCCCAGATGCTGGAGCCATCATGCGCATCGACTCCGCGCACGATGTCAGCCATCGACGGAAGCACCATCACATCGCGGGTTCCGCGCGCGGTCTTCACCTTCGGCAAGATGAGTGGCTGCGCTTCGACACCCCGCGCGTCCCCGAAAACTGGAATAATTGTCGCTCGGATAATTCCCTTCGACTCAACTGACGCCTGCGTCAGTTGAGTCTCGTGCGGATTCCAGCCGCTTCTTGAGTTATCCGCAGAGCGGGTGAGCCACGGCACCATGGTTGACTGGGACACGCAGTTCTCAGTAACCGCGAAAAGAAATGTACAGATGAGCAGGCACAAGTGACAGAGTTTCATAAGCCCTCCTATCAGGCGGTCACAACGCGAATCGGGCAATCGATTGAGTTGAACAACGCTTCACCTGCGCGGCAACGACACCGGGACCTGTCGTGGACCGTTGCAGATCGTTCGCGCGGAACCAACCTCGGCCCAAAATGTGTCGGCGGCCGCCGGCGAGACAGCCGGCCGCGCGCAACAGCTAATCAGGTCACTTCCATGCGGAGAGAGGAACAATAATGTCGTCCTCCGGCACAAGGGTATTTACCGAGACATGCGGCCAAGTCAGTCCAGCAAAATTCAACAGGACAGTCTGGCTGTACTGAATTTGCGTGAAGGTGACTGTAAGCTCGCGCGGTATATCCAAGTCGTGTGGTGGCGTGACGGAGAACGTCGGCACGCGCTGACCCTGAACGCTGCGTTTTGCTTTGATGGCGAAGGGCGGTTCGCCTACACGATAGGGCGGGATCAAAAGGACCTCTTCGACGGTTTCGATCCAGAAAACCGCAACCATCTGCACGGCCTGGGCGTTGGGTGCGGTGGCTGCGGCCTGGCCCAGCAGGAAGGCAATGTTGTCGGTTCCGCCCCCGAAAAAGCCATCCGGAGGAGGTGGGGCGGTAGAAATGATGATGGTGGTCGTACTGGTGATCTTTTGTTTGCTGATGTGATCGCGCAGCAATTTGTTGGGATCGTCCAACAGGTCCTGCGTGATGGTTCCGGCGGCGATGAAGCGGGTGAGATCTTGGGGGATTCTCGGCGTATTGGCGTTCGCGGCGGTCTGGCTGGCGAACGGGATCTTCTTGATCGGGTTACTCCCTGTTACGAAGGGCGTGATGTCGACGGCGGCAATGTTCGGCGGCCCGGGCTTAGTCACAAAAGTGCCCTGAGCCTCGATCGTCGTACCGTGCGGAATCGATGCCATGCGGGTGACCGATTCCCCCAGGGGTGGAACGTTGGTGGCGGGCACATGAATCCACATTCCCGGCTCGAAATGGATCCCGACTTTCTCGCCGTGGATCGTAATGTCCTGGATGGTCTGGAGATAGGGCACTCCATTGAGGAAGATGTCTCCCTGCGGCGAAGTTCCGCGGTTCGGAACCGAGCCCAAGCTTCGAGAAAACGTGAGATTTTCGGAGGTGAGGTTCAGTTCGAGGATGTTGTCGCGGGGAGGCGGAGGTGGAGGAACTGGATTGGGAAGCGGCGTTGGCGTCACGTTGTTATCGGGCCGGAAGATCGTGTTGAAGCCGTTCCCGACCCAGTCTCCAACGAATGCGGAGAGTGGACCAAGGGGAGGCGGCGGTGCGGGTGCGACTGGCTTGGCGTGATCCGGTCGAAGGTGCCCGAATATGAAGTCACTGGGCAGCTTGATCGATGGTCTTGGATCTTTATCACTCATTTGTAATCCTCCTTCTCGGTGCAAGGTTGTTTCCGAGTAGATCGGTGCTGCGGTACGAATTGTTGTTGTTCAATAGTTTCACCACAGTCAAATTCGTTACATTCTTGGGGGACGATGTTCGGAGTACCTGGCGTGAATTGGCTGCGGGCAAGACTTGCTACAGCAAGGAGTGTGAATAGATCGTACCGCCGGGAGATTCGTTGGATGTAGTGGCGAATAACGCTGCGGCGATCCATTTTGGCTTCCTGCTGACGAATCGAACACACTGCGAGGCTCGCGCCAGGTGTGGTGCGACTGATTGTCCGCACTTCAAGGGAAGCAGCAAGAGAGGATCGCCAGAACAGAAGAAAAGTCACCTGTGCTGGGGAAGATCGACTCGCTGATTGCGAGAAAACTTACATGGAAGTCTCGTGGATGTCAAGTCACGAAATTGACAAATGGATAATCGGGGTTGCAAATTCCAGCCCGGGCCACTTATTTCCGCCGGGTGAGTGATTGACAGCCCGAAAAGGAATCCTTAAGTTGGGGTGATGGCGGCACGCCCCATTGGATCGAAGTGAGTTGCTCTCTGACTTCACGGCGCTAGAACGTGTCTCCCGACGCGCGCCAGTTCTGCCAGATTCCAGAGTGCGTTTGCCACCAGGAGTCCCCAGACGCAGGCTTTTACCGGATCGCGCTGCCGGGTCTCCAGCAGGTCGGCGGCGATTCCGGCGACAAACACAAACCAGAACGGCACCGCCATGAGTTGAAAGCCGAATCCGGGATAGTGTGGCGTGCCCAGGCTGAAGAGGAGGAATAATATTGCGATCATCAGGGGCGCGGTGTTGCCGAAATATCTTGGGCGGCGCCAAGCGAAATATGCAATCAACGCCACGGGGACTGCAACCCACAGCGCTGGGCCGCTCTGGCTAATTTGCGCGAGAATCCGCAGATAAGTTCTGGGCATGAGAAATGCCTGCCATGTGATTCCGAAAAACCGGGCGTGGCGCAGGCCTTGCCAAAAAACCTGCAGACGGAATAGGTAGGAGGCGAGCAAAAGCAGGATTGCCACGCCGCAGGCTGCCGCCCATATTGCCACTGCTGCGCGACGCCGGGTGGGCGCGAGATACAGCATGAATCCGAGCGCGAGGGGAAGCAGGATGATCAGCGAAAACTGAGAGCCGATGGCCAATGCTAATGAGAGTCCGAGTAATAAAATGCGGCGCCAGTTCCACAGCACGACCTCGCGCGGAGCATACAAAGTGTGGGCCACTGCAATGGCAGTGAAGATCGTACCGAACGCGCCCCAGGCTGCGCCCATCTCCGGTTGCGCGGAATATAGCGCGCTGCTGCGAAGGATTAGCGGTGAGAAGCAATACAACGCCAAGGCAATGTAGCCGCCCGCGTTTCCGTAGAGCCTGCGGGCTACGTACCAGAGGGATGCGCCCAGGAGCACGCCAAAGAGTAAGTAGGGTGCGCGCGCCAGCCATCCCCAGTAGTGAAAAGATCCGGCTTGCGAGGTGCCCGTCCAGCCGAGCAGCGGGAGCGAGGCTACCAAGTACCACAGCGGCGAGTGGTGGGGATCGAAGCCGTCGTTGTGAGTGATTTCGGGCGGAGTTGGAGTGCCAGCTTCGAGACGCTCTAGGGAAGGCGTTCCGGCGACCGAGTCCCCGCTCCACTGTTGCAGTCCTTCGATCACGCGGAATAACTGGGAAGAATCTATTTCGCGCGGTTCGGTGCCGCGCACGAGCAACCATGCGCACTGGGCCAGGAACGCGAACAGAAGCAATCCGGCCAGAACCTGGGGCCGGCCGAAGCGTTCGCGGCTGAGAAATTTACCCATGAAGGGACGGCGAGTGTTTTACCATGTCCGGGGACAATTGGGGAAACTTCCGCAATGGACGAGGTAAGAGAAGGTTCGCCGGACAAACGCCCCGATCAGCCTGATCCCGGATTCATCAGCCCACTGGAGCAGTCGCTCCTCGCACCGGCATCCACCATTTTTGTTGGGCCACAAGGGTTGCGCGCTGGATGGCGCCTTCTGCTCTACGTTGTCATGTGGAGGGCGCTGCGCATGCTTCTGGGTATTGTGCTGGCAGATATCGAGCCGCATGTGGCAATCAAACTTTGGATCGACATGATTGCGGAGCTAGGGTCGTTTGCGGTTGTGGCCATGCCTGCGGTTGTCATGGGGCGGATCGAGAAGCGTCCCTTCGGCGACTATGGCTTGCCGCGGCGCGGCGCTTTTGGCAAACCGTTTTGGGTTGGCATGCTTTGGGGCATTGCGGCGATCACAGCTCTGATGGTTGCGATCGGTGGAGCTGGTGATTTCTCTCTGGGAAGAGTTGTCCTGCACGGCGACCGTCTTGTTAAATTTGCGTGTTTCTGGGGCGCGTTTTTTGTCGCAGTGGGCTTGTTTGAAGAGTTCCTGCTGCGCGGTTATACGCAGTTCACGGTGACCCAGGTCGTTGGTTTCTGGCCCTCGGCCGTGTTGCTTTCTGTTATCTTCGCAGCTTTGCATTTCCGGAATCCTGGTGAAACCTGGGTGGGTTTGCTGGCAGTCGCGGTCATCGGACTTTTTCTCTGCCTGACTCTTCACCGTACGGGAAACTTGTGGTTTGCTGTGGGCTTTCATGCTACGTGGGACTGGGGCGAAAGCTTTCTGTACTCGGTGCCGGACAGCGGCGGCATGGTGAGTGGGCACCTGCTGCGTTCGTCCTTACACGGCTCGCGCTGGCTGACGGGGGGCTCGGTTGGGCCGGAAGGCAGCGTGCTGGTGTTCGTGGTGATTGCGCTGACGTGGGTGGCGTTTGATCGGGTTTATCCGGAGGTCAAGTACGGGAACTGATAGGGCGTCTAAGGCTTGACGGACTCGCCGTGGTAAGATGTGTTCATGGCAAACACACTCAGCGCAACGTTTAGTATACGGCTAAAGCCAGAAACCAAGAAACGGCTGGCTCGGCTGGCGAAGGCCTCGGGGCGCAGTTCGAACTTTCTGATCGCGGACGCCGTCGAAGCCTACGTCTCTGATCAGGAAAGAATGCTGGCCGAGGTGCGTCAAGCGGAACGCCAGGTCAAGTCGGGACACTACGTCAGGAACGAGGACATGAAGGCGTGGCTTTTGTCATGGGGAACTGAGCACGAGCTGCCGGTTCCGAAGTGTGTCTGCGGCAAAGAACACGATGACGAGACGCTGTGCCAGTAGAGATTGTCTGGTCCGCTGTGGCACGAACCCGCTTGCGGGAAATTCGCGCTTACGTTGCGCAGGACAAACCCGAGGCGGCGGAACGGCTAGCCATGCGGATTGTTGCTGTGGTTGAAGCTTCAAGGAATCATCCGTACCTGGGCCGCGCCGGGGCAGAGCCTGGGATCCGAGAGCTAGTGATCGGAGGCACTCCTTACGTCGCCTTGTACCGCGTGCAGGGCCAGCGCGTTATTCTCAGCACTATCTGGCATGGGGCGCAGCACAGGGAAGTCTAGGCTACGCTATCCCTAGCGCAGTGCCGTAGATTTCGCTAAACTTACCTCATGGCGCACGGTTCCACGACCGAGAAACAGCAGGCCCACGAGCTGATCGAGCGGCTTCCGCCAGCGCAACTGTCCGCCGTAGTTGGGCTGCTCGAAGCCATGCTCGATCCCTTCGCCCGTGCCCTCGCTAACGCTCCCATCGATGACGAGCCAGTCACGGCGGAAGAGGAAAAAGCGCTCGCGGAAGCGCGCGAATGGTTGAAGCATAACAAGGGCATTCCGCACAAGGAGATCCTGGCAGAACTCGGGATTACCGAAGAAGAAATCAACAGCTTCAAGTTCGAAGAACCGAAGTGAAGAGGATTGTTTGGACCGGTCCAGCGCGGACCGATGTCCGCAGCCTAAGCAAGCCCGCCGCCATGCACATTCTCTCCGCCTTGCATCGCTTTGTAGAAACGGGCTCGGACGACGTGAAAGCTCTCCAAGGAAGAGAAGAACTTCGGCTGCGCATTGGCGACTACCGGCTTTTTTTCGTCTGCCCCGATCCCGACACCATCGAGATTCGCCGCGTCCGTCATCGTAGCGAAGCCTACCGCTGAGTTGCGAATCTCGCTGTCGCGATATGGTCCCAAGGTGCGTTGCTATTAAGATGCACATGGAGGACACTCATGGACAAAATCGGAGACTTGCCTGCCGCGATATTTTCGCCAGCGAAGATGATTTACATTTCCTTTGTCATCCTGACGGGCGTGAAAATCCTGACCGCGCCGCTGTGGTTGTTTGTCCTGGCATCGGCCCTTTTATGGTGGTCGAGGTAGCTCACAACGACTATCTCCGCATTAGGCTGAATATCGCCGCAGAAAGGCACAGAGAAAGAGAGGCAACGCAGAGTTAAGGCGCTAGTCGTCGCGAGAAGGTCGAGTGCCCTGAGAGGTCCTAATTAAGCGCCTCCTGAATTGCGAAGCCGCGCCTATGATGCCGAAGCCAGACCTTTGTCATCCGCTGAAACATGTACTTCAGTAGCCGGCGCTGGGCCGGACTAAATAGCCCAAAATATGAGGTGGCGCCACCGAATATGCTCTCCCCGAGGAAACGCTTGGTCAGGGCGTCCAGTTCCCACTCTAGATCAAGGGGTGAAATCGGGCCATCCCACGAATGCAACGTTCCCTCTGCGCGGCAAAGGGCTGCATATTGGATGCAGTACTCATTCTGGACGCTTTCTTGGCCGACGCGGTTTGGGAATTTTCGCTTCCACTCGATAGCGCGGCGCTCCCTGCGTCCGCATTTTTTGCAGCTGTTGCATAGTTTGCTCCGCGGGCCTATACGCCTCTCGTCGTCTCCGCACCACTCGCAGCGCTTCCAGTTTTCCATGCTCGCAAGATAGTGGTTCAAGCGCTCCTCGGACTCCACGGTAGTGATTGCCATCGAGATCCCTCCTCCGCATCGCCTGTTGTTATAAGGCTAGCCCCGCGGGCTACTAGACACAATATGTTCCATGATCACAGCAGCAGGGTACGGAGCCCGGATGCAAAGTCCCGCAGAAGTCTTCTTCCATATTTATGGCATACGTGAAACAATCCCCTTATGAAGCAGGAAAGCGTTCGTACCACGGTTGACATTCCGGCTCCCCTGTACCGCAAACTTAAGGAGCAGGCGGCTGCGAGAGGACACTCCGTCCGCGAGTTGGTTTTGGCTGGGGTTAGAAGCGTTCTCCTGCAAGGCCAGCGGCCTCGGCCTAAGCGGGTGAAGTTTCCGCTCATCGTTTCCAAAGGCCCAAAAGTGGAGCTAAGCAGCGAACAGATCTATGAACACGTTGAATTTCCTTGATGCGAACGTCTGGCTGGCGCTCTTGTGGGGCCGTCACATTCACTCCGAAAGGGCGAGGGAGTGGTTTGAGGAGGCAGGCGACGAGCAGTTCTTTTTCTGCCGCTTCACGCAACTCACAATTCTACGGCTCTTGACCACTGAGAGCATCATGGGGAAGGACACCAAAACAATGTCCGAAGCCTGGCGGGTGTGGGACCGGGTTTGGGCCGATACTCGGATTTCGTTCCTTCCCGAACCGGATGACCTGGAGAAAGAATTCCGTTCGCGCTCGCGACTCTCTAGCCGGTCTCCAAAGGTCTGGGCCGACGCTTACCTTCGGGCTTTTGCTTCGGTGGCAGGCTTGAAGTTGGTTACGTTTGACCGGGCGCTCAAAGCACATGGCGCGAACCTGCTTGTGCTCTAGCGTCCAGAGTCAGAGATCGGTTCTGATAAGCGGGATTCAAGTTAAGCGCGGCATACCGCAGCCAGCAGAAAGAACAGCAAGACCAACAATATCGGCTTGGGCCACTGGCGCATGACCTTCCACACCACGATGCTCATTGACTAGAAACCTCCGCCTGGGAAAGACTCCGAATAAATCTCTCCCGAGTAATACAATTCGAGTATTGGCACATGCGACCGGGTCATATAGCGTAACCGGCCACGAATTGTAGGGAAACCCCCACTTGGAGGCAAGTTTTTCATGACTTGGATCCGCACCATCGCCCTCTCCGAAGCCGATGAGAGCTTACGCAAAGCCATGGAAGACCAGAAGTTGCTCTATCCCAAGGAATACGCCACCCCGGTGCACCCAGTGGAGGGCGGCGGATCTGAAATTGTCGCCTCCCACAGCCTCATTCCCGAAGCCCTGCACCACGCCTTTGCCACCTTCGGCGTCCTCATGTCGCCAGACCTTCCGCTAAGCCGCCGCCAGCACGAAATGATCACCACTATGGTCTCCGTCACCAACCGCTGCGTTTATTGAATCGACTCACACGCAGAGTTTCTGCGTCGGGTAACCCTGGATGAAGTATTGGTTGAAGCGCTGAAGAAGGACTACACCACCGCTCCCATCACCCAACCGGAACGCGTGATGCTGGATTACGTGGTGAAACTTACCAGGGATGCTACCAAAATCCAGAAAGATGACCACAACCGCCTTCGATCCGCCGGATTCGACGACAAAGCCATCCTGCAAATCACGCTAATCGCCTCCTGGTTCAACTACATCAACCGCGTAGCCGACGCCCTGGGCGTGGGCCGTGGGTAGCGCCGAAAGCCGGACAGTACGTACTGGGAGGGTTGGGAGTTGTGGCAGATCAACGGGTCGAAGACCCGTTTCCAAACCCCGCTTGCTCATTCCCGCAGCAATGGACGAGTGACGCAGGTTGGGCCGCCACCGCCGTTGATGCACAACGCGGAACCGGGGAAGGTTCGTACATCGAATCCTGCCGCGCGCAATTTCTCGTTCGTCTTTGCGTTTTCTTGCAAAGCCAGCAGACGCTTCTCCCCCAACGAGAGTACGTTGCAGGCAAGAGTTTCTCGCTCGGAATAGTCGATCTCGATGAACTTGTAGCCACGCGCTTTCAGCAACTCCAAAGTCTCCACGGCAAGCCAAGGCAAGTCGACGAGTACGGTTTTTTCATCAAGCAAGCTGATCAGCGACATCAGATGCAAGCATGCGGACGGTCCCTTACCGTGCGGGAGGGGCGCGGACAGAACCTCCACGCCCTTGGGCGCGAGCAGGGCGCGCATCTGCTGGATACCTTGCGCGTTGGTGCGATAGCCGTGGCCGATCAGCAAAGTCTTGGCGTCAAGCCACATCATGTCCCCAGCTTCCGCTGTTGCCGGCGGCGTAATCTTGGCCAGCATCGGAATGCCCAGAATCTGACAAAACGATCCATGATGTTTGCCTTCAGGAACGCGATTCGCTTTGCCGGGACGCATCAGGATCAAGCCAAAATCTGTTGGCAACGATGCATCGTGGGCATACACCGCATCGAGGGAAAGTTCCATGGACGGGGGAATATCTTCAACCTCCGCGCCGCACGCTTCCAACTCGCGACACAAAGCCTCATGCTGCGCCTGAGCGGTCGCGAAATCTGGAGCATGCACAAAGCCAAGTTCCCGCCAGCGTGCGGCCCGCTCGTGTTGATGCCAGCAGGCGGCGCGCGGTGAACACACCAGCACCCGTTTCAGCGCGCCTACCATGGAATGGCCGTTGTAGCGGGTCGCGGTCTCCGTTAGTGCTACCGCGTCCACGACCAGTTTTTCGAAGCCGCTAGCCATAAAAGAAATCTAAACTGCTGTGCTGGCAAAAGCAATATGGGGAGGCCATCGTCCTCGCCGACTCCCAATGCGATGCCAGCTACTACAAGCTCGAGTCAGACTGCCCTTTCAGTTCTGTCGTCTCGAGCAAAGCGAGGGATCTAGGTTTAATGCGTGGCCCGGGAAACCCAGATTCCCGCTCGCGTTGCTCCTCGGAATGACAGAGATGGGTTATCAAGCACCCTATGTCGAGCTTCGCTCAAGCTGGACGGATCGAGGACCGTCCCCACGCGGCTAGAACTCCATGTGGGCGCGGAACGACGGCACAATCACCGGGCCGCGGTCGCGATTGTAGCCGGGGTCGTTGATATGCTGGACGCCGGGAGCAACGTAAATGCCGCGCCATACGTGGATCGTATAGTAAGACTCCACGATATTCTCGCGACCGTAGTTCAGTCTGCCGTCGCCAAGAAGAAAGCCGAAGCCTCCATCGGCGAGGTAGGTCTGATGGTCTTTACAAATTGCGTTGGTAACAAACGCAATCCCTGCCCGGTCCTGCTTGCGATGCCACCAAGCGCCGTTGGCTCCCAGCCCTCCGGCAAAAGTTTGATCGACTTCCGTGTAGGCGAAAGATTCGGTCTTGCCGTTGTCCCAGCCAAAGCGGCCGAAGGCGGTCAGATGCCGCGTGAGGTTCTGCTCCAGGTTCACACCGAATCCGTATTTGCGGGTGATGTGCCAGGGATGAGCGGTGATTTCTGGAATGGGGGTGAGGCCTGCTTCGAAGTTGGCAATGGCCTGACGATAGATCCCCATGTTGGCATAATTGGTGTAGGCCAATAGACGGACAACGCCCGCCTTTTGGGGGATGAAGCCGCGACGCAACTCGTATTCGAAGTTTTCCGCGTGCGCTTGCCACGGCTTCCATACCAGGTCAATTCCGTTCGCGACTTTCGGCATGAGCGCCTCGGCAAATCGGAACCCCCAGTTGCGGTCTTCATAATCGGCGGTCGCGCCCACGGTGTAGCCGCGCGTGTCGGCGGCATAGTCATATGCGCCGTTGTTGTCGACGGTCCAATTGGTGAATTGAAAGCGGGTATCCGAGCCCACCGAATTGAGGTCAAAGAAATCCACCATGCTGAATTTTCCGAAGCGGACTTCCAGCCGTCGGCGCGGCAGTTCATCAAAGAGCGAGAACGCGGTGCGCTCGTTTTCGATCTTATCCTTGCTCAACGCAAATACTTTGTGAATCATGCCCCGCGCCAGGTAAGGCGCTTTGCTCAGCAGAGGATTGCGCACAATATCGAGATCGGTGTTGCCCGCGAGCCCGAGCCCCGTACTGAGAGCGGATCCGCCTGCCTCTTCAATGTCCACCAGAAGTTCGGTGGAATTGTTGAGCCGCACGCCGGTGTAGAGCGTCAGCACGCGCGACGTGGCTTTCTCATAGTGGGGGCTCAGGCTGTTCTTCCCGCTGTAAGCCGCGTGGAATGGAGGGTGGGTCTGGAAAATGAAATTCATCTGCCCCGAAAGCCAGAAGCGAGTGTCCTTTAAATGCGGAAACATCGTTTCCGCCCCCTCGTCCGTGGGCGGATCAGCCTCATTGGCGGAAACCGCCGGGCCAACCGGCTGTGCCGTGGCCGGATGCTGCGGGGAAGATTGATCCTGCACTTGCTGCGCGATCGCTGGAAGAGCGGGCAGCGAGAGGATCAACCAGAGAGCAAAGCCTAGCTCGGCGGCGGGCCCCGCGATATTGAAAATGAATTTCAATTTCATAATTCCAAATTAGGTGAGGGAGAAATTTAGCTCAACGCCCGCTGTCACCCTCGGTTGTGACAATAATCACATTTATTAACGCAACTATACCGCGGCAACATTAGCTATGGTTAACTAATGCCCTGCCCTGACTCGGTGATCGGTGGGCACCCCTAAACTCAGGTCGGTATACCGCCAATCCACCAGCCTACGCAAGGTTAGTTAAAGGAATGTTACAGGCCGTTTTCAGCGGTCCCCGACTGCCACCCAGTGCATGCGGAGGCGCCGCTGGCCGCGTTCGTCGGTGACCACGACCCAGCTCATGCGCAAAGACGCGTGTTCTGTCTTGGGCTCCACGTGCCAGGAAAAGTTCTGTTCGTGTTGGATTGCGCTCACGAACTGCGTCGTCGCCATCGCCAGTGGTTGTGCGAGTAGAGTCATGCAGGTCATTGTCGTTTCCCTCCTTTCTGCAAATGTCAGCTGCCCATTCGATGTGACGCTCCCAAAGACCGGCGTAAGAAGTTGATAAAGATTGCGCAAGGAAACGGTCGGTCAGCGCCATGTCTAAGGCATACGGGACCCATTGCCTTTCCAGTGTCGATTCTTAAAGAAGGGAAGAAGTGCGCCTCGCGGCATCAGCCTCAGTCCCTCGCGTTCTTCAGTTGTCGGTCAGAAGAAGCAGAGGTGAGGCGATAGGCAGGATGAAGCTTATCGGGACATCTTACCGCTGGTTCTACACCGGAATGCCGCCGAGGCTAGTCGGAGGCTCTGGCCCAAATACTGTTTGCATACTTGCTCAGTCACTCCAGACGGGGGCTATGGATTTCCCGCCAAAAATCTTATATCATACCCCCCTTGGGTATTGTCAAGAAAAAATTTGAGAAAGCAGGGAACAATGCAGGATAAGATTCCCGAAATTTCAAAAGAGAAACAGAAACTGCTGTTTCGCATCAAGCGAATCCGCGGCCAGTTCGCTGCCGTCGAGCGCGCCCTCACCGCCGGCGATGAATGCGCGGACATCCTGATGTTGCTGGCTGCCATTCGCGGCGGTGTCAACGGCTTGATGGCGGAGATCCTGGAAGACCACATTCGCCTGCACATGATGAATCCTGATCATGCCGTGGATTCGCCGGAAGAGTTGGGGGAGGACTTGATTGGACTGGTTCGCGCCTATCTGAAGTGAAGCGCGCTTAACCAGGAAGGCCGGCACAAAAAATCAGGACAGCTCGGAGCCCCCCGAAGCTGTCCTTAAAACCCTCCCGGTTAGAAGGGCGTGTACTGAATAAAGGGTACCCAGAACGTGTTGCAGGACTGTTGCGAGACTGTAAATATCCGGTGAATTCGGTGCCACTTTGACACCGAGTCAGGGCCCTTCGCGTGGACAGCCCGATGCCTCTGGCTGTTACCATATATGACCAGTTTCCTTTCGGAGAGCCCATGGCCCGCAAAACGGAGATGTCCCGCAAGCTGCAAGAACGCGCCGAGCAGATGATTCCCGGCGGCGTCAATTCGCCGGTGCGCGCTTTTCGCTCCGTGGGCGGCGACGCGCCCTTCATCCTGCGCGGCCAGGGATCCCACATTTTTGACGTCGACGGGAACGAGCACATCGATTACGTCGGCTCATGGGGTCCTCTGATCCTCGGGCACGCTCCATCCAAAGTGATCGAAGCCATCATGGACGCCGCCTGCAACGGCACCAGTTTCGGCGCCTCCACTCCTGCCGAGGCCGACCTGGCTGAAATTGTGCTTTCCGCGTTCCCGCATATGCAGAAAGTCCGCTTCGTGAATTCGGGAACGGAAGCCACCATGTCGGCCATCCGCCTGGCGCGCGCCTATACCAAGCGCAAGTACATCGTGAAATTTGAGGGGTGCTATCACGGACACTCCGACGCCTTACTGGTAAAGGCCGGTTCGGGGATTGCCACGCTCGGGATCCCGGGATCCGCCGGGGTTCCGGAAGAATTCATTCAGTTCACGCTGGCATTGCCTTTCAACAATATCGACGTGCTCGAACATGCATTCAAGAAGTTCAAGCACGAGATCGCTTGCGTGATCGTCGAACCGGTGGTGGGCAATATGGGTTGCGTGCCGGCTTCGGGCGGATATCTGGCCGCCCTGCGCTTGATCACCCAGCGGGAAAAGAGTGTGCTCATTTTTGACGAGGTCATGACCGGATTCCGCCTCGCCTTCGGTGGCGCGCAAGAACTGTACGGAGTGACGCCGGACCTGACCACGATGGGCAAGATTATTGGCGGCGGACTTCCGGTGGGAGCCTACGGCGGTCCCTCCGAAATCATGAATTTGGTGGCACCGCTCGGACCCATGTACCAGGCGGGCACGCTCTCGGGGAATCCATTGGCGATGGCTGCCGGGTGGGCAACGCTGCGTCATCTGCGGGAACACAAACAAGAAATTTATCCGCGCCTCGACAAGCTCAGCGGCGAATTGGTGGACGGAGTGGCAGCTGCAGCGAAAGATGCGGGCGTGTCTCTTTGCCACAATCGCGTGGGTTCCATGTTCACGTGGTTTTTTACTCCCGGGCCGGTGACGGATTGGGATTCGGCATCGAAGTCCGACACCGAGGCCTTCGGCCGCTTCTTCCGCGCCATGCTGGACAACGGCATCTACCTGCCTCCGTCGCAGTTCGAAGCCGCGTTTCTGAGCGCTGCCCACAGCGAAGAAGACATTCAGCAAACGATAAATGTAGCCAAGCAGGCATTTGCAGCGGTGCATGCGTAGTGTCGAGTTTTTGATTTCTGGCCTGCGCTGAACGCTCCGCGCTCTCTGTGGCTGTTCTCAGCGACCTCCGCGATTTAATACTTTGTTTTTGCCGCAACCACATCGACACCTTAGAACGCCGAGACCGCTGAGGACATCCGCAGAGTGCGCGGTTGCTGTCGGCTGCGGAATTTGCGCTGCTGCGAGTTGCGTAGAACCGCGCCCGAAAACTTGTGTCCCACCGGCCACAGCGTCTGCTGCGGACCACGCCTTTCCCGGTCCGGCTTTGCTCTAACCCCCGTGAAATCAGACTCGTTCCTAATGGCTGCGAGCTTGCTTCTACTGTTTTCGACTGGGGGAACCAGCACAGGAGGCCAATATGGCGCATTTCACGCAACTCGGATTATCCGGAAGTCCAGACAAAAGACAAGAAGCAAAACCACAAGGAAAGACCCTGCCCAACGTATCGTCGGAAGCACAAGGTCCGCGCTCAGACGAAAAAAGATCCAGCGACACACGCAAAACGGCCACGCTCGTCGGTTCGCTGATCGCGACCGCATTGCTCGGCGTGTTTTTGTTGGAAAGTGGTTGCTCAAAAGAATCCAACAAAACAGCGGCCATCGCCATGCCAACTCAGACTGTTGCCAATCAGATTCCCGTACCGATCGCGGCCACGCCTGCTACACCTACTGGTGCCGTCGCAAGCCAGGCGCCCGCGAAAAAGAAATCGCGTGAGCGAAAGTTGTCAGCTTCTACTTACACCAATCCTACTTACGGAGTTTCGTTCCGCTATCCCAGGTATGACAGCCTGAAGGAAGGCGACGAGGCGAATCTGGAACTGGACGCCCTGGCACCGCTTGAAATGAACTTCGTCCAGCCGGGTGGAACCAGCATCAGCGTGGTGGAATTGCCTTACAAGCTATACGCTGGGACCAATTTCAATGCAGCGTTCTTTAATGTCAGCGTGAACCCCAAGCTGACTTCCGCGGAATGCGAGCAATTCGCGTTTCCAGAAACTGATAACCCACAAACTGATCCGGTCACCACCTCGACGACAAAAGTTGGCGCCACCGAGTTCCGCGCCGTGGAAGGCTTCGCGGGACAAGAGAACAATCAAGCTGACGTGAAGTTCTATCACGTCTTTCAGAACGGAAGCTGCTACGAATTCGCGCTGGGTCTCGAAACCGTCGCGGAAGGCATCCCGGATGAGAGCACACCCGCCGTCAAGCCAGTAAACCGCAACGAAGTTTTTCGCCAACTGAATTGGATGCTGTCCACAGTGAAGATCCAGCCCGTGGCCGCAGCGGAAAAGCCGGTCCCGGAAGTGGCCACTGGCCCTTCGCCAGATCGAACGAACACGGCGATCACTGAAGCGCATTAAAGCGCACGCAATAAAAAGGCCACAGTCTTTTGAGGAGTGTGGCCTTTGTATTTCCCGCGCTCATCCCTGCAACGCCATCATCCTTATAAGATGACATTGATTGCAATCTGAACCCCGGGATGCACCGGGCTAAGCAGGAAATATTCTCCGTCGATGTAATCGACATATACGACGTCGGTGTATGCCCAGCCCACCGGCCACGGTTGGGCAATTACGAACCAGTAGCCGCCATACTGAAAGCGTGGAGTGCCTTCGACGATGACTGGCCGGCCAATGGTGAACGTATGCTGCCGGCCGAAATCGGCTCGAAAACGGTCGTCAGGAATGTGTCCGCCTTGCTTGGCTTCCGCCGGGTGATCGTGACGGTCATCCTGACGCGCTGCCTGCTCTCCGTGCCCGTCTTTGTCCTTGTCTCGGTCTTTGTCGGCCTGTCTGTCCTCTTTGTCTTGCTTGTCTTTGTCTTGCTTGTCCTGGTCTACGCGTTTGTCGTCCTGCTTGTCTTGTTCGTGTGCGGCCTTCCCGTCCGGTTCCGCGCGTTTGTCTTCCTGCGGATGAGACTCGTCCTGCGCATACACAGGCACGGAAATTGCCAAGAGTACAGCCAATGCGGTGGTGCTAAGAACTGCAGCTAGCTTCATGGTGTTGCCTCCATTTCGTTTGTGCGCTTATGGCTAACTTCGAATTCCAGACTGCGTCCTCGGATCTTTACCTGTAATCGGTCTGCACCTCGAAAACGTGCAGGAATCTATGCCGTGATCTGAGCGTTACAACTCGGATGAGCACACTGGCAGGCGATTTCGGTCTCGTTGCTGCCCGCTTGTTCGCACGCCTGGCTGCAGTATTTTTCCCTGGCAGCGCAGCTGCACGGAATGTGTGCGCACTTCTTGTTATCCGTTTCTTTCATATGGCTCCTCATTTCCCGCGCCCGCATCCGGCGCGACACCTTAGTTGCCAAAATTCGTTCGCGGGTAGCCTCAGAGTAGATATTGTTCGATGACCGCTGACGCAGCCGGAGGCGAAGTCCGTCAGACTCGGGAAATCCCTGTAGAAATCGTGGTTCCGGGACCGTAGACATCGCGGCCGCTTATCGTATCGGGCAGATTCTTGCGGCGCTTCGAGCATCTAGTGTGCGTGTTACAAAAAGGGAGAGCCCATGATTCGACCGCAACAGTTGACGCAACCCGACGACTTGATGAAACCCGACTTGCTGAGCGAGATTCTGCTGGTGGGAAGCGGGCTCATACTTTTTGTGCCGCTACTGTTGATCCTCGTGGCTGCGCTCACTCACTGGTCGGCATTGCGCTAGCCCAGTGACATTTTTCGATGCAGTGGTTTAAGCGCGGGGCTTGCACTCGCGGCAGAAGCGATTGATTAATTCTTGTGCGTCGGAGTCGGGCTCGACAAATTGGAAGCCATAGCGAAAGACGTTTCTTTGTCGGACTAAGGCTCGAATGGAGACGCCCCCGAGAGGAAGCTTGAACTCCAACCGAACCACCTGGTTGACGGGAACCTCAATTTGCAGCATGGCAGCAAGTCCTGCTTCACTGATGTCCACGGTGCGGCCTGTAACCACGCTGCTAATACGCGAATAAATTTTGAGATCACCATCCAAGTTGAATCTTGAATGTTGCCGCGCATCGCTCCGCTTTTCCGCCTGGCTGGCTCCGGATTGCTTCTCGGATTCCAACTCTCGCCTCCACTCCCGCAGGAATCGCCGAAGATGAACGCTACTGCGATCGATGCTGCATTAAAGCTCAGGCCGTCTAATCCTCATTGGCACCAGACCTCAGAGGCTTCAACAGGTCGCGCAGGAAGGCCACGCCAGCTTCTGAGCGTGGCCTTTATTTATTTCGGCTCTCGCCCATGTGGGTGGCCGCTCCTTGTCCCGGCCGCCTTTGATCCATTTCGGGAAATTTACTACTTAGTATCGGGCACCCCTCCCCCCGTGATCTTTTGGAATGATGAGGTTAGGGCCAGACTACCACCAAAATCTTTGAGGAATAAGGACTTATAGGCAAAATATTCTGGAATAAGGACTTAGGTGGTCTAAGCAGGCCGAGGCCCGGAAGAAGCGGGCTGGATTTTTTGATTGTCAAAGAGCTAAGGTGAATTAGCAGATGATATCGGAGTGATAAAGACCAAGTCAAGCAGCCATGCTGAAAATGCAGGCATTCTTGTGTTTGCGGCCTCGGACTTGTTTTATATTTTGTCACCACGGTTAAAACGGAATACAGCAGCCTCAATCCTGACCCTGATCAACAGGAAAGGCAAATCAATCGCGACTTTTGATATCGTCTCTTGTAGCTCCGAACCGGATATCCAAAGTCAAAGGCAGCGGACAAGAATGTCCGTGCCCACACATCGCAGTACAAGCGGAAAAGGCCACGCTCATTTCTGAACGTGGCCTTTATTTGTGCCGGCAAACGACCTACTCTTCCACACTTGCTTGGCTGGTTATCCTTCTCGGAGCGCGATCATGGGGTCTACTTGCGTAGCTCGCTGGGCGGGAATGTAGCTGGCCACAGAGGCGACTGCTAGCAAGAGCAGCGGTACGACCAGAAATACGGCGGGATCGTGGGGACGAACGCCGTAGAGCAGACTTGCCATCATGGAAGCGGTGGAGGCGGACACGAAGACCCCGGCCACAATTCCGGCGATCGCGAGGATGACGCCTTTTTGCAGGACCAGTTTTAGGATGTCGGCTTGGCGGGCGCCCAAGGCCATGCGGAGACCAATCTCGCGGGACCTTTGGCCAACCATATAGGCGAGCAAGCCGTAAATTCCGATCGACGCCAGAAGCAGCGCCAGAGCGGCAAATCCGATTACCAGGTCGGCAGTGAAACGGCGTGAAGCCAGTGAGGCGTCGAGCACCTCGTTCATGGAAGAAACGTTGTATACGGGCAACCCGGGATCGATGCTCTGGATTTCATGCCGAATCTGCGGCTCCAGCATGCTTGCCGGCAGCGACGTCCGCAGCACGACGCTCACCACCCGGTTCGGGCTTTGATACATCGAAACATAGATGTGCGGAATGCCATCGATGTCGAGGCCATCGTGTTTGATGTTCCTGACAATGCCTACGACGGTCAGCCAGGGCAGCTTGGGATCTTGTCCGAAGCGAAGACGCCGGCCCAGCGGATCCCTGCCCGTCCAGTAGCGACGAGCGGTAGCTTCATCGATAATGGCGACCGGCTGTTTGCCGTCTTCATCGCCTTCGGTAAAGAAGCGTCCGCGGACGAGCGGAGCCTGCATCACCCTGAAATAATCGGGGCTTACCCAAATCCGTTCGGCACGCAAATCCTGCGATGCTGCAAGCGGACGATCTTCAATGGTCAGGGCGTCGCTATTGGTTTGACTAGTAGTGGGCAGATCTGAGGTGTATCCGGCGAGCTGAACGCCGGGAATTGCGTTCATGCGCCGCTGCAGCTCTCGTTTAAAAACAGTTTGCTGGGAAAGCTTCAAATACGGATCTGCTTTGGGATCGTTGGGGACGGGAAGCCAAATGTCGGCGGCAACGACTTGGGTTGGATTAAAGCCTGGATTTTCCTGCAGCAATTCCCGGAGCGTGCGCAGCAGCAAGCCGGCTCCAACCATAAGCACTACCGCAAATGCCAATTCCGATACGATCAGCGCATCCCGCAAACGACCGGTCCGGGTGCTGTAGCCGGAACCCCGCGCGCCTTCTCGAATAGCCATCGCAAGCTCGGACCTGGTGGAATGAATGGCTGGGGCAAGTCCAAACAGCGCGCCCGTGAGCAGGGAAATCAGCAGAGCAAATGCCAGCACAACCCAGTCGATACTCACTTCGTTGAGGCGGGGAATGTTCGCCGGAACCAGGCGCAGGATGAAGCCCAAGGCAGCAAACGCGGTTGCAATTCCGGCGAGGCCGCCGATGAGCGACAGAAGCATAGACTCGGTCAGCATCTGGCGCACCATGCGGCCGCGACTGGCTCCCATCGCCATGCGCACTGCCATCTCTTGCTGTCGTCCCGAGGCTCGCGCGAGAAGGAGATTGGCAATGTTCAACGACACAATAAAGACGATCAGGATGACTGCGCCCTGGAGCACCAGCAGCATGGGCCGAACATTGCCCACCAAAGATTCCTGCAGTGATTGAATCTCGACCGTCCATTGGGCCTGGGGTGGATAGTCGGGGGGAAAGTCCTGACGCAATTGAGCGGCCATGGCGGTAAGCCGCGCCTGAGCTTGGTCCAGCGTCAAGCCCGGCTTGAGCCGTCCGATTGCCGTCGGTAAGATCCGGGTGCTGCGCGCCGGCTTGGGAGCAGGGTCGGCGCTGAATCCCGCTGTAGCCCATATTTCCACGTCCCGGGCAACCGTGCGGCCGGGATGGCGAAATCCGGGGGGAAGAACACCGAC
>Ga0074044_10000877_pt1 | contig 28059 bp, 17 predicted proteins | sample BogForMeECP23OM1_FD_94443 | JGI IMG/M metagenome (GOLD analysis project Ga0074044, IMG submission 94443) | Bog forest soil microbial communities from Calvert Island, British Columbia, Canada - Bog Forest MetaG ECP23OM1 | ecosystem: Environmental > Terrestrial > Soil > Wetlands ...
GCGGACAATATCTATCAACAGATCAGCGGACAGATCGGCGGCGTCTGGTCCAAACCCAGCTATTTCAACAATACTGTCTACTATGGCGCCGTTGGCGACAACCTGAAGGCTTTTCCAATCACGAACGCGCTGCTTGCGGGGACGCCGTCGACACAGAGTACCGCGAGCTTCGCCTATCCGGGGACTACGCCGAGTATTTCGGCGAACGGCACATCGAACGCAATCGTGTGGGCTGTGGAGAATGGTTCGACAGGTGTGTTGCACGCCTACAATGCGGCGAACTTGACGAGCGAACTTTACAACTCGAATCAGGCAGCCAACAACCGCGATCAGTTCAGCGACAACAAGTACGTCACGCCAATGGTGGCAAACGGCAAGGTGTACGTCGGCACGCCGAATAGTGTGGTAGTTTTTGGATTGTTGCCTTAGTTTCGCCCAGCCGGATCGACAAGGGAGGCGCCGATTTGGAGTGCGGCAGGTCTGCTGCCGCTTCTCTCAGTCGCTTGCATATTCCGCATTTGGTGAAGCTTACTAAGAACAAACGATCGGCTACTTGCCCGCGCTGAGTTTCCACAGCACCGCATTCACCAGGGAGTTGACATCGCTCTGCGTGAACGTAGTGAGCCCCGACTTCACAGGTTTGTTCCCGATGGCGCGAAACGCCAACTTCTTCGTCGGCGCTTGTAGGAAATCGAACACCATCGTCCCGGTGCGGAATTTGATGTTCTGGTAGCCGTACGCTGGCGGACCCCAGCCCCAGGACTGCACGCAACCATAAGGACCGCACACCACTCCAGGATATCCGCCCGGATATCCGACCGGCACTGCGGCGCTCTGGTCCTTCACGGCAATGTGATAATCGACCCAAAAAGCCGCCGCCTGCGGATCGGTCACTTCCTTGAAACCTTTCTCGGCCAAGGACTTGGTGATCGCTACGCGAATCTGTCCACGGAGGATTTCATTCGAAGCTTCGGTTTGCGGCACCGGCCTGGCACCTTGCGTAGGTTCGTCTCGAGAGATGATCGGCCGTGCATCGCGGCCCGGAGTGGGTTGCGCCTCGGCAGGGCGCCAAGCCCAGGTGGACTTCTTAGGGATCGGAACTTCGGGATTGCGCTCGGACGTGACGTACTCATTGCAGCCGACGACGACAATCAAAGAAAGAAGAGCTACAGCGGTCAAAAGCCGCTTGGTTGTGTTAAATGGACGCAAATAGCGCATCTGACAAGCCTCCAAAGGCATATTTGTCCTCTGCCTTGTTGAACCCTGCACTTATTGGATAGTTGCGGTGGGAAAATTGGTTGTGCCAGAGCCTCTTCACTGCCGAATAGACAATCCATCAGGCCCTCGGAACTCCCCAATCCTTTGGTGGAAACGTGACAGGCCAAAATTTCGGCGCGGGGAGATCAAACTCGAACGCTACGGCGAAGTAGTCCGCGCTCGGCTGATCGACGCGCACCACGCGGCAGCTCTGCTCGAGGCCGGATTGCGGGCTAACCAGAATGAACGGCTGGCCTACGAGGAGCTCCGCCTTCAATTTCATCAAGCCGCCATGCGCGTTTACGACTAGCGTGTGCGTGTTTTCCTCGACATGCACGCTGTCAGGCGTCTCGGCGAGAACCTTCACGGGTATCTGCAGCATCACTCGTTCGCTGCGCCGGCGATCTCTCGGATCAGAAGGGGGCACGAGACTCTCCGTTAAGTGGCCGCGCTCGCTGCGAGTCTTTGGGAGGCATTCGGGCCATACCCGCTTTTGACTCCCGAATACACCTGCACGGCGGCAGTGTGGCCGGAACGGCACACTGGGCACGAGTGAATCACCTGTTGTGCCCTGTCTATTAGTCTAACTTAGGTGCTGGCGCGTGCCTGAGTGCGGAATGTTCTTTGGCGTGCATTGGTAAACGCCTTCGCCTGGCGTGTACTTCAGGAAAGCATGGTGAGGCGGACGAGTTTCGTTGGTTTAGGGAAGCAGAATGGCCTGCAGCCGGGATTTCACGGCTGGCCACTCCGAATCGAGGATGCTGAAGTAGACGGTGTGCCGAATGCGGCCGCTAGACGTGATCATATGGTTGCGGAAGGTGCCCTCTTCGCGCGCGCCGATGCGCAGAATGGCGGCGCGGGATTTTTCGTTGAGCGAGTCCGTTTTCAGTTCCACACGCATGCAGCCGAGTATTTCAAAGGCGTGCTGCAGGAGAAGATATTTTGCTTCCGTGTTGACCGCGCTCCGCTGCCAGGCCGGGGCGACCCACGTCCAGCCGATTTCGACGCGATGATGCGTGCGGTCGATGTTGCCGTAGCGTGTGCTGCCAATGGCGCGGCCGCCGGCTTTTTCGATTAGCGCGAAAGGCAAGGAGACGCCGCGGGTCTGTTCTTCCAGGGCCGTGGCGATGTAGGCAGACATCTCTTCCGGCGTGCGCACGGGGGTGGGGATCCAGCGCCACAATGCTTCGTCCAGGCCGACGGCAGCGAGATCGGGTCGATGCGCCTGGGAGAGCGGTTCAACGCGCACGTGGCGGCCTTCGAGAGTCACTGGCTCTACGATCATTTCTGTGCTCATTTTTGTGTTGATGCCGACTGCATTTTACAGCGCGAGCCGTCTCCTTCGGGAGCGCCAATTTGGCAAAAGCCTTCGCACTTAAGGCGCCGTAAAACTCGGCTCGCGAAGGTTGGGGAGCGTTGCAAACATGGCGGTCAACCAAAATGGCCTGTCCGGCGTCCTATCTTCTGACACCTGCGGGAACTTTCCGCTAGCATGGCATGAACTAGTGGTTAGAGGCGGCCCTCCTTTAGTGCTTGAGTTTGGATAAACATGAAGAATTCTCCCGCAAGTGGTGCGACCCGTTGTTCAACGAATAGTTCGACGAGAGGACCGCGTTTACTTCCCTGGTTCATAGGCCTGGCCGCGCTTTTGTTCTTAACGCTTGCGGCGCGGGATTTTCGCGCGCAGCAACCACCTCCGCCTCCGGCTCAACAACAACCGCAGCAGACGCCCCAGCAACAGGGACAAGCCCAGCCGGAGCTGAAGCGGCCACAGCAAGGACAGCCGACCATTGCCGTCGAGGTCAAAACCGTCAGCGTGCTGGCTACCGTTCGCGACAAGCATGGCAAGATCGTCTCGAATCTGACCAAAGACGATTTTCAGTTGGATGAAGACGGGCGCCCGCAAAGCATCAACTATTTCGCGCACGAAAGCGATTTGCCTCTGCGGCTCGGCCTCTTGGTGGATACCAGCCTGAGCCAGAGGAAAGTGCTCGATCAGGAGCGCAGCGCGAGCTACAGCTTCCTCGATAAACTTCTCCGCCAGGACAAGGATTTGGCATTTGTGATTCATTTCGACAGAGAAGTAGAGCTTTTGCAGGATTTCACTCCCTCGCGCCCCCAGTTGCAGGCGGCGCTGCAAAAACTATCGATTCCGCAGTACGACGGAGGCAGCAGCACCAGCGGCGGTGGCGGCAACGGCGGGTATGGCGGCGGAGGCAGTGGAGGACGCAGCCGAGGCTCACACGGTGGAGGAACGCTGCTCTACGACGCGATTTTCCTGGCGTCTGACGAATTGATGAGCAAGCAGCAAGGGCGCAAGGCGTTGATCGTCCTCTCCGACGGCGTGGATCACGGCAGCAAAGAAACCATGGCCGAGGCAATTGCTACCGCACAGCGCTCGGACACAATTATCTACTCCATTTTATTTGCCGACGACGAGGACAACTACAGCCGACCCGGCGGATTTGGCATGGGTGGCCACGGCGGAATGGGCGGCCATGGCGGCAGGTACCCTCCGCAAGAGCAGCGCCCCGACGGCAAGAAAATCCTCGAGCAAATTTCCAAGGAAACCGGCGGCCGCATGTTCAAAGTCTCCAAAAAAGAGACAGTTGACGCCATCTACGCCGAAATTGAAGAAGACCTCCGCAACCAGTACAGCCTCGCCTACACCCCGGACAAGGGCAACACCGTGGGCTACCACAAAATTCATCTCGTCGTCGGAAAGCAGAAAGACCTCGTCGTCCAAGCCCGCGACGGTTATTATTTTGGACAGTAGCCTCACCAGAGCTTCCAATTCAGGCGTGCCACCATCATAAAGACCAGTAGCTCGAACTACGGAAATGCAACTAACTAGAAGTTAGGTGCTCGGCCACAAATCATGCGGGGAGTCTCGGATGACTTCAGGCGCCTTGAGGTTCATAACCGTCGACTTGGTAACCTTCGCTTCGATAGAGAAGCCCATAAGACCTCTCTGGGTTTGCCTCACTCTTGCCTTCTTTGCTTGCACAAACGTAGCCGCGCGCCCAGTTTCGCTGCATGCTCAGAAGGCCGTTGAGGCCATTCAGCAGCTTCGTGCGATTGGTTTGCCAAATTCTAATGAATTGGAGTCGGGTCCACCTGCCAAGGTTCCCGGCCTACTTAGACTTCTTAACCAGGAGCTTAAAGCCCTTATTGTCGAAGGCCTCAACGACGCCAACAGGCACTCGGTTCCCGGCGAGGAAGAAATAATGGATCAACTCACCGATGCCGGATGGGAGGAAATACCGAGCCACAAATGGGACGCCTATGGAGAGATCAAGCAAATCAAGTTTGACTGGAAACCTGGATATGAACCTGGAATCCTGATTGTCTCCACACAGCTATGGCTTCCTTGCGGCAGCACAGATCCGGATTCAGCGATCTACGTCTTTCAGGGAATAGCTCGCCATTGGGATTTGGTCCTGGCAGCTGAGTCCGATTTCAACCCCGCCGGTGAAAATGACGAAACCGGAATGCAATATGAAATATCTCCGGCTGACTCACGCGGGCGCTGGTTTCTGGTTGTCGCGCACGTGCCGCCTTCATGTCGCAGAGCTCCCAATGTCCTCCGCTATAAGGCGCTGCGGCCGGGGGCGAACGCAAGCCAGCCCACACTCCTCGTATCAGGCCGGGAGCCAATCGATCCTTTCTTTCAGCCCCCTTTTCAAATTCGCGTGGAATCGGATTGGTTCGCCGTGACGCACGGAAAAGTGAGGAAGCTTGACGGAGAACTGGGAGTTGTTATTTCTCGTTATGGCCTCAGCGTTGATCAAATGCCGCGAATTGCGCCTTTAGCGCTCACCCCGGAAGACTTTCTGGACCAATGGGCGCAATTGAGTTGGGATGACGCGAAACGATGGACGAAAGCCTCACCGGACTCCGACCTTCAAGAATGGCATTCAAAATTTAACAGTCTTACATCCGGCTCTTCGGAGATGGAATCCATTCGCCACTGCGCAGGATCAGATGATAGCGACCAGAGCTGGCTCATCGAGCTATCCATCGATCAGAGAGTGAATCCTTCGATAAAACAGGAAACCTTGTACGTGGAGGTCGCAAAAAGAGGAGGGAGCTTTCTCGTGGATGGAGTCCACGAAAGTCATCCGCCCGGCTGTCTGGGCAAGACCGCTCTCAACCCAATCATCGACCATAGCCTTCCGCCCTGGTAACAAGCGTTCTCGTTGTGATAGGACTGCCAGCTAAGGAAACCCGGTGCGAGCCAGCCTCGCCGTAAGGTATGATAGAGTCTTCGGAAAATACTCATATAGGATAACGATGCAGACTGCGACAAATGGGAAGGTATTGCTGAGGGTACGGCCGCGGGGCTTCTGCGCGGGCGTGGTGCGCGCGGTGGACATCGTCGAGCTGGCGCTCGAAGCGTACGGCGCGCCGGTCTACGTCCATCACGAAATCGTGCATAACACGTACGTGGTAGAGCAGTTGCGCCGCCGCGGGGCAATTTTTGTGGAGTCCATCGAAGACGTCCCACACGGCGCAGTGCTGGTCTTCAGCGCCCACGGCGTGCCGCCGACGGTCCGCCAGGAAGCCAAGGACCGCGAGCTGAAAGTGATCGACGCTACCTGCCCGCTGGTCACCAAGGTGCATCTCGAGGCCCTGAAATTCGCTCGCGAAAAGCGCACCATCATTTTAATCGGCCACAAGGACCATCAGGAAATTGTCGGGACGTCGGGCGAAGCTCCCGACCGCACCATCGTGGTGGATTCGGTAGCCGCAGTAGACGCGCTCGAAGTAGCCGAGCCAGATAAGCTCTCATTCTTAACGCAGACCACTTTGAGCCTCTACGACACGCAGGAGATCGTCGCGCGCCTTCGCCAAAAGTTCCCGCTGATCAAAGGCCCCGCTAGTGATGACATTTGCTACGCCACGCAGAACCGTCAGGAAGCCGTCGAGCAAGTCGCCAAGGACGTCGATTTTCTTCTGGTGGTCGGCTCGCCGAACAGCTCGAACTCGAACCGTCTTGTGGAAGTCGCGAAGCGCAGCGGTGTGAAAGCTCAGCTCATCGATTCCGCCAAGGACATTGACGTGAAGTGGCTCGAAGGCATAAAGCGCGTGGGCTTGACCGCAGGCGCATCCGCCCCCGAAGTGCTCGTCGAGCAAGTCAGCGAGCGGCTGGCGGAGTTTGGGTTTACGGATCAGCGCGACCTCGATTTGATTCGCGAGGATGTGCGCTTCACGCTGCCTCCGGAGCTGGCGACCATCGCGCCTGCGCCGCGGCGTTAGGGGAAGAGGCTGTAAAAATTTGTAGCGTTATTGTTTTGCAGAACTCCGGGGCGGGCATTTTGCCTGTGCGGTTTGCAGTCGAACCAACGCGGTAGGCGGGGACACTCAAAACAGGGAGCTTAACCTTGGCGGTCAAAATCGTCCGTCAGCCGAAGAAGATTGCCTTGATAGGCGCGCCATCGAGCGCGGCCGCGTTTTTGGCGGGCGGTGAAAAAGCGCCTGCGGCATTGCGAGCAGCGGGACTGGTCGAGCGGCTGCAAAACGCGGGCTGCGAAGTGATCGATCACGGCGACTGTGCGCCGAGACTGTTTGCGGACGACGATGAACACAAACGCGCGCGCAATTTACAGGAAATTGTCGCGGGTCTGAATGACCTCAAAGTCCGTGCCGAACTTGCGGTGAAGAGTGGCGCTCTCGTGCTGGTGCTGGGCGGCGATTGCGCGCAAGTGATCGGACTTCTGACCGGTGTGCGCCGCTACTACAAGCACGTCAACCTTTTGTGGTTTGATCGCGACGCGGATTTGAACACGCCTGCTTCGACGCCTTCCGGCCGCATCGACGGAATGGTTGTCGCGCACGTGATTGGCCGCGGCGCTCCGGAATTGGTACGCTTTTTCGGCGAGTCGGCGCTGGTACGCGAGCCCGACGTGACGCTCTTTGGCCTCGAGCGGCTCGATCCGCCCGAACAAGAGTTTCTTAGCAAATCGCCGATGCGCCACATGGATGCGGCGGACATCCAGGCCAAAGGCGGAAGCGCCGCGGCTCGCGCTGCGCTCGCCTACGTGCACGCCGACGCGCACGAATTCGTGCTGCATCTGGATACGGACGTGATCGCCGCGGACGAATTCCCTGCCGTGAACGTGCCTGGCGCCGATGGGCTGAAGATGGCCGACGTGCGCGCGGCCCTCAGCGAATTTGCGAAACACAAAAATCTCCTCGGGCTGACGGTGGCGCAATACAATCCGGACAAAGATCCCGACGGCAGCGGCGCAAAAAAGCTCGTAGATCTGTTGGTGGATGTTCTTTCCGCGCGCCTCGAAGCTCCTACGGCGCCGGCAGCCGAACCCACTGCGACCGATTCGCCAGCGGTCTCCTCGTCAGAAACTTCCGCCTAAGCGGTCCAGCATCTTTAGTCGTCCAACCTCGCAACAAAATTTCACCGTGCTCAGATAAGCCCGCTCAGGCTGCTTGTGCGGGAGCGTGTGCTCACGCCTGCGATGCCGCCGCGGCTTCGGCGCGTTTGCGGTGGTAGCGCGCGAGACCCAGCCAGGTAATGTTCAGGCCGCAATTGAAGATGTAGTGCTCGGCCTCGGCAACAGAGAGGCGTTGTACGATTTCCGCGCTTGCGGATGCGACGAATGTCTTCAGCGCGGCATTTTGGTCTGGCGTGGAGCGCGAAATGTCTGCGGCGAGAGAAGCCCAGAGCTGCAAATTTTTTCGATATTCCGCGATGTGGGATGCGGGATCGCTCGAATAGCCGAAGTGCGTGAGAAAAAGCCGCGCGGGATGCCAACGCGCGATCGCATCCAACGAAGCGTTCCAGAGTTCGAGATCGATATCGGGAGGGGGCGCAACCGGAACGACGTATGGCTCGCCTTCGATGTGAAATCCCGTCGTATCACCGACAAACGCGGTGCCATCCGACGAATCGAAATACGAAACGTGATGCGAAGCGTGCCCCGGCGTGTGAACGACTTCGAGGTTGCGACTTCCCAGAGCGAGCGTTTCTCCCCCCTCGAGCATGCGCAAATTCCCAAAGGGCACAGGCAGCGTTTCGCCAAACAAATGTAGTAATTCTCCCGGCCAAAGCCGCTCGGCGCTCGCAAGCAACTTCGCAGGGTCCGCCATGTGCCTCATGCCGGCCTTGTGAACGTAGACCTCAAGGTTGGGATTTTCTTTGATAAGAGCGCCCGTGGCCCCGGCATGGTCCAGATGAATATGCGTGAGCAAAATAGCGTTCAGGTCGGCAAAACGGATGCCGCGCGCGCCCAATTGTTGTCGAATGGCCGGCAGAGTCGAAGCCGGCCCCGGGTCAAGGATGGCGCGATGGCCGTCGGATTCGAGCAGCGCCGCCGCGATCGATCTCGGCCGCCCCAGCCAGTTCGTGTCCAGTATCGTCGTCGCAAGCATCGAGACAGTAGTGTAACGCGAGTTGGCGCGGGGAAGCCCGACGCTGGCAAGCTGACGCATCGGCTCTGCCTTGCGGTTGGGTTGGTAGTCCTTGTTGGCTTTGAGGGTGCACCCTCCACCCCGGGGGTATCCAGAGGTTATGAAGTAAGCCCATGAGCGAAAAGGGGTTGCGGGTGTTCGTGTGCGGCGGGTTGCCCCTCGCAAACGGCGCTCGGGGTAAACGGGCGTTCCTGCGTGCGCCACAGGGCGAGGTGAGGGTGGTAACGAGTTGACAAACTTTTCGGTTGGAAGGAGGCGCCCCTCCCCTGGTTTTCTGTAAGCGTTGCATCTGGGGGAGTTAAAGTGGAGTGGAATCAACAGTTGTAGAAGTGTTGATTCTGCATGGGTTGGGAGAAGGCGGGTTTTATGAAGTGGTAACGTGGGAGGGGCAAGGGATTTTGAAGGAGATGGAACGACTGGGCGACGAGGGGTGGGCCCCAGATTGTGGGCGCAGAGTCCACCGGGAGGGGGAAGAGAGGGTTCGGTGAGGTGGGCGACGATCATAGAGTATGCTAGCGCGATAGTTACCGATTGTCAATAGTTTTCCGAGTTACTGAGTTGGCATTCGAATGAAGCTGGCGGAAGTGGAAGGATTTCAAGCAGTTCGGTGAGGGTTAATCGATTTGATACGGCTGTGGAAATACGTGGAAAAGTCAAAAGCCCCACACGTAAAACCGACGTGTGGGGCACCCGCGCTCCATCAATCGGGGGGTATATCAGAAAACGCCCCGTCTGCCGCCGGGTTCCCGCCAGTCCCCACTTTTCGTCTCAAGTCGGCAACGCAGGCGTCCACTATCCCCATGGCTTCGTGGAGTGTTTCTATTTGCCGTATTACCGCCGCAGGTGCTGCATGACTCTTCGGTTCTAATAGACAGTCGCAGACAGCGTGGAGAGCCAATTCCCATTCATGCTGCTCGACAAATTCGTCAAAAATTTCCGACCATTTAACATCCCCTCCCGTCGGCAACACTGCACGGAGAGGCAAGAGTTTCGCCTTCATTGCCTCTCGCAAGGCCTGCCGATCTTCCGCGTCTTTTGTCATGGATTTCTCGGGACGTTTGTCGGGAGAGCGACCCATATGTCCCCGTTCTTAATTGCGACCCTGATGTTGATGCCTACTCTCGTTCCGTCCACGAGAGTGGCCCGGCCAGCGGTTGTGGTTTTCGACAAAGGGTCGGTTGCAACATCTGAGACGTAATGGCCGGTGGCCCGGACTTGAACGTAGATGTTTGTTTTCACGGGAGCACGGAGAGAATATCACTGGGGTACTTCTCGGGGAAGTATAGTGAGGCGGAGGGTGCGCCTCCGTGTTGGGCTTGGTCCGACCAGGGGATGAGGGACTGTCTCCGGGCCACGCCCCTGCCAGCCGCCCTCAGTTGACGATCAACTGTAGCGTTGCGGTGTGCGTTGCCGCGGGGTTCGTAGAGATGCCTGTCACCGTAATCGTGTAGGTTCCCGCAAGCGTTCCTGTCACTGGCGGAGGAGGAGGCGGTTGAGACGAGCCACCGCCGCAGCCGACGGCCTGCAGCACAAGGAACAGAATGATTCCCGCAAGCGGCAAGCTCGCGAGCATCCGCTGCCGCCGCGTCCGCGCCAACCGCACAAGCAAAACGCAAAGCAACATCACTACAAGTAAAGGCACAAGGCGCGGCCACGAAATGATCCGCCTCTTCAGCGGCAGGAGCGGGGCCAAACTTCGCGCTTCCGTCGTTACCATGACGGTGGCGGACTGCCCAGCAATCAGTGAATTCTGGTTGAGCGAGCAAGTCGTCGCCTGCGCCGGCGATGTGCAAGAAACAGCGACTTGCCCCGTAAATCCGTTCAACGCGTTAACAGCGATGACGTTCATAAACGTCGCCGTCTGTCCTGCGTTCACGGTCTGAGTGCTCTGCCCCGCCGCCACCGTGAATGAAAAGTCCGGCAGCCCCGTGACCGTGAAATTAGCTGGAGCAGAGGGAGTGGGAGTTGGTACCGGATTGACCACAGTGAGAGGATAAGTTCCGGCCGACAGGCCCGACAGCGGCAACAGTACACTTAATTGATTGGAACTCGTGACGTTAGCGCCTAAGCTTTCATTGTTGAACATCACACTGGCACTGGGCTGGAAGTTAGTCCCGGTGATGGTGAGGGTGGGGGTAGAGCCAGTTTGCGCGCTAGCGGGACTGATTGACGTAATGCTCGGGGGAGGCGGCTGAGTGACGGTGAGCATGAACACTGTCGAGGTACCCGCCGGCGCCGGATCAACAACGTAAAGGGAATAAGTACCCACGCCACCTACTGCAAAATTTGGTAACGAGAGCTGCGTTGAGCTGATAAAGCTGGTGCTATAGAAACCAGCGCCGGGGCCAACAACGTCCAGCTGCGCTCCTTGTGTAAACCCTGTACCGTTAACGGTAAGGTTGGTCTGAAGACCCCCTGGGACGGTGCTTGGGTTCAGAGAAGTAATGTTGGGAACCACGGTGGGCTGACTGATGACGAAGGGCTGAGGGGTAGAGGGACCTCCGCCGGGCGTTGGGTTAGTTACTGTGACCTGCACTGTGCCGGCAACGCTAATATCCGCCGTTGAGATTGTGGCGGACACGTTTGTCGTGCCCGTGACTGTAGTGGCTTTAGCGACACCATTGAAATTGAGGACTGCGCCAGGCGCAAACTCTGTGCCGCCGGCGTAGATCAGGAATGGAAGGGAACCGGCAACCATCGTTGTGGGGTAGATGGAGGTGAGGTTCGGAACGGGATAAGTGCCAAGGTTGATGGTAAAGGGCAAAGCAGTGGATGGACCGGCGTTGGGAAACGGATTGTTCACGCTTATATTAAACGCGGCAGGAAGCGCTATTGCTGACGCCGGAATGACCGCGGTGAGTTTGGTGGAGCTCACAAAGGTGGTTGCGAGAAGGCTTCCGTAAGAGGTCGCGGAATTGACAAAGTCGACCCCTGCGCCATTGAAGAAACCGGAACCGATAAGCGTAAGTGTAAGGTCGGCAGCCCCCGAACTGGCACTTGTAGGCGAAATCGAAGTGAGGGTGGGCGCGGGATAGACGCCAGAGTTATAAGAGAAGTTGAGTTGGGACTTGCCGCCCAAGGCGATCGGGTTTGGATCGGGCGGACCGAAAGAACTCACCATGATGTAGTAAGTCGTGCCGGACGTTAGCGGGACGCCCGAGAGTTGTGACTGGATGACAATTCCTGGATTGATATCGTCATTGCAGGCCACGGACGTCAGGCTGCCCGGCGTTCCAGTCCAAATGGAAAGAACGGTGTCGTAACTGCTGCCTATGGTGTCGACCTCCAGATTCGAGGAGAAAGTCGGAGTGAATTGATACCAAATGGTGTTGTAGGCACCGTTCGGAAGACCACCGGTATTGCCTTGGGCGCTTGAGTACTGCGAAACACAGCTTGGAGGCGGGGTGGGATCGCTGCTCTGTGTGGTCGCAGCGGAACTGTCTTTGACGTCCGAATAACTCAGCGCGGTAATGCTGATGGCATTAGTGAAGGCGTCGTTCACGGGCAGTGGTGCGACGACTTTGAAGGTAATAGGCGTTGACCTTCCGCCTCCCGGCGGCGTGTTGAGCACCACCACGTCATTCGTGCTTCCGTATGGGCCGAGCAGCGCCGAGGGAAGCGTGGCGGAGAGACCTGTGCTGCTATTGAAAGTGCTGGTGATGCCGTTGTACGCGCCGTTAAAGAGAACCTTCGCGCCAGTCGCGAAGTTGGTCCCCGTCAACTGGATGGGAATATTCGCGAGCGGAGGGGAAGGTGGAGTCTGGACGGGCGTGCTCGGTGGATTACTGCTCGCGAGTGTTGGAGTGAGCGCCAGGACTGAAAACGGCACAGCATTGCTGGTTACTGGGGGAGCGGGATTCGGAATGGTCACAGTGACTTGGACAGAGGCCGCGGTAAGCAGCGTCGACGGGATTGTGCCGCTCAATGAGGTATCGGACGAAGTCCCAGTGGGAGTGAGGGCCGTTGTGCCGAACATGATCGTGCCACCTGTGAGGCCCGTGCCGGTAACCGTAAGTGTGAGTTGCGCCGCGCCCGCGTTTGCGGAAGTAGGAGTCAGTGAGAAAATACGCGGCCCAGTGAAAGCGAAATTGTTGAGGGCAATGTTCCAAACGCCGCGCCCGTGCGTGGCGGCGAAGAGCGTGCGCGACGCTTCGTGCAGGCGAAGCGACAACACGGCAACATGCGGAAGAGCTGTGCCAAGAGTGCTCCAGGTGCAGGGCATCGCTGTGCAGTTACCAACGAAAACGCCAAGATCAGTAGCCGCATAAATAGTGCCCGGGACATCTGGGTCCACGACAACGTCGTTCACCGGGATGTTCGGCAGGTCGGTGGCCGCCGGGGAGACGCAACTGTTCACCGAACAACTCACGTCGACAAAGCTCGCGCCGTTTGTGGTCTTGAAGATGTGTCCTTGCGTATCGCTTATGGATTGACCAATCGGGTCGGTTCCGAAATAGGCGAAGCCCGAATAAGCAACGTAGGCAGTCAACCCGGTTGGATCGTTTGGATCAACTGCAATGGAGGTCACACTTCGAGGCGGAAGGCTGCTCTGAACGGCGTTGAACATAGCCGATCCGGCAGAGACATTTGTCGCCAGGTATACGCCGCTATTGTTCCCGCCAGCATAAAGCACGCTCGGATTTCCCGGGGCAACTGCCAGAGCCGTGAGTACGTCTCCGTCCGCGCCAGAGACGAGATCGTTGGAAAGAGGAGTCCATGTGTTCCCGGCATCCAAAGATTGATAGACCTTTGTAGTACCGAAATAGACCGCATTCGGCGTGCTCGGATCGCTAACCAGGGGAGGTACGAAGTTTGAGGAGTCGGAGGGATTGATGCCGTTGATAGCCGGAGAGAAAGTGCCGACTGCTCCATTCTGGTAGGAAGCATTCACCGAGTATCCGGTGGCGCAACCGATGTAGACCGTGCTCGGAACCTGCGCATCTACGGCTGTCGAAGCCCCATCCCCGCAGAGATTGTTATCCACCCAAGCGACTGCGCCCTGGTAGTTCTGGCTCCCATTGTCCTGCGTTCCAGCAAACGCAATCGACGGCGAGGAAGTATTGATGGAAATCGACGGATAAAATTGCGTCAAGGTCAACAACGAATCATTCAAGTTTGTCCACGTGATGGTGGCGGCTTCTGCGTCATCGGTGCGCCAGATGCCGCCATCGTTGCCGAGATACATGCGCACCTTGTTTGTCGACAGTTTGAAGAAAGCCATGGCGTGCGTATCGACATGCGGCAATCCTGGGCCAAGCTGATTAGGAATGATGGTAGGCCAGCTCGTGCCACCGGTCGTAGTTCGCACAACCCAGATGGGATTCCCGCTATTGTCCGTCACAGCCGCGCCACCGAAAAAGGCGATGTTCTTATTGTTTGGATCCACTTTGACTACGTTGTCGTACCAACACTGTCCCTGGCACACATCCGGCGCGGCCGTTAGCGTCCAGGTAGTGCCTCCGTTCGTCGTAAGCCAAACGCCAAGATTGGTGCTCGAGGACGTGGAATCATCGGCGATCGAGGCATAAACCGTGTTGTCGGCCGCGTAGTTGGGAGAAATGCCAAGATCCATGCGGCCCATTTCCGTTTGTGGCGGAAGGCCGCCAGCTAACGCGGTGAATGTTGCGGAGCAGGAATTGGCATTCGTCGATTTGTAAATGCCATTGCCGTGAGGAGCGCCTTCAGAACTTCCGAACGGATTGCCCAGCGCGGCAAACGCAACGGTAGAAGAGGCGAATCCGACAAATGTCGCCATTTCGTCGGGAAGAATGTTGGTCCAAGTGGCGCCGCCATTGCTACTGCAATACACGCCCTCCTGAGGACCCTCCACAATGAATTGTGCGCCGACGAGAATGAGGTTGGGGTTCGTGGGATTCACCGCGACGTAGCTGATGTGCGCGCCGCCGAAATTGAAGAACCCGAATCCTGGTGCCAGCGTGTTGACGTACGGCCCGATGAAGGGACATGTTGGCCCCGCAACCGTGCAGGTCTGCGTCCATGTTTGCCCATGATCCGAGGACATCAAAACGCCAGCGCCATAATAAATGTCAAAGCCGATAGAGGCTTGTTCACCGGTTCCGGCGTAGACGGTCCCCATTTGCGATGGGGCAAACGCGATGGAACCCATTGCCAGCGAGGCGTTCTGATCTCCAACGGCGGCCCACGTCACGCCGGCGTCTGTCGAACGCCAAATCCCGCCTTGCGCTCCGCCGATGAGCACCGTGTTTCCCGTCGTGTCGCTGGGATCGACAGCGATCGCTGTGATTCTTCCCGTGACAGGACTGAATGTGCCTCCGGTTGTAGGCGTCGGACCGATCGAACTCCAAGCAGGAAAGGAAGTCGAGCCGGCCTGCGGCGTCACCGTGGCGTAAGAGCCATCCGGCCGCTGCACCAGCTTGCCTTCCGCTGCCATCATGCGCTGCATGTGTTGCAAGGCTTTGAGCCGCGCACCGGCTGGGATGTGCCCATTCACGGACGCGCGCTGCTTGTAAAACCATTCCTCCCGCTTTCGAATGGCCTCGGGACTGTCTTTTTCTGTTTTGTCGTCCTTGTCCTGAGAACCTTCAGCAGAGTCCGCGTCGCCATCGCTGGAAGCTGTCCGTGGTGGCTGCGCCTTGGCGGCCGGGAATTTTGTGGAAGCGGCGGCATCGCCGGCAGGCGTCTGTTTCTGCTGGCACTTTGCTGCAGGGGGCAGGCACAAACATCCTGTGAGCAAGACTGGCGTCAAGAGCGAATACCGCAGATATAGATTATCTATTTTCATGACTCCCCCACGCCGCAGACCACATCTGAGTTTGAGTGGACGCGCTTCGAGCCGCACGACAGGACGCAGGCCAACCGGCGCAATGTCTCAAACGGATCGTCCCAATGCCAAAAGTTCCGCCAAAGGCGAGTCCACCACAAAAGTGGCGCCATCCTAGCACAAAGGTCGGTAACCCACTAGGTACTTGCCGCAGGGACACACCCGCGCCGGGCGCCTGGCACAGGTCAGCCCTTTTGGCCTTCCGGAGCATCTACAGACAAGAATGACGTCGCAGCGGGTGTGTCAGCAGGACGCTCCGAGAAACGCTTTGGGCCGTCTGGTTGCCGTAAGGAAAGACTTGCAGATGAAGGGAAATCTAGAATAGGCTTACGGGGCCGCGTCCTGTGACCTCTTGAATTATCTCCCAGTGGTAGGGAAAAGTGGGGGAAGGTATCGGCGGTGTGGCGGCGAACGGCAGAGCGTTTGCCGCAATTGGTCCATGCGAGTTTGTGGCAACGCCACAGACCGCGCCCCAGCGGGGATGACAGCGACTTGGGTTCCGTAACAGACAAATTAGGGAGACGAATCATGCGTAATTGGTGTGTAGCAGTAGCGGTTAGCGCTCTATTGGCTTTGCCTTTGTGCGCCCAGCAAAACGGCGACGGTGCGAGCGCGACGGCCGCGGCGGCGGAGAAGAGCCCCGCCAAGACGAACACAGGGGACATCGCGCCTGCTTCGCGAAATCTTTTCGCGCTTCCGGAAGCTCCACGCCCGAAGCCGTTTCCATCCGGCGCCAAATCCAGCGGCGACACGCCGCCGGGAAAACTCGTGCCACGTTATGAGATTGCGGGGATGTTCGACTACGTGGTTTTCAATCCGGGAGGCGGCTTCAACTCTTTTAACAATTTCGGTGGATCCGGATCCTTCACCTGGAACCCCTCGCGATGGCTGGGGCTTACCGAGGAACTCGGCGGGTTGAGCTACAACCGCAACGTCAACGGCACTTCGCTACACGGAGGCATTACGACATTTTTGCTCGGGCCCCGTTTGAACATGCGTAAATTTGATTACTTCGTGCCCTTCCTGGAATTGCTGGTCGGCCCAGCGCATGCCGGTTCGGTGATGACGGGCAACAACAGCCAAAACGCCTTTGCCCTGGTGGCCGGCGGAGGCGTGGATATGACCTTGACGAAAAACATCGCCTGGCGCGTTGCGGAGATCGACTACCTTTCGACCTCTTTTTATGGGGACTCTTTGGCCGGCGGTGGCAGGGAGAACAGCTTCAGGCTGGGAACCGGAATCGTCCTGCGCTTTGGCTTGCCGCACGAAGCGCCTCCGGCGCCCGTGAATCACCCACCGGTGGCCGCTTGCTCCGCGAGTCCCAGTTCCGTGTTTGCAGGCTCCGGCGACACCGTTGCGGTCCACGTGAACGCCAGCGATCCCGACAATGATCCGCTCACCTACAGCTATACGGCAACCGGCGGTACCGTGGATGGCTCCGGTCCTGACGCGCGCTGGAATCCCGGCAGCGCCACTCCGGGCAATTACACAGTCACTGCCCAAGTCAACGACGGCCGAGGCGGAACGGCCTCTTGCGCGACCGACATCAGGGTCGATCCCCGGCCGAATCGTCCACCAACCGCTTCCTTGTCCGTCGAGCGCAGCCCCATTCTCCCCGGCGAACATACCGGAATCACTTGCACGGGCACTGACCCGGATGGCGATCCGCTGACCTATAGTTATTCGGCGTCAGGCGGCCAGATTACTGGCACGGGCCCGAACGCTACGTTCGATGCCACCGGCTTGCAGCCCGGAACATACACCGTGAAGTGCACGGTGAACGACGGACGTGGCGGCACGGCCGACGCATCGGGCAACGTCGAGGTTAAGGAACCGCCGCAGATTCATCAATTGGAAGTCAAGCTGGCTTTGCACAGCATCTACTTCCCGACGGCGCTGCCTACGGTCGCGAAGCCCAATGGCGGTTTGATGGCCAGCCAGGCGGTCACGTTGGACACGTTGGCAACCGACTTCAAGCAGTATCTAACCTACAAACCGGATGCCCACTTGATTCTCGGTGGCCACGCCGACGTCCGCGGAGGTAAGGAGTACAACCAGCTTCTCTCCGAGCGCCGTGTGGAACGCGCCAAGAACTATTTGATTGAGAAGGGCGTTCCCGCCGATCACATCGACACCAAGGCGTATGGTGAAGAGCAGAACATGACCGACGCCGAGGTGAAGAAACTCCTCGAAGACGATCCGGACCTGACGCCAGCGGAAAAGGATAAATTCCTTAAGAACCTGCTGACCATCCGCCTGGCCAACAACCGGCGCGTGGACGTCACGCTGAGCACCACGGGCGAACAGTCCGTGCGGCGCTTCCCGTTCAACGCCAAGGATTCCTTGACCTTGCTCAGCAGGGGAGGCCCGGCGCCTGCGGGCACGGCAGCCAAGAAGCCAGCTCCCAAGCCGTAAAGGATTGGGAGTGAGCCAGCCCTTTGTGGTTGGGATGGCTCGCTTGGGCATGGCAAACTAACTCGCCGTTTTGGCGATACCCAGTAAATATTAGAAGAACGGGCTCTCTCGCAAGTGACCGAGAGAGCCCGTTCTTCTTTTTAGCGTGTCGCCGTAATTTCATGCCGGGAGCTCCCTGCTCAAGCCGCGAAGAGAACCAGAGTCTCGCCACGAAAAGCAGAACCGCATCTTCAGAAAATCCCCACCAGGTGGCGGGCTCTTTCGGTCACCCAATTCGGCATTCTCCATTCCCGAAACGGGAGTGGCAGGCATTCTGAATTGGCAAAGAATTGAAAAGCAATAACTTAGACGCCCATTTAAGGCGCGCGAAGGAGAATTAACGGAAACGTAATTCCCAAATACGAACTCCATTATCAATGCTAGAATAGCTAACTAGTTGCATTATGAATGAATCGTACTCTTTTCCGGAATTGGTACCGAGGGTGCAATTGAAACCCGCTCAAGACTTCCGCGAGGTGAATGCCGATGAACGATGAAGCCGCCGTACAACGCGCCGCAATCCCTATCAGCGTGCTCGTTGTGGAAGATGAAGAGAGCACGCGGAAACTTTGCGCGGACGTGGCGGAATCCTGCGGTATGAAGGCGGTGGTAGCCGGCTCTGTGGAAGAAGCGCTCCGCCGTCTGGAGACTCACGCTGTCGATATCATTGTCACTGACCTGATCTTGCCTCCCTCGAGCGGTCTCGATCTTCTGAAACAAGTTCACGAAATGTACCCGCAGGTTGCCGTCCTGGTGCTAACGCAATATGGGACCATCGATTCCGCCGTCGCCGCCACCCGCATGGGCGCGGTGGATTACGTCACGAAGCCTTTTCACATCGAAGATCTTCGCGCGCGTCTCGAGCGCGTGGCTCGCGACATGGATCTGGACCGCGAGAACCGGCTATTGCGTGAACAACTGCGCTCCAAGCCTGGCTTCGGCGGAATGATCGGCGTCTCCGCGAAGATGCAGCGCGTGTACAAAATGATCGAGAAGGTCAGCCAGCACGAGTATCCCGTTTTGATTTTGGGTGAAAGCGGAACGGGCAAAGAGCTCGTGGCCAAAAGCATTCACTACTCGGGCGTGCGCAAGGAGCGCCCGTTCGCGCCCGTGGACTGTTCTTCGCTGGTGCCCACGCTCATCGAATCGGAGCTGTTCGGCTACGTGAAGGGCGCCTTCACCGGCGCCATGCAATCCAAGCAGGGGTTGCTGGAAGCGGCCCAGGGCGGAACGCTCTTCCTCGACGAGATCGGAGACATGCCCGTGGACCTGCAAGCCAAGCTCTTGCGCGCTCTACAGGAACGCGAGGTGAAACCAGTCGGCTCGACCGAGCGCAGGCACATCAATATCCGCATTATTGCCGCCACCAATCGCGATCTGGAATCGGCTATCCGCACGGGCGCGTTCCGCCAGGACCTTTACTTCCGCCTGAACGTGGTGCAAATCAAGCTCCCGCCGCTGCGCGAGCGCAAGAGCGACATTCAGCTCATGGTTATTTCTTTCCTCGAAAAATTCTCCGATCCGCACGGTCCTCCGCGGACTATTTCCGATGATGCGATGCGACGTTTGATCGCCTACGATTGGCCAGGCAACGTGCGCGAACTGGAGAACGCCATTGAGCGCGCCGTAGCCATGGGCTCCGGCCCCATCGTTCATGTTGGAGACCTACCCTCGAACCTGCACTATCCGAGCAGCGAGCGCGTTCCCGACAAGGACGAACTGCTGCCCATGGAGGAGCTGGAACGCCGAGCCATTCTCCGCACGCTGCGCGAAACGGGCGGAGACAAACTGGCGGCGGCCCGCATGCTGGGCATTGGAAAAACCACCCTGTACCGCAAACTCAAGCAGTATCAGGTGGAACAAGCCGAACCTTAAGAGGGCCGAAGCTCCCAAAGGCAGCATCAAGGCCGGGCCAAGCCGCATAAGGGCGAGGCCTCAGCGCACGGCTTGTCTCCGCTCGATTCCTCGCAAAAAACACCGTTCCTCCTAAGACAGGTTGCCTCTACGCGCCTCCCCGGAGGCCTACCACTGCGCTCATCGGTCGACACGGTTCCGCGCTACAACGTTGCCCTACGCCCGGTAATGGGTCAGTTTCCGGCAGCGTTTATCAGGACCTTGACGGTCCTTGTTGTATATAATGCGCGCATAGCGGGCGATCCGTTGCTCGCCCTGGGCACTCCGGATTAGGGAGCGTACCCGTGCAGACACTCTGGCGGGATTTATCCTACGGAGCGCGTGCGCTGCGAAAGAATCCGGGATTCAGTTGCGTCGCGATTGCCACGCTGGCGCTCGTGATCGGCGCCAACACCGCCATCTTCAGCGCGTTCTACGGCCTCGTCTTCCGCCACCTTCCCTATAAAAATCCCGATCAACTGGTGATGTTGTGGAGGTCCAATCGAAGAACAGGACTGCAACACTCCAGACTGTGGTGGTCGCGAAATTTCACAAAGAACCAAACAAAAAGCTTTGACGGGATCGCCGCTGTCTCCCTCAACGACGACCCAAGGTGGTTTGAAAGCACGAAATTTTGGGGCACTCAGGAATCGGTCCAGCAAGTACCTTGCTCCGCCGATTTCTTTCGCGTACTCAAAGCCACGCCCCTTTTTGGCCGAGTCTTTCAACCCGACGACGATGCTGCAAATGCGCCAAACCTTGCTATTTTGACCGCCCGGTTCTGGCGGCAGCACTACGGCGCCAGGAATGACGTAATCGGAAAAACTCTCTCCGTCAAGATGCTCGGCGAGCGCCGAGATTTCACGGTTATCGGCGTGATGCCGGAGCACGTCGAATTCCCATATCCACTCTTACCTCGTCAGACAGATTTCTGGGTCAACTCACCCGCCGGAGATGAGATGGGCTATACGAACGTCATAGCTCGCTTAAACAGCGGGGTCAATATTCGAGCGGCCGAGGCCGAAATCAACACAATTTTGCGGGGTTTTCCTTCGGGAGCCAAAGGAATCAACGATGACGACACGATTCAAGTCGTTCCGCTGCGCTCTGAACTCATTCGCGATGTCAGGTCCATGCTCTGGATCTTAGTCGCCGCGCTCGGGTTTGTGTTGCTCATCGGTTGTGCAAACGTCGGCAATCTTCTGCTGGTGCGTGGCTTTGTTCGCGAAAAGGAGTTCGCTCTGCGCACCGCATTGGGCGCTGGGAGGACTGCCCTGATTCGCCAACTGTCCATCGAGGCTCTGCTGCTCGCTGTCTCTGGAGGATTTCTCGGATTTCTCCTCGCCTATTGGGGATTGCGCGGCTTCTTGGTGCTTCTGCCGCCCACTTTGCGCGTACCACGCTTCCAGGAAGCAGCCATCGATCCCCGCGTTCTCGCAGCCACAGCTGCAATCTCAATGGTGGCCGCTCTTCTCTTCGGGGTATCCCCAACGATGCGTTTCTCCCGTGTCAATCTCACCAAGACACTCGGGTCCGGTTTCGTAACAAGCCAGACCGGCGGTTCCGTGCTGCGTCGCCCGGGCAGCCTCTTGCTCGTGAGCGAGATCGCCTTAGCCTTGGTGCTCCTTGCGGGAACGGTCTTACTGACGCAGAGCTTCGGAAAGCTTGTAAGCACCAACGCGCGCTTTCAACCCCAACACCTTCTCACAATGGACTTCTTCGTTAATCCCGATTCTTCCGTTGATGACGAAAAGTCGCGGGGAGCAAAATACATACAATTGATCGGCACAATAGCGGCGCTTCCCGGCGTAAGATCATCGGCCCTTGCATCCCCGTTCCCCTCTTCAAGCCATCCATATCAATATCAATTCCAGGCCCTGACGGGCGGAGGACGCATCGCGGAATCGAAGCAGCCGGCGGAAGCGCAATTTGTAACCGCCGCCTTCTTCCAGATGCTCGGATATGAGTTGCAGCGAGGGCGCTGGTTCGACGACGCCTATGTTCTGAATTCTCCGCTTATCGTAGTCATTAATCGGGAAATGGCTAAAACCTACTGGCCTGACGCCAATCCCATCGGTCTTCAGCTGGCCTGGAAGCACGGCGGCGCGTCCGCGGATATCTTCACAATCGCAGGGATAGTAAAAGAACCGCCGCGATTCCCTTCCGGTGAGAGGGCCAACCCGACAGTCTACATCTCGCTGCTTCAAAAGCCGCTCCTCAATGTCTCCTTGCTCGTTCGCACACAAGCAGATCCTCGTGGCGTCACCGGCATGGTGCGTGAGGCCACGTCCGAAGGCTTCCCAGCGGGCGCTTCTTTGGGTCTCGTAAAAACGGGCGATGACTTGATTTCGGAATCCATGGCTCGTTTGCGTTTTACCATGATGCTCGTCTCCGTCTTCTCGGGTGTCGCGCTGCTGTTGGCGCTGATTGGAATCTATGGCCTGATCTCCTATCACACCGCGCAGCGCACCCGCGAAATCGGCATTCGTATGGCGCTGGGAGCGACACCGAGTGGCGTCCTAAAGCTAATCCTACAAGAAGGTATGGTTCTCGTCAGCGCTGGCGCCGCTCTAGGCTTGGTCTTGGCTTACCTTTTCGGCAGAGGTCTCGCCAGCCTCCTGTATGGAGTGCATCCCAGCGACCCGATTTCACTGCTTGGCGCCGTCATCTTGTTCGTAGCCGTAGGTTCCATTGCTTTCTACATTCCAGCCCGCTGTGCCGTCAACACTGATCCCATGGTGGCGCTGAGATACGAATAACCTTTCGCAGATCGCGCGCAACTCATCCTCGGAACAGTCTTGAGCGAACCTCTGGGATTGGGTGACATCCCCTCGTTGTAGCTCCCGAGTCACGAGCAATCCGGAAGTAATCACGGGTGCGGCCTCTAAGGAGAGTTGTGCCTGGTCAATCGGATAATCGAGAACTGACCCACTACCCCGGTCCACTCTGGGAATGAGAACGGCGCCAGTTTCGGCATGGAACTCAAGCGCTCGCTTCGCTCCTTGCTTTCTCCACGCAAACTGGTGATTCCACAAGTATTACGCAGCCTCCCGGTTGGGCCTACCAGTGCATGTAGCTGTTCTTGGCGAGGGCATGCCACGGCGGTAAGTGGCCGCTGCCTTACCAGCAGGATCGGATTCGAGACGCAAAAAAGATGTGGGCCTGGCGCAAAAAACGAGAGAACGAACGCCCCTGGCGAGGCGCGGCCCGCGCCGGGCTTGTGGGCGCGCCGCGCGAAGCACTCATGCGCGAAGCGATTCACTCCCTCTCCAAGGATGGAAGCGCGGACCGCATCGGCGTCTGGCTGGAGCAAGATTCGCCAACAGGGGCGGATGGACACGCAGCGGCTTGTCTACGGGGAATGATTTGGGAAGCGGCGGGAGAGGACACGCCAGACGAATGGGAGAAGTTGTCGCTGGAACCTCCTCTGCCACAGGAACTGCTCGCTTCCGGCAAGAGCGTCGACCAGGAACTCGACGATTCTCAGGACCGGCACCACAATCAAACGATGATTGGTCCTTTGGTGGGCTTGCGCCACGCGCTCTGGACTCCGATCGAGGGACGAGGACATCTGCACGGCGTGTTGCTTACCGGAACTCGAAAAAAACAGACAGCCATGCCGCGCGCTTTGGCGCAATCGGTTGCAGCGGAGCTCGCGCTGGTCCTTGAATTCGAGCAGGAACAGCGCCTCGCCCGGGAACGCCAGGCAGACGTGCGGCTCAGCAAAGAGATTCTCGTCGCCCTCGAAGACAGCGCATCTGCGGATACGATTCTGTCGCTACTCGTCGCAAGCTGCACGGAAGGGACCGATGGCGATTCCGGAGCCGGCGCGTCCTTCGCGGTCATCGGGCACCGGCCTGTGAAAGCGCACATGCCTGGAGCGGCCGCTGAGATCGAGTTTGCCTGGGAAAGCGGAGATCCGTCCTGGACCCGCGCGGTCGATCGCGAACCTCTTACAAGCTTGTGGCGGGCGGCACTCGAGGCCGGTCAAGTCCTGGGAGCGGAGCCTCCCGCGTCCTGGTCCAAAGCAGGGCTGGCACGGCTGGTGGCCATCCCGCTTGCGTCCGCGGGAGAGACTTTGGGAGTTCTCGTTGCTGGTATCTCGCAGAAAACCGCTCCCCTGGCCACGCTGGAGCGCCTCGAATTCCGCGCCGCGCTCGCCGTTTCCGCGCTGGAACGGCGGCGGCAGCGCGCGGGGCAAATCCGGTGTACCGCGCGCCGCCACGCGCTTCTGGAATTCAGCCCGGAGCCCACGGTGCTACTCGATGCACGAGGCAACATCGCGGCCTTGAACCGCAGCGCCAAGGTTTTGCTCGAGGAAACCCTCGGCGAGCGAAGGCCGGGATCCTTGTCAGACCAGGACACGCAAAAGACAACTAAAGAAGCCGCTTGGGCGCTGGGCAGCCCTTTCACGTATCTATTCTGCGCGCGAGAGCAGCCGCGCATCGAGCAATGGTCGAGCCGCGCACTCGCTGGCGAGCGTGACAAAGCCATCGAGGTTCAGGAGGTCTGCGAAGGAGAGCTTGTCAATGGCGTCCGCGTGCGCCTCCACGCTCCGGTATTCGCGGGGGACGACCTCGTCGCCGTGGTACTCGCCCCCGCAGCGGCGGAGGAAGCCGTCCAGCAGCGCAGCCGCTCCGAGGCCGAGCTTCACAACGTGCTCGAGTGGGTCGAAGAAGGCATTTTGCTGTTCGGGGCCAACCATGGCATTCGCGCGATGAACACGCGCTTCGCACAAATCGCCGGACTTTCTCCCGAGGAAGCCGCGGCCTGCACCACGCTGGATAGCCTGATCGGCCGCCTTTCGGAACGCGCCGCGGAGCCGGAAAATTTTGCTAAACGCTGGCGCGAATTGTCCCGCGGCGCCGAGGGTGGCAGTCGCGAGGAGCTGCAACTGGCCCGCCCCGTTCCCCGCGTGTTGGAACGCTCGGTCCGCCCCGTTCTGGACCGGGCAGGCCGCCGCCTCGGACGCGTCGAGATTTACCGCGATCTTACCGCCCAGCGTGTCTTTCAAGCAAAACTGCTGCAAACAGAAAAACTGGCCGCGCTTGGACAAATGGTCACCGGCATTGCGCATGAGTTGAGCAATCCCCTCACCAGCATCTGGGCTACTCGCAGCGCCTCCTCGTCCGGAAAGATCTGGCGGGACGCACCGAAGAAGCGCGCCAGATTTATGAGGAAGCCGAGAGGGCCGGCACGATCCTTCGCCAGCTCTTGCTGAGCGCCAGGGAAGCTCGCCCGGAGCGCAAGCGAGTCGCTTTCCATCAAGTGATTCAGCGCGCCATGGAATTGCAACGTTTTGGATCCGCCGCGGAGAAAATCCGCATCGAGCTGGACCTCGACCCCACTCTTCCCTTCGTCACCGGGGACTCCGGCCAGTTGCAGCAAGTGCTGATGAATCTGATCGGAAATGCCCGCCAGGCCATCGTGCAGGCGGGAAGAGAGGGAACCATCCGGCTGCGGACCGCGCGGAATGGAGACCACCGGATGGTTTTCCAGGTCATCGACGACGGTCCAGGCATTCCTCAGGCAATTCTGGCGCGCATTTTCGATCCCTTCTTCACCACTAAGCCCGCCGGCGTTGGCACAGGTCTCGGGCTCGCCATTGTGCTCAGCGTCGTGCGCGAACACGGCGGCCAGGTATTCGTCTCGAGCCCGCCGGACGGCGGCTCCGTTTTCACCATCGAACTCCCCGTGGAAGCCGAGTCCCCCGCCGAACCCGGCCGGCGCTTTCTGGATGAGGGCGAACAAGTTCTGCAGGTTTCTCAGGAGCCTGCTGGCCGCAAAAATCGTTTACAGACTCTGCCGCCGCCTGCGCCGCGGCTCAATCACCGCGGAACCCGCGTATTGGTGGTCGAAGACGAGCCCACTGTGGCGCGTCTAATCGCCGATGTGCTGGAAGACGAAGGGCTGCACGTCGATGTGCTCCTCGACGGTCGCGAAGCGCTCGATCGCGCGGGGCGCGAGCCCTTTGACCTGGTCATTTGCGATATGAAAATGCCCGGACTGGACGGCCAGAATTTCTACCAATCGCTGGCGCGTGCAAGGAATCCGCTTCGGGAAAGATTCTTGTTTGTGACCGGCGACGTGATTGCCCAGCAAACCCAGGAATTCTTGGAACGTAACCGCCTCCCCCACGTGGCCAAGCCTTTCCGCGTCGAGGAGCTGACAGAGAAAGTATTTAGTCTTCTGGACGGCCAGCTCGCACGCGGAGGACGCGCCGCGGCTGCCAAAAAAGCCCATTGAACACATTTAGAAAGCCGACAAAATGGATGGTGACATGACACCCCGGGAATACACAATTCTGCTAGTAAGCGATGACGCGGCGCTACGCGCCACCGCGCGCCATGAACTCGAGACCATCGATGAGCGCCGGCATGTTTCTTCGGTGAGCACCGTGGACGCCGCGCGCCGCATCGTCGAGGATGCGGCGCCCGCGGTGATCTTGCTCACGGAAGCAGCGGGGACGCTGGAAGCCGGAGAGCCTCACGAACGCGCGGAGCGCCTGGATGCGGCTGTCTCCTCGCTTGCCAACTACGCGCCGGTCGTGGTGATCGGAGACGCCGAACACCAGACGGAATTCTCAACTCTGGTGGCGGCTGGCGCCGCGGATTACGTGGTGCGGACCGGCGGGTGCTTGACGGTGGCGCTGGGGCTGGTCGAACGGCGGCTGCGCAAAGCCGAGAGGAATGCACAAGCCTGGTCCGCTTCGGAAGAATCGTTCGATGCGCCGCAGAAGGATGTGTTGGCGCACTTGGACCGCGAGGATTTTGGTGAAGTGTTGCGGCATGAGTTGAACAATCCTCTTACGGGCATTCTAGGAAACGCGGAACTTCTTCTCTCCGAAATACGGCGGAAGAGCGACGGCCGCTTGCCACAGGGCGCCCCGCAACGCCTGGAAACCATTGCCACGCTGGCGGTTCGTTTGCGCGAATCGGTGCGCCGCCTGAACACAGAGTGGGAATCGCGCCAAAATCCGGTGCATTCGCCCTAGCGCGCATCGCGAAAGAAAAATTCGCGACGGTTCTTAGGTCGCTTAAGTTAATCAGCCAATCTCGATTCTCCGGCAAATCCATTTTTGATTTTCGTTTGCGCGGCCCGCGAGAACCTGCTCTTTTCAACCTATGACACACCTGCTAGGCTTACCCCCAACGTGGCGGCTGTTTTTCCGCCTGCATGCTATGAATGAATCGCCGGCTCGTCAAAGAGTGAACGAACTTTTCCCCGAACTGCTCGATGGGTTGCGCCTGCTGGAGGGCCGCTTCGCCGCGAATGAGCTGGCTGCGCGCGTGGTGCGCGCCGCGATGTGCCAGCCAGGTGTTGCCGGCGCCAGGCTGTGGCGTGCGGACTTCGGCGAAGCGGAAGTTTGGGCGGAAGCAGGAGCCCTTCCTGCGGGAACGAAACCGGGTTTGCCGAACGACAGCAGCAAAGACCCTTCGATTTGGGCCGGTCCGCTGGGGAGCGACGACTTCCGCGTGCGTGTTCTCGAGGTTCGCGGCGTGGGGCCGCTCGAAGACAGAGTCCGCAGCCAAATGGATCTTCTGGCGCGTTTTGCGGCTGTGGTGCTGGCGCTGGCGGAGCGCCGTGGCGCGATGAAAGAGCTTTCCAGCATTATCGAAGCCACGAAAAAACTCAACTCGACGCTCGATCTCGGCGAGTTGATCCACATTATTTTGCAGATTGCGACGCGGCAGACCGGAGCGGAGCGCGGCACGGTTTTTCTCGTCGATCGCGAGCGCAACGAAATTTGGTCGCTTGTGGGGCTGGGGCTCGAGCAGCAAGTGATTCGGTTGCCAGCGGAACGCGGGATCGCAGGCTGGGTTGCGCACGAGGGCTCCGCTGTACTGCTGGAAAACGCATATAGCGATCCGCGTTTTGAGCCGGACATTGACCGCAGGCTGGGATTCAAGACCAGGCAGTTGCTGTGTCTGCCCATACGCAATGAAGCCGGCGACATCATTGGCGTGTTGCAGTTGCTGAATAAGGCGGAAGGTTTCACGGATGAGGATGAAGCTTTTCTGGACGCGCTTTCGGCGCACGTTGCGCTGGCGCTGGAGAAAGCGCAACTGCACCGCGAACGCGTCGAGAAAGAGAAAATGGAACGCGACCTGGCGCTGGCGCGGGAAATTCAGGCCGGGCTCTTGCCGGATGCTCCTCCCGCTTTTCCGGGAATCGAGATAGCCGTTTCGCACCGTGCGTCGCAAATGGTCGGCGGCGACTATTAC
>Ga0074044_10000878_pt1 | contig 28020 bp, 19 predicted proteins | sample BogForMeECP23OM1_FD_94443 | JGI IMG/M metagenome (GOLD analysis project Ga0074044, IMG submission 94443) | Bog forest soil microbial communities from Calvert Island, British Columbia, Canada - Bog Forest MetaG ECP23OM1 | ecosystem: Environmental > Terrestrial > Soil > Wetlands ...
GCCATCACGGTAATGGAGATTCGCTTTGGCTTGCAGACCATGCCGAAAGGGCGGCGCCAGGAAGCCTTGATCCGGGCGTTCGAGCTGATGCTCAAAAGCATGATTGAAGGGCGGATCGCTTCCTTTGACGCCGAAGCCGGAATTCAGGCTGCGGAGTTGATGGCCCAGCGAAAGCGCAAAGGACGGCCGGCAGAGGTGCGCGACACGATGATTGCCGGGATTGTGCTTGCGAACCGGGCGACGCTGGCGACGCGGAACACGCAACATTTCGAGGATTTGCCGGTGACAGTGATTAACCCGTGGGAGATTTAGCATCTAATCCGCCGGGAGTTACGAGCGACGCGCAGATGGGATCCGCAGCACCTTTGCTTTGTACTGCAGACCGTGTTGGGTGATCTGTTTGACTTTGGGCGCAGTCTGAGGGCATGGTGCGCCCCATATTCGACACGGGCTGCGCGCAGCTTTTGCCCTAGTTAGAGATACTTCGAAAAAACAGAATGATAAGCCAAAACAGAAGCCACATTAACCACAACCAGCCTCTGCTGATCTGCACTTTGCTGGCCTTCGTGGATTGGAGCACGCCGGTATATTGTTTCCAGCGTAGGCTCCGGAGAATTCGCCTGTACATGGGCAGGTCATTGTCTTGAAGCGCGCGCGCAATGATGGGCACGTCGGCGAGCAGATGTTTGCGTTTGGTGGGGAACCATTCTCCTTTTTCCAGTTTGCCGTCGAAGTAACTTCGGTAGTCGTTCCAGATTTCGGTAAGGGCTTTGGTGTCGCCGAGGAGGGCGCAGGCTTCGGCCTGCACATGCGCCAGAAATTTCGCGCAATGGTCGTGAGGAAGACCCGCGAGGGCATCCCGGCAAGAGGAAAACGTCTCTCGCAACTGCTTTGGACGGCGAGGGGAGAGGCAGGTCACATAGTTCGTAACGACCCACATGCCGACGCCGGATCGCTGGCGCCAGGGCGCCAAGAGTTTTCGGACATCGGAGTTGCGATCGAGGTTGATGAGCGCGCGTGCGGTTTCTGCCCAGGAGTCGACGTCCGTTTCCACGAGGGTTTTGTTCTTTTTCCAGTAGCGCACAACTAATCGCGCGTAGCCGAAGTTGCAGAGCTCTTTGAGCAGGCTGGCGCGATAGTGTTCTTTCGACCAGGAAGCGGAATCGATTATTTTCAGCAGGGACAGCAGCTCCCGTGCTCCTTTGTCGGGAAACCAGGCGCGCCAAATCGGCTGCAAGGTCCGCTTCCCGGTTTCGCCGCGCTTGACGGCATGAGAGGCCAAAAGAGAAAGTGCCCGGGACGTCGGGCGCGAGCCTTGCTTCAAAAGGGCAAGCGCCTTCTGATGGACGTCCTCTTCCCAATGCGCTTTTTGCACGGCGGCCCATGCGTAATTTGCGGGCCAAACGGATTCTTCCGTCTGCGCAAAGAAGATGCGCAGCAGGGATTCGATGGCTTGGTCTTTTTTATTTTGATCGCCTGACAGGACTTCGACGTAGCGAGCAAGGACGAATGGGCTCTCAGGGTCTATAGGCCGAATGAACTCTAAGACGGCGGCGGCTTCCGGCAGGCGTTTGCTGTTCCGCAGAGTGTCATAGCGAAGCAGATGGAGGGGGACATCCTCTGGGAAATCGAGAAGCAAACCGTTCCAGTCGGAGTCTAGCTCGGACGAAGGTAGACCGGCCTTCTCGAGAACTTTCAGACGCTGCCGCCGAAATTGCGTGTTGGTCTTAAGTTCCGGCAGAGCAACAGCGAGAACGCTGCGAGCCTCGTTCCAGGCTTGGTCCTCGAGGAGCCACTCCATCAACACATTCCAGCCCCAGATATACCAAGGGGTCGCGCGCAAAAGGGAGACCATTTCTTCGCGGGCCTCGCGTTTGTTTCCTTTTTGGCGATGAATCCAAGCCAAGCGGCCCAGAGCGGGAGAGGGATCACTAAGCCGTTCGCGAATTTGAAGCATGACTTCGGCAGCTTCGTCGTATCTGCGCTGCTCGACCAAAAGCATGGCGAACCAATCGGCAGCGACGAAGAGGCTTTGGTTTAGGGCCGAACTTCGACGCAGGCAGGATTCAACTTCGCCTTGTGCGGCGAAGCGCTTGAACTCATGCAGCGTTCTGCCGAGAAGAAACCAGAGGTAAGCTCCGCGAGGATAAACGAGTGTACCTTCCCGGGCGATCCGCGTGGAGGCTTCGAGATCCCCGCACTCCGCCAAAAGAGCGATGGCCCTCTCTCGCCAGCGAACGGATTCAGGAAAGCGAGAGAGGGCCTCCCGAATAGAAGCGCGAGCCTCGTTGAGGCGGCCAGCATGAATCAGGATTTGTACAGACACGTCGGGGAGCTCGACGTTTTGCGGATCGCGAACGGCTGCCGAGGCCAAAATTTGCAAAGCCTCTTCGATGCGGCCGTGACGTTGATTTACACGGGCGAGCTGAATTTGGGCGGAAGAGTCGTCAGGATGGCGGCGAATGATTTCGGCCAAGACCTCTTCCGACTCTTGGAACTTTCCGAGGCCTCGCCAGGCATTCGCTAGCGAAAAACGCAGACCGAGGTGATAGGGAAAACGATCCACGGCCGGCTGGAGAATTTCGAGCGCACGCTGCGCATCGGTGCGGCCACTACCGTGTTCGAGCAGAAGATCCGCGGAAGCCTCGATGACTTCGGGATCGTCAGGCCGTATTTTATGCCAGGCGAAAACGGCTTGCTCGGCCTCGGCGACACCAAATCGTTCCGCGGCGAGCATGATTGCTTCGCGGGCGACGGAAAGCCGGCCCGGGTAACGAAGCAACATGGCAGACATTTTTTCCCAGTTCTGCTTTCGCTGTTCCGCGCCGGACCTGGCGAGGCAAGCCCACACCTGACGATAGCTATAAACGTTCTCCGGTTCGTGATCGATCGATTCCAACCGGTGATCAACGGCATGTGTCCACTCGCCGCGAGCTTCGCACCACTGTGCGAGGACGCGCAGAGTGGATGCATCCTGGGGCGCGATGCGTTCGCATTGAGCGAGAAAACCGGGAATGCGGCGCTTCAACCTTGCGCGTCCGCGCTCATCCCGGGACGAATAGTCAGAGAGGGAAGTAAATGCAAGTTCTCGCCACGCCCAGCTGTCTTCGGGATTGCGCTTTACGCGGCGAAAGAGGAGAGAGTATTTTTTTGAGCGAGGCAAGGAAGCGCGGTCCAGATACTGGCAGTACAGCTGCTCCAATTCGTCGTGGCCCGGGTAGTCCGCGACCCAGCGAGAGGCACGGTCGATCGCCGCACGGATGCCATCGCGCTTCGCCATAAGATGAAGAAGCTCGCGGCGAGCCTGCATGGAGAGGGGCGACTCCTGCACCCACGCTTCGGCGTGTTGCAGGGATTTTTCGAGTTCCCCGCGTCTCTGATAGAAGTCCACGGCCGCTTCGTGAAAGAGAGCAGAATTTCCGGCTGTATTGAGCCGATTCAAGAGGGCTTCCGCTTCCTGCCAGCGGCCCATGCGCGCGGAAAAAGAGATGACGAAAGCCAGCAGCTCAGGAGAATTTCCGTAGATTCCAAGAGACTCTTCGGCGGCGGCCAAAGCGCGCTCGGGGTGTCCCCAGGCCTCGAGTGCGCTGATCCAGGTTATCCAGGTTGCCGTTGCGCGGGTGGAAACGCTAAAGCTGCGAACACGATCCTCCAACCATTGCAGCCCCTCTTCCTTGCGCGCGGCGTTGCAGAGGGCGTCGCAGTAAGCGCGCGCGTAATGCTCATTGCTGGCGGCAAGACCGGCTGCGAGCCGGTAGGCGAGCAGAGCTCCCTGGATGTCCCGCTCATCCCAAAGAAGATCGCCGAGGACGTGCCAGGCCTGCGCACAGGAACTCTCACGAAGAAGAACGTCATGCAAGAGCGACCGGGCTTTTTCACGTGTTTCTGCCGAGGTGCGCAAGAGGTCGGCATATTCGGAGACGTAAGCGCTCGGGGGATAGAACCAGTGCTGCTGGGATTGAATGCCAGGAAGAATGCCGCGCTCGACGACGCTAGCAAGCACACTTCGCATGAGTGCGATGTCTCCAAGCGATCGGCAACAGGATAGAAGCCGGGCGCGGACGAAGGCCGATTTGGGATACAGGTTCATGAGCTCCTGAAATTCATGGAGGGCCATGCCCACCCGGCCATCCTGGACAGCTTGCATTGCTTTCAGGAGGCGAGTGATCGGGTGAGTGGGTCGCCTTTTTGCCAGTTCGGCTACGAGTTCGCGCGCAGCACCGGGATCACTCAAGAAACTGGCGCGGTTGTGAGACTCCATGGTGGTCATGGCGTCCACATCATCGGGGAGGAGCAACAGGTCGAGGAGGGCTGCTTTGTCGCGCGGAACGATAACCATACCTCTGGGTCCCAGGGGCGCCTCGCTCTCTCCGATGCTTGCTAATAAATACTCCGTGGTTCGCAAGGCCTGGGGATCATGGATGAGTAAAGTACCGGCGGCTTCGTCCAAGCCCACGGCAGCGACAGCGTGTGCGCTGGCATCCGCCATGAGAGTCACGACAAAAGCGAAGCCATTCTTAATAAGACGGGCGGCAATCTCCGGGACAACGGCAAAAAATCTGATTACAAACCCCAACTTCTCGAGCCACTCGGCCGCTGCCCACTCCGGGGTTCCCCCAAAGGTGATTTCGGACGCCATGGCATCGGGATCGATTTGTAGTCCCATGGCGGCGAGAGCGGAGGCGATACTCGTGGGCAAACACTCCTCATGTTTCTGGATCGCGCGCCGAAAGGGCAGCCGGATGCGAAGCCCGATTGGATTCTTGCGAAGATTTTCGAGCACTTTGCGATGAAAGGGAGAACGGACCTTGTTGCTCCAGCGCTCCATGGCAGCGTGATCATCTTCGAGTTCGGCCATGTCGAGCCACATTCTCGCGAAAAGAGTGTTGGATTCGCGATCAGCTAAGGGAGCCAGACTGGAGAGTTGCCCTGCAAGTTCCCGAGCGCGGCCCAGGGTGCGACTGCGTTCGTCGCCTTCGATAGTCTCGGCAAAGACGCACAGATGCCAACAGGCTACTTGGGCGAGCTCATAAGACTCGCAGTGTTCAGCGGCCGCAACCAAGCGGTTGGCCGCCTCGCGGATTCGGCGGAGGTTCAGCAAACTCTGGCCCAGGCTGTGGGCCGCGAAGGGGGTCCCCGGGTTCAGCTCCCAAGAGCGTTCGGCGGAAGTTAGCGCTTCGCTCCATCGATCCTCAAGACCGAAGACATTGGATTCGCAGGTGAGTACCCAATTCCGCGAAGACTGGAATGAGCGAGCGCGTTCAATGCAGGTGTGAGCGCGGGAGAATTCCCGCAGCGAGGCCCAGGTAACGGCTTGAGAAGCGAGCCAACTGGCTTGCGTATCCGGATCGGCGCCGGGGAGCTCGGGATTCGTATCCCAGACGCGCAGGTCGTCAAAGAGACGCCGCCCACGGCGGCGCAAACCGTTCGCAAAATAGCGGGCGCGCGGGTCCGCACCACTACGGGCTAATGCCGTACGAAAAAGCCGTCGAGAGAGCCGCCAGCCACCGAGACGAAAAGCAAGCCTTCCGCCAAGAATCAATTCCTCCGAGGAGAGATCGCCTAACCGCTGAGATGGCTTCCAGTACGCCGCGCTCTGACGAAAAGCTTCCAGGAAGCGGTTGCTGTCATAGAGGCTCTGGAGCCCGGCAATTGAAATCATGGTAGTTGAAGAAAAGGTGGCTAAGAGTATAAGGCATTCGATTAGGCCACGGCCGTCGAGAGTGATCCCAAGCGGATGGGGTACTGAAATCTTTAGTGCGAGTCCAGACCAGGGGTTTAAATTTCTTCGGCCACAACGTACGGTGCGCGGTAGGTACCGCGGAGAAGGATGTTGGCTTCTTCGTCGGCGATGACTTGCTCAGTCGCTGGATCGAATTTTAGAGTGCGGCCCAGGCGATAGGAGGCGTTGGCCAGATGGACCAGCGTTGTGGAGATGTGGGCTTCGAGGATGGGCGAATGAATGTCCTCGGCGCGGCGGCTGCGGACGCACTCGATGAAGTTGGCGTAGTGGTCGCCGGAGGCTTTGCCGTGGGGGCCGGGTTCGACTTGATCTGTGATCCAGGTTTTGTAGGCGTCGTAGCCGTCGATGGCGAGATAGCCGTTCGAGCCGTAGAAAATGTTGCCGACAGTGTTGGTCTTGGCGTCTTTGGGACCGAGGGAGGACTGCGCGGCTGCAGGCTTTTTGGCGGCGTTGGCGTCGGGGGTGAGGCCTGCGGGGGGAACGGCGCTGGTGCCGTAAGCGCCGGTGCCAATTTCGGCTTCGTGGTTGGTGATCCAGGGCCGGACTTCGACTTCCATCATTTTGCGCTTGCCGTTGGGAGCGTCGAAATAGAAGACGGCATTCAGCACGTTGGGAGTCTGCTGGTCGTCGTCGAACATGAAGTGTTCGCCCATGGCGGAGACAGAGACTGGAAAGCCGACGCCTAAGCCCCATCTGGCGATATCGATTTCGTGGATGGCCTGATTGCCGACTTCGCCGTTGCCGGTGTCCCAGATCCAATGCCAATTGTAGTGAAAGCGATTCCGCGTAAAGGGTTTGAGAGGTGCGGGGCCGGTCCAGAGGTCGTAATGAACGCCAGCGGGAACGGGTTCCTCTGCGGCGTGTCCAATCGAAGGGCGCCACTTGTAACTGAGCGCGCGAGCCATGTAGACGTCACCGATAGTGCCGTCACTCAGATGATGAATGGCTTCGAGCATGCCGGGATTGGAGCGCGATTGGCTGCCGTGCTGGCAGATGCGGTTGTATTTTTTTACGGCGCGGACTAACTGTCGGCCTTCAAACGTGTTGTGAGAGCAGGGCTTTTCGACGTAGACGTCTTTGCCGGCCTGGCAGGCCCAGATGGCCATGAGTGAGTGCCAATGATTGGGAGTGGCGATGGAGATGGCGTCGATGTCTTTGTCTTCGAGGAGCTTGCGAATGTCGACGTAGGATTTTGGTTTTGGCAGACCCATCTTCTCGATTTCGGCGATGCGCTGGCTCGAGACGTTTTCGTCGACGTCGCAGATGGCGACGATTTCTGCTCTCGAGACGCGCGAAAAGCCGTGGATGTGATCGTTGCCGCGGCCGCGCACTCCGCAAATGGCTACGCGGACACGATCGTTTGCGCCAAGAATTTTGCCGCCGAGCGCGAGCGTAGCTGCGCCTACCGTGATTACTTTGCCCGTGGTCTTCAGAAAGTCACGCCGCTCGATTTCCATGATGGCCGCCTTTGTGCTGGGTGCACTCCTGCACGGCGCATTGTATATCCACCGGCTCCAGTGTGCATAAGATGTTAGGTGCGGTTGGTGTTTGAGAACTATTATGCGGGAGATCTGCGTTGTGTTTGGAATTGGTTCTACGGAACACATGCGGACGTGTGCTCAGGTCTGCAAATCCTGAGAAAAGGGGAGCGGTGATAACAATGCATGCGAGCGGGACATTTGAGGTGAAGCTGAGTGCTCAGAAGGCGGACAACACGGCGGCGGAAAGCGCGAAGCTGGGCAGGATGTCGATCGAGAAACAGTTCCATGGGGACCTGGAAGGGACGAGCGCGGGCGAGATGTTGAGCGTGGGAACGGAGGTCAAAGGCTCGGCGGGCTATGTGGCAATGGAACGTGTGAGCGGAACATTACATGGGCGTACCGGCACGTTTGCGTTGCAACACAGCGGCACCATGACGCGGAGTGAGCCGCAGCTGAGCGTCACGGTGGTGCCGGACTCTGGGACTGGTGAGTTGCTGGGGATTGCGGGAAAGCTGGCAATCAGAATCGCCGACGGAAAACATTTCTATGAGTTCGAGTACACGCTGCCTGAGACTCTGTGAGGAATTATAACGCCGCGAATTTTTGCGGGTCGAAGTGGGAGAACGTCGCAGTTCGCGATTTGGCATGAATCCGCAGTCGTTAGAAAAAAGTACCTGATAGGTTCTGCCCTGTTGGCGCTGGATGCGGAGCTTGTCCTTAAAAGAAACTGCGAATGGACTGAGAAGTGGGCGTCTCGCCTCAAACAGCGAAACCACAACTCGAGGTGTTCTTTGAGAGGGCGTGTGTCAAGGACATTCGAGAGTTTCTTTTGCGCGCAAGAAGTGTTGTTCTGTTGGAGGAAAGGAAGGCGGAAGATTTTGGATGCGGAGTGCCTGCTGTAGTACGCTCTCGGCGCCTTCGGGGGAGCGAAAAGAAGATGAACATACGAATGAGAATGAGTGGGATGGCATGCGCGGCAGTTTTTTTGCTGGCGGGCGCGGGCGCGAAGGCGACGCCTTTGCCGCAAACGGGCGGCACGAAATTCGAGGTGTCGTTTCCGGCGTCGGCGCACGCGGGAACGATCACGGGGCGCGTGTTTGTCGTGGTCAGCACGAAGGACAAACCGGAACCCCGGCTACAAGCGGGAAGCTGGGGTGACTCGGGGCCGTTCTATGGCGTTGACGTGAACGCGCTGGCAGCGGACCAGAACGCGATCATTGACGCAAGCACGCCGGGCTCGCCCGTGCGGAGTTTGCGCGAGATTCCTGCGGGGGATTATTACGTGCAGGCGCTGGTGAACATTTACACGGAGTTTCATCGCGCGGACGGGCATACCGTCTGGCTGCACATGGATCAGTGGGAGGGGCAGCACTTCAATCGTTCGCCGGGGAATTTGTATTGCGAAGTGCAGAAGGTGCATTTGGATCCGGCGGCGGGGTATGACGTTAAGCTGAGTTTGACGAAAGAAATTCCACCCGTGCAGGTGCCCGCGGATACGCCGTGGGTGAAGCACGTCAAGATTCAGAGCGACATGCTGACGAAGTTTTGGGGGCACCCGATGTACATCGGGGCGATTGTGCTTTTGCCGAAGGGGTATGAAGAACATCCGAACGCACACTATCCGGTGATTTACGAGCAGAGCCACTTTAGTCTGCGGAACCCGCTGGGATTCAACCCGGAGGATCCGCCGGTACCTCCAGAGATGCGGGCCCGGATGAGCGACCTGAACCGGGAGTCGGGGCATGAGGTGTATCAGGCTTGGACTTCGGACAATTTTCCGCGAATGATCGCGGTGACGTTTCAGCATCCGACGCCGTATTACGACGATTCGTATGCGGTGAACTCGGTGAATAACGGCCCGTATGGGGATGCGCTAGTGAAGGAGATGATTCCGTACCTGGAGTCGCATTTCCGGATGATTGCGAAGCCTTATGCGCGAGTGCTGACGGGCGGGTCGACGGGAGGGTGGGAGTCGCTGGGGGCACAAGTGTTTTATCCCGATTTCTTTGGGGGGACATGGACGCTTTATCCAGACTCGATTGATTTTCGGCGGTATGGGACGGTGAACGCCTATGAGGATGACAACGCGTTTTTTGAGCCGGGGCATACTTGGGTGCAGGTGCCGCGCTATATCATGCGTACTTCGGAGGGGCAGCCGGAAATCACGATTCAGCAGTTCAGCCAGATGGAAGATGTTTTGGGGAGCCACAATCGTTCGGGGGAGCAGATTGAGATTTGGGACGCGGCTTACGGTCCGGTCGGGGACGATGGGTATCCGAAGCCTCTGTGGGATAAGAAGACGGGCAAGATCGATCATAGCGTGGCGCTTTACATGCGCGACCACGGGTACGACCTCAGCTACAACATTCGAACGAACTGGGCGACGCTCGGGCCGAAGCTGCGCGGGAAGATTCACGTGTATGTGGGCGACATGGACAATTTTTATTTGAATTTGGCGGTGTATAAGCTGGAAGAGGCGATGAAAGGGCTGAAGGACCCACCTTGCGATTGCGATTTTCAGTACGGGCGGCCGATGAAGGGGCATGGGTGGCAGCCGACTACTACGGCGAATTTGGTGAAGTGGATGGCGGAGCATGTGGAGAAGAACGCGGGAGGAGAGGATACGAAGCAATGGCATTACTGAAGAAAAGTAATGAAGCCTAGAGGTAACGAAGTAAAGAGAAAAGAGCAATGATAACGCAGAGGCGCAGAGGACGCTGAGTTTCGCGGAGAGTGCTGCGGTACAATAGGGAGTTGCGGCGGGAAGAGAAGAAAGACGGCTATGTTTGAAAATCTGACAGAGAAGCTGCAGCGGACATTTAAGAATTTGCGCGGGCAGGGGAAGCTCACCGACGAGCACCTGGACGTGGCGCTGGGGGAGATTCGCGAGGCGCTGCTCGAGGGCGACGTGAATGTCGGCGTGGCTGATGAGCTGCTGGCGAATATTCGCAAGCAGGCGCTGGGCAGCGAGGTCATGCTGCAGCTTTCGCCGGACCAGCAAGTCGTTAAGGTCGTGCGCGACGAGCTGTCGGCGATGCTGGGCAAGCATGCGAAGCCATTGTTTGCTTCGCGGCCGCCATCGGTGTGGATGATTGTAGGTCTTCAGGGTTCCGGTAAAACGACTACGACCGGCAAGCTTGCGAAATGGCTTGTGCAGCATGGGCACCGGCCGCTGGTTGTTTCAACGGATGTGTACCGGCCAGCGGCGCGCGAGCAGTTGGCGCAAGTAGCGAAAGCTGTGGGCACGGCACTGTGGCCTGGCGCGGGGACGGACGAGCCGCTGGAGATTGTTAAGGGCGCGATCCGGGAAGCGAAACTTTCCGCGAGCGACGTGATCCTGGTGGATACGGCTGGGCGCCTGCACATCGACGACGACTTGATGAGCGAATTGAGCATGCTGAAAAAAGAGCTACAGCCGAGCGAAATTCTGTTTATTGCGGACGCGATGATTGGGCAGGACGCGGTGCGATCGGCGGGGGAGTTTCATAAGAGACTCGGGCTGACCGGCGTCATCCTGACGAAATTGGACGGGGATGCGCGCGGCGGTGCCGCGCTTTCGATTGGGAAAGTGACCGGAGCGCCGGTGAAGTTCGTGGGCCTCGGCGAAAAGTACGATGCGCTGGAAGGATTCTATCCGGAGCGGATCGTTTCGCGCGTGCTGGGCATGGGCGACATCATGTCGCTGATCGAGCGAGCCGAACAGACGGTTGACAGAAAAGTGGCTGCGGACCTCGAGCGCAAGCTTCGCAAGGAAGGATTCACACTGGAAGATTTTCGCGACCAATTGAAACAGATTCGAAAGATGGGGCCGCTGGAGCAGCTTGTGGATATGCTGCCGAAGATGGGGCCGCTGCAGAATTTGCCGAAGGATGCGAAGGTGGATGAGGGGAAGCTGAAGCAGGTCGAGGCCATCATCAACTCGATGACGAATCAGGAGCGGCAAGACCACAATATTATTGATGGGAAGCGCCGGAAGCGGATTGCGAAGGGCAGCGGCACAACGGTGCAGGATGTGAATCAGGTTTTGAAGCAGTATTTGCAGATGCGCACGATGATGAAGCAGTACGGCGCGATGGCGGCGCGGGCGAAGTTGAAGGGATTGGGAAAGCTCGCGGGATTGTCGTGAGGCGCGAGTTTATTCCTTCGGATATAAATTCAAGTAGAGGTCGGCCGTTTTCCCTGCGAGCGCTTCCGGATTAAGGTCGGTGCGATTGCAGAGGATGATAATCGTCAGACTGTTGTTGGTGAAGCGCTCGATGATGGTCCGAAATCCCATCGTGCTTCCGGTGTGCCACATGCGCGGAACTCCCCAGTAAGGATCAAGAAACCAGCCGAAGCCGTAGGAGACAGGCTTGCCGGGATGCAGGTTGTCGTCGTTTGGCGCGGCAGGCCAAAAAGTGGGGTTGCCGTTCGCAAGTCTTGCGGGGATGAGGGCGGGCTGCATCTCTTCGGCATTTAACAAGGTGTGATTGCGCAGGGCGTCGTCCCATTTGGCGAGATCTTCGAGATTGGAATAGATGCCGCCGTCGCCTAGCGTGGCGGACGTCGAACTTTGGTCGGTTTCCTTCAGCGTGTCTCCGTCTTTGGAGTGGCCGAAGGCGCGGTCCGTGACCGTATTCTTCCCTTTTTGAAAGACGATCGTGTGATCCATATGAAGTGGTGCGAAGATGCGCGCATGGAGAAAATCTCCGTAGGCTTGCCCTGATGCTTTGGCGACAATGAGGCCGAGCACTACGTAACCGGAATTGCTGTAGGACCAACTCGTTCCTGGGGAAAATTTTCCTTTGGTTTCTTTTGCCAAGAGGCCAAGGACTTCATCGTCCTGGATTTGGTGCTCGGGGGACCAGATGGGGCCTTTGAGTTTTTCCTGGGAATCCATAAGGTCTTCGTAGTCGGGCAAGCCTCCGATGTGATTCAGAAGATTGCGGATGGTGATGTTCTTGCCGTAGGGTGGGAAATCCGGGAAGATCTCGGTCAGAGTTTGGTCATAGCGAAGCTTTCCGTCGTGCACGAGCATCATAACAGCCATGGCCGTGAACTGTTTGGTGAAAGAGGCGAGGCGGAAGTTGGTGTGCGCGTCGATTTTCGGGTTCGTGCGCAATTCGCGTACGCCGTATCCTTTTTCAAACAGAGTGCGTCCATCTTTGCGCACGAGCACAGCCAATCCGGGCGCTTGCTCTTGCGTCACGGCAGAAAAAATGGCGTCGGCTACTTTACCGGTGGGGGACACCTGGGCTTGTGCATTGACTACAATAGCGAGCGTGAAAAATGCCATGGAAAAAAGAAACAGCGCTAACTTCATCTGGCCTCCCGTGAACGCTCCGCAGAATAGCATTGCTTTGGCGCATTCATCTGCCCGTAACACGGCTGCGCTATCACTCTTGGTCCCCTGAGAAAGCTTATGACACGCACTGCGCTTGATGACCCGCGCTTCTACCTCAACCGCCACCTGGAATGGCTGGAGTTTAACCGGCGTGTGCTTGAGGAGGCGCGAGATATCGGGAATCCTCTGCTCGAGCGCGTGAAGTTTCTGGCGATTACGGCGAACAATCTCGATGAATTTGTCGAGGTGCGGGTGGCTAGTTTTCTGCAGCGGATCGAGCACGGTTCCCGCCAGATCAGTCCTGACGGCTTAACCGTGGAGCAGGAATTGGAGAAAGTATCGTCCGCGATGCACGTGATGGTTTGCGACCAGTACAAATGCTGGAACGAGGAGCTACTTCCGGCGCTAGCGAAAGTGGGGATTCGAGTCCTGCCGGCGAGCGAGCTCGAGGGAAAGGCAGCGCAGGCAGCAAAGACTTTTTTCGAGCGGCGTGTGTCTCCGATGTTAACGCCGGTCACGGTGGATCCATCGCACCCGTTTCCGCATGTGCTGAACAAAGCGTTGTGCATTGCATTTCTGCTGCGCCGGCGAAGAAGCGGCAACGGTAAGCCGTATTTCGGCGTGCTCACGGTGCCGCGCGCATTGCCGCGCCTGCTTCGTTTGCCTGGGCCCGACGGCGGGATTCACTACGTGGCGCTCCAGGAGATCGTCTCGGCGTATGCCGCGAAGCTTTATCGCGGGTACGAAATTCTGGCGTCCGCGCCGTTTCGGATTACGCGGAACAGCAATCTTTATCTGGAAGAAGAAGAGACGCGGAGCCTGCTCGACGCGGTCGACGCGCAAGTTTCGCAACGGCGCAAAGGGGATGCGGTGCGTCTGGAAATTGCAGCCGACGCGCACCCTGACATTGTCAACCGGCTGGTTTCGACGTTTGAACTGGATGAATCGCTCGTCTTTCGCGCGCAAGGTCCTGTGAATTTGCAGAGGCTTTTTCACCTTTATGAGGAGACGCCGCGCCCGGATCTGAAGTATTCGCCATTTGTGCCGCGCCAGGTGCGCGTGGGGCACGACGCGGATTCGATGTTTGAAGCGATTCGACGGCAACCTTTTTTGCTGCACCATCCCTACGATTGCTATGACACTGTGGTGAATTTTCTCCAGACTGCCGCGCACGACCCCCGCGTTTTATCCATCAAACAGACGCTGTATCGGACGAATTCGGACTCGCCGATCGCGCATGCTTTGCTGGACGCAGCCGGCAAAAAAGAAGTGACGGTAGTTGTCGAATTGAAAGCCAGTTTCGATGAGGCGACCAATATTCGCTGGGCGCGCAGCTTCGAGGACGCAGGCGTACAGGTTTTTCACGGGCTTGTGGGGCTGAAGACGCACGCGAAGCTCATGCTGGTGGTGCGGAACGATCCGGACGGCAAGATTCGCCGGTACGCGCATCTCGGCACGGGGAATTACAATCCGTCGACGGCGCGATATTACAGCGATTTGAGCTTGCTCACGAACGACGAGGCGATCACTTCCGCGGTACACGATGTTTTCAATTTTCTGACCGCGTATGCGGAACAGCCCAGCTACAAGCCGCTGCTGCTCGCTCCTCGCGACATGGCCAAGTCGTGCCTCGCGCTGATTGACCGGGAAGCACGCCATGCCAAGCGCGGACGCCCCGCGAGGATCATCGTGAAGATCAACGCGGTGATCGATCCGCCCATCATCCAAGCTTTGTACCGTGCTTCGAATGCGGGAGTGGAGATTGACCTGATCGTGCGCGGCCAATGCGGGCTCGTGCCGGGACTTCGAGGTGTGAGCAGCCGCATCCGGGTGCGGAGCATTGTCGGGAGGTTTTTGGAGCACAGCCGGATTTTTTACTTTGAGAATGGAGGCAAGCCGGAAGTCTACCTGGGAAGCGCGGATTGGATGCAGAGAAACCTCTATGAACGAGTGGAAGTGTTATTTCCTTTGAAGGACCCGCAGCATTGCGAGCGAGTCTGCAACGAAATTCTTTCGTCCTATCTCGCGGACACTCGCAAGGCGCGCGTGCTCGGATCGGATGGGACGTATTCGCGGCCGCGCGCCGTGCGCAATGGCCACGGATTTTCCGCGCAGGAACATTTTATGCGGCTGGCCGGCGGCGACGGTGACGCTCAGCACATTCCCGCGCTGCGAAAGCAGAGCGTCGTTTATACTCCTAGCCCGATGACTGACCCGCCTGCTGGCGCTACGGAAGAAGAAGACTCACTGGACTCGTCGAATGCAGCCGTATGATCTGATCGTCATCGGCTCCGGACCGGGCGGCCAGCGTGCCGCCATCCAGGGAGCGAAGGCGGGAAAGCGCGTCGCGGTGGTCGAAAAACAGTCCGCGATCGGCGGCGTGTGCATCAATACCGGCACCATACCCAGCAAAACGATGCGCGAGGCCGTTCTGCATCTTTCCGGTTTCTATTCGAAGAGTTTCTACGGCTCAAATTACAACGTCAAAGAAAACGTGACCATGGCGGATTTGAATTTCCGCGTGCAGCGCGTGATCGAGAACGAGGTCGCGGTAACGCAGGACCAGCTCAAACGAAACGGTGTCGACGTAATCCACGGGTTCGGCAAGTTCACGGATGCGCACCATCTTCGCGTGGAAAACAGCAACGGTTACGTTGAACTGGAGGGGCAGTTCTTCGTGATCGCTACGGGCACAAAGCCGGCGATCAACACGAAAGTGCCCATCAACGGGCGAAACATCATTACCAGCGATCAAATCCTGACGATGCCGCAGATTCCTCGGACGCTAATTGTGGTGGGCGGCGGCGTAATCGGGGTCGAGTACGCGTGCATGTTCGCGACGCTCGGCGTGCGCGTAATTATCGTGGAAAAGCGGCCGCGGCTGCTGGAATTTGCCGATACGGAAATGGTCGAGGCGCTGACGTATCACATGCGCGATCACCGCGCCACGCTGCGGCTGAATGAGGAAGTCGAAAGTGTGGAGGAAACGCCGGAGGGTAAAGTAGCGGCGAACCTCGTCAGCAAGAAACGCATCAATGCCGATGCTCTGCTGTATGCGGTTGGCCGGCAAGGCAACGTAGACAAGCTGGACCTGGCTGCTGCCGGTATCGAATCCGACGACCGCGGGCGCATCAAGGTCGACGCCGATTTCCGCACGACGCAAGCGCACATCTTTGCCGTGGGCGACGTCATTGGTTTTCCGAGCTTGGCGTCGGTTTCGATGGAGCAAGGGCGCATCGCCGCGGCGCGAGCGTTCCGGATCGAAGTGCAGACGCATCCCGAGAGTTATCCGTACGGGATTTACACCATTCCGCAGATTTCCTTTATAGGGAAAACCGAAGAGCAGCTTACGGATGCGGACGTTCCGTACGAAGTTGGTGTTGCGTACTACCGCGAGATTGCGCGCGGGCAAATCTCCGGCCACACGGATGGCCGCTTGAAGCTGCTATTTCACCGAGAGACGCTCGAGCTGCTCGGCGTGCATATTTTTGGCGAAGATGCGGCGGAACTGCTGCACATCGGGCAAGCCGTCTTCAAGCTAAAGGGCAAAATTACTTACTTCATTAACACGGTCTTCAATTATCCGACGCTTGCTGAATGCTATAAAACCGCGGCGTTCAATGGCCTCAACCGCCTTGTTTGAGATAGCAGTTCAGAACTTCCGAGCTTGCCTTTTTAAGCCCAGCCCTGGCGGTAATCCCGGCGCAGGAAATCGTTGGCTTGCGCGACGTTGGTGACGCGCATGTTCGCGCCGTCGTAGTTGATCTTTTTGCCGGCGCGGAGAGCTACGATGCCCAGGAGCATAACCTCGGTCAGGCGCGCGGCGTATTCAAACGGGCAGGAAGTCTCCGTTTTTCCTTTTGCGGCGTTCACCCAGTTCATTTCGTGGTCTTCGTTTTCGATGCGCGGCAGCTTTTGCGGCGGCTTGCCGTAGGAATCGTGGAGCGATTTGGGCAACAGGCGGGGCTTCATTCCGTAGGTGTCATGAAGCAGTTTTCCTTTGCTCCCGATTAGTAGCGCGCCGCCGCCCTTATTGAGATCTTCGTCGCCGAGTTCCTCCGGTTTGTCTGGCATGAGGCCGCCGTCATACCAGGTCATCTTGACGGGCGGCATGTTGCCGCGTGAAGGAAATTCGTAGAAAGTCTGCGTGGCGTGCGGGTAGGAGACGCCGTTGTACGGTGTCGAGACTGTCTCGATTGTCGACGGCAAGCCCAGGTTGAGCGCCCACATGGAATGATCAATCAGATGCGCGCCCATGTCGCCGATGGCGCCGACGCCCCAATCCGACCAACCCCGCCAGTTGAATGGGTGGTAGATGGGGTGATATTCCACGTGCGGGCCGACGCCGAGAAAGAGATCCCACGAGAGTTTGTCGGGAACTGGATAGTCGCCAGCCATCGCCGCGGCAAGCCGGGCGTTGACGCCCTGTCCGTTCCAGCGAAGAGTGTCAGCGGGTTCTTTCAGGGCTTCCGGGCGTGGCACGCCTTGCGGCCAAAAGCCGAGAGGACGGTTGGTCCAGATGTGAACTTCCCGGACTTCCCCGATCGCGCCAGCTTGAATGTATTCGACCGTCAGGCGAGCGTCGTCAAGAGAATGCCCTTGGTTGCCCATTTGGGTGGCAACTTTGGTTTCCTTGGCGCGGCGCGAGAGCTGCCGGGCTTCATCAATCGACCAGGTGAGCGGCTTCTGCACGTAGACGTGTTTGCCGAGAGCCATGGCCGCGAGGGCGATGGGCGCGTGCATGTGGTCAGAGGTGGCGACGAAAACGGCATCGATATCTTTCTGGTGCTCGAGCATGTCGCGATAGTCTTGATAGCGCTTGGCCTTCGGTAGTTGCTCGTTCTTCAGGCGAATCATGCCGTCGAGGTGCACCTTGGCTTTGGCACGATCGAATTCGACAGGAGGCTGGCCGGGCGCGGGCTGTGGGTCAGGTTGATCGAGGCGCTTTTGCAAGTTTGGAATTTCGGTGTCGAGCCGGTCGAAACCTTTGCCGGCATAGCCCCAGTCCACGTCGCACAACGCCACGATGTTTTGGCTGGAAAGATTGATCAGGTTGGTGCGGCCCATGCCGCCTACGCCGACGCCAGCAATGTTGAGCATGTCACTCGGCGGCGTAAATCCGCGTCCGAGGACGTGCCGCGGGACAATGGCAATCGCCACGCCGCCGGCAGCGACGTTGGTCAAGAATTGACGGCGTGACAAATCGATTTTCTTACTCATGGTTGCTCCCTCTGCTCAGCGGGCATTATCGCGCTGTCACACAAACAATGCGAATGGTAAGTTCGCGGGCCGATTCCATGCAGGGCAGGGCTTCCACTTGGGGGTGGGGCTTCCAGATAAGGGACAACACCTCCCTTGTAGGGGAGTGAGAAAAAGAAAGAGGGCACGACCCTTCGAGGCTCCCTTCGTTCCTCCCTTCGTTCCTCAGGGCAAGCAGGGCAAGCCAGGGTAAACATGTCGTGCCCCTACGGACTGATCGGGCGTTGGAGCACCCCCCACGGGGGTGTCCGCAAGTTATGAAGTAAAGCTATGAAGGGAATGGAGTTGCGGGAATTCCTGCGTGTCGGCGAGTTGCCCCTCGCCCACTGTGCCAGGTGTAAACGAGCGGCGAGTGCGAGAGAAGGCCTAGTGGGATTGACGACGATCATAGCGAAGTGTAGCGCGATAGTTACTATTTGTCAATAGATTTTTGTATTACTGACTGATTAATTCGAACCGAGAGGGCGGATTCGAATGGGGTGGGGGAAAGTCGAAGGGAAGTAAGCAGTTGGGCGGGGAGTAGTTAGCTTGATACGACTGTGGAAATTTGTGGAAAAGGGCGAAGAAAGTGAGTAGTGGGTAGTGAGCGGTGAGTAGAACTCCCCTCATAAATGCTTTGAAGACAGGGGGATTTGTGCCGCGCCTGCGGCGCTCTGAGGAGAAAAGAACTACGTGGGTGGCGAGCTTGGGCGGCGAGATAAGAAAGCTAAAGACCCACCCTTGCAAAAACCAAAACCGCAAGGATGAGCCACCCAAGAGGTAAGGCGCTGCCACCTGCCGTCAAAACCAGCCGCCGGACGGCTCGAGGCCATTGAGGCGCAGATATGTGACGAGGTTGCCGTAATGCAGGGCGTCATGATTTCCGACTTGCGTCAAGATGAACATCTTGTTCGTCTTGAAACCGAAGAAGTCCGCCGGCTCATTGAGATGCGCATCGGTGAACCCGGAGTACACGCCATCGCAGTAGTCGAACGAACCTTTGAGGTAGGCGACGATCTCGGTCTTCGAGCCCTTCGCGGTAGCCGTGGCGGGGGGCGCTTCACCCTTGGCGTTTGAACACAATGTGTAGGATATATCCGCCAGATGAGTCAGGATCTCGGCAAACGAGCGAACGTCCTTCGTTGGCCGGTAGCTGTACTTGGACTCTGGCATCGCCTCCGCAGACTTCATGATCTTGTCCTGCATATTGCTACGAAAAATGGACAACGTGGTCGTCAGCGGATTCGGCGCCTTGATCGGATTGGGCAGGTTCGGCGAGATTTGGGCGTTGGCCAAGAACGCCAAGACGGAAACAGATACCATGCCGACAGTAGCCACGACGCGAGCAATGGATCGGAACATTAAGAATCCTCCAGCATCTCCGGGAGGTGGTGATGCTACAGGTAGAGACGAAGTTGGATGGGGAAAAGTTCGGTGGGGGCCAAATCTTTCTAGGGATAAAGGAAGACGATCACGGGGTTGGCTTTGACAGCTAACAACGGGTCGCCAAAAGAGCAAATGAAAATGAAGGCAGACGAGTCAAAACCCGCAGCCTTAAAACCGAAGGCTGCGGCACCAGGCAGGGAGTTTCTTCAGGGGCTAAAGCCCTTCCTTTTCCGAGCGGTTTTCGGCACGGCTGAAGCCGTGCCCTCCTAAAAAGCGTTTATGAGATGAGTTGCAGTGAATAGTGGGTAGTGGGTACAACTTGTCTCATAAATGTACCAAGAGGCGGAGGAGGAGTTTCTTCAGGGGCTAAAGCCCAGAGAAGAGAGATTTCTCTCTTCGCGAGCCGACACGTTTCATCCCGCGAAAGGCGCGGGATGAGGCAGAAGGGCAGGAGCAAACGTGAAAGGAAAAGGCGTCGGCTCGCTCCGTTCGAAATGACGGTGTGGCGGGGTGCACGCGGCGTCGGGGGCAGGCGCGGTTCAACGCTTCTGGCACGCGGTCGAGCATCGGCGCCAATAGAGGCTTCTCATCCCACCGCGGTCAGTTTAGCGCCTGATTCGTCGGAAGTCGGAAACTGGCTCGGTACGCCTGACTCTCCGATTGCCGCAGGCTGCCCGGACAGGCTAAGATATCTAGTGGAGGCATCTGTTAGTGCTCACTATTCGTTTATCCAGGATTGGCAAGAAGAAGAAGCCGTTCTACCGCGTGGTGGTGATTGAAAGCAGCAAGCCGCGGGACGGGCGCGTTGTGGAATTGGTGGGAACCTACGATCCGCTAAAGAAGCCAGCGGAGGTCAAGCTCAACGCCGAACGCATCAAGCATTGGCTCGGAGTCGGTGCGCAACCCAGCGACACCGTTCGTAGCTTTATCCACCAGCAGAAGATCGCGTAATCCCCGCGAAGTATTCATACCTTGCGCGTCCCCGGCCAGACCGGGGCGCGTTTGCCACGGCCCAGTGGAAGATCGAGGACGTGGAGGTGAAGGATGAAAGAGCTGGTAGAAGCCATCGCCAAAGCTCTGGTGGACCATCCCGAAGAAGTGCAGGTCAAGTCTGTCGACGGGTCGCAGGTGACCGTGCTTGAGCTACGGGTGCATCCCGAGGACCTGGGCAAAGTGATTGGGCGGCAAGGGCGTACGGCCAAAGCGGTGCGCACGCTGCTCGGCGCCGCAGGCATGAAAGTGAAGAAGCGCTACACGCTCGAGATACTGGAAGATTGAGCGACGAAGCCCAGCGTTGGGTGATTGTCGCGCGGATTCTCCGGCCCCGCGGCAATAAAGGCGAAGTGGCTGCACAACTCCTCACGGATTTTCCCGAGCGGCTAACAAAATTGACAGAGGTTTTTCTCGGCGCGAGCGGCGGCGCAGGGGTGGCGGAGCCCCGCCTGACCGCTCTGAAAGCCTGCTGGCTCAGCCAGAATCACAAGGGCCAAGCCGTTTTTCATTTTGAAGGATGCAACTCGATCTCCGAGGCGGAGAAATTTCGCGGGCTGGATGTGCTGCTTCCGATTGAAAAGCGAATCTCCCTGACTGCAGGCCAATATTTTGTGGATGATCTCATCGGATGTCTGGTTTTCGAGAATTTTGCGGAACCCTCGATTGTTTCTTCCTCGCCGTGCTCGCTGGCAACCGCCCCTTCTTTGCTGGGTGTAGTCAGAGACGTTCAATTCACTGGCGAAGGAGTGGCGGGCACGCCGCTCCTTGCCGTTGATACATCCGCCGGCGAGCTTCTCGTCCCCCTCGCGGAAGATATCTGCACGCGCATCGACACTCGTGCGCGAAGGATCGATGTGGTGCTTCCCGAAGGGCTTCGCGATCTAAACGAAAAAATCTGAGTTAGCGACGGGTCGTCAGACTTCAGTGAACGTCAACGGTCGTGACGCTCAGTGCTGGGAGCGTGATCGTGAGAGAAGAGCCACTCACGGCCATCGTCCCGATTGAAACCGGCGCGACAGAGCTTTGTCCTTGTGCGGTGGTTGCGGTCATTTGGTACAAGTAAGCGGTGCCGGAAAGAGCCGCGCCGTTGATCGCCGTCACTTGCGCGGAAGTGGAGCGATTGATGGCCACGAAGACGGTGCGGCCCGGCGTTGTGCTGTCCGTGCTGGCGTAGACCATCACATTGCCCACGTTGCTGGAGGTGGCCTGCAGCGAAGTGTCGCCGAAGCAGGCATTCGCTCCATCGAAACCGCGATAGGCGCGGAAGCCGCCCAGAATGTAGGGCTGCGTGCTGTAGAGGGGCCACAAACTCGCGGCGAACAGCCCTTGAGCCCCGAAAACTCCCAGATTGTCGGCTTGGGCGATTGTTCCGGCGATGTGATTGGAACCGCCATTGTTATACTCGGTGATGGAAAGTTTCATGCCGGGATTTTCGGCGTTAATTTTGGCTTGCAGACGCCCCAGCATATTGATGGCTTCCCCGCCGAGGGTTTCTACGATCCACGGATTGCTGTTGCCGGTGTCTGTCCAGGTGGGATCCCACAAATCCCGTGGACTCTGCACGATCAGCTGAACCTGCGCGTCGGTCAGCGTGGTCCCGGTCATATCGGTGATGCGCGTGCCGTTCGAATCATAAACTTCCGCGTACCAATGGAAATCGTAATCGTCGACCAGCGGCGCGCCATAGGTGGTCGAAGCGGCATTCAAGCCCGTCAAATACTTATCGGCAAACCAATTGGCGCCGTCCGGCGTGGGACTCAGTGTAGGGTCGCCCTGCCAACTGTAGATTCCTTCAAAACCGTAATTCACCGGCCCAAAGATCACGAGATTGGAAAAATGACTCGCTGGCGTCTGCGTATTCTTGCTCAAGTTCTTCAGCGCTGTGGAAAGGTTGACGGTCTTGGTGACAAAAGCGGCTGAGGAGACGTTCGTTGCGCCTTGAATCTCCTGATGAGTGGAGTTCCACAGGTCCGGTTCATTGTCCAGACTGATGAACGTCGGCGCTGTCGGGTTGGCTCCAAAAATATTCGCGCTGAGAAAGTCTTGGTCCAGCGCCCAGGCAAACTCGTCCATGTAGACGTTGTTGTCCGTCGAGGCGGGAGGAGGCGTCAGCGTGAACGGTACGCTGGAGGCGGTGCTCTTTTGGTCCACGGTTGGCCGGAAATACTGCAGGTTCGGAAACGGCATGGGCACCTGCACTACCGTCGTATCAATGGATACGTAGCCTTGCATTTGCAGCGTCACCAGGCTGGCCATGTTGTTGGATTGATCGCCGCTGATAAACAGGTTTACCGCTTCCGCAGGAATGCTGGCATTGCAAGTTCCGTTGCAGAGATAATCGTCGTTTTCGTAGAGGTAGTCGCTGCCAGCGTTGGAAGCGTTGTTGATCCAGTTATAAGCCGTCCAGCGATCGCCGCCATCGCGATCGAAGGTAAGCAGAGACGGGGCGCCCGTGACCCCAGAGTAAAAATTGAGGCCGTAGATGTATGGCGAAATCGCGTGCGTGGCGGCGGGATTCACCGTGATTGTGACATCGGGAGTTACGCTCGCCTGCGGAGTCGCGGAGACCTGCGAGGAGTTGGCGCTCGTGCCGGCGGCATTCGATGCGGACACGACGTAGTAGTAGGTCGTTCCGTTGGTGAGACCAGTGTCCGTGTAGTTGGTTCCTGTTGGGGTGGCCACCGTGGCGTACGGGCCGCCGCTGGTGGTGCTGCGGAGAACGTCGTAGCTTGTGGCCCCCGCGCTGGCGTTCCAGCTCAGAACCACTTGAGCGTTGCCGGCAGTGGCCTGCAAGCCCGTGGGCGTAGCTGGAGGAGCCGGCGGTGCGACGGGCGTAGCGCTGACCTGAGATGAGCTTGCACTTTCTCCAGCGGAATTCACTGCGGAAACCACGTAGTAGTAGGTCGTCCCATTCGTCAGCCCAGTGTCCGTGTAGTTCGCGGACGCAGGCGCAGCGATTTGAGTGTATGGACCGCCGCTTGTTGTGCTGCGTTTGACGTGGTAGCTCGTTGCGCCAGTGCTGGCGGTCCAGGTGAGGCTCACTTCAGCGTTTCCTGGAGTGGCTTGCAGACCTGTTGGCGTCGCAGGTGGCGTGGCAGGAGCGACAGGCGTGGCGCTCGCTTGAGAAGAATTGGCGCTTTCGCCCGCGGCGTTTACCGCGGATACCACGTAGAAGTAGGCCGTACCGTTTGATAGGCCGGTATCCACGAAGTTCGCAGTGGCCGGAGCTGAAACCTGTGTGTAGGGCCCGCCGTTCGTTGTGCTTCGCTTTACGTGATAGCTGGTTGCGCTTGTGCTGGCGGTCCAGCTGAGGCTCACCTGAGCATTGCCGGCGGTGGCTTGGAGCCCAGTCGGGGTGGCAGGAGGTGCGGCAGGAGCAGCAGGCGTGGCGCTCGCTTGGCCGGAATTTGCGCTTTGGCCCTTGGAATTGAAAGCTGACACGACGTAATAGTAGGTCGTGCCATTTGTAAGGCCAGTGTTGGTGTAGCTATTCGCAGAGGGTACGGCAACTTCCGCGTAGGGGCCACCGCTTACCAAAGCGCGCTGAACGTAGTACCCCGTAGCGCCACTGCTTGCGCTCCAAGTGAGACTGACTTGGGCGTTTCCCGCTGTCGCCAGCAATCCCGTCGGCGCTGCGGGAGCAGTCGCTCCGCCTCCGCTGTTCCCGTTTGTGCCGCTGCCCCCGGACGATAAGCCGGCGCAGCCCGCAAGTTGGACGAAGAGCAAGCAAGCCAACAAGATGCGCAGATTTTCGCGGACTCGGCAAAGGAACGCCATCTCATGACTCCTAAAGAGGGCTGGATTCAGGCGGTAATCTGGTGTGACAAGATTACGAGGCGAAAATAGGCGGGGCAAGCTGTTCTGAGGTACAGAAACCGACCCTGACCCTTGTGCTACGGGAATTACGCGCTGCACCAGATTGAGGAAATAAAGACCCAATGGCAGGCGCTTCTTTCTTTGGCTACACTGGCTGAAGATGCGCTTCGACCTGATCACGATTTTTCCAGAATTCTTTGCAGGCCCACTCGATCATGGCATCCTCCGGCGAGCTCGCGAGACAAGCCTCGTCGACGTCCAGATACAAGACCTACGTGTGTTCACCAAGGATCGCCACCGCAGCGTCGATGACCGGCCTTTTGGCGGGGGCGAGGGGATGGTGCTTAAACCCGAGCCGCTTTTCGAGGCGGCCGAAGCGCTGCTTGGCCGGGGCTTAGGGAGCGCCGAACAGCCCGCCGTGGACGATCCAAAGACAGCCATCGTTTTGATGTCCGCCGCGGGAACACTTTTCCGGCAAGAAACCGCGCGACGTTATGCCCATCTGGATCGCATCGTGCTCCTGTGCGGGAGGTATGAAGGGGTGGATGAGCGCGTGGCCGAACATCTGGCAACAGAAGAAATTTCCGTCGGGGACTATGTGCTGAGCGGCGGGGAGCTTCCGGCGATGCTGGTAATCGATGCGGTTACACGGCTTCTACCTGGCGCGCTGGGGAACGAAGCGTCTTCGCAGAATGAGTCGTTCAGTGCGGTTCACGATATGCAAGCGCGAGGCGGGGGCGGGGCCCTTCGAGAAACCTCAGGGCAAGCAAGCCCCGCCCCTACAGGCAGCAGGCCACCTATGGAAGAAAGCACAGCACTTCTAGATTTTCCGCATTACACGAGGCCTGCCGATTTTCGTGGTTGGAAGGTGCCCGATGTTTTGATTGGAGGCAACCACGCGGAAGTTGCCAACTGGCGCCGCGCCGCCGCCCTGGAGAAAACCCAACGTAACCGCCCGGATTTGTTGTTGCGCTGAAATTGGCTGGCAGTATACTGAAGTTTCGGTGAAAGCAGCGATGCAAAGCGGTTATTCGCGCATTATGCATGTTTTCTATGCCTGCGGGCAGGCTTGCGCGTGTCCATGCTGCGCTTGTAAGTGTAGCATCGCAAGCGGCATGGGAAGTCCTTCGGTCTAGCGCGAGTCTAACCTAATAGGAACCCAGGGCCGCCCGGAATAAGCGGCCCTTTTTCATTGTCAAGTGAACGAGGAGCAACGTGCCATGAGCGACGCGGCAAGCGGAAACGGCAAGGAACACGGCCCGGGGAAACCCATCGCCATTTACTACGAGCAGCAGCACTGGTTCAAGCCACTATTTGAGCAGCTCGACGCGCGCGGAGTGAATTGGGTGAAGGTAGACGCGCGGAATCATCAATACGATGTTGCGGCAAAGGAGCGCGAGTATTCGCTGCTCTTCAACCGCATGAGCCCTTCCGCGTGGCAACGCGGTGTGGGGCACGGGATCTTTTACACGCTCAATTATCTTTCGCATCTGGAAGAAAAAGGCGTTCGCGTGGTGAACGGCTCGCGCGGTTTCACGCACGAGATTTCCAAGGCCTTGCAGTGTACCGTGCTGGAAGCACTGGGTTTGCAATATCCCAAAGCCAGGGTGATCAACCATCCGTCGCAAGCGTTGAGCGCCGCCGAGGGGATCGGCTATCCGCTGATCGTCAAGCCGAATATCGGCGGAAGCGGAGCGGGGATAAAGAAGTTCAATTCGGCGGACGAGCTGCGCGGAGCGGTCGAGGAGAACAGTTTGTCGTTTGGGATCGATAATATCGCGCTCGTGCAGGAATTTTTCACGGCGCGCGACGGCGTCATTACGCGAGTGGAGGTTCTCGGCGGCGAATATCTCTACGCGATTCAGATTCACATCACCGGCGACACTTTTGATTTGTGCCCGGCGGATATTTGCAAGAACACCAAGGGCGAAGAGCTGACTCGTCTGGCGTGCCCCGTTGATGCGCCGAAGTCCGGGCTCACGGTCGAAGCCTACGAGCCGCCGCGGCAAGTGATTGATGACGTCGAACGCGTCATGGAAGTTGCCGGCATCGAAGTCGGCGGCATCGAGTACGTCATCGACGACCGCACAGGGCGGCTTCTCTATTACGATATCAACGCGCTCTCAAATTTTGTTTCTGATCCTGAACGCATGATCGGCTTCAATCCCTACGGGCGGCTGGCGGACTACCTCATTAGTGAGGCACGGATTCACGAGGCAAGCCGGAGCGATGGGTTCGTCTCCACCGGGAGCATTCGATGAGATACGGCTACTGGCTCCCTGTTTTCGGCGGATGGCTGCGAAACGTCGCGGACGAAAAGATGCCGGCGACATGGCCATACGTGAAGAAACTCGCGCAGCGCAGCGAACAGATCGGCTTCGACTTGATGCTGATCGCGGAATTGAATTTGAACGACATTAAAGGTGTCGAGGCGCCGTCGCTGGATGCATGGTCGACAGCGGCCGCGCTGGCGGCGGTCACCGTGCGCCTCGAACTGATGGTCGCGGTGCGGCCGACGTTCCATTTGCCAGCGCTGCTTGCCAAGCAGGCCGCGAACATCGATCACATCAGCGGCGGCCGGCTCACGCTCAATGTCGTGTCGTCGTGGTGGTCGGACGAAGCGAAGAAGTACGGCGTCGGATTCGAGCAGCACGACGATCGCTACGCACGGACCAACGAGTGGCTCGATGTGCTGCACGGCGTGTGGGCCAAGGATCATTTTTCTTACACTGGAAAGTATTACCGAGTCGAAGACAACGTCCTCGAGCCAAAACCTGTGTCCCAGCCGCACCCGACAATTTATGCAGGCGGCGAATCGCCTGCCGCGAAGGATCTCATCGCGGAAAAATGTGACGCGTACCTGATGCACGGCGATCCGCCGGAGCGTGTTGGCGAAAAAATTGCGGATTTGCGCGAACGGCGCGCACGGCACGACCTTCCGCCTTTGAAGTTCGGCGTCGCGGGTTACACCATCGTGCGCGAAACGGAGCGGGAAGCCCAGGACGAACTGAAGCGCATCACCGACGTCAACCAGTCCGCCGCCGGCAATGCGAATTACCAGCAGTGGCTCGCTGGAACGCAGCTCGAGCAGCGTGTTTCGCTCGAAGACTACTCCGTTTCAAATCGCGGATTGCGCTCGGGCCTGGTGGGCACGCCAGAGCAGGTTTCAGAACGGCTGGCGCAATTCGAAGCCGTCGGCGTCGATCTCGTCCTGCTGCAATTCAGTCCGCAACTCGAAGAAATGGAGCGCTTCGCGGAGAGCGTTATTCGCCGAAGCGTTTCAGCTCCCACGCAGGCTTAAGAGCTTGCAGACTCGCCAGTCATTTAACTTGCCCTGAGTATTCCGTCTCTTCGGGGACGTCTGTCGGACTTTCGAAGTCGATCCTGTAACCGTCCGGGTCCGAAAAAGACACCACCCACAGGGCGTTTCCGACAAAGGGATTTCGCTCCGTCTTGATTCCGCGTGCTGCGGCGTCGCGATAGATCGCCAGTGCATCTGCGCACATGAAACAGACTGACACCCCTTCTCCTACTTTGCAGCTCGGCTTCCAGGAATCGTGTCCTTCTTTGCGAAATTCCTGCAGCATCAAAGCCGCGTCGCCAATCTCCAGCCAGCACCAGCGCAGTTTGCCCTCGTCGATCCATTTCTTGGTTATCTCGAAGCCCAGGCCATGGACATAAAATCGAAGCGATTCCTCCATGTTCGACACATGGAAAAATGGCACGGCTTGCTTGACGTTTGCTTGGGTGTTCTTTTCGACGCTCAAATCGCGACCCCCACGCGGCATCGACCGAATGCCGGTGCGCGTAACCGGGACGGAACCAACAAATTCATAGCTTTAAGGGGCACTAGAAGTCAAATGGACGCACGGCCTCTGGCGGATTGCGCTAGGTAAATTGTGAATATTTGGCTATACTTGGGGTTTGCTTTTGAAGAGCTGGCCCCGCCTGAGTGGGTCTGCAGGGAATACGAACATGAATCTGGTTATAGCAAAACTCCATGAAGCGCAACTGCGCAAAGACCTCCCCGAATTTCGCCC
>Ga0074044_10000879_pt1 | contig 28016 bp, 28 predicted proteins | sample BogForMeECP23OM1_FD_94443 | JGI IMG/M metagenome (GOLD analysis project Ga0074044, IMG submission 94443) | Bog forest soil microbial communities from Calvert Island, British Columbia, Canada - Bog Forest MetaG ECP23OM1 | ecosystem: Environmental > Terrestrial > Soil > Wetlands ...
ATATCGCGCCGCCTGCGGCATCCCGTCGATCGGCGTGCCCTCGTACTCGCCCATCGGCACGTCGTTGATGTAGCGCTCGAGGATCTCATTCTTCCGCAGCCGGATTTCGAGCACCGCGGCGACCGCCAGTTCGCGCAACTTGCGGCTGAAACTGCGCTCGTGGCGTTCCATGAAGGTACGCGCCAGTTGCTGCGTGAGCGTGCTGGCGCCCTGGACCAGGCGATGCGCGCGAAGATCGGCAAGGGCGGCCTCGACGATGCGGATCGGGTCGATTCCCGGATGGTAATAGAAAAAGCGATCTTCGTTGGCGAGCAGTCCTTTGACCAGGTACGGCTTCAGCTGGCCCAGTTGGACCTCGACGCGTTCGGCGGGCGCGCCGGGCAGCAGCCGGCCGATCACTTCAGGCTCGAGCATCGCGTCGGACTTGGCCACGCCGAACGAGTCGGCAACGCCCGCGATCCGCCCGCCGTCCAGGCCGACGCGCACCATCTCGGCGGGATACTCCTTCGCGCCGGCGTGAAACGATCGCAGGTAAATCGCGATTGCGTGCGGCGCGCGGGTGTACTCCCCCGGCGTATTGGCCGCCGCCACCTGCGAGTAGCTCAACTGCGCCAGCCGGTCCAGTAGCCCGCTGCGTTCCAGCTCGTCGCCGGGGCGGATCGGAAACGGCGCGGAGAAGATCGCCGACGTGAGCGCGGCGCGACGCTGCTCGATCAGCGCGGAGATCTCGCCGTAAAGCTGTGCGACATAAAATCCGACCGCGAAGAAGACGAACAGGAATGCACCGGCGGCAAGGTTCCGCACGCGCCATCCGCGGATTCGCCACTCGCGGCGTTTCCTTTTGCCCGGATTCGCTTTTGCTGGCTCCCGCCGTCCACCGCCCATCAGTGTTAATCCCTCGGCCACAAGGTTAACCGCGTCACGACACCTGATCCATCACGCCACTTCCGCGCACGCAATGCCGGCACGCGCCGGGTCTATATCGAGGACGTCGCCCACCAAATCCGGTTTCTCGACGGACGCCTCGATGCTTCGGACACCACCGTCGAAAACCAGAACGTTCCTTTCTAACCGGGGCGATGGAGAACTGCGCAGGCGGTTCTCCCGTAGCCTATCCATTCCAAATCAAATAAGAGTCCAACGCCCGCACCGTAACGGGCAGACCTTGTGCAGCAATGAACTGATACAGATTGGTGAAACGACGCACATAGTCGGCGTATATTGAATCGGCATGTTCTGCGGGCAGGATCTGGAAGTCTCGAATCGCCCGAAGCGAAATAAGACTTCGCAAGCATGTACTCGCAACACTGTCGTAGATTGGAACGGCGGAATTGTGAAAATGCAGGTACTTGGACACGAACGACCGCGCTAACTGTCCGTCTCTTGTGATCTCCGTCAGCCGCTCCAAAATCAGACCGTGTACCGTCAAGATTTCCGGAACATTCGAAGTGATGAGCGGTTCCGCAACTTTCGCGAGTCGAGCAAACCACTGGTCGAATTCCTTATGGCGCGTATAGAAGAAGGTTGCGACCTGAGATATTGAGCTTCCTTGGGCGCCGGTCGCAGGTACCTTCCGTTCGATGCCGGTTGCATAGGTGCGTCCAATAATCAGAATCTTCGCGTTCACCCAGGGGCGTTCACTGTGGTACGGGTGATCCCGGCACAAGCGATAGAAGGTCTCATCTATGGCCTGCCAGCTCTGCATGTAATCGTTTCTGGATTTGTTGTAGTCGGTCGTCGAGAATTTACGGTTTGGATTTCTCATCCACCCTCCTCGTCTCGTTGGAAGCTCGCCACTTCGCCCGTACTTTGCCAGCGCAACGAACGCTGCCGAGATGATTGGGAGCGAGGCCCCTCACCTACCTCGCTACGCTCGGCCGCCGCGTCCGTTTAATCTGTTACCCCTGTTGCCGGTCTGCACCAGGCAGCGGACCGCTACGCGCGGGGTATTTCACTGGTCGCGGCAGCGACAGCGCAGGGTAAGCGCGATATACGCGCGGCGCGTCTCTCGCTCTCGCCCCATAAACCTGAGAGCTAAGGCGCGGCTTCGCGACTTAGCGATTAACACTGGGTGCAGGGGTCACCCCTGCCCAAGGAGGTGCGGAACCCACGGTGGGTTCCGCATACCCGGCGCAATCGGAGTCTATTGCTTGTAGCCGAATCGTCGTAGCATCGCGCGCCGCTCGGCCTGATCGTCGGCGCTCTCCACCCCCTTGGGCGAACTGCCGTCGATTACCCCGACGATGCCCCGTCCGCCTCCGTCCTCTGCCACGATCACGCGCAGCCGGTTCGCCGTCGCGCAAAAGACGGTACATACTTCGCTTACGGACTTGATCTGATTGAGCACGTTGACCGGGAATGCGTTGCCAAGAATCACCACGAAGACGTGTCCCGCCCCGATTGCCGCCGCCGCTTCGACCGCCGACTGTTCCAGCGCAGCGTCGGTGCCGGTGCGCCGAATCAGGCATGGGCCCGATGCCTCGCAGAACGCCAGCCCGAATTTGATTCCCGGAACCGCCTGCACCAGAGCCTCGTAAACGTCCTCGACAGTTTTGATAAAGTGCGCCTGGCCGACGATCACGTTGGTCTCCGCGGGTTTTGAGATTTCGACGGTAGTCAGTTGCATAGTGCTTGCCCCTTGTGACTATTGCGTGGATGATAATCGCGTGGATGTGGCGCCGGAAGTGAGTATCCGGCAATGGAGGCGTGGTGGCTACCGGTCTGACACTTCGCACGAATTCCGAGACGCGGCTGCCGGGGTTTTTTTACCGGCTCTCCTCGCGCGCGCAGCGCACCTGGCTGAAGAGCGACACGATCGAGCGCTACGATTTTGTGCCCAACGCTGCCGCTCGCAGCTCGCTCGACGCTCTTATGCGCGCGCTCGAGACCGGCAACCTCGCAGCATGCACCACCTGCGCGCGCGCGTTGGCAGCGGAGATTTGCCGCGGCCTGGCGACTCCCCCGGTCAGCGTCGAGGTTCGCGGCGTGCGCCCTTGCAATCAGCGCGGCGAGTTGCACGGACTGTTCCATCCGTACGATCCGCGGATGCGAAGGCCGCCGTATATCGTGCTCTGGATGCGCACGGCGCAGCGCCACGACGTCGTCAAGCCGAAGACGTTCGTGCGAACGCTGATGCATGAAGTTGGGCACTATCTTGATTACGTACTGCTGCGGCTCGAGGATTCATACCACACGCAGGGATTCTTCAAGCGTGAATCGTCGCTGGTGCGCGCTTTGTTCAATTCTTGAGCGCCCGCGGGCCGCGGCTTCCCTTGACAGCGGCCACTTCGACGCCGATAGCTATTGTCGCGATGCCCCCGCGCGGAGCGCATCTACATGACATCAGCGCGTATCGGGTGGACAGAGATGGAAGAGATGGCTACTGGTATGGGATTTTTTCAGAGATTGTTTTCGCCGGTTTCGGTACGCAGCGAATTGCTCGAGGAGCTGGCCGTGATCGCGGGCCGCAATCAGGGGCTGGTCGATCGCCTCAAGCGGCACGCCGCGCTTATCTCCTCATCGAACATCAAGACCGGTGTCGAGGCGCTCGCCGAAAAGGAAGCCGCGCACGTCAAGCTGATTCACTCGATTCTCGCCGATCACAACGTATGGGCGAAACTGCCGCAAGCTGCCCTGCATGACGGCTCGAACAACTGGGCGCGCCTCAGCGGCGACCTCGAGGTAATCGGCGCGCTTGCGGCCGAGCTGCACATCAATGCAATGAAGTGGGAGTCAGTGGATGAAGCCGTCGCGGCCAAGCTGCTTCAACTGTCTACCGAGGATGACGATCGAGAAAGCGAACTGCGCAAGCTCGCGCTCAAGTGCGACGCCCTGGCGCTGGACTGAGCGCCCCTGTCCCCTGCCTACAGGTAGCGCTGCAGGCCGCGGCGCTCAAGTTCGTCGGTGACGCGGCGGACGTGTTGCGACATCTCGCGGTGCGCAACCAGGATCGCGTCTCCCGTATCGACCACGATCAGGTCGCGAACGCCAAACAGCACCATCAGGCGCGAATCCGGGTACGCCAGCACGCGCTCGGAATCGAGTGCGATCGCGTTGCCGCGAAGCACGTTGCCGGCCGCTCCACCGACCGCATCCCACAGCCCGTCCCACGATCCCACGTCATGCCATGAAAATCGCGCGCGCACGCCGAGCACGTTGGAGCTTTTCTCCATTATCACGCGATCGAACGAATCGAACCGCAGCCGCCGGTAGGCGCGCGCGAGCTTCGTCCGCCCAGTCAGCGCGAGCCGTTGGGCCGCCTTGCCGAGCGCCGGGCAATGCTCGGCGAATTCCCGCGCCAGCGTCGGCGTGGACGCCACGAACATCGAGGCATTCCACAAGTAGCGCCCGCTCCGCACCATCCGGCGCGCAATTGCGCTCGCGGGTTTCTCGACGAACTTTTCGATTTTGAATCCGACGCCGATCTTTGGACCGATCTTCTGATAGCCGTAGCCGGTTTCGGGCCGGGTCGGAGTAATCCCTACGGCAACGATCGATTCGTTCGCCGCGGCGAGGCGGATCGCATCGGCGAGCGTGTGGCGATACTGGGCGGCGGTCGCGATGTAGTGATCGGCCGCGACCGCGGCGATGATTCCGTCGCCCAGCCGGCGCTTGATAATCGCGGCGCCGTAGGCGATTGCCACTGCGGTGCCGCGCGCGTCGGGTTCAATGATCAAGTTCTCCGCCGGAATCAAGCCACGGATCGCACGCCGGAACGGCGCCCGATGGGCCGCCGCGGCCAGCACAAAAATTCGCTCGCGCGGGACGAGCGGCACATGACGCGCGATCGTGTCCGCGAGCAGGCTGGTCTTGCCGTCAATCGAAAAAAGCGGCTTGGGCCTTGCCTCGCGGCTCGCAGGCCAAAAGCGCGTGCCGCGGCCACCCGCGATAATCAGCACCGAGGCGCGTTGCGGCGCGGAACTTCGAGCCATCGGGTCAGGGAGCGCCGAGTTCGCGGAGTTTGCCGTCGAACAGCGCGCGAATTTCGGCCAATCGTTTTTCGCTGGTAGCTTCGAAGCGCGTGACCAGCGCGGGCTGGGTGTTCGACGCGCGCACCAGGCCCCATCCGTCGGCAAAATTCACGCGCACGCCGTCGATGTCGATGACTTCATAGTGCTGGCGGAAAAAATCGGCCGCCCGCCGCACCACTTCGAATTTGCGATCGTCGGCGCAGTCAACGCGGATCTCCGGCGTGAAGTGGCTCTCGGGAAGGTCGGCGAGAATCGCGCCGAGGCCGCGCCCCTCGCGGCTCAGGATTTCAAGAATGCGCAGCGAGGCGTAGATGGCGTCATCGAAGCCGAAGTAGCGGTCGGCGAAAAACATGTGCCCGCTCATCTCGCCCGCCAGCACCGCGTGCTCCTCTTTCAACTTGCTCTTGATGAGCGAATGCCCCGTCTTCCACATGATCGGCCTGCCGCCGTGGCGCGCGATATCGTCGTACATCCGCTGGGAGCATTTCACGTCGCCGATAATCGTCGAGCCGGGACGCTCGCGCAGAATCGCCCGCGAGAACGCGACCATCAGCTCGTCGCCCCATACGATCTTCCCGTTCTCGTCCACCGCACCGACGCGGTCGGCGTCGCCGTCATACGCAATGCCGATCGCAGCACGATGGTTTTTCACCGCCGCGATCAGATCGCGCATGTTCTCCTCGACCGTTGGGTCGGGATGATGGTTGGGAAAGCGCCCGTCCATCTCGGTGTAGAGTTCAAAAGTCTCGAGTCCGAGCCGCTTCATCAGCGGAGCCGCGACGGCGCCGCCGCATCCGTTGCCTCCGTCCACTACGACCTTGAGTCCCGGCGTGAGTTTGAACTGCGACAGGATGAAATCGTTGTAGTCGGGAATCACCGGGCGCTCGGAGAGCGAGCCCTTGGCGCCGGTCGTGACAAAATCGTGGCGCTCGACTATTTCGCGCAGCCGCTGAATCTCCGCGCCATAGATCGTCGTCGATCCCACGCCCAGCTTGAAGCCGTTGTACTCGGCCGGGTTGTGACTGCCGGTGATCATCGCGCCGCCGTCCATCTTCCAGCTCAGCACCGAAAAATAAAGCAGCGGCGTTGGCACCACGCCGACGTCAACCACGTTGATGCAGGCGGAAAGGAGACCTTCGACCAGCCGATCGCGCAACCGCTCCGATGACAGGCGGCAATCGCGGCCGACCGTGATCGTTTTCTTCCCCGCGCGATGCAACAAGGTGGCGTAGCCGCGCCCGAGATCGACGACGAAGTCGTCATCAAAATCGTCCGCGACGATGCCGCGGATGTCGTACTCGCGGAAAACCTGGCTATTCATCTGCCCCTGCTTCCCCCAGCCCGGATGCGGTGTCCCTTACCTATCCGCCCGGATATTATCGTCAGTCTGTGCGACCGACTACATCAGTGCAAGATGTTTACAAATGACCGCAGCGGGGACATCGCCCCGGCGCGGCGCCGAAGCCCGCGTCGCGATTGTTACCGGCGCCGGCCGCGGCATCGGACGCGCGGTTGCGCTCGAACTCGCGCGCGCCGGCTACTCGCTATGCCTCGCCGCTCGCTCGCGCGATGGACTCGAAGAAACCCGCTCGCAGACCGGGTTGCCGAAAGAGCGCGCGTTGATTGTTCTGGTTGACCTGGCCATCGAGGAAGCGCCCGACAATCTGATTGGCGCCGCGCTGGATTGCTACGGGCATATCGACGTGCTCGTCAACAACGCCGGCTGGGCCCCGCCGCGAACGCCGCTGGTCAAGATGCGGCCCGCCGATGTGGACCGGATGATCGCCGTTAATCTGCGCGCGCCGATCGCGCTTACGCGGATGGCCGCCGCGGCGATGGCCGCGCGCGGCGGCGGGACGATCGTCAACGTCGCGTCCTCGGCCGCCATCAAGACTCCCGCCGGCGAGGCCGTCTATGCCGCGACCAAGGCTGGACTCATCGCGTTCACGCGCGCGGCGTTCGGCGAGTTGCGCCAAAGCGGCCTCAAGATCGCGGTGATCGTTCCGGGACTTGTCGATACGGCGTTGATCCCGAGCAACAAGCGGCTCGATCGCGCGGCGATGCTTTCGACTGCCGATGTCGCCCGGGCCGTGATGCAGATCGTGAACTCTCCCGCGGGCGCATGTCCGGTCGAAGTGACGCTCGAACCGCAGCGCGATCCGGAGCGTCCACGCTGAGTTCCGTCGTTCACGCGCGCGCAGCCATGTCATTCACGGCGAGATTCGCCGCCGTGCTGGTCGCGGGAATAGTCGGCGCGATCGTTCTCGCACCGCTCGCCGCGGTCGGATTATCGGCTGCGGGATGGCGCTTCCCGTTTCCGCGAATCTTCGATCGGACCGTGATGGCGACGCTGCTGATCGCGATGATTTGGGCTGCGCGCGACTTGAATCTCGGCGCGCTGATGAGTCGCGGCTTCCGGCATCCAGCGGCGCCAAGCCTAGTGCGCGCGATTCGCGGTTTGGCCGTGGCTATCTGCTCGATTGTTATTCTATTCGCGCTGGCGCTGGCGGTCAGCGGAACCGGCAACGAAAGCGGTATCGGCGATCGCGGAGCGGCCGCGGCGCTGATACCGAAATATTTTCTTTCGGCGATCGTGATCGCGATCATCGAGGAAGGATTCTTCCGCGCGTTCATCCTCGGCGGCATGAAAGGCGACTTCGGCAACCGGGTCGCGCTGATTTTAAGCGCCGCCATCTACGCCGTCGCGCATCTCGTGCGCTCTCCGGCGCACTTCCATGTCACTGGCTACGAGCCCGCGGCGGGATTGATCACGCTCGCGCACAGCATCGACCAATTCACCAATCCCTCGACCGCGATTCCCACGCTGATAGGGCTATTCATCCTGGGAATCGTTCTCGGCGAAGCGTTTATCCTCACGGGCAGCGTGTATTTCTCGATCGGACTGCATTGCGGTTTCGTGCTCGGCGCGAAGTTGTGGCCGAAAATGGTTCTCGGGCGGGCCGTGATCCCGTGGTGGATCGCGGGGGGCGGAGCGATTCCGTTAATCGGCGGCGCCGCCGCCTGGGCAATCGCAATCGCTATCCTGGCGATGCTCCGCCCAATCGCCGGCGCACCACGAACGCCAGCCTGACTACTAGTCGTACAGCGAGGGGGTGCCGCTCACTGGGCGGGTGCGGTAGCGGCGATGTGTCCACAACCATTGCTCGGGATATTTTCTGACCATCTGCTCGATCGCCTTTTGATAGCGCGCCGTGTTCACCAGCGCGTCGGCCTTCCGGTCGCCGGTCCGCTGCTGTTCGATCTCCTCGAAAAGTTCGATCACGTGACTGCGGCCGTCGGGCTGGCGCACGATAAACACCGGCAGCACGGGCGCGCCCGCCATCATAGCGAGGCGATCGAATCCACCCGGAGTGGCGGCCAGCTCGTTAAAAAACGGCACCCAGATGGCCTCGGAGCGCTTGGCGTTCTGATCGAGCGGGATGCCAATTATGTCGCCGCGCTTGAGCGCGCGCAGCATCTCGCGCGCCGCGGTATGCTTGCGAATGATCTGCACACCAACCCGCTCGCGGACGAATGTCACCAGTGCGTCGCCGGCCAGAAAGCGCTGGGTGTGATGGACCAGGCTTATCTGGAACCCATGCAGTGCATGGCCCGCGGGCAGCAGCTCGAAATCTCCGAAGTGCGCAGTCAGGATGAGCGCGCCCTTGCCGGGGTACTTGCGCGTGAGATTGTTCCAGATGTCGAGCCGATTGTAGCTGATGCGGCGCGCCAGGCGGCGGTAGAAGAATCCGCCCAGCCGAACGTACTCGGCGCCGGTCCGGCCAAGGTTGATGTACGACGCGCGCAGGATGCGGCGTCGCTCCGCGTCGCTGAGTTGGGGGAACGCGATCTCGAGATTGCGGATTCCGATTCGCGTGTGGCGGCGGTCGAGGTGATAAAAGATCAATCCGCCGGCGATTCCCAATTGGTAGAGAATGAAGTCGGGCAGAAGGCTGAGCGCGTGTAGCGCGCCGACCATCAGCCAGAAGATCAGCCGGTCCTTGAGGCCCAGCCGGATGCGCGTGCTCTGCGGGATTCCACGAGAGAGCGGAAAGTCCGGCTTCGTCGCGCCGTTAGCCGGGTCGGCCGGAGCCGCGCCGCGCTTTAACACATCGCCCGCCGAATCCGGCGATTCGCGGCGATCGGGCTTGGGATTTGCTGGTGAAAGCGCGGATGCCATCGTGTGCGGTGCTCTCTACAATACCGACCGTTCGCGCTTGGGGCCTTTGGGAATCACGACCAGGCCCGAATCAGTGACGAAGAATCGCTGTCGATCGCGCTTGAGGTCGTATCCTATCTCTTCGCCCTCGGGAACATAGACATTCTTGTCGATGATCGCGCGGCGAATTTTCGCGTGCCGCCCGATTTCCGCGTAGTCCATGATGACCGAGTCCTCGACCAGACTGTACGAATGGACGAACACCGAGCGCCCGAGCACGGAATTGCGAATGGCGCCGCCCGACACGATACATCCCTCCGAGATCACCGAATGAAGCGCCAGCCCGCGCCGCCCGTTCTCGTCGAAGACGAACTTCGCCGGCGGCTGATCGAAGTACGCGGTGCGCAGCGGCCAGTACGGATTGTACAGGTTCAGATGCGGGCGCGCGTCGCGCAAGTCCATGTTGGCCTCGAAGTACGCGTCGAGGGTCCCCACGTCCCGCCAGTAGCTGAGATTGAGCTCGGAGTCGCCGCGGATGTGATTGGTCATGAAATTGTACGCGTAGACCGGCACCCGATTGATCAACGCCGGGATCAGGTCGCGGCCGAAATCGTGATTGCTGTTTTCCGTGATCGAATCTTCGACCAGCGCCTCGCGCAGCACTTCGGGATTGAACAGGTAGTTACCCATCGAAGCCAGCGATCGCCCCGGCGCGCCGGGCATCTGGGGCGGATTGTCGGGCTTTTCCACGAAGCTTGAAACGCGCAGGCCCGAATCGACCTGGACGATCCCGAACTGATTCGCCTCATCCACGGCCACCGGCAGACTGGCGACCGTGACCGCCGCCTTGCGATCCATGTGAAACTCGATCATCTGCTGGATGTCCATCCGGTAGATGTGGTCCGCGCCAAAGACCGCGACCAGGTCCGGCTTGGTGTCATCGATAAGATTGAGATTTTGAAAAATCGCATCTGCCGTCCCCTGGTACCACGTCTCGCCCATCCGCATCTGGGCCGGAACCGGGATGACAAAGTGATCGGGCAGCATCCCGCCGAATTGCCATCCGTCCTTGAGATGCTCGATCAGCGATTGGGAGCGCCATTGCACCAGCACATAGATCGCGTAGATGCCTGAATTGACGAGATTGGAAAGAACGAAGTCGATAATGCGGTATTTGCCGCCGAACGGGACCGCAGGTTTGGCGCGATCGCGGGTCAGCGGATGGAGCCGGGTGCCCTGCCCTCCTGCCATCACTAGCGCCAGCGTTCTCATTTGAGCAACAGAACTCGAATCGTCATCGCGCCGCTCGCCTCGGCAAGATAAGCCCGCCAAGTATAAGTTGCTCGCGGTAGCGTCGGAAGCTTATCCGTCCGGCGCTGAGATGCAGCTTTTTTCATCCGTGAAATCTCTGAGTTGTAGCAAAGACCGCAGGAATTTTTGCATAGTGACACGAGTCAGTCATGCAAAAGAAGCATCGGCGCGGCAAATTTAGCTTGATTTTACTCGATTTTGCATCCTGCCGCCAATTGTTCCGCAAGGCACGTCATTTGCTTGAAACTTCCATGAGGATCTTACGTCTAAATTGCTACACCATTATGGTAGGCGGATGCGACGAGCCTCTCGCGAAGCTCGATGAGAGGAGGATAGCGAAAATGCAAACTGCGGTTAGCAGAAATGAATCGAGAACAACCGGGAGCCAGGGAGTAGTTTACCGCACGATTTGTCAGAATCCGGGCTGCGGTTTTAAATTCGATCTCAGAATAACACCTCGAAACGCCAGCCTTCTCAGCGGTTCGATGGCATGTCCGCACTGCAAGCGGCACGGCGGCTCACTCAAGTCCCAGGGACGCATGGGCGAAAAGCTCTTCGCTGCCAAGCTACTGTTCCGCCCCACGGGAGTTGGGCCGACGCGTAGCGATGAGGACGAAATGGGAGCGGATTCCCGCTATTAACTCGGATGCGGATCATCTAATCTAGATGCACCGTCACTAGATCCGTTGGCTCATCATTACGTCGCGCGCCGTCCGGAAATCCGGACGGCGCGCGCGTTTTCAGCTACATGGTTGGCGAGGATCGCGATCAGCCGCCTGCCACTGGCACCGCGGCGACGCCTTGCAGGTTGCGAATACTCGGCCGCTCCATCATGCGCTTGATCCACGCATCGATGTTGCCGCGGTTGTTGCCGAGCACGTCGATTCCGATTTCGTTCAGCACCAGCATCCGCGGTGCAAATCCGATGTCGGCGACCGAGAACTCACCGGCCAGAAAACTGTTGCCTTGCAGTTCATGGTTGAGGTAGTCGAGCACGCGCTCGACCGACTGGTGGAGCCGCTGAACGCGACTGTGGTCGCGTTCGCCCTCGGGCTTGGAGACTTCGGCGATTAGCTGGCCGACCGGCGGCGTGAACGAAGTGTCGGCGAAATCTTCGAACAACCGCGCCCGCGAGCGCATCGCACTGGAACCGATCGGCGGCAGCACCGGGGGCTCGGGATACTCGTCCTCGAGATACTCGTTGATGATCGTCGAATCGTAAACCGTCGTATCGTCATCGACGAGCACCGGCACGCGTCCAAACGGGTTGAGCCGCAGAAAGTCGGGCTTGCGATTTTCATGCTGGGTCAAATCCACCGCGACCAGCTCGTAGGTCAGAGACTTCTCGGCCAGGACGATGCGGACTTTCTGACCGTAGGAGCAGGAAAGGAAGTCGTAGAGTTTGATCATATCGGGCAAGTCCTCATTCGGCTTGCGCCGCGACGGTAATCTTCAAGCTGGCCTCAACCTCCGAATCGAGCTTGACCGGCACCGTGAATTCTCCGAGCTGCTTGATCGGCTCGGGCAGGTGAATTTTGCGCCGCTCGATATCGAGACCATGCTCGCGGAGCGCACGCTCGAGATCGATGTTGGTAACCGAGCCGAATAGCTTGCCCTCCTCGCCGGCGCGCGCGTTGAGCGTGAGCGCGAGCGCTTCGATCCTGGCCTTGATCGAGAGCGCGTCGTTGCGCTTGATCTCGCGACGGCGCGCGGCGGTCCGCTTCTGATGCTCGAAGGCGCGGAGATTTTTCTGATCCGCCTCGACCGCGAGCTTGCGCGGCAACAGATAGTTGCGCGCGTAGCCGGCGCGCACCTTGACCACGTCGCCAGTCCTTCCCAGGTTGGGAAGATCCTCGTTGAGTATGACTTGCACGTTCATCGTCTTAACCGCCTCGTTTCCATCCCCACTCCTTTAGAAGAAATCGCCCAGGTTGTTCGCTTCCGGGCTGCGGGGCTTGAGCCGCCGGAAGTCGATCCACATATCGAAGACGCCCGCGATGCACACGAGCGCAGCCACAAACGGCTGCGCGAACACGACAAAATAAATTACGCCGCGTACGATCGGCGGAACCGAGAGCGACTGAAAATAGAACCCGACAATCGCCAGTCCGTGGCAAAAGTATACTGCCGCGATACAGATGAAGCCGTTGAGCGCGATGTCGCTCACCGCTGGGACCGGAATAAACAGACCAAACCCGCTCGCGAGCAGCAGCCACACCAGCCATTCCGACGCCGACCAACGCGAGAAATCGCCGAACAGATTGTACGTCAGCCGCTGCGGCCCGGCCCATCGCCAAAACACGCGCAGGTTGAGCAGCATCGAGCTGGCAGCGACCAGCAGCGCGAACGCCGGCGACAGACGCAGCGTAAGCGAAATGATGCTGGCTTGCGTATCGGCTGGGATCGTCGATTGAATCCCGAGAAGCTTGTAGAACTCCTGCCCGCGCGCCATCCCTTGCGCAAGCTCGTCGTGGATGGTCTTGATGAGCGCGTCAGGGCCGCCCATGACCGCGAGCGCTGCCACGACGGAAGCGGCAACTACCGCGCCCGCGCCAACCGCGGCGATCATCTCAAAGGAGGAGCGCCGCTCGAGCATGTAGCATACGATCCCGGCGCCAAGGCCGAACGACACTAGGTAGCCGAGACCGGCGAATGGTCCCGCCAGAATCGCTACGAATGCGGTCGCGAGCAGGACCGCGATGGTCGCGCGGAGGTTGGGACTGGGACGCCCGACCGCATAGACGATGATAGGCGCAGGCGCCAGCATCATCAGAATCCCGCCGATCATCGGTATCGCGCCGCCGGCGAGGAAGAACGCCCCCGCCAATGCGGCTGCGCGAACCATCCCTATAACAGCCTTGCGCGTCACTGGATTAAGCCGATCTAGGCTCCGAGCGTCGAGAATGGCAGCAGCGCGAGCACGCGAGCACGCTTGATCGCCACCGCAAGTTGGCGCTGATGCTTGGCGCAATTGCCCGACGTCCGGTTGGGGACTATCTTGCCGCCCTCGGTGATGAAACTGCCGAGCGTGCGCACGTCTTTGTAATCGACCTTGAGCGTCTTGTCGGCGCAAAAGCGGCATACCTTGCGCCGTCCACCCGGGCGCCGGCGCATCCCACCCCCGCGACCCTCACCGCCGCGACCCTCGCCGCGCTCGCCCTCGGGGCGTGGCGCGCCGTAGCGTCCGCGTCCTTCGCCGCCCTCGATCCGCGGCCGGTCGCCGCCTCTTTCAGGTCTTTCCTCGTCAGCCATCTTTTAGATTCCCTGGCAACATTTCCTTGACGAAAGTTTTAGTATCTATTCACTTCGCTCGATCGACGCAGCTACGACTTCAAACCCGATGTCTGTCTTCAAGCTGCGCTTCAATGTTCTCATTCTTCCAATCACCTTAACCTGGCGGCCAGACGCCAGCAGTTGTTTTGCCGCCAGCGCCGATTCACCGGTCATCACAATCCCGAGTCTCAGTTCCTCGCCGGGCGTGCCGCAATCGACGATAAAGCGGAGTACGGACATGCCCGCCGGGGTCATGCGGACTTCGGGCTGATTGAGCAGCCGGCCTTCGAGCTCAATCCGGTTCCCTGTCATCTTCGGGCCCGGCGATCTCCTCGGCCGCCGCTTCCATAATTTCTTCGGGAGCGTCGGGTGCTTCCTCGGCCCGCTCCTCGCGCGAGGCCATCAGGGCAGCTGCGCGCGCTTCCTGGGCCGCCTTGGCCTCGGCGATACGGCGGTTGCGCGCTTCGAGTTCCTCGCGCGCCTTGGCCACATCGGCGTCGTCGTCCACCAGCACTGAGAGGTAGCGCAGCACGATATCGGAGAGCCGCAAGTTGCGCTCGACCTCGTTCATCACGGGACCGGGCGAGACATAGTCCAGACGGACGTAGAAGCCGCGGCGCTGGCCCTTGATCTTGTAGGCGAGTTCGCGCGATCCCCACTCCTCGGTTTCGATCATCTCGCCGGCGCCAGCGGCGATGATACCCTCGTAGCGTTTGATGGTTTCCTTGATTTGGGGGTCGCCGGAATCAGGGCGGAGAATAAAAATGGTTTCGTAGCGCCTCACGCGCTGCACGTCCTCCTTACGGGTTTCAGCCCCAAGTTGGAGCAAGGAGCAATCCCGTACAGTACCATCGCGCGTATTCGCTCTCAAGGCTGCGGCGCGGTTATTTGAGCATCGTGGACCGTGGCCGGGATTGCGCGGACCCGGCCGGGATTGGCGCGAAGTCTACGCTTGCCATTGGCGGGCGGTCTGTTAAGAGAAGATGCGGTCGCGCTCAAGCAATTCAGGAGGATCCGTCCAGTGGCCAAGTCCAAAAAGAAAATGAAGAAAGCGCCGCGCCAAGCCCGCAAAGTCGCTCCCAAAGCGGCAAAAGCAAGGCCGGCTGCATCCAAAGGCGTCCAGCGCGCGCTGGCGGTGAAGATCCCCGGCTACGACGACCTGCCGGTACGGGCAGGCGCGCCGGCAGGCGCGGCATGGGGAGTGTTCGGCGACGACGACGAAGTCGGGACAATCAACCTGCTGACGCCCGAGCGCGTGATCGCGGCCGCCGCGTCGATTCGCTCGGGCAAAGTCTTCGCGTTGAATCTCCCGATCAACATCCCCGACCCGCCGCTGTTCACGCGCGGCAAGCATACCCATACGGTCAAGATTTTCCCCAACGCGGAATTCGTGCTCGACGACTACCTGGACAACTTCTATCCGCAATCGTCGTCGCAATGGGACGCGCTCGCCCACGTGAAGCATCCGGTGTACGGCGCATACAACGGAATCCCCGACAATCAAATGACCGGGCGCGGCGGGATGCGCCTGGGGATCGACAACCTGGCGCGGCGCGGAATCGCCGGGCGCGGAGTGCTGGCCGACGTGGCGCGCTATTACGATCGCGTGGGCAAGTCGATCAATTTCACGAAGGCCGAGTCGATTCCGCTCGACGACGTGCAGGCTGCGCTCGAAGAAGAAGGCGTCGCGCTGCGCGCCGGCGACGTGTTGCTGATTCGCATCGGATGGACGAAGTTCTACCTGTCGGCGAGCGAGGAGATTAAGGCGGAGTTGGCGAAGGAGACGGTGGTGCCGGGAATCGAAGCCAGTAAACGCACCGCGAGATGGCTGTGGGACAATCATCTGGCGGCGGTCGCGTCGGATTCGCCGGCGCTCGAGGCGTTGCCGAAACCCGCAGAGGAAACGGAGTTTCTTCATTTCCACATGCTGGCGTTCTTCGGGATGCCGATAGGCGAAATGTGGAATCTCGAGGGGCTGGCGGCAGATTGCGCCGCTGACGGGCGCTACGATTTCTTCCTCACGTCGGCGCCGCTCAACATTCCGGGGGGAGTCGGCTCGCCGCCCAACGCGCTCGCGATCAAGTAGCAGGGGGCAGGGGTGACCCCTGCACCCAATGTTAAGGCCGCGCTCCGTTGTCGCGCGCGGCCACTACCCCGGGCGCGGGTATCTTAATACTGGCCAGCCGTGCCAACGGCCAGGGATGACCCCTGCACCCAGTGAAAAGTGAAAAGTGAAGATGCGGGACTTCGTCCCTGTTAGAAAGGGTAAGGGTGGCTCCTGCTAATGCGCGGCCGGGGCGACTGATACCACCTGCTGCCGATTCCGACGCCTGCCCGGCGCGGTCAGGAAAGCAAATTCTCCATCTCAGTAACGGCGCGTTCTCCGCGGCCCAGGCCTTCGATGAGCTTGGACATGCGCTGCGCGCATTCGCGGTACGATGGATTAGCCAGCACTTCGCGGATCGCGGCGCGGATTTCGCCGGAGGTTGCGTCGGCCGAGATGGCGCGTCCCGCTCCGATCGTCGCTACGCGGTCGGCGTTCGCGTTCTGATCGCGGCCCATCGGCATGCATACCATTGGCACACCATGCGCGAACGCCGCCATCACGGTACTGTGCCCCGCATGAGTGACGACGGCGGCCGTGTGCGGAAGAATCGCGCCGTGCGGTATCCAATCATGCAGCGAGACGTTGGAGGCGGCGCCCACTTGGGCTTGCGTCACGGCGGGCCCGAGCGTGCAGACTGCGGTGGCTTCGATACCCTTCATCGCGTCGAACGTTCGTCGCAGCGCGTCCTCCTGTCGCATGTAGGTTGAGCTGAAGCTGATGAGCACCAGCGGCTGACCGGGCGGCTTCCAGGTCGAGGCCTCTGTATCAAGCGCCGGGCCCACGTAGCGCAGGTTGGGGTGGCTGCTGGAGAGCGGATAGTCAAACTCCTCCAGCGTCAGGGCAAGCGCGAGCGTAGCGCCATCGAATAAGCGCATCAGGAGTCGAGTGTCCGGCGCGAATGTTTCGAGTCCGAGCGAGCGCCGGGCCTGGTTGACATGCGGCAACATTGGCCCGTCGAGAAACGTCACGCCATTTTCGCCCTCCACGAACCATCTGTAGAGAGCGTGGACGAGTGCGACCGTCGGGATCCGCTTCAGCTCGCCGGCCATCAGCGCCCCCGGCATCATGCAATCCGCAACCAGCACGTCGGCGGTCTCGGCGTTGGCGAGAACCTCTCGCGTAACCTCGGACGAGCACATGAATGCAAGCCACTCGGAGATGTTATCGTCGATCATGACGCCAGGTGCGGGAGGATCCGGCTCATGCGAGCGCTCAAAGGCGCGGAACGACCCGCCGGCGTCGATCACGCGCGCGCCCAGCCCCCGCGATCCGAGCAACGTCACCTGGTGACCCCGCTGCACCAGCCGGCGGACGAGTGCCAGCGTCGGCGTCATGTTACCGCCGCCTTCAAATGTTACAAACAGGAACCGCCCCTTCTTTTCTTTCGCGCGAATATTCTCGCGCGACCCCTTTGAGGTGTCTGTCATCTTCTGCCCGAGATCTCCGTTTTGAGCCCCGGATAGGGATGCGGAAATAGCCCAACGCCGCCCTATAGCGCAAGCGGTCGCGATCAAGTAGGGAGAAAAGAGCCTCGCTCTTTCCTAACCTCTCCTTGTCCGAGGAGAGGTTGGAGTAAGCCGCGTGAAACGCGGTGTCGCCGGGTGAGGTCAACGCTCGTCATCGCAGCCACGCTTACTTAGTGCTGCAAGTAAGAATGTAGTGCCGCGTCCTGCGTCGCACCTCTCCCTGACCCTCTCCTCGGACAAGGAGAGGGCACTGGAATAGGAATCAGTGGCCGGCTTTGGTCAGCGCTTCGGTCGTCAAGAAGCTCTTGTCCACCGCGCCCATGTTGATGTACCAGCATTCGCGCTCAGGCGTGTCCGGTCCGGGCAAGTAGCAAGTCGTCGAGACGCCGGATTGCACGTCGACGCTCGAGGCCGCGATATTGAATTCACGCTTGAATGGATAGACCGCAATCCTGGCGTCTGGCACCGGGCGATCGCGATACGTGTAAAGATAGATCTGCGCCTTCCACAACTCGCCCTTCTGATCGTAGCTGTCCACGTACGGATTGAACCATCCCTCGCCGTCGACGTACACGATCGTCTTCGACTGCAGGACGCCCGCGATTCTTTCCGGACGCGGCGTGACTTCGACCACGTAGAGATGGCGCATCTCCCAATCGTCGGTGCATGACGTCGCGCCGCCATCGGTGGAGCATGGATGCGCGGGCGAGTTGCGGGCGTGCGCGCACGCGAGCATGCTGCGATCGCCTAGGAATTTGAAGTTGTATTCCTGCGGCTTGGCGCCGAATCCGCCGGCGTGATCCGCGTCCCATGTCTGAAGTCCCGGCGAGGAACTCATGATCACTTCGTTCACCCGGCGCAAGCGCCGCATCCCCGCCAGGTAAGCCCACGCGTCGTCGCCGCGGTTCGCATCCCAGTAGCGATAGCGAATGGCGCCGCTACCGCGATCTTCGGCGGGCGCGAGGGTGGGATAGGCTCCGACGCGCGTCCAGATGCCGGTAGTCTTGAAATCCGGATCGGCCGGTAGAGGCTCGACCTCGGTGCGTCCGATATCGCAGTAGCCTGCCAGATGCCCGGTTTCGGTCAGCAGCATCAGCTGCTGTTCAGCGCCGGGATTCTGCTTCGCCACCTGGCATTCGAAATAGCGCAAATCGAAGTCGTCGGTCGCGATCGGTTTGAAGTACTGGTTCCACATGATCTTGGTCGCGACGTCGGGATCGTTCGGATCGAGGATCGGGAACGGCTGGCCGGCGACGTAGCCGAGCAGGTCGCGATGGTCCGGGGCCAGGCGCACCTGGCCCGAGTACTTTTCGGTCGCATCCTGGTAAGGCGGCGGCCAATCGACGCGGCTCGGCGCGACGATGTTCATCTGCATCCCCTTGGCGACTGCGGCGTAGGTGCCCGGACTTACCAGCGTCCGGACCTGCTCCGCATTTTTTGGCGTAATGATGTCGCCGGGCCTAACTTCGGCATGAACTTGGGCATGAGCGGGCGTGATTGAGAGAGTCAGCGCGAAAAGAACTGCGATAACCGGCAGCAGGATCGGGACGCGGAGTCCGCTCGGCTTTTTCATAACCTGAAGTATCACTTTAACTCGACCGCGACCCGGCGGCAGTGTTCCGTTCCGGCGTTGACGAACGAGTAAATGCCCGCTGCCGGAAGCTTGTCAAGGAACATTCCGGCATCGTAGCCGCGACCTCGGAACCCTACAAATCGCGCCGGTAGGTGACGAAGTTGCCGGTGACGTGGGCGCCTAGGCTGAGCGCCGTGCGGCGCGAGGCCCAGTTGTCGTCGAGGACCAGAGTGTAGCCGGCAAAGCGCATCTTGCGCCGCGCCATCGCCAGGAACGATCGCGCCGCCATCGCCAGCGCCACGCCGCATCCACGGGCGCGGGCAACGACTCCGATATTTATCAGCGCGCCTCGGGTACCGCCGCCACGCTCGGGTTCGAGCCGGGCGCCCAGGCGCACGCGGGCAAGCGTGGCACTGAGATCGGGCACCGAGAAGACGGCGCCGACGCACTCGCCATCGATCATAGCGAGCATCGAGAGATCGGCGACGGGAGTTTCCCACAGCGCCGTGAGCATCGGACGCGCTTCCGCTCGCGTCACGGGATTCCATCCCCAGTGGCGATCGAACGCTGAGTTGGTCACGTCAGTCCACGCGTCAATCGCGGCCAGAAACCCGAACTCGCGCCAACTTTGAATCGCAATGCCGGCCATCGCGGCCGCGTCGGCCATCCGGCGATAGCGCGCCAGAATTTCGGGCGTGAGCGGCACGGTGTAATCGACTTGCCCTTTTTCGGTGACGAAGCCGGCTTCCTTGAAGTAACGATGGTATGAGGGAGGATTTCCGCGCAGCAGAAACGACGGCAACAAGTCGTAGTTGTCGATCGCGTAGGGATAATCGAGAAACGCCGCGAAGCCGCTGCGAACGGCGCGCATGCCGCGTTCGCGGAGCGATTGCACGGCTTGCTCGAGCATCGCGGCGACCGCGATGTCCTCGCCTTCGAGCGCCTCGAAGTGAATCAGCTGGCCGAGTTGCTCGTTCCAATGTTCGATATAGCGGCGATTGATAACCGCGCTGACGCGTGCGACGACCCGGCCCGCACAACGCGCGCAGAAGGGCGTGACCTCGAGGTACGATGAGAGCAGGCTGCGGCGTGACAGAAGATCGATCTCGTTCTGCAGGTCGGGTGGCCACCAGGCATCGCGCGCGGCGTAAACTTGAAATGGAAGGCGCGCGAACTCGTCCAACTGTTCGCGGCTGGTTGGCCGTTCGATGGAGATAGTGTCGCCGGTTACTTTGAGATTTGCCGCCATGATTCAAACCGGATCGCGCGCTCAAGAGTCTTATAGCCGCAGGGCGGCCAAAGATCATCCGCGCGCAAGATCGCACGGGCGGGAGGTGCGAGCCAGCAGGCCGTCGGAGAGCCATCGCGCGAGCAATCGATTTATGGTGGCGACGGGATCCCGATTGTCGGCGCGGGCTGCGACCAGATCGCAGATTTGCGCGAACGTAGCGCCGCGAGAGGCTGCCCCGAGAGCATCCGCTTCAGTTTTTTCGAGATCGCGGTAGAAGACGCGCGCATTGCATCGCCATACGAGGACTTTGACCGCGCCCGGTTGCGCGGGGTTCCATGGGCGCCGCTCCTCGACCGCGCGCAACAGCTCTGAGACCTGCCAATCGAGAGCGAGTATTTGTGCTGACGGATGAATTCTGAGCTCCAAGCCAGGCCAATCTGCAGGTGCAATAGCGCGGAGCGAGTCGGGCTCCAGCGCGGCGGCATCGGGGCCATGAAACACCTCGACGCTGGCTCGTTCGAGCGCCGCGAGGTCGGCGAGAAACGGCGCGCCATCGCGCAGCCGATGACCGCGCAGAAAGGCCGAGAGATGGCGTCCGCAATAGAAGACCGACGGCTCGGTCGGCGGATATTCGAGCAGATAGCCGGTGACCAGGTTATGAAAGTTGTCATCACCGAGGACCCTCAGCGTGGCGGGGAAGTCCTCCTTGAGGACGTCGAGGAGGCGGTAGAAATACATGTCCGCGTAGATATCGAGGCGAGCCTCAGCCGACAGGCGATCGTCGCCCAGCACGATCGCGTCGAGGCCGCCCGCGTCCAGCTCGCGCTCGGCTGCGATTGCGCCGGCGACGCCGCTAGGCGCGGTGATCAGCCGATAGAGCAGGCTTTCCAGTTTTTTCAGTTGCATCGTCATCGCGATTTTTCAGTGAATCTTGTTCCGCTGTCTGCACCGTCGTGGCGAAGATGGTGCGCGCGCGATCGGCGGTTTGGGCCAGTTGCGTGAACTCCGGGATGTTGTCGTCCCATTCGACCAGCGCCGAAACCGCACCGAAGCGCCGCGCCGCGCGCTCATAGAGCGCCCACACTTCGTCGCGAACCGGATGATCGTGGGTATCGAGCAGGTAGGTACCATGGTCGCTATGCCCGGCGAGATGATACTGCACGACGCGCTCGGCCGGCATCGCGTCAACATACTCATCGGCGTCGAAGCGATGATTGAACGCGCTCACAAAGATGTTGTTGATGTCGAGCAGGATTCCGCAGTCGGCTTCGGCCGCGACGGCGGAGATGAATTCCCACTCGGTCATGGTGGAATCCGCGAACGCCATGTAGCTGGAAACGTTTTCGATAAGTATCGGGCGCTCGAGCGTGTCCTGCACCTGACGGATGCGCGCGACGACTTGACGGATCGCCTCCTCGGTGTACGGGATCGGGAGCAAGTCGTGAAGATTGCGCCCGCCTGCGCCAGTCCAACAGAGATGATCCGAAATCCACGCGGGCTCGAATCGCCGCGCGAGATCGCGCAGTTGCCGGAGGTAGCTGCGACTGAGCGGATCGGTGGACCCAATCGACATCGATACGCCATGCATCACGATTGGATAGTTGGCGCGGACACCTTCGAGAACTTCGGGCGCGCGTCCGCCCGCGACCATAAAATTCTCGGAGATGACTTCGAACCAATCTACCTTGGGACGGGTTTCCAGGACGTGGCTATAGTGCTGACGTCTAAGCCCGACGCCGTAGCCGAGCATCGGGAAGTCGGAACGCTTCATTTTTTAAACCTGCGCAACTCTGAACTTAGTCGGCCTTTTTGCCAGTGTCCGGTTTGCCGCCGGCCGCGATGCATTCCTTGGCGGTCGATGTCATCACGTAGCCCTTACCCTTGCAGGCGTTTTGCCCCTGGCAGCTACTCTGTGCGCTCTGACACGCGCTCTTGCCCTTGCACGAGTTGCCGCCGACGCATTTCACCTGTGACGCCGGCGCCGGGCCCGAACTGTCGGCGGCCTGCACGGCGTTGCCTGCGAAAATTAGAGCGACGGCCGTCGCCAGCATCGCGCCAGTGAGTTTAGCCTTCGTCATATTCGTTATCTCCTTCGCTAATATATCGCGCGCCGAAATTATTACAGGTTCGTCTCAGAGTCTAAACATCCTCATCCAACCAGCAGTTCCAAATTAACCCGCGCCAGCAGGAACATTTCGGGCCGATGCAAGATTTCAATGATACGGGATGCTATGTTCCTAATACCAGCATATGGCGGACAAGAGCGGCACCGGCGCGGATCGGCGCAAGCGATTCGAAGAAGAGGCACTGCCCCATCTCGACGCGCTGTACACGATGGCGATGCGGCTGGCACGCAATCCCGACGACGCCAACGATTTGTTGCAGGAGACGGTGCTGCGTGCGTACCGCTTCTTTCATCAATTCGAGAAAGGAACGAATTGTCGCGCGTGGATGCTGACCATCCTGTTCAACAATTTTCGCAACAGCTATCGCAAATCCTCGCGCGAGCAGCCGGCTGCGTCCACCGACGAGTTCGAGCGCAAGGTGGAGGGAGAAAGCCTGCGTATCGACCCGGCCGGATCGGATCCCGAGGCGATGCTTTCGGGACAAGGGATGGAGGGTAAGGTCGAGAGGGCGCTGGCGGGCTTGCCGGCAGAGTTCCGCGAAGCGATCCTGCTCGTCGACGTGGAAGAACTGAGTTACCAGGAGGTTTCGGGGGTTCTGAACATACCAATCGGTACGGTAAAATCGCGAGTGTCACGCGGACGCGCGATGCTGCGCGATGCGTTGGCTGACCTCGCCAAAGAGCGCGGAATAATACGCTCTTGACCCGGAGAAGCATGCGGCCTATTCGACGACTCAAGTGCCGCTTATGCAACGCCCGGCGCGGAGGGGTTCAGGACACCGGTCGGAGTGAAGCGAGCCGAGCACGATAAAATGGATTGCGGCACCTACATAGAGAAATACCTGTCGGCGCACGTTGACGGGGAACTGAGCGCCGGAGAGCTGCGCGCTGCCGAGGAGCATCTGGCCGGATGCGTCAATTGTCGCGCGCGCTTCGCGGAGGAACGCGCGATCAAGGCGCTGCTGCGCGAACGCGCCGAGATGCGCAGGACGCCGGCGATGGTCCGCGGATCGATCCTGGCGGCGCTTGACGCAATCGATGCGGCGCAAGCGGCTAACGCCGCAGGACGCGGGCATGATCGCGCCGCCGGCCCGGATCGCGCGAGGTCGGTGGCGATTAGGCGCGCACGCGTTTGGATACCAGTCGCGATAGCCGCCGTCGCGGTCTTCGCGTTCGTAATGATGCATGGGGGGCCGACCCCGGCGCACGCGTTCGCTCCCTTCGACATAGCGATCGAAAGCTACGCGCAGTTCGTCGAGCACTTCGAGCCCAACCTCAAGTCGAATTCGCCCGCCGACATCTCGGACGCCCATCTCGGTCACCAGCTACCGGGATATGTGTGGGACTTCCAGCCAAGCGGCTACAAGCTGATTGGCGGACGGCTGGATCATCTGCGCGATGGAAGCCCGGTCTCGTACACATTTTATCGCGGCGATGCGGGAACGATCTTGTGCACCTATATGAAGTCGCACTGGCGACAGCCACCCGAGGGCGAGACGCAGGAGCTTGGCGGCCATCACTACTTCCGGTACAAGGGCCACAGCATTTGTCTGAGCTACCTGCCCGGCGGATTCATTTGCGTACTGGTTTCGCGGCGGCCGATGAAGGAGTTCGTGCAGGACGTCGTCGCCTCGGCGCCCTAGTCTTCTGAACAGCTTGCCGCCTAGCGGCGCTCGGCCTTCAGCCCGTCTTCATTTGCAAGAAATAGATGCAACTGCGCGGGTGCGGTGTCGCGCGGAATCTCGACCGGATAGTTGCCGGTAAAGCACGCGTCGCAAAATCCCTCGCGGCTGCCGCCGTTGAACGAGTAGAGTCCGTCCCAACTCAGATAGGCGAGCGAGTCGGCGGTGATGTAGCGGCGGACTTCCTCGATCGAATGTGAAGACGCGAGCAACTCCTCGCGCGTGGGCGTGTCGATGCCATAAAAGCACGAGTGGGTGGTCGGCGGCGCCGCGATGCGCATGTGAACTTCGCGCGCGCCCGCCTGGCGCAGCATCGGGATCACTTTCCTGAGCGTGGTGCCGCGCACCAGCGAGTCTTCAATCAGTACGATTCGCTTGCCGCGCAGCAATTCGGCCACCGGGTTGAATTTGATCTTCACGCCGAAATGGCGAATCGACGCGCGCGGCTCGATGAACGTGCGTCCGATGTAGTGGCTGCGCACCAGGCCCATCTCGAACGGTATTCCCGATTCTTCCGCGTAACCAAGCGCGGCGGGCGTGCCCGAATCGGGCACCGGCACAACGATGTCGGCGACGGCCGGAGCTTCGCGCGCGAGCGCGCGCCCCTGCTGCTTGCGGACCTGGTACACACTGCGGCCGTAAACCTGGCTGTCGGGCCGCGAGAAGTACACGTACTCGAAGATGCATCGCTTGGTCGGCGAATGCGCGAACGGACTGAGCGAGCGCAGCCCGTTGTCATCGACGACGATCATCTCGCCGGGATCGATCTCGCGAACAATTTCGGCGTGCACCAGGTCGAGCGCACAGGTTTCCGAGGCCACGATCGTAGCGCCGTTGAGATTGCCCAGCACCAGCGGACGGAAGCCCTGCGGATCGCGCACCGCGATCATCGAGTCTTCGGTCAGCACGACCAGCGAGTACGCGCCGCGCACTTGCGCCAAAGCCTCCGCGACCCGCTCTGGCAGCGTGGGCGCGTGCGAAGCGGCGATCAGATGAATCATCACCTCGCTGTCGGACGACGACTGGAAGATCGATCCCGTCGACTCCAGGCGTTCGCGCAGTTCATTGAAGTTGACGAGGTTGCTGTTGTGTGCGAGCGCGAGCCCGCCGCGCGCATACTCGACCACCAGCGGCTGACAGTTGCCGATAGTCGTCGAGCCGGTCGTCGAGTAGCGGTTATGCCCGATGGCGCTGGTGCCTTCGAGTCGCGCGATGATCGTGCTGTTGAAGACGTCGGCGACCAGTCCCATCCCGCGATGCGAGATCAGCGACTTGCCGTTGGACGAGACGATTCCCGCCGACTCCTGTCCGCGATGCTGCTGCGCGTAGAGACCCAGGTACGCGAGGTTGGCCGCCTCGGGGTGTCGATACACGCCGAATACTCCGCACTCCTCGTGGAAGACATCGAGGTTCGATTCTTCGACTGCTATGACCGAGTCTTCTTCAGTCACCGCCTCTGAGCCTCCTTGGAATCGCGTCTTCGTAAATTCGCTGCAGTTCGGCAACGTCCTCATCGAGACCGGCCGCGGCGCCAATCTTCAGCCTGGGAGCGGCGATTACGCGTCCGATAACTGCAAACTCCAATCCTCGCCCCGCAAACAAACTCTCGACACGGGCTGCGTCGCGCTCAGCGATCGACAGCACCACCGTCGATGCGCCCTCGCCAAAAAAAACAACCGCGTCGGCGTTTCCAGCGCGCCCAAGTTCAACTTCGGCTCCCAGAATCGCCCGCGGATTGAAGCAGGCTTCGGCCAATGCCACCGCAAGCCCGCCCTCGGCGATATCGTGCGCTGATCTTATCAGCCCCTGTTCGGCGCCTTCAACCAGCCCCTGGACCAGCACTGCTTCGCGCGCGAGATCGATCGCGCCAAGGCGCCCGCCGTCGATTCCGAAGATTGCCGCGTACTCGCTCGCCGCCAGCGACGGCGCGGACGTGCGCACAAGAGCGATCGTGTCCCCGGGAGCCTTGAAGAACTGGGTAACGTGCTTCGCGGCGTCGATCATCACGCCCAGCACCGCAATCATTGGCGTCGGCGGAATCGGGTGGCCTTCGGTCTCGTTGTAGAAGCTCACGTTGCCACTGACCACCGGCGCGCCGAACGCGATCGACGCGTCGCGCAGCCCCTCGACGCCGCGGATGAACTGCCACATCACCTCGGGCCTTTCCGGATTGCCGTAGTTCAGGCAATTCGTGATTCCGACCGGGCGCGCCCCCGCGCATGCGACATTGCGCGCCGCTTCGCAGACTGTGCCGACTGCGCCGAGATACGGATCGAGAGCGCAGGCGCGAGGATTCGAATCGACTTTGAGCGCGATGGCGCGCCGCGAATGCTTGATTCGCAGCACGGCGGCGTCGCTGCCCGGCCCCAGCACGGTGTTGCTCTGCACGATCGAGTCGTATTGGCGATAGATCCACTTCTTCGACGCGATGTTGGGACTGTCGAGCAGCGTGCGAATCGCCTTCGCCGTCTCGGGATGTTTGCCGGTGATGGAGGGTTTTTTGGTCTGCGGCTCAATCTTCGGCGCGGCCGCGGGACGATCGTACAGCGGCGCGTCGTCCGCCAGCGCGCCGATTGGAATATCCGCCACGACCTGCCCGCGCCATCGCATACGCCAGCGCTTGTCTTCCGTCACATGACCGATCACAACCGCGTGCAGGTCCCATTTCTCGAAGACCGCCTGCAATTCCGCCTCGCGCCCGCGCTCCGCGACGATCAGCATTCGCTCCTGCGATTCGGAGAGCAGGATTTCGTAAGGCGTCAGTCCGGCTTCGCGCAGCGGAACCTTGTCGAGGTCGAGTTCGATCCCGAGTCCGCCATGCGACGCCATCTCGCTCGACGACGACGTGAGTCCCGCCGCGCCCATGTCCTGAATCGCGACGATCGCACCGGTCTGGCCGGCTTCCAGGCACGCCTCGATCAATAATTTCTCGGTGAACGGATCGCCGACTTGCACCGCCGGGCGCTTGGCCTCGCTTTGCTTGTCGAACTCCGCCGACGCCATCGACGCTCCATGAATTCCGTCGCGTCCGGTTGCAGAGCCAACGTAAAGCACTGGATTGCCGGGGCCGCGCGCCTTCGCGCTCATCATCTCGCCCTTGCGGACCAGCCCCAGGCAGAACGCATTGACCAGGATATTGGCGTTGTAGGCCGCGTCGAACATCACTTCGCCCGCGACCGTCGGCACGCCCACGCAGTTGCCATAGCCGCCGATTCCGCCGACGACGCCGCCGAGCAGGTAGCGGGTGCGGGGATGCTCGAAGGAGCCGAACTTGAGCGAGTTCATGCTCGCCACCGGCCGCGCGCCCATCGTGAAAATATCGCGCAGGATTCCGCCGACTCCCGTCGCCGCGCCTTGGTACGGCTCGACGAACGAAGGATGGTTGTGGCTTTCGATTTTGAACACCACCGCCCATCCGTCACCGACGTCGATTGCGCCGGCGTTCTCGCCGGGCCCCTGCACCACGAGTTCGCTCTTCGAGGGCAGCTTTCGCAGATGACGGCGCGACGATTTGTACGAGCAGTGCTCCGACCACATCACGGAGAACACGCCGAGCTCGGTGTAGGTCGGGGTGCGGCCGATGATCTGTTCGATCTTGCGATACTCATCAGGCGAGAGTCCGTGCGCGCGGGCCTGCTCGAGATCGACGCTGGGCTCGCCCGGGATGGAAACGGGGCGCCCGCTCATCGCGCACCCCCGGCAATCGACTGAAATATCTTGAGTCCGTCCACGCCGCCGAGCATCGGTTCCACCGCGTGCTCCGGATGCGGCATCAGGCCGAAGACGTTGAAGCGCTGATTGGCGACGCCGGCGATCGCGCGCATCGAGCCGTTGGGATTGGCGGCGTCGCTCTCGCGCCCGTCGGCATCGACGTAGCGCAGGATCACCTGCCCGCGTTCCTCCATCTGGCGGATTTCAGCTTCGGGCGCGACGTAGAGTCCTTCGCCATGCTTGATCGGAAGCCGGAGCAAATCGCCCTGCTTCGCCGCGCGCGTGAACGGCGTGCTTGCGTTCTCGACGCGCAGCCACACGCGCTCGCATATGAAGGAGAGCGAGCGGTTGCGCGTGAGAGCGCCGGGCAGCAGATGCGCCTCGCACAGAATCTGAAAGCCGTTGCAG
>Ga0074044_10000880_pt1 | contig 27997 bp, 20 predicted proteins | sample BogForMeECP23OM1_FD_94443 | JGI IMG/M metagenome (GOLD analysis project Ga0074044, IMG submission 94443) | Bog forest soil microbial communities from Calvert Island, British Columbia, Canada - Bog Forest MetaG ECP23OM1 | ecosystem: Environmental > Terrestrial > Soil > Wetlands ...
ACGCTACCGTTTGGCCAGTCGCAGTCGGGGTCCTGGCACAAATTGGTCACGACCGTCAGACCATCCTGGATCAGAATCGAAACGGTATCATAGCCACCGGAAGGGTAAAAGACCGTGGGCTGAAAGGTACCGTCACCAGTGCCCCACAGTATGCCCACACGGCCATCGTTGCAGTCGCAATCGTCGTGACCGAAGTTCGCCACGGCTATATCCGGATGACCATCGCCGTTCAGGTCTCCTACAGCGACCGCTTGTGGTATGGAATATTCGCCGGTATCGTAAGTGGCCGGGGGCTGAAACGTGCCATCGCCATTGCCCAGCAACACGCCCACCGTCCCCTCGGTGTCAAAAGCGTTCAACACCACAATGTCGGGTTTCCCATCTCCGTTGACGTCCGCGACTGCCACCGAACTCGCGCCGGAGCCCCCCGAGTTATATTTGACGACAGGCTGGAAGGTGCCGTCGCCCTTTCCCAGCAACACGCCCACGCTCCCTTCGCCGGGGTAGGCCACGACCAAATCCAGATGCCCGTCGCCGTTCACGTCCGCCACAGCCACGGACGCAACGGGTCCGCCCGCGTCGTAGGGGATTGGCTTGGAAAAGCGCAGCGGCAGTCCTTGTGCAGCGGCGAAGACGGCCGCAGGAGCAAACATTGCAATCAGCATTGCGAAGAAAGCAGCAACAACACTGAGAGAATAATCCCGACTGAACTTGCGCGTCATACAAAACCTCCTTTACGGATGGAAGCGGTGGGCCCGCGCTCGAAATCGAATCATTCCGCGACAGGCGTTCCGATCCCGAACTGCGCGGCCCAAACCCGGGACTCGAAGCAACACGCCAGTTGCTAAACAGGCCGGCGTTCAGCGCGCTCGCCTCGGGGGGGTGCATATCGTACAGGGGTGTGCTCTTCGCGGGAGGCGCGACGTCACGCCATTATCAATGGCACACCGATATGCTGGTTGTGTCAGTGAAATAGGTCACGTCTCGCTGTGACTAGATGTGACTGGATACCTCCGCGAAGACTCCGATCAAACATCCATTTGTCCGCTGTGACCTCTGTGCCCTCTGTGGTTCAGGTTTTTTCTCTGGCGCTCAATCAGAACCTCTTCAAATTCCCTTACAATAGAAAACGCCCTCACGCCAGCGCATGAAACGCATCGCCATCCTTGGTTCCACCGGCTCCATCGGCCGCAGCACCTTAAGCATCGTCGAAAGCTATCCTGACCGCTTCCAGGTCGCTACCCTCGCCGCCGGCAACAACACGGAAGCCGTCTTCGAGCAGGCCCTCCGCTGGAAGCCCACGGTCGTCTCCGTCGCCAGCGAAGCCGCCGCCAATTCTCTCCGCACAAAGCTCCGTGCCGCCGGCCTCACCCAAACCGAAGTTCTCCACGGTGCCGCCGGCACCGTCCGCGTCGCCACTCATCCCGATGTCGATTTCGTAGTCAGCGCTATCGTCGGCGTCTCCGGACTCGAAGCCACCTACGAAGCCGTGCGCGCCGGCAAGTCCGTGGGCCTAGCCAACAAAGAATGTCTAGTAGTAGCCGGCGAACTCATCACCGCCGAAGCCCGTCGTCAAGGCAAACCGTTGCTCCCCATCGACAGCGAGCACAACGCCGTCCACCAATGTCTCCGCGGCGGCCGCATCAGCGCAGACGGCTCTATAAACGAGGTCGCCCGCATCTGGCTCACCGCCTCCGGGGGCCCGTTCCTCCGCACGCCCAAGTCGGAATTTGCCTCAATAACGGTGCAACAGGCGCTCAACCACCCCACCTGGAAGATGGGCAAGCGCATCACCATCGACTCCGCTACCCTTATGAACAAAGGTTTCGAAGTCATCGAGGCCTGCCGCCTCTTCAACGTCTCCCCCGAACGCGTGCAAGTCATTGTGCATCCGCAATCTACCATTCATTCCATGGTCGAATTCGTGGATGGCAGCATACTTGCTCAGATCTCTGTGACCGACATGCGCCTACCGATTCTCTATGCCCTGACCTACCCCGATCGCATCCCCTCCGATCTTCGGTTCCCGGTCATGGACCTGCGACACCTCGACTTTTGCCCCCCGGATATGGCTAAATTTCCATGTCTGGGTCTAGCTTACAAAAGCTTGGCGGACGAGGCCCTCGGCGGAGGCGGTTCAAAGACCATCGCTCTCAACGCGGCCGATGAGGTCGCCGTCGCCGCATTCCTCGACGAAAAGATCGCCTTCGACGATATTCCCCGTATTATTGAAGACGTAATGGCTGCAACGCCGCGAGGTCATTTAGAATCTATTAGGGCAGTACTGAACCTGGATACCGAAGCCCGCCAGCTGGCATGCGAAATTGTGCAAGAACGCAGCCGAAGGGATTCGCCCATCCGAGCTATTCCTTAATGCATAGTACGGAGTAACCTGATTGCTTATGCCCCAAGTGCTTTCCATCCTGCAAACCGTTTTTGTCATGGGGATTGTTCTCGGATTCATGATTCTGATTCATGAATTCGGACACTACGCCGCCGCCAAGTATTTCGGCGTCCGCGTCGAGGTCTTCTCCATAGGGTTTGGCAAGCGCCTGCTCGGCTTCCGCCGCGGCGACACCGACTATCGCATCAGCGCCATTCCGCTCGGCGGCTACGTCAAAATGTCCGGCGAAAATCCCATGGACGAGCGCACGGGCGATCCCGGCGAATTCCTCTCGCACCCGCGCTGGCAGCGCTTCATCGTCGCTCTCGCCGGTCCCGCGATGAACGTTTTCCTCGCCGTCGCTCTGCTCACCTGCGTCTACCTGGTGCACTACGAATACCCCGCCTACATGGATGGTCCGGCGATCGTGGGTTGGGTCAACGCCGACAGTCCCGCCGAAAAGGCCGGCATCCAGATCGGCGACACGATCGCAGGCATCGACAACATCTCGAATCCTACCTGGGATCAGATTTACGCCAAGGACGCTCTCAATCCGAATCAGCCGCTGAATTTCTCGATTGCACGCAATGGCAAGGTGTTTGAAAAACAGCTTACGCCCGAACCCACAGGGCCGAACGCGTATGGCACCACCGGCTTGGTTCCCAAGGATCCGAACGTAGCCCTGACCGCGGTTGAGCCCGGCATGCCTGCCGAAAGAGCCGGCATGAAGGTCGGCGATGTCATCCTCACCGTCAACGGAAAACCGATTCCGCACATCACCGCGCTGGTCGAAATGCTCACGCATACCAAGGACCAGCCGCTTCAGATCGTCGTGCTCCGCAGAGTTCAGAATAACGCCCAGAATAACGGCCAGACGAGCGATCAGCCGCTTAGCTTTAACGTGACCCCCGTTCTCGCGCCGAGCGGTCCCTCCGGCGAACCGCGCTATCGCATTGGTGTTGCCAGCGAGCCGCCCATGAAGGTTGTAAAGCTCAGCTTCCCGCAAGCCGTCAGCCGGTCGCTCGATGAAAACAAAAAGAGCTCTTTCCTCATTCTCGAGTTGCTGCGCAAAATGGCCGAGCGCAAAGTTTCCATGCGCCAGGTCGATGGCCCCATCGGCATCGGCAGCGCCGTCGGAGCCGCCGCCCGCGAAAAAGGGTGGTCTCCGCTCCTGCTGATCACCGCCGCCATCAGCCTCAATCTCGGCATCATGAACCTGCTCCCCATTCCCATCCTCGATGGCGGAGTCATCCTGCTCCTCTTCATCGAGAGCCTGATGCAAAAAGACATCAGCCTCCCGATCAAAGAGCGTATCTACCAGGCCGCCTTCGTCTTCCTGGTCCTGTTCGCCGTAATGGTGATCTATAACGACATCGTCAAAACGCTGCCCGGCCTAACGCGCCTGCCGTAGAGGCAAGTTCAGCTTTAGGGGAAGTGTAGGGCAGGCGCCCCTCGCCCCGCCTGCCGCAAGGATCGTAGCCAAATTGTCATCTGGAGCGGAGCCTGTCATCTTGAGCGCAGCGGAAAGTTCACGAAGCGAACTTCCCGCAGAGTCGAAAGATCCCTATCCCCTCCTAATCAGCGGCGAAAAAAGCCCCGCATCTCTGCGGGGCTAGCTTTCGGCAGCGGACCGAGCCTAATCTCCAGTGCCAGTCAAACTCGCCGTCTGCGGACTGTTGGCAGCGCTGTCGCTCACACTCAACTGCCCGGTCCTCGTCCCGGTCGCCTTCGGCGTGAACGTCACGCTAACCGTACACTTCCCCTTGGCAGCCAAACTAGTCGTGCACGTTTTCGCCGACACTGCGAAATCACCGGTCGTCGAGATCACGATGTTGCTCAGTGCCACCGTCTGATTGTTGGTCAGTGTAAACTTCTTCGCCGCGCTCGTCGTGCCAAGTTTCTGCTTGGCGTATGTAGCCTTGGCCGGTGTTACCGTCGCGGGCTCGACCCCTACGCCTGTGAGCGGCACGCTCTGCGGACTGCCCGCGGCATTGTCGGTAACCGTCAGTGTCCCGGTCACCTTTCCGGGCGTTGTGGGCGTAAAGGTGACACTTACCTTGCAAGTTTTCCCCACCGCCAGCGTGCTTCCGCAAGTGCTCGAAGAAACAGCAAAATGGGTGCTCGGTACAACACCGCTGATATTCAGCGTAGCTGTGCCAGTGTTCTTTAATGTCACGGTTTTCGCGGCGCTCGTCGTGTTGAGCGCCTGATTGCCCATATTGAGCGAAGTCGGCGCGAATGTGACCTTCGGCGACCCCGTGCTATTCGGCGTAAACACGAACCCATGCAACACGGAATTCGTGTCTACATAGCCTCCCGCGATTACCCCCGAGTCGTTGATGCTGAGTCCCGCCGTCCCCTCCATCGTGCCTGTGCCTGCGCCGGAATCGTCAAGCGGCGACGTGATCTTGCTATCGGAGGTGCGAAAGAAGCCGTGCGCCACCTTGCTATTGTCCGTGTAGAATCCCGCAATCGTCCCGGCAGTGTTGATACTGCCCGCGATCGTCCCATCAAGGTTGATCCCCTTGCCCGATCCAGGTGGCGTCGTGCTAGCCCCCGGAGGGTCGAAGGAGTTTATCGTCCCACCGGCAGTCCGCACGAAGCCGTGCATCAATCTGGTGGAATCCAGATAGGTTCCCGCTATGTCTCCCGCAGCGTCAATGCTGGCGGGGAATGTGGCCGCTGAGTTTGGAGGGTCGATCGGATACGTGAATGTGGTGCCGTTGTAGATAAAGCCGTGACTCACGCCGCCTGCGTCCTTGTAGGCTCCCGTAATGTCCCCAGCCGAGTTGATGCTGCTAGGCTGAGTCCCCTGTTTATCGCCCGTGCCTGCACCCGGCACATCGATGGGCGCGGTTATGGTGCCATTCGTAGCGCGTATGAATCCGTGATATACCGAGGTCGTCGTATCGCTTCCCGTGACATAGGTTCCCACGATAACTCCACCGTTGATGCTGATCGGCATCGTTCCCCTATGTCCGCTCGTGCCGGCGCCCGAGACATTGAACGGCGTAATCGCGCCGCCCGAATTGCGGATGAAGCCGTGATACGCATTGCTGGAATCCGCGTACATTCCCGCGATATTGCCATCCGCATCGATGCTGAGTGGGAAGGTGCCCTGATTCTTGCTCGTTCCCGCACCGGTCGCGTCGAAGGGCGTGATCGTTCCCGTGGACGTGCGCTCAAAACCGTGAGACACATTGCCTGTGGTTATGTAGATTCCCGCCACATCTCCATTGGCATTGATGCTGGTGGGAATCGTTCCTTCGAGCGCCGTCGTGCCCGCGCCCGTGACGTCGAAGTTGGCGAATGTGCCATAGCTCGCCTGTATCTGCGCAGGTTTCGCCGGCGCGCCCTGCCGACCGCAGTTCCGGCAGTCCTGGGCGCTGGTGATCGATTCCCATACCCGCGAAAGCGTGGCTGGCTTCAGTCGGACGGCCCCTAAGGTAAGAGCCGCAAGGCAGACCACTGCCAGGACCACAGGTCCGGCTTTTCCCCGCCCAGCCAAAAGATTGTATAGCGGCGCGAAACGCAATCTGAACGCTGAAACATCGATTGGCAATCTACGCTTGGTCATTGCTTCCTCCATCAGCTCTCTTCAAGAATCAACAGGAATTGCCGGTAATGTAATCAAAAAACACCCCGCGCTTACGAAACCGATGCAGGAGAGACAGACTTGGCCGTGCAGTTTCCAAGGGCGGGCGGGCGTGCGAGATAAAGTTAGTCCCCCGCTTCGGGAAAGGCGGTGACGCTGCTCACACGAAATCGTGATGAATTGGCCCGCATCCCCGCGAACATCCAGATGAATGAAAAAATGTAGCGGCAAAGCCCCCTCTCAAACCGGTGCCCCAACTTCGCGCCGCGGTTTTCGGTGCTGACTTGGGTTACGCGAAAACTCCCCTGTCAGACCCAACGAATCAAGAGACGGATTCATGAGCAACCGCCTCATCCAAGGTACACTCCTTCGGATCCTTGTCGGCCCGCAGCCCGAGAAACACGGGCGCGCGCAGCTTGGGGCCGCCTTCCGGAGTTTCATGGGTCCACTCGGAGAACTTGATCTCGGCAATGAGGTTGGGACGAACAAAATGAATTCTTCTAAGCCCGCCGATTTCGCCGAAGAAAGGATTCCTTTCGCTAGCGAGCGGCTGCAACTCGGCGAAAACATCCTTGAGTCCGCGCTGGTCAAAGCCCGACCCAACCTGCCCTACATGGATAAGCCGGCCGCGCTTGTCGTAGAGCCCCAGCACCAACGACCCGAAATAGTCGCGGCTGCCTTCGGGGTCGGTGTAGCCTCCGACAACGCATTCCTGCCGCTTTGTAATTTTGATTTTCAGCCAGTCGCGCGAACGGGTTTCCTCATAAAAGCTGGCGCGCTTTTTGGCGACGATTCCTTCAAGCCCCTTTTGGCCAGCCGCCGCAAAGAGAGCGATTCCTTTCTCCGGATAATGATCGGAGAAACGGACGATTTCGCTGCTCGTGAGACGCTCCTGCAACAACTGCTTGCGCTGTTCCAGTTGCGTGCGGCGCAAGTCGAAATCGTCAAGGTAAAGCAGATCGAAGGCGTAATAAATGACCGGTACGCCTTCGCGTCGCGCAAGGCGCGGTTTACCTGGACGAAAGCCGGTCCGCTGCTGCATCAAACTGAACGAAGGGCGTCCCTCGTCATCAAGCGCAACAATTTCTCCATCCAGGATGGCGCGCCGTGCTTTGACGAATTTTGGAAGAGCGGCAAGCTCCGGGAACTGTGCGGTCAGGTCGTTTTGATTCCGCGACACCAGCCGCACGCGGCCCTCGTCAATGAAGGCGATGGCGCGGTACCCGTCCCACTTGATTTCAAACAACCAATCACGTTTGTCGAAGGGCTTGTCGACGGAAGTCGCCAGCATGGGATGGATTGCAGAGGGCATGGGCTTGCGCGCTGCGCCTGGGATATCTTGAACCGCAGAGGACGCAGAGATCGCAGAGGATCCACGGGCCAATTCTGCCGGTTTTGAATTCGTCTTCGCCTTGGTTTTTGTTGCGGTCGCGTTTGCTGCGCGCGGGGATTCTTGTTCCTTATTTGTCTCTGCGTCCTCTGCGTGCTCCGCGGTTAACGCTCTTTTTTTACCCGCAGCTTTCTTGCGGTCCGCATGAGCGATAGCGTCAGCCAACCATGCGGCTTTCACTCGCCCGCGCGAAGCCGGACGACTGCTGGTCCACTGCGCAGAGTCTTCATCTCCCGCAATCTGCGTCATCGTGCGATTGCTGAGAACCGACGTATCGAATTGATCGATGTCGAATCCCGCAACCACGTGATCGTCTTTCTTCTTGATCAGAAGCCATTCGTTCCCTTTGCTGCCCGCGCGGCGAGCTTTTATGTGGACCAGGGCGAAATCGCCTACTAGGCGCTTGCCTTTCAAACGGAATTTGAGGTCGCCCTTGGCCAGCATCGCCGCAGCCTCGGCTTCGGTTCCGGGAACGTATTCTCCATCCACCGGAACCGGCGTAAGCGGCTCCCAGGTTCCAACGTCCCAAACCATGACGGAGCCAGCGCCGTAATTGCCTTCGGGAATCGTGCCTTCGAAATCGAAATAGGAAACGGGATGATCCTCGACCTGCATGGCCAGCCGCTTGTCGGCGGGATCGAGCGACGGCCCTTTCGGAACCGCCCACGACTTCAGCACGCCCTCCATTTCCAGGCGAAAGTCGTAATGCAGCCGAGTGGCGCGATGGCGCTGCACGACAAAGCGGTGCCTCGACTGTTTCTCGACCTTCGGCGGCGGTTCCGGTGTTTCCTCAAAGCGCCGTTTTCGTTTGTACTCGTCGAGCGACATGGCGTTATTGTAATGGCGAAGCCGTATACTTCGGTCTCTGAGGAAACTTAGATGAATCGCGCGGGCAGTGGGAAGCTTCTTGCGGTCGGACTTCTATTTTGTACTTCATTCGCAAGGCCTCAATCGAGCACGCTCTCAACGGAATCACGGAAGAAGATCGATGAGATGGCGCGGCAGACGCTCGCCGAGACCGGCGTGCCGAGTGCTTCGATCGCCATCGTGCAGGCAGGTGCAATCGCATATCTGCAGGCTTATGGCGATGGCCGCATCGAGCCGCGTCAACCGGCGCTGCCCGCCATGCGCTACAGCATAGGATCGATCAGCAAACAGTTCACTGCTGCTGCGATTTTGCTTCTTGCCGAACAGGGAAAGCTTTCGCTGGATGACCCCGTGTCGCGATTCGTGCCCAATCTGGCTCGCGGCAACGAAGTCACGATTCGCGAATTGCTCTCGCATACGTCCGGATATCAGGATTTTTGGCCGCAGGATTATGTGCCTCCGTTCATGCTGCAGCCGATCACCGCCAACAAGATTCTCGATCTCTGGGCGCGCAAGCCGCTCGATTTCGATCCTGGCACCGAGTGGCAATACAGCAACACCAATTTTGTGATTGCGGGCTTGATCGTGGAGAAGGCAAGCGGCGAGCCGCTGTTGCATTTCCTGAGCGAGCATATTTTTGCTCCGCTCGGGATGAAGAGCGTGATCAATATTGACCAGGAACGACTCACCGACACCGATGCCACCGGATACCTGCGCTATGCGATTGGGCCGCTGCGCCTCGCTCCCAAGGAAGGTAAGGGGTGGCTATTTGCCGCCGGCGAATTGGCGATGCCCGCTGAAGATCTGGCGAAATGGGATATCAGCCTGATGAATCAGACCGTGCTCAAGCCCGCGTCGTACGCGGCCATGGAGCGGGACACTCTGCTTAAGAACGGCCTGGGAACGCGCTACGGTCTCGGCGTTGGCGTACGGCAGGAACTCGGACGCAGAGCGATCGAGCATGGCGGCGAAGTCTCCGGCTTCACCGCAAACAACATGGTTTTCCCCGATGACAAGCTGGCCGTGGTGGTGTTGACGAATGAAGATTCGGTCGGTGCTTCGGGCGATCTGGCAAAGAAGATTGCAGAGCTTCTCTTGGCCGATGCGGGCGCGGCAAAACCCGAGCAGCTGGCGCGCGATATCTTCGCCGGACTGCAGCAAGGAAAGATCGATCGCTCCCTGTTCACAGACAACTGCAACAGCTATTTCACCGAGCAAGCGCTCAAGGATTTTGGAGACAGCCTGGGGCCGTTGGGCGCGCCGACAGAATTCAAGCAGATGTCCAAGACGGAGCGCGGAGGAATGACCTTCCGGTTGTTTGAAGTCCATTTCGCGAAGAAAACTCTGGAAGTGTGGGAACGGATTATGCCCGACGGGAAGATTGAGCAGTATCAGGTGGGAGCGAAGTAAGACGATCATGAAGCGTGAATTTCCCGAGTGCCCGTTTGTTGGAGTGGGAGCGGTGATCGTTGAAAATGACCGCGCGCTGCTGATTCGCCGCGGACAGCCGCCGCTATTGGGCGAGTGGTCGCTGCCGGGCGGCGTGCTGGAATGCGGCGAGGCGCTGCGCGATGCGACGATCCGCGAAGCTCGCGAGGAAACGGGACTGACGGTGGAAGTTGGCGAGATGCTGGGCGTGTATGAGCGCGTGATTCACGCCGACGATGGGCGCGTGCGCTACCACTATGTGCTGATCGATTTCCTGTGCCGTCCGGTCTCGGGAGAACTGCAGGCGGGAAGCGACGCCGCCGAGGTTGGCTGGTTTTGCCGCGAGGAATTGGCGGCGTTGAAACTTGCCTACGACGCGAACGATGTCGTGCGGAAGGGGTTGGACCGAGGTAGGACATGAGAGGTCAGAGGTTAGAGGTCAGATTGCAGAGGTTAATCCTGATTGCTGGCGGCTTAGGTTTCACCTCTGCAATCTGACCTCTGACCTTTGACCTGACTTTAGTCCGCCATCTTGGCGATGTGCACGACGAAGCCGGTTTTCGGCAGCAACGACGCTAGCTCAAACACCTTGAAGCCGTCGCCGGTGAGTTCGGTCTGCCGATACACGCCGGGCTCGATGTCGGCGGTTTCATGCCGGGCCTCGAGATTGTCGAGAAATCTCTGCGCCTCTTTGGCGGTCACTTCCCCGCCTTTGGCGCGGGTCACTATGGCTTCGGTCGCATAGGAGCGCACCAGTTTCGGCCAGTATTTTTGCAGCAACTGCGTGCTCGCGAAAATGTCGGCCCAAATGATCTCGCCGTTGACAGCAACAACCACTCCCACGGCGTTTTTGTCGCGCAACTGGTGAATGACGCTTTCATAATTGCGTTCGACCGGAGCGGCGACGGCGTCCACCTGCTTTTGAACTTCCTTGTTATCCATCACACGCGCGTAGGAAGTGGTTGAACTCACTTCCGGAGCCGCGCTGGGGAGTCCGTTCACAATGAGCGTGTTTGCCATTGCCTCCTTCGACTTTCCCACGTTGTCCCAGACCTGTTGCTGACTCTTGGCCGCCATCGCGCTTCCGCGCACACTGGGAGAAGCGACGATACCGCCGATCACTCCTCCCGGTCGTCCCGCGCTGAACTCATACTTGCCATTCGCCGCAGTCCAACGTCCAGGCTCTACACAAAACACACTAAGATCCACGGGATCGCTCTCGGGCGGCACGATGCGATCCTTGCCAATTACGCGGTCTTGCTTGCCGCCAGTTACTATCTCGCCCGCGAGTAGTAACAGAGGCCATTTCGAGTTATTAACAAGGACGAGCCGGTTGACCTCGGCATCGCGCGCAGGGTGAATGACGTCAGGCCGTCCCGAACGGCGAATCAGGCCTCGCGCCTGTCCGGCCTCGGTTACAACAACATCTCCGGAGCGCAGGCCTTCATCGAGAGTAAGGAAATCTGCCGTGTCGTAGGACTTACTCGCTACAGGGAAGACGGTAAGATTGCCGCTGCGAATGGGGCTCAGCAGCGTGTAGGCCGAAGTTTGAGATACTTCCCCCGCCTCGATCACGCAGGGAACAACGACAAGCGTCCCGACTAGAAATACGATTCCTGCAAGTACCACGGCGAGCCGCATAAAGAGCCTCCAATGATTGAAGACACCACTAGCCCGGTGCGAGTTCCACTTGCCCATCCCGGCGCGTCGAGATGGAACGCGCCGGGAGCTACATTGTGCGAGTCTTCCAGGAGAGTGTTGGTTGCCTCGCTGAGCAGAAGAACGTACGAATTTCCCGGACTTGCGTCTAATAAATTGCTAGCATCTGAAAGATGGTGTCGCGCGCCCAATCCGAAGGAGCCAGCACCGCGGCGGAGTTGTACGCACGCAGCGGAGCCGCAGCCTATGGCGTGAGCGCGGAGCAGTTCGCTCAGATTCTCGAAGACATACAACACAAATATCTCCCGAATGCGGTTGCCGGAGAGAAGGCTGAACTTTGTGCGGGGTTGCGTCTGGAGGAACTGGCACTGGCGCGTGCGTGCGCGGCAGGCAACGAGCGTGCTTGGGAAGACTTCATCGGCCGATACCGCCAGAAATTGCACGGCATGGCGTTGCAGATTACCCGAGAAGCCGCGCAGGCCGCCGAGCTGGCTGATTCGCTCTTTGCCGAATTGTTCGGGATGAATACACGCGACGGCGTGCGGAATTCGAAACTACTCTTCTACACCGGACGTGGTTCGCTCGAAGGCTGGCTGCGCACGGTCATGGCGCAGGAGTTCATCAATCGCTATCGCAAGCAGAAGCGGACGGTCAGCCTCGAAGAACAAACACAAGACGGTGTGCAGTTTGCCGCGAGCGAGCCCGAACCTGTATGCAGCGGGGATCCGCGCCTGGAGGCGGCCACCGACGAAGCGCTGGCCGAACTTTCAGCGGAGGACCGGTTTACGCTGGCCTCCTATTATTTGGATGGGCGCACGCTGGCCGAAATTGCACGCGCGCTCGGGCTGCATGAATCGAGCGTAAGCCGCCGGCTGGACCGGCTTTCCAGCGGCTTGCGTAAGCGCATCCTGGCGGGCCTGCGCGAGCGCGGGATGAGCCATGCCCAAGCGGCAGAAGCCCTGGAAACCGATGTCCGGGATATGACCCTGGATTTGCGCTCACGTTTGACGCAAGATTCCGGGTCAACGGCGTTCCCTAGTAGACAAGTTCCCGCTCGGGACGGGCGGAGCAAATCGTGACTGAAGTGCCAAAAATCGTGCAGTACCGGCTGCGGTCCGGAGGGCCTGGGCCAGCGGAACAGTCGCACCCGGATGCGGATCTGCTCGCCGCCTTTGCCGAGCAGGCGCTTTCCCAGGCCGAGCGCGAAAGTGTCCTTGGGCATCTGGCGCTTTGTGCCGACTGCCGCAACGTCGTGGTTCTGGCGCTTCCGGCTGCAGAGCCTGTGGCGGCGCTGGCGGAAGCTGAAGCCGTGAAAGTTGATACCGAAACGGCCTCGCACCCCTACCCGGAAAAGCCCCACCGGAGTTGGTTCGCCTGGGCCGATATGCGCTCGTTCAATCTGCGCTGGGCCGCGCTGACGGCAGGCGTTGCAGTAGCCCTCTTCGCCGTATACGTGGGTTTGGGACATCGCGGGAACCCAGCCTTGCCGGGCGCGGCTCGAATAGCCAACTCTGACGCATCATCGGCCCCGGCGAAGCAAATTGCGTCAGAGTTACCGCCGCAAAACAGGCTTGAGGCAAATGCGGCGAAAGCAGAAACCCAGCCCACACCAGCAAAAGAGAAGCGCGAAATATTCCCCGGGCGCATGCGGACTGCGTTTGCCAAGAAGAATCAGGTGGGACAGCCCGGATCCTTGGTGGCGAACGGCCGCGTTGCGAACTATCCCGCGCCTGCCGAGCAAACGCCTGCGCCAGCGGCGGGCGGACTTGTATCCAGCGCGCCTTCGAGCACGAATGACACCGTCGGGGCTTCAGCCGCCATGACAGAAGTGACAACGGCGTCCTCCGATATCGGTGTAATGACACGCGGTCAGGCACCATCGGTTGAAAAGGCGAAGGCGCCGGTCGATGAAACGGTCGCAGACCAGGTAGGCAAGACAACAACCGCGAACGCTCCGATGGCGCTTCAGACGAATAGGACATTCGCCACGAGCGCCGCGCTTCCGCCAGCCACGTTGAAGCGAGGGACGATGTGGATGATTTCGACGGGCGTCCTCAAACGCTCGCTTGACGGCGGCCGGAGCTGGCAGACGGCCCTCGAGGGCGAACATCCCTGGCTGTGTTACGCGGCTCATGGACAGGACGTGTGGGCAGGAGGACAGGCGGGCGCGCTTGAGCACTCGAATGACGGCGGCGCGAGTTGGAGCTCAATCGCAGTTACCGCCCACGGCCAGCCCCTTAACTCGGATGTGATCCAGATCGACGTGCAAGACCCCAGGGTCGCTCTGACCACCGCCAATCATGAGGTGTGGACCAGTTCCGATGGCGGCAAGGTCTGGGAGAAGAAGTGATGCAGCCGAATTTGGGCGCGTCATCCTAATCCCACCTGCCCCGCAGTTCCGCGAGAAAAATGAGCACAAAAAAAGACGCCCCGAGCAAGCTCAGGACGCCTTCGGCAGCCCTCCCCCAGAACTGCCTAACTACGTGCTCATCGTATGTCCGCTTGGACCTGGTGTAAATATCACTTCCGTAATGCCAGACTTGCATCCCAGTACCTTTGGCCGTGCACGCAACGGTAACCATGCAAGAGTTACTAACTGAGCCTGCCGCGCCTAACGGGTAGGTGGCACAGCTCGCCGGTCCGCAGCGAAGACCGAATCAACTAGGGCCGCGATTTCGTCCATCGACCCTTCGATATCGAGCGTAAAGCGCACAAGATCAATCTCGGCGAGCGCGGGATAAGCAATCAAGAGATGCTTCCACGCAGAATCCTGAGCGAGGCTAACGGCCAGGATCTCGTCGTATCCATAGCCGAGGTTACGCACACGGCAAAGCAGGTCGCTCAGGTGAACGAGGCATACCAGGGGACCCGCAGTTGGCAGAACGTCGAGCCGGTGGTGGCAGCCAGCCGCCTCCAGCAACTCGTCCGGCAAACCCCACCGCTTGCAAAGGATGCGACCGGAGTCCTCGTGCGTGAACCCAAGAATCGGCTCTTCCGAGACATGAACAGGACATTTTTCAGCGACGGCATGTTGAAAAGATTCCCGAAACTTCTCGGGATAAAGAACGGAGTTCACGAGAAAGCCGATGTCATGGATCAGACCGGCGAGATAAGCCTTCTCGGGCTCACGATAACCAATTCCACGGGCCATGGTCTGCGTAACCAGCGCGCAGCCCAGCGAATGCCGCCAGAAGGCAGTGGGATCAAGCACCCATTTGCCCTTGGGAATGGTCTGATGCATGCACAAGCCGAATAAGAGCGAGCGCACCTTCGCGATGCCGAGCGCCATAACGGCACCACGAACCGTTTCCACGCGGGAGTGCCCGAAAAGAGGGGAGTTCGCCATGCGGAGGCATTGCGCCGCGATCGCGCTGTCGCGGGAAACCATCTCGACCACGCTTTCCATGCGGATCTCGTCGGCGGGCGAGCGCAGCATCTGGAGCAGCGGCTGAAGGATGGCGGGAGCAGTCGAAACCGACTCGATCTTGCCGATCTGCGCCTCGAGCAGAGCGCATTGCTGTTCGTTCATGGTGTGCCTCCGGCGGCCGATCCCTGCGGCGGCTTCCAATAGGCTGTCGTCCCAGGAAAATGAATCAATCGCAACGTGTCGTCCACGTGGAACAGGGATTCTGCGTGTCCCAGGAAAAAGTAGCCTCCGGGAACGAGGTTGGTATAAAAGTGCTGCACGACCCGCCGTTTCGATGCCAGATCGAAATAGATGAGGACATTGCAGCAAAAAATGACGTCGATTCCTTTCAAGAAAACCATCTTGCTGTCGTCACTGAGATTGACGCGGTCAAAACGAATGTGAGACTTGAGTCGATCGCCGGCTTCCAGCTTGTTACTACCGGCGTCTTTGAAATATTTCTGCCGCAAGCCTTCGCTGACATTGCGCAGTGCGTATTCTCCGTAAATGCCCGCCCGCGCTGCCTCAAGCGAGTTGCTATTCAAGTCGGTGGCGAGAATGTCGAAGTTCCAGCCGGCAAGACGCTTTTCTTTTTCCTCAAGCAGAAACATAGCCAGCGTGTAGGGTTCTTCGCCCGTCGAGCAACCGGCCGACCAAAAACGAAGCCGCTTGATTCCGAGGGCGGCCTTGCCTTCCATGATCTGGGGAAGAATTACATTGCGCAAGGCATCGAACTGGGCGGGATGACGAAACATGTAAGTTTCGCCAATGGTGATTTCGTTGAGCAGCAGGCGCACTTCGGCATCGCGATTGGGGCGGGTCGTCAGATGCTCGAGATACTGCGCCGGACTCGCCGCATCGCACGTCTTCATGCGGCGTTGGCAGCTTGAGACCAGCAAATAGAGCTTTTGTTCGGAATGATAAATACCCGAAATCCGATAGATAAGATCCCGTATCTTCAGGTAAGCCGCGTCGCCCACATCCAATGCAGGAGCCGCTGCCGATTTTTCCTTTCCGAGCTGGATGGCCATTCCGTATCCTTTGCCGCTCTTCGCTGCTGCACCGCGTCCTAGTGTCCGCTCAACCGCGAGCACCAAGGGCGACGCTTCTCTGATACAACACCCGCCGCAGAATTTCCGGCACGATTGCGCTCAGCGGGCAGATGCGATCGGCCAAGCTCGCGGCAACTACACTTCCCGGCATGCCCCACACCACCGAAGAAGCTTCGTCCTGCGCGATTACTGTTCCGCCAGCGTTGCGGATCTCGGCCGATCCGCGCGTGCCATCGGCGCCCATCCCCGTCAGCACTACCGCCAGCACGTTGGATCCGTAGGCTTGAGCTACCGAGCGAAACAGAACATCCACCGCCGGACGGCAGGAATTTTCCGGGGCATCCTGGTTGAGCCCGAGCGCGTAGTCCTTGCCTTTCCGGGACACTGTCATGTGGTAGTCGCCGGGCGCCACCCAGATCTGGCCTGGTTCTAACTTCTGGCCGTCTTTGCCTTCCTCGACCCGAAGGGCCGTAAGAGTGGCGAGGCGAGCGGCGAGCAGGTTCGTAAACATCCGAGGCATGTGCTGCACGATCACGATGGGCACGGGAAAGTCACGCGGAAACTGCGGCATGAGATCGGCGAGCGCGTTGGGACCGCCCGTGGAAGTGCCAATGGCGAGCACATCGATCCGTACCGGTCGCTGGGCCGGGGCGGCAATGACAGAAGCCGGGGGTCGGCGGGGGATAGGGACCGGAATCGGCACGTGGGGCGACCTGGGAACTCCACACAATGCCTTGATTTTCGGTATCAAATCCTGCCGGATTTGTTCGCTGGCGGGCTCGGGACTGCTGGCGCTGGCCTTGACGGCATAGTCGCTCGCGCCACGCGCCAGCGCCTCGACCGTCGCCGCGGCGCCCGGTCCCGTCAATGAGCTGAACATGATCACTGGCAGTCGTGGATATAGCTTGCGAATTTCAACCAGCGTTTCGATCCCGCTCATGCCCGGCATCTCCACGTCGAGCGTGATCAGATCCGGATTGAGTTCGGGGATGCGAGCGAGCGCCATGCTACCGCTTCCCGCTATGCCGGCGACGGCAATTCCCGGGTCCGCCCCGAGCACGTCGGAGAGCTGGCGGCGGATGACGGCGGAATCGTCAACGATTAATACGCGAATTGGCTGCACGGTAAAAGTCCTCTTGCGTCATTCCTCAAGCCCTGGCGGCAATCCATGGGCAACTTCCCAACCGCCTGATGGCTCACGAGTGCCCCGCCGCGGCCGCGCGGGCTGCCGGCCGGGCTGTTGTCGTCTGGCGGCCGTCTTCCACCTTGAACCGGCCGACCAGTTCGCGCAGTTGGCCGGCCATGTGCGCCAGTTGCTCGGTGGCGATCTGTGCCTGGCTCACGTTGTTGCTCGTGTTCCGCGCCGCCGCCGCCACTCCATTGATGTTGCTTGCGATCGTGCTCGCTCCCCGGGCAGCTTCGGAAACATTGCGCGCCATCTCTCCGGTGGTCGCGCTCTGCTCTTCAACAGCCGTCGCGATCGTCGTGGAGATGTGGCTGATCTTGTCGATCACGTCGCGAATCCCGCCAATGGCACTGACCGCGCCCGTTGTGTTCTCCTGGATGACACTAATCTTGCCTTTGATCTCCTCGGTCGCCTTGGCGGTCTGCTTGGCCAGTTCCTTGACTTCGTTGGCGACCACGGCGAAGCCCTTTCCGGCTTCTCCCGCCCGTGCCGCTTCGATCGTCGCGTTCAAGGCCAGCAGGTTGGTTTGCTGCGCGATCGAGGTGATGACTTCGACCACCTTGCCGATTTCCGCGCTCGACTCGCCCAGTTTGCCGACCGTCTGATTGGTCGATTGCGCAGCCGCCACGGCCTCGGAGGCAACCCGCTCCGCTTCGGTCGCATTCTTGGCGATCTCGCCAATGGTCGAGTTCATTTGCTCCGCCCCCGAAGACAGAGTCTGGAGATTGGTATTGACCAGGCTGCCGGCTTCGGCGACGGTCAGCGCCTGGGCCATCGTTTCCTCGGAATTGGCCGCAATCTGCCGGCTGGAATCCGACAGTTGCTCGCTCGCGCTGACCACCTGGCGCGTGTTGGCTAATACCTGCCGCATGACATCCTGCAGTTTGTCCATCAATAAGTTGAACCAGGAACTGACTTCGCCCAGCTCGTCCCGGTTGGAGATCTCCAGCCGCCGGGTCAGGTCGCCTTCTCCTTCCGCAATGTCCTTCAGCCGCTGGGTAAGCTGGTGCAGCGGGGCCGAGACTCGCTTTTCCACGATGAAGGCGAGAAAGATGGTGCACGGGGCCGTCACCAGAAAGAGAATCAGGCCAAGCATTCGCTGCCAGCGCGACCCCGCCGTGACCACGTCCAGTTCAGCCTGAAAGTCCTTCGACAGATTCGTTCTCAGTTCGTGCAGCGACGTTTCCATGTTCTTGTTGTCCTGCGCCAGCTCCGCCGCCGATTTTTGCGTTTCTGTCGAAACACTCCCCCGGCCTGCGATCATCGCGCTGTACACCAACTTCGCGCGCGCCGACAGCTCTGCGAGACGGTGGCTGAGGTCCGAAACTTGCTTCTGCCGCTCCGGGTTGAAACTGGTGCGCTTTTCCACCGAGTCCAGCGCCGCCGCCAACACGCGAGCCGATTCATCCGACTGCGAGAGTGCGCTTTCGTCCTGCAGCAGCACCGCGTCGGAGTAGTGCTTGGTCAGCCTTTGAAATTCCGCTTCCGCCTCCTGGCTGCTCAACGCGGCGGGGAACAGAGACCCGGACGCCGTCTCCATGTGCGTCTGCGTCCGCGATCCGGTCCATTGCACCATCACCAGCAGGGCCACATAACCCACGCCCAGAATGCCGATGGCCAGACGGATCGTGTTTCGAATGCTCATGTTCACCATAACGTCGTACCTCCCAAATGCCGCTCGCTTGGCTGCGCAGGATTGGATCGCCCCTCGACGGCCAATCCTGCCCCGGCGCGAGCCCTATTTCACTTGCAGTGTCTTGGCGCCTTCGGTACTCGTCTCGGAGGTGACATAGCCGATTGCGCCCTTGGTCTTGGCCACATAGGCCGCGACCTCCGCGTCCCCTCCCACCGTCTTCGGCATCGACCCTTTGCCCGTAAACACCAGGCTGCGATAGTAGGTTTGCAGGGCCGCGTCCGACTTGCCGAGATACTCCTTCACGAACGTTTCGTGCGCCGCTCCGCCTTTGGCCAGCACCGGCTCCACGTGCGAACCGTCGCTGAGCGAACTGGTCTCTTCGAGGAAGACGTTCTTCAGTTCGTCTGCGGAAACCGAGTCGGCTTTGACGCTGGAGTTGGCGATGATTTTGACGCCGCCCGCCGAGGCACTGGCCGAGACGAGAATGACCATCGCGGCCACGATGAAAATGAGGTGGAACCGAAATGATTTCATGATGGTCTCCTAGACATGTCTTTCGCCCCCCTCAGAAGTTGAACCCCGTCTTGACGACCAGGGCACTGGTGTCCGGCTTCAGTTCTTGCGGGTTGTCCACCGTGTAGAACCCGCTCGGGTAGTAGCCCGGCAGCCCATAGCCGTCCATGAAGTGGCCCTCCACCTTCACGTTCATAAAGCGATTCAGATCAACGCGCCCGGTGACGACTTTGTCGTAGATATGGCCGGACTCGGCAGGAACGCCGAGACCTACCTGAGCGGGAACATCTATCGAATAGCGGGAGTAGTACGAACCGAGTTGAAGTCGTTTTGCGACGCGGTACGCCCCCGCGACATACCAGCCACGCACGTCGGTTTGGACGCTAAACGCGCCACTGTAGATCTCCTGGTTGCGCCAGTAGCGGCGGTACTCGGAATCGATCTGTAGTTTGTCGTGGGCGTACTGCCCATAGTATTGATTCGTCCAGTCGGCCTTGGACCACTCGTGATAGGGCGTTAACGGACCAAATGCCGTGGTCGTGCCATAGCCGTCGATGTTTTCATCCATGCGCGATATGCCCGCCAGCAGGCCTTTGAGCGGCGTGCTCCAGCGCAGATCGCCGCCGTACTGCAGTCCGCCGTAACTGCTGAAATTGATCAATGCCGGAGCGCCTTTCAGCAAGTAGGGGTAGCCGCCGTAGTGGCTGTCCTGGCGCTGGCCGGCATAGCCGGTATAGGACAGCGTGCCCAACTTCTTACTCAGGGAGACACTGCCGTAAACATCCCCACCTTCGTGAGCGATGGTGGAGTCACGCAAGTCGATGGCATAGATGCTCTGCGGAAGCAACGCAAAGGTATGAAGGAAGTCCAGGTCCTGCGTGTCGTTGTAGAGTCCTAAGGCGGTCTTCACCTTGCCGCCACGAATGCCGAACCATTTGTTAAAGCGATAGTCGGCCACCGCCCAGTCCAGGGACGGGTGCCATCGTCCGAGTTGGCCAAGGTTGCGGTCGTAGATCTGGGCGCCGATGCGGAACTTGTCGGTGAGCGGCATTGAGGCGTTCGCCCCGAAGTCCGTAAAGGAGTAACTGCCCACGCTGGTTTGCATGGTCAGCCAATTGTTATCGTTGGAATAGGCGATGCCCTGCGACACAAAGCCGTGCACCTGCACCGTACGGTCGAAGACTTTGAAATCCTGCGCTGGCAAATAGGCCGGGGCAGCACCCACGCATCCCAAAAGAAAATAGAAGATTGCTCTACGCATGGTTTTCTCCCTCACTTGACTTCCAGAACCTTCGTTCCTTCCGCACTTGCTCCCGCGCTGACATAACCGATTGCACCCTTGGTCTTGGCCACATAGGCCGCAATCTCCGCATCCCCTCCCACCGTCTTCGGCATCGACCCCTTGCCCGTAAACACCAGACTGCGATAGTAGGTTTGCAGGGCCGCATCCGACTTGCCGAGATAGTCCTTCACAAACGCTTCGTGCGCCGCCCCGCCTTTGGCCAGCACCGGTTCCACGTGCGAACCGTCGCGGAGCGAACTGGTTTCTTCCAGAAAAACGCTCTTCAGTTCGTCGGCCGAAACCGAGTCCGCTTTGACGCTGGAGTTGGCGATGACCTTCACCCCTCCCGCCAGGGCATAGCTGGAGGCGAGCGCAAGGATGGCAACCGCCATGAGGATGGATTTCAGATTTTTCATCGTCTTGATCTTCATAAAATGGCTCTCCATTCTTTTCCTTGACCGTCATACGCCTCAAAATACGAAACCCAACCGAGCAATCCCCAATCGGGTGACTTTCTGTAAGCCGTTCGGGTTGGTGGCCGGGAAAAACGAATTCAGATCGCCGTCGATGTAATGGCCCTCCAGCTTCACGTAGAAAAACCGGTTGATGTCATAGCGGGCGTTTACGACGGTGTCATCGCTGTAGTAATTGGGATTGCTTGGATCGTACGCAGCCCAGCTGAAGGTAGCGATATAGCTCGTGCCCGTGCTCCGCGAGAAATAGGACCCCGCGGTGAGCTTGCCGGTCACGTGATACGCGCCCATGACGTACCAGGCATGCCGCCAGGATCCTGTCGGCAATACCGGGACACCATCGTTCGCCACCCAGTGAGGTTCGATTTTCCCCTCGGCGGCGAGTTCCAGCTTGCCGCGCTGGTAGTCAACCGAATAGATCTGCCGGCTGATGGCTGAATCGATCCTGAGTACCAGGGGTACTCCATAGGGGTTGGCGTTGGCGGGCCAGAGCGCGTGCGGGGTGAATGGGCGCGAGTTGTCGAACGAGACGCCGGCCGTGAACCCCTTGATGGGTGTTCTCCACTTGATGTCTCCGCCATAGGTGTAACCGGAGTCGGCTGAAATCACGATGCCGTAGAGCTGGCGGGTCAACAGAAAAGTGCCGTCGTTCGAAGCGACGCTGCGCTGGCCACCGAACAGTTGGTACGCTACCTCCCCGCCCACCGGCAGCTTGACGTTGCCGTAGATTTCCCCGCCAATGACCGGAATGTTGTAACTGCGATATTCCGCTTCATAAAATCCCTGTGGGAGCAGCGCCCAGTTGTGGACGACATCGGTGTCCGAAGTGTCGTTGAACAGACCCATGGGGGCCTTGATTTTCCCGCCGCGGAAGCCCAGCCACTGCTTCACGCGGTAGTCCCCGTAGGCCCAATCGAGCATCACGTTCCCGCGCCCGAGCTGGCCCATCATGTAATCGTGGACTTGAACCCCGGCGTGGAAGTTCTCGGTGATGGCGGTGCGAAGGTTGATCGAGCCCTCCGTCCACTTCGCCGTCCCGTCGTTGGTATCCATGGTCAGGAAGTTATTCCCAGAACCGTAGACGACACTCTGCGCCAGGTTCCCGTGCACCTGGACGCGCTGGAGGAATGCGTGCGCTAGACCCGTTTTCTCCCCGCCGCTCCCACCGGAAGCGGAACTGTCCGCGCTGTCGGAAGCGGCAGTCGCGCCGCTACTGCCCCTTTCGTCCTCTACCGCCGCCAAGTTGAGGGTGACGGAGTCCAGATTGGCGTGCGGGCTCGGGCTCGGATCCGGAATGCTGAGCTGGGCCCGCAGCCCCGGCGTCAATCCGAGGACTATCGCCAGCACCGCTAACTTGAAATTTCCTTGCATGAGTCCTCCTCAAACTTCACGCGCACCTGCGATCCCTCGAGCCCGCCGGCGATGGCCGTGAGTGCGATCAACAAGCGACAGGATCGGTGCTGCGGTTCCTTCAAGCTCCTTATCGGCCTTGTCGTGGATCGCCTGAGTTACCGGAAGGGCCGAACCCACCAAGCTGGGCGATTTGTACCAATTCCGGTTCCCACCGGGAGCAATCCATCCCGCCTCGTCTCATCCGGGCCAACGCCACTCAACGACCGGCGGCCGCCCGTTTGGCCATGCCCGCCTGCGGCTCGCGCCGTTCACGGCTTCGACCGGCGTCGCCCACCTTGAAGTGAGACATCGAATCGCGCAGCTCGGTCGCCAGCCGGGCCACGTGTTCCGCGGCCGTTTGCGCTTCGCCTACGTTGGTCGCGGTGTTTTCGGACATTTCGGCTACACCTTTTATGTTGCTGTTGATGGCAGCCGAGCCCCGGGCCGCTTCCAACACATTTCGTGTCATCTCTACGGTGGTCGCATTCTGCTGTTCGACCGCGGTCGCGATCACCGTCGAAATATGGCTGACCTTGTCGATCACCTCGCGAATCCCGCCAATGGCACTCACCGCGCCCGCCGTATTCTTCTGGATCACCGCGATCTTGCCTTTGATTTCCACCGTCGCTTTCGCTGTCTGCTTCGCCAACTCCTTCACTTCGTTGGCCACGACTGCGAAGCCCTTGCCCGCTTCCCCGGCGCGCGCCGCTTCGATGGTCGCGTTCAAGGCCAGCAGGTTGGTCTGCTCCGCAATCGAGGTAATCACCTCGACCACTTTGTCGATCTCGGCGCTGGACTCGCCCAGCTTGTTCACCGTCTGGTTGGTGGATTCGGCGATCGCCACCGCTTCAGCCGCAACGTGCGCCGCTTCGGTCGCACTGCGCGCGATCTCTCCGATGGTGGAGCTCATTTCCTGTGCTCCGTTGCTTAAGGTCTGGATATTGGCATTGACCTGATCGCCAGCTTCGGCGACCGAGTGCGCCTGGCCCCTGGACTCCTCGGAATTGGCCGTGATTTGCTGGCTGGTCGCCGAAAGCTCCTCGGCGGCCGACATCAGGCTCGCGGCCATTTGCGTGGTAGAGGAGGCATTGTCCCGCAGGCTGGCCTTCATCCGGTTCAGGGCGCGCCCCAGATCAGCCAGTTCGTCCAGTCCCTGGCTGTCCAAGTCAGGCTGTGTCAGATCGCCTTCCGCGATGGCGTTGGCGAAATGAAGAGCGTTCAGGGTCGCCGAGGAAACAGCCCGTCCCGTCGTCAGCCCCATAACACACACCACCGCTGCGATCGCGAGGCCGAGGCCGAAAAGCACCAGCAGGCGAGTGCGGACGGTTTCCGCCGCTTCCTGGGTCAGCTCTGGCTGCCTGGCCTGAACCATTTCGACGGCTTGTTTGGTGGCGGCAGCGCTAGCGTCGGCGTAAACCATCGCGCGGTCGCGCGCGTCTCTGGCGGCTTCCTTTTTCCCCTTCAACAGTGGCGGCAGAACCTCGTGCTCCATGGCGGCAATGAATTTCTCGCCTGCCTCGTAGGATTGAACCGAAATCAGATCCTTCAGCTTGCCGTCGGGCAAGCGGTTCCTCCACCGCTGGTGCGCGTCCTCAAACTCTTTCTTCCGCTGCTGGAACACCGCGATCTGCGCCGGCAGGCTCTCGGCTTTCGCCGCCACCTGCACCGAGGCGCGGACACGCTCGACGTCGAGGGTCGGCGGAAGGATGTCGCCGGCGAGGTCGCTGTAGAGGACCATCTCCTGGTGAACGGGACCTCCAACCTTAATTTTGTCGATCGCCAGATACGCCAGCCCGCCGAAAACCGCCAGTCCCATCGCGGACATGACGACGATCAGGTGAAGTTTGGTTGCGACCCTCAGGTTTTTCATGGCGAGCATGGCGAATTGTTGGAACTCTTTCTTCGTCTGCAATAACGTCTGCCACCGGCTTCAAAACCGATGTCCGGGCAGAGCCATCACTTCAGGCCCGGGAAAGCGGCGACTCCTTCGCTGCTTCGGCCACAGCGATGGCCCGCGCGATGTCGAGCTCAAGAAGCAATTGCCCGGGCAGTTTGTACACGCTGCGCACCATGACCCGGGTGGGCCCGTGTAAGGTTTCCGGCGGGGCTTCCAAAGCGTCCTCGTCGACCTCAATCACGTCTCCGATGTCATCGACCAGCAGGCTGACGGGCCCGTCCCCGGTGCGCACGACAACGTTCATCGGCAACTGGCGGGCGCCGCGGGCCGGCATCCCCAGGCAGCGCCGCAAATCGATGGCGGTCACGATCTGGCCGCGCAGGTTGATCAGGCCACTGACCATTTCCGAGCCCAGCGGCACCCGGGTCATTTCCTGGTAGCGGATTACCTCCTGCACCTGCTGGACCGGCACGCCGAAAAACTCCTCGTGCAACATGAATGTGCAGAACTGCTGTGAAGCCGCCATGTTCGTCTCCTTAACTGACAGAGGCCCCGGGGCAGAGCGCCGGCTGCGCCGCAGCGATCAGGCTTGCCACATCCACCACGTCGGTGATGCGACGCTGGATAACTGCCGAGCCCAGCACGCCGTGGCGCGCGGTCTGGCGATCCAGCCTGTAGGACTCGTCCACGATGTCGAGAATGCGATCCACTACCAGGCCCACATTGCGCCCCTGGGAAGCATGGACCACGACCACCTGCAGGAAACCTTCCTGGGCGGGTGCGGGCTCGTGCCGCGTATCGAGGGCCGCAGGCACGCGGACGAGCGGCATGATTTGGCCACGGTACTGCACGGTTTCCTGATCGCCCGCAATCTCCAGCGAGTTGGGAGAAAATTCCTCCAGGCGTGCTACTGCCGCCAGATCAATTGCCATCCGGCCGCCCGCCCCGTACTGGAACAAGAGCAGGGCTTGGCGTCCGCTGGCACAGCTCTCCTCGCACGCCTGCCTCGACTCGGCTTCGGCGGCAGGGTGATCCCGGCCCTCGTGAGCCACGCGCGCATGCTGCGCCAGGCCCAGCACGTCGAGGATCAAGGCCACTTTGCCGTCGCCCATAATGGTCGCGCCGGCGAAAACACTGGTGTCCTTCAAGTGCTTGCCCAGCGGCTTGACGACAATTTCCTCGGTGTCGGAAATCTCGTCCACCAGCAATCCGAAGCGTTGGCCGTCGGCCTGGAGCACGACAATGTTGACGCGCTCGCACTTGCCGCCAGCAGACGCGCCGCCGCCCTCGCCGATTTTGAGCACCTCGTGCAGACGCACCAGCGGCAGCAGGCTGCCCCGCAACCGGTAGACGGGAGCGCCGCGAATCAGTTCAACCTGCTTGCGCGCTTCCTCACGCTCCAGGCCCACCAGTTCGAGCAGGCTGACCTGTGGGATGGCAAAACGCTGCCCAGCCGCGGTCACGATCAGGGCCGGAACGATGGCCAGCGTAAGCGGAATCTTTACCTTGACAGTGGTGCCCTTGCCCGCGATCGACTGCACGTCCACGGTGCCGCCGATGCGCTCAATATTGGTCTTCACCACGTCCATGCCCACACCACGTCCGGAGACGTTCGTCACCTTTTCTGCCGTCGAGAGGCCGGGCAGGAAGATCAGGTTGGCGGCTTCGCGGTCGCTCAGGCGTGCTGCCTGATCGGTGCCGATCAGTCCTTTTTGCAGCGCCTTTTCGACAACTTTCTTAAGATCCAGTCCAGCGCCGTCGTCCGAGATCTCGATATTGACCTGTCCGCCTTCGTGATAGGCGCGGAGCTTCAACAGGCCTTCGGGCCCTTTGCCGGCAGCCTGGCGCTGCTCGGCCCGCTCGATGCCGTGATCGACCGCGTTGCGCACCAGGTGCGTCATCGGGTCCTTGATGGCCTCGATCAGAGTTTTATCGAGTTCGGTTTCCTGCCCCTCCATTTCGATCCGCACGCGCTTGCCGCAAGAGAGAGCCACGTCGCGGACCGTACGCGGAAGCCGGCTCCAGACGCTGCCAATGGGCTGCATGCGCGTCTTCATCACGCCTTCCTGCAGTTCGGTTGAGATCAGGTTCAGCCGTTGTCCGGTGGTGACCAGATTGGTCTCCTCGGTGGTTCGGGTGAACTGCAGTATCTGGTTGCGCGCGAGGACAAGCTCGCCGACCAGGTTCATCAGCTTGTCGAGCAGGCCCACATCGACCCGAATGCTCTCCCTCATCGCCTCGTGGGGGTGCGCGTCTTCTGGCTTGGCTTCGGAGGCGCTGGCGGCGTGTTCGGCGGGAGACTGCTCCGCAGACGCCCGCTCGCGGACGCGTTCTTCGGCGCCGGTTTTGTCTGCGGTTACAACCTCCGCTTGCGCTTCCGCTCCCTTTTCGGGTTTCGCCTCACATTCCTGTCTTGCTCCACTGGCAGCTTGCGCGTCGGCTTCCGTCTTTTTCTTTTTTCTCTTCTTTTTCTCCTCGGGTGGGCCAGACACTGCTTCGGGGAGCGGCGGTGCACCTTGCTGGGACTGTGCTGGCTTGGTGTCAGCGCGACCGACGGCCGCGCCGTCGCCCTCCGGAGCGCTCGCAAGAGAAGCTTGCTGGAGGCGAGTCAGATCGGCCACCAGTTCGCTATGGTCGGCATCACCGTCCTGACCGGTCCCCTGAATGGCAGCGAGCATCTGCCGCACGGCATCCACCAGGGCGAGCAAGGCCGTTGTGCGTTCCGGATTCAGGCTGAGATGGCCGTCGCGCAGGTGCGCCAGCAAGCTCTCGCCAACGTGCGTGACTGCCTCAAGCTTGCTGAAGCTTAGAAACCCCGACGTTCCCTTGATTGTGTGGATCGTGCGAAAAATGCTCGCCAGAATCTCCCGGTTCGAGGGTTGCTTCTCCAGTTCGACCAATTCCCGGTCGAGCCGGTCGAGGTTCTCGTGGCTTTCAACTAGAAACTCTCTTACGATTTCGTCGCAATCATCCATGGTGCATCACAAGATCAATCGGCCCGGCGTTCCTTCCACATGAGCACGTCGGTCTCGGGCGATCCGACCCTTCCTGATGTCGACTAAGTGGTAGTTCCCTTAGAGCGAACTCACGCAAGCCTTGGCCTACTCCTGCGGGCCGAGCATCTTCCGGACCAAGGAACGAGACGGAAGAGCCATGCCGGTACTTTTCGGATGTACGAAGGGACGTGCCGAAAGAGATCGGAACAGAATTGCAGATACACCGCGGACTGATTCCAGCGGCTCGTCGCCCCTGCGATCAGCGCCGCGAGTACGAGGGAAGAAAAAGGGCTCCGATCAGGCAGCCATGAGAATTGGCCGCCCGTGATCGAAGCCCGAAGCCCAGCTCGTTTGTCTAAAGGCCAGGGCCTTCCGGATAGGTGGGCAGGTCTGGCGGCCGCGCCGGCAGCTTCTTGGGATTGGCCTTGATCTGCTGCATCAGCATCTCGATAGCCTTCTCCAGTTGCGGATCTTGTCCCTTAAGCACCAGGTCGGGCGGATTATCGACCACCACGTCCGGCTGCACTCCGCGGTTCTCAATCACCCACTTGCTGTCGAGACCATAAACCGAAAACTCGGGCCGCGTGATGTAGCCGCCATCCATCAGCGGGAAAAACCCGCGGATGCCGCGCACGCCGCCCCACGTTCTCTCGCCGATGAGCGGCCCCAGCTTGTACTGCTTGAAGTAATAGCTGAAGATGTCGCCATCGGAAGCCGCGCCCCAATTGGTAACGCAGGCCAGATAGCCGTAAAAGACAACGTCTGGAATCGTGCCCGACTCCCAATTGCGTGCCGAATCCATGCCCGCCAGCACACGCCGCAAGCGCTCGAAAATCAATTGG
>Ga0074044_10000881_pt1 | contig 27977 bp, 19 predicted proteins | sample BogForMeECP23OM1_FD_94443 | JGI IMG/M metagenome (GOLD analysis project Ga0074044, IMG submission 94443) | Bog forest soil microbial communities from Calvert Island, British Columbia, Canada - Bog Forest MetaG ECP23OM1 | ecosystem: Environmental > Terrestrial > Soil > Wetlands ...
AGTCGGCCAGCGATCTGGCCTTCGCCATCGAATCGCTGAGCGGGACTTCGTCAGGAACATCCGCAACCTCCGTAGTCTCCGCAACGCGCATCGGTGAGCCGCCGAAGTCGAAGCGAGCGTGGCTGCCCTGGGCCGCCGCAGCTCTCGGGGTGCTGGCGCTGGCCGCTGGCGCGTGGTGGCTGGGCCGTTCGTCCTCGGTAAGGCCGCAGCCGAAGTTTACCCGTCTGACATATCAGAAGGGCTACGTTTCAAACGCGCGTTTCGCCAAGGATGGGCAAACCATCATCTACAGCGCGCAGTGGAACAGCGATCCGTTTCAGGTCTATTCCGTGCGGACGGAGTTTCCGCAATCCACCAAAATAGACTTGCCGACTGCGGAGCTGCTCGCTCTTTCCTCCACCGGAGACATGGAACTCGCCGTAAATCCAGTAAACGATGGATGGTTCGTCTACGGAACCATGTCTCAGTCGCAGATGGCCGGTGGGACGCCGCGCGCCCAGCAGGCCGGCGTGATTGCCGTCGACTACGCGCCCGATGGCCAGACCCTGGCAACCTCCCGGAAGGTGAACGGCAAGGTGCAACTGGAATATCCGGCGGGAAAAGTGATTTACACCACCTCCGGCTATCTCGACTACGTGCGCGTCTCTCCGTCCGGAAAAGAGGTCGCATTCCTCGAACATCCGGTGTTTGGTGACGACCGCGGCTGGGTGTCGGTAATCGACGCTTCCGGCCAGTACAAGCAATTGACCTCTGAATTTTCAACCGTGCAGGGCCTCGCGTGGCCGCACGACGGGAAAGAAATCTGGTTCAGCGCCGCCGACGCAACCACGGATCGGCAGTTGTTTGCCGTAAGCCTCTCGGGAAAGATGCGATCCGTATTCAAAACCCCGCAAGGAGTGCGCCTGTTGGATATTGGGCCCGATGGCCGCGCTCTGCTCTGCAGCGAACTGCAGGAGACCGCAATCGCAGGCATCGATCCGGCAACCGGGAAAGAACGGACTGGTCTGGAGTGGTTCGACGGCTCCACCATGGGGGATATCTCGCCCGACGGAAAAGCGATTGTGTTTCTGGAGTGGGGCGGGCCGGCAGGAGCGCTTTATCTGACGGGCTACCGGAAATTAGATGGCTCTGCGCCGGTAGCGCTGGGGCCGGGCTCGCAACCCAGATTTTCACCGGACGGAAACACTGTCTCCGCGCCGCTCCTGACCCGGCCGCCGCAAGTTGCGCTCAATCCCATCGGAACCGGAGAGAGCCGCCGCTTGCCGGTAGGAGATATCACCACATTAAAGGATTTGCGGTGGTTCCCTGACGGCAAGCATCTGCTGCTCATGGGCGCCACCGAAGGGCAGCCTCTGCGAACCTTCGAGATGGATACGGATGGAGGAAAACCGCAGCCCTTGGGACCCCCCGGTTTTATCGGCGACGCCGTCGCCAACGATGGGAACAGAATCGCAGGACGCAACGCCGCCGGCGAAGCCGTGGTGTTCGACCGGCAAACTCAGAAGGTGCAGGCCATCCCGGGCGTCGAAGCTGGGGACAACATCGAAAAATGGTCGCAGGATGGGCAGGCACTGCTCGTCTATTCGGCGACAGTGTGGGAAGCGCACCTGTACCGCGTAGAAGTAGCGACCGGGAAGCGCACCCTGCTGCAGACCATCGACCCCACCGAAAAAGCCGGCTCCAGAGTCCCCCTGCGCCTCGCCTACGCCGAGGCCAGCAAGACCTACGTCTACAGCACCGTCCGCGACCTAGGCATCCTCTACGTAGTCGAAGGCTTGGAGTGAAAGAGGGGTTGGGATTTGAGACACTCATCTCATCCTGAGACGGAAGCTCGACCCAATCCTAACTGACCACTCGCAAAACGGCTCCTAACTCACTGAAAATGCAATCCCCTGAGTGCTAGTCCTTCCGTTCGCGGCTTTGGCCGCCGTGTTGCACCCTTATGGTCGAAGCGCGGAATCCGGCTCCCCAAAGCTCTTTCTAACCGGGAAGAGGGGGAGCCTTGACCGCTTTTCGTCGCGCCGATCTTCGAGATTAAGATCGGGCACGGCAAAATCTGGGCAGGGGAGTGTTTTATCGCTTGGGGGGACCAGCCACAGCAACGGGTCGCAGCACGCAAAACGCCAGCATCGTGGCGGGACTGGCCCGCTTTTTCCCCGAGGCCAGCCCAGTCCGGATTCCGGTTCAGCTGGCCCGCATCCCGCAGCCCGGCGACTCCACTTCCGCCAACTTCAGCGAAAGCACTGTGATCGAATTTGGAACGACCCGCGAGGTTCTCTTCACCTGCCACGCGGCCCTCGAATTCGCCGACCGGGTTCGCCTCCGCACCGCCGACGGTTCGCTCGACATTGAAGCCGGCGTGGTCGCCGTGCAGTACCATCCCGGCCACACCGTCGTAGCCGCCCGCTTTTCGAAGGAAGTGCCCAACTGGATCGTGAAATCATGACGCCACCGACAGAAGCCACTCCAACTCCGGAACAGGATCCCGCCGCGCAGTGGAACACGGCACGACGGCTGTATCCCATCTACGTCGAACTCGCCCGCGAGTTCGTCATCGATGTGCAGCCCTGCGCCGACCTCGAAGCGATGGTGGAGACGCCGGGAAAAGAGGCTCTGGAGCAGGCCATCCACTGGATCGACGAACTGGACGAGCGCGTCCAGGTGCATCAACTCCGCCAGTTCCTGCAGACCAGTTCGCTGGTGAGTCCCGAAGGATTGCTCGATCTGCTACAGCATTTCCTGGCCAAGGCAACCAAGTCAGAGGCGGTCCGCGACAAGATTGATTTTCTGCTGGTGCAATATTTCAGCCAGCTGGCTCCTACCGCCCTGGAAGATTCCAACGTCGATCTCGGCTACGTCGCGCAGTCCCTGCAGCCCCTTCTCGGTCAGGTCGAACTGAAAGCTCCGGTATGGTTGAACGGGCTGGACCGTGTATTGGAGTCCGCGCGCCGCTGCCGCTCCATGGATGAGCTTCTGCATGGAGGAATTCTCGACCAGGGCCGCAAGGCGAAAACCCAGGCCGGGGATTTGTTTTACCTGCCGGTTGCCCTCGTCGCTTTCACTCGCTTCGGATACTTGATGCGCCGTGTGTTCTTCCGCCTGATGCTGGGCGATCTCAACACCATTCTTGACGGCCTCACCGAACTCGAAGAAAAGGGAGTCGAAACCATCGACTGCCGCCGCGCCCAGTTTTCTGCGCAGGAGCCGATCATTCGCCTGCGCATGATCTGCCAGTCATGGAAGGTGATGTTCCAGGCCGAATACTCCTCCGGACAGCCGCTGCGCATGCTGGTGGATCTGCGCGCCTCGGTCGAACAGGCGCTCGGCCGTGGAAAGTCCGAACTCGAAACCAAAGCCAAACCCGCGGCTAACGTGGCGAGTGAGGCAGCGCCGAAGGCGGCGCCTGCGACCAAACCCGCGCCCCCGAAACCCGCGCTAAAGGTGCAGGCTCCGGCTAAGACCGCGAAGCCTACCGCGGCGGCAAAACCGCTGGCCCGGCCTGCCGCTCCATCAGCCGCAATTCCAAAGCCTGAAGCAAAACCGAAGGCAAAAGCCGCTGCGGCGGGTGCGGAGACTCCAGAGTTCGAAGTTTCAGGTACGCCCGGCTGGGATGCGGACCCCGAAGCGCAATCGAAGAGTTAGAAAAACGAAAAGTTGAAAAAGGAAGTTGGAGCGAGTGGCAACCCCGACCGTACTGATCATTTCGGACGAAGCCGATTTTTCCCGCAGCGTCACGGCCCGCTGGCAGATGGAGCGCACCGTTCCCGCATTCACGCTGCTGAGCGGAGAGTTGTGGCCGCGTTTTGCCGCCGACGTCTTCGATGTGGCCATCGTCGGCGATCTGCGCCGCAATCTGCTTTCGGTCGTGCTCGAGCCGCTGCACTCCACCGGTCAGCCGATTTTCTTTGTTTGCCGCGATTCCGCTACGGCTCAGTTAGTCCGCGAGCGCTGGCCCCGGATCGCAATCCTGCGTCCCAGCGAGCACTGGCTGGAAACTCTGGTTCTCTCCGCCAACGAAGCCGTCCACCGCGCCCGCGCCGAGCATCGCGCCCGCGCCGCCGAACTTTCCTGCGCCACGCTGGAGCGCCAGGCGACGCTCGGCCGTTACATGGTGGAAATGCGCCACAACCTCAACAACGCGCTGACCTCCGTGCTGGGAAACTCCGACCTGTTGCTGCTGGAGCCCGGCAGCCTCACCGCCCAGACCCGGGCGCAGATTGAGACCATTCGCAACATGACGCTGCGTATCCACGAAGTCATGCAGAGGTTTTCATCGCTGGAAAAAGAAATGAACGTGGTGGCGCAGCAAGTAGAAAGAGATTCCGGCAAATCATACGCAGCCGCCGGCGGCTAAAAACGAAACCACGATCCCCTGACCACTGATCACTGATCTTTATGACGAGCGATCTTTAAATTGACCGATCTTTAGATTCACCGATATTAGGTTCAGCGATCTTTTAGATTCAACGATCCCCTGCTTGTGGCCAACAACAACGATTCAACGATCCTCCCCCGGACGTAGAGCTTTCGCGAGATGTGTTCCGACCATCCCCATGGGGAAGGATTCTATGCATAAATTGATGGCAGGCGTCACCATTCTCGAGCACGAACTCTCGGAGCTGCGCCTGCTGGTCGAGCGCCAGGCGGGCATTCTGCTCGATTGCCCCAACAGCGCGCTGGCGGCGCACGTCGCCGAATATCTCGAGAACCACGAACTGGATTCGCCGGCCGCCCTGTTGAGTCTTCTCCGCGCCTCGGATCAGGATCCTTCGCTGCTGCCGCAGTTTCTCGACGGAGTGCTGAACGTCAACACCGGATTCTTTCGCCATCCCGGCGCCATGACCGCGCTGGCGCGGCATGTCGTTCCGCAACTTTACTCGCGCAAAGTCGACGATGGTCCCTGCACGCTGCGCATTTGGAGTGCAGGCTGCGCCACCGGCGAAGAAGCGTATTCGATCGCGATGGCGCTCTGCGACACGCTGCCCGGTGGATTGTCAGGCGGCCTGTCGGGAATGACCGGGATCGGTGCGGGCAACGGCTCGAACTCCTGTTCGAGCAACGGGAACGGCAAGGAGTCCAGGGAAAAAGAGAAAGAGAAAAATGCCAGCCGGAACGGCGGCATCGAAAGCTCCAGCGCGCTCGCCGGCGCGCCGCCCACCAGAGATTGGTCGGTTCATATCATCGGCACCGATCTTCTGCCTTCCGCGATTGAAGTCGCCGAGCGCGGACTCTATCCACAATCGGCGCTCATGGGACTGCCTCCGGCAATCATCCGCGCCTGCTTCTCCAAGATCGGAAACGCAAATATAGTGCAGACCACGGTGCCGGAAGCCTCGCCGACCGGTGGAACCAACGGTTCGGGCGCGGAATCGAACGGCAGATTTTCCTACGAATCCAACGGCAGAGCATATGGGGCAGCGAGCGCAGCCTCGAACGGCCTCTCGAACGGCAACGGCGCCCATCTGCTGGTCAAGCCGCGCCTGCGCAGCCTGGTTACTTTCAACACCATGAACCTGACCAAGCCCGTCTACATCGGCCGCTTCGACTGCATCTTCTGCATGGACGTGCTGCCCCACCTCTCGCGCGTCCAGCGCACGGCGCTGCTGGAGCGCCTGCATCTCTACCTCGAACCCGGTGGCTACCTCTTCCTGAGCCAGACCGAAAGAGTCAGCCTGCAAAACCTGAACTTCCGCCAGGAAACCTTCGACGGCTACACCGTCCACCGCAAACCGCTGGCCGCGTCAGCGGCGTACGGCCGCTAGGACCATACAAATACATGTGGGGACAGCCGCCCTCGGCTGTCCAGCCGGGCAAAGCCCGGCAGGTTTTTTCCGCGGTATCTTTACTGAGCTTTTCTCGCGAATCGGTAGTTTCACTTGATCCAAGAATTCAGTGCGACACCCAAATCGTTCTGACTGGAATCGGACTCGAGAATTTGACCGTCGGCACCGACTGCGGAGACGCCAAAGCCCTCTTCCACATCTTCCCAATAGATAACATGTCCTCCTTTACGCGCCACTACGACTGCAGATTCCAGCGTCCCTGATCGAACAATCGGAGCAATGTATGGCTCGACCCGATAAGCATCAAACGCCCTAGTCTGCTCGACATTGCACTTGGCCAGATCGTCCTGGACAATCTGCTTCACGCTTTCAATCGTTGCCGGTTTCCATTCCATGCCAATCCCTACGCGAACAAAAACTCCTTAGTCCGTAACTCCTTGATCACATCCCTCAACTTCGCAGCCTTCTCAAACTCAAACTGCTTCGCCGCCTCGCGCATATCGCTTTCCAGTTTCTCGATATATCCATTCACTTCTTCCTGCGATTTGAACTCGGGCAGTCCCTCGGACTCGCCCGCGGTCAGGTCAGCGTAGTCGGCGGCGACGATTCCGGCGAGCGTCATATCCAGAGGCCGCAGGATCGATTCCGGCGTGATTCCGTGCTCTTCGTTATAAGCCGTCTGAATCGCACGCCGCCGTAAAGTCTCGTCCATGGCACGCTTCATCGAGTCGGTGTGGTGGTCGGCGTATAAAATCGCGCGCCCGTTCAAATGCCGCGCGCAGCGCCCGATAGTCTGAATCAGCGATCCCGCCGACCGCAGGAATCCTTCTTTGTCCGCGTCGAGAATCGCGACCAGCGAAACTTCCGGCAGGTCCAATCCCTCACGCAGAAGATTGATGCCGATCAATACGTCGAACTCGCCCTTGCGCAGATCGCGCAGAATCTTCACCCGCTCGAGCGTTTCAATCTCCGAATGCATGTAGCGGCACTTCACGCCGACTTCGGCGTAGTACTCCGCCAGATCCTCCGACATGCGCTTGGTCAAAGTGGTCACCAGCACGCGCTCCCCCTTTTCCACGCGCGCGCGAATCTCGTGCAGCAGGTCGTCAATCTGTCCCTTCACCGGACGCACTTCAACTTCCGGATCAATCAACCCGGTCGGCCGGATAATCTGCTCCACCACCACGCCCGCGGATTTCGTCAGCTCATAAGGCCCCGGCGTAGCCGAAACATAAACCAGCTGATTCGTCCGATGATCGAACTCGTCAAAAGTCAGCGGACGGTTATCCAGCGCCGACGGCATGCGGAATCCATACTCCACCAGCACTTCCTTGCGCGAACGGTCGCCGGCATACATGCCGCGAATCTGTGGCACGGTCTGATGTGACTCGTCGATGAACAGCAGCCAATCGCGCGGGAAATAATCCAGCAGCGTCGGCGGAGGCTCGCCCGGCAGCCGTCCCGTGAAGTGCCGCGAATAATTTTCGATGCCGTGGCAGTAGCCCATGGCCTTGATCATTTCGAGATCGAACATGGTCCGCTGATGAATGCGCTGCGCCTCGACCAGCCGTCCCTGCTTCTCGAGTTCCGCTTCCCACCACGCCAGCTCTTTCTTAATCGAATCCACTGCCGACGCGCGCGTTTCTTCCTTCATCACATAATGCGTCTTCGGATAAATCGGCAGCCGCATATATTTCTGCTTCACCGTCCCAAACAGCGGATCGATCTGCGTCAGCGACTCCACCTGATCTCCCCACAACTCGATGCGATACGCCATGTCGTCATAAGTAGGGAAGACCTCAATCACATCGCCGCGCACGCGAAACGTTCCGCGCCGGAAGTCGCCGTTGGTGCGCTCATAAAGAATGTCGACCAGCTTTCGCGTAATGTCTTCGCGCTTGATCTTCTGGCCTTTTTCGAGGAACAGCATCATCCCGTAATACGCTTCGGGCGAGCCCAGGCCGTAGATGCAGCTCACCGAAGAAACAATCAACACATCGCGCCGCTCAAACAGCGACCGCGTCGCCGAAAGCCGCAGCTTGTCGAGTTCGTCGTTGATGGTCGATTCTTTCTCAATGTAAAGATCCGCCGCCGGAACGTAAGCCTCGGGCTGGTAGTAGTCGTAATACGAAACAAAATACTCGACCGCATTGTGCGGAAAGAAATTCTTGAACTCGTGATAAAGCTGCGCCGCCAGGGTCTTGTTGTGCGCCATCACGAGCGTCGGCCGATTGGTCGCCTCAATCACCTTCGCCATGGTGAAAGTCTTGCCCGACCCGGTAACTCCCAGCAATACCTGATGCTGCTCGCGATCAAACACACCGCGAGTGAGCGACTGAATCGCCGAAGCCTGATCGCCCTGCGGCTTGTAACTGGATACAAGTTTGAAGTCCATAAAGAAGCTTCTAGCTGCTAGCTCCTAGCTTCTAGCTTGAACCAAAACCGAGCAAGATAGCCGGAGCCGGCAAAGCCCATGTGGGACCGGGTCTCTGCCCCGGCCAGGGAGAGCAAAGCTCGGCTGGCTTTCTGCCGGAGCCCCCACAGAGGCCAATTTCACCAACAGAGAATCTTTTTATTATAACGCCGCAGAAAAGTGGAGGGTACGCAGGTCAGATCAACAATCCAGAAGAAGTCTTACAACTCAGCCAGCACCCGATGTACCAGCGACACCGAGATCGCGCCCTCGCCCACCGCCGAGGCCACGCGTTTCACGCTGCCGGAGCGTATGTCGCCCACGGCAAACACTCCCGGCAGGCTGGTTTCGAGCATCAATGGGACGCGCGGCAGCGACCACGCCGGCCCGGAGGAAACATTGTCGAGGTCGCGGCCGGTGAGAATGAATCCCTTGTCGTCGAGGGCCAGACATCCTTTCAACCAGTTCGTGCGAGGCGAAGCTCCCGTCATTACGAATACATGCCGGATGTTGTGCGTGGAGGCCGCACCCGTATTTTTGTCCTGCCACCTGACGCGCTCCAGTTGTCCATCGCCTTCCATCCCGGTGATCTCGGTGCAATAGTGCAACTCGATCGACGGATTCTCTTCGATCCTCTGAACCAGATATCGCGACATGGTTTGCGCCAGCTGGTTTCCGCGCACCAGCATGTAGACTTTGCGCGCAGTGCGCGACATAAATACCGCCGCCTGTCCCGCCGAGTTTCCCCCGCCCACCACAATGACGTCTTCGTCATTGCACATCTGCGATTCGATAAACGTCGCCCCGTAGTAAACGCCGAGACCTTCATACTCCTTCAGGTTCGCGATCTGCGGTTTGTTGTAGCGCGCGCCGCTGGCAATCACAATGGCCCGCGCCGGAATCGCGCGCCCGTCATCGAGCACGACTTCATACGGACGCTGATCGCAGCGCAGTTGCGTAACGCTGGCCGCCACCATCATCTTCGCGCCAAATTTCTGCGCCTGGGTCGTCGCCCGGGCCGTCAGTTCGAGTCCGGAAACTCCCATGGGAAAGCCCAGATAATTTTCAATCCTCGAACTCGAACCCGCCTGCCCGCCTGGAGCCTCGGTCTCGATGACCAGGACGTCCAGGCCCTCGGAAGCCGCGTAAACAGCGGCCGCCAGCCCGGCCGGCCCGGCGCCGACGATGACCAGATCGCGCACTTGGGTCGACTGCGCGCTGAGATTGAGCCCCAGGCACTTTGCCAATTCCTGCGTCGTCGGATTGCGCAGCACCGTCTGCCCGTTGCAGATCACGACCGGAATCTGCTCCGGCGTTACGACAAACTGATCGAGCAACCGCTGCGCGCTCTGGTCGGTGTCGAGATCGAGATAGATGTGCGGATGTCCGTTGCGCGTGAGGAATTCGCGCAGGTGCAGCGTGTTGGCCGAATGCCGCGAACCCAGCAGGATCACGTTTCCGAAGCCGCTCGAAAGCAGCAAAATCCGCCGCAGAATAAATGCGCGCATGAATATTTCGTTCAGCTCGGCGTCGCGGCCGACCAGCGCGAGGAAGTCAGGAGAATTCACCTCCAGAAACTCCCCCGCAACCGTGACGCGCCCGCGCGCCAGCGCGCCCCGCCCGGAAATCAGGCTCATCTCGCCCGTGAACCCTCCGGACTTGTGCGTCGTAAGCGTCCGCTCCCCTTGAACGTCGAGCTGGATGATCTCCAGTTCGCCCGAGAGCAGCGAAAAGAATGGGACGTTTCCGTCGCCTGGCTGAAACAGAACTTCTCCGACTTCAACTTTGCGCACCTTGCCGAACGGCCGAATGCGGTCGACCTGCGCGGGCGTGAGCTGAGGGAAGGCGTGCGCCATGTCTACGGCAGGATAGGGAGAGACCGGGGCAGTAGTCATAGGGAATCGAAAAGGTTCTGAAACGTACTAGATGCCGCGGAGGTCAAAGCGGGTTCATCGTCCCGAGCTTCGCGCCGCGCTAGAAGAACCACGGCCAGGTTTGCTTCGCGTCCTTTGCGTCCTTTCTTAGCGTCCTTAGCGGTCAAGAGCTCTTAACCGCGAAGTCCGCGAAGAAAAGCCGCAAAGTTCGCGAAGAAGGTTCTTCTGGGTTGCGCGTTACTTTTTGGAAAGAAACGTCGCGGCTAACCGACTGCAGGCCGCAACTCCACTTTCTTCGTCGTGAGGACCAACTTCGTCGTGGGCAAGTGCGGTGGCGGATAGTCTTCGGTGTGCGCCTCGATGGTGATCGTTCCCGGCGTTCGCGTGGATTGCACAATCACCTGCGCCAGCCCGTTGAACACGCTGCGCCGCGGTTCTTTATCGGACTCCTGGCAGTTGGGATCGCCGTTGCCCACGCCCAGCAGCGCTCCCTCGCCCGTAATCTTGAAATCGATCATGACGCTCGCCGTCGGCACCACGCGGCCCTCCTTGTCGAGCACCTCAACCCGCAGGATGGCGACATCTTCGCCGTCGGCGTTGATTTCGGTGCGATCGGCCTTGAGCCTGATCGCTTCCGGCTTGCCCGTCGTCTCGCGTTTCTCGACCATGACGACTTTGCCGTTTTTCATGCCGCGCGCCTCGATCACTCCCGGTGCGTATTTTACTTTCCATTCCAGGTGCGTCAGCGGCTGCACTTTCTGCGATCTCTGACTCGTGCCGTTGAGAAAAAGCTCGACCGAATCGAGATTCGAATGTACCCACACCGGAATCGGCTCACCGAAACGTTCATCCCAGTTCCAGTGCGGAAACAGATGCAGCACCGGCTCCGTGCCCCACCACGACTTGTAGTAATAAAAATTGTCCTTCGGAAACCCGCACATATCGACGATGCCGAATTGCGAATTGATCGAAGGCCATCCGTAAGGCGTAGGCTCGCCACGATAATCGAATCCCGTCCAGGCAAAGCCGCCCGAAAGCCATTCGCGCGCCGCGTAGAATTTCCACCACTCCTCGGCCACTTCAGACCAATCGGTGTGATTCAGGTCGTAAGCGCTAACCCAGTTGCGCAGCTTGTCAGTCGAATAAATTCCGCGCGTCGAAACCGTGCTGGCCGTCTCCGATCCCACACTAGGCTGCTTGGGATGCTTGGCGTGATAGTCATCAATCACGTTCAGGTTGTAATTGAAGCCCATTACATCGAGTTGTTCAGGAAAGTGCGTCTCGAACGCGGTGTTCACCGCGGCGGTACAGAGTCGCGTCGGATCCAGTTCATGCGTTCGCGCGATCATGTCGGAAATCACGCGCGGCCCCTGCGGCTGATTCATCATCGTCCACTCTTCATTGCCCATCGACCACAAAATGATCGACGGAGAATTCCGGTAGCGCTTCACCATTAGTTCGAGTTGCGCCATGCCTTCGTCGTTCGAACTCATCAGGCGCGTCTCGCACATCATCATCATGCCCAGGCGGTCGCAGGCCTCGACCCACTCCGGTGTCGGCATGTTATGCGAAGTGCGCACGGCATTACCGCCCATATCTTTCAGTACTCCGACGCGGTACCACTGCAGGCGGTCAGGCAAAGCCGCGCCCACCCCGGCATGGTCGTGATGGTTGCAGGTGCCTTTGATCTTTACCGACTTGCCGTTGAGGAAAAATCCCTTGTCGGCGTCCCACTTGATGTCGCGCACGCCGAAGCTGATGCGTTCCGCGTCGCGCGCTTTTCCGGTGTCGTCAAGGACCGTCACCAGCGCGGAATAGAGATAGGGAGTTTCTGGGGACCACAGCGCAGGGTTCGCTATGTTGGCACCGGTCACAAATGTGGCGAATCCATTGGGCCCGATCGGTTTTACTGGCGAGTCCGCCGTAGCCACAACCTTGCCCGCGCCGTCGACAATCCGCCAGCGTACACGGCAACTCTCGGGGTCGCTGCCTTCATATCGCACAATGGTCCCGAGTGTTAGGACGGCCGACTCGCCCCTGACCTCCGTCCGTACAGCGCTCTCCCAAGGCTCAAGATGCAGCGCGTCGGTCTTAGTCAGCCACACATGACGGTAAATCCCCGCGCCCTCGTAAAACCAGCCATCGCCGAAACTGGCGTCCATGCGCACGACCAGATAATTCTTCTCCCCATAGCGCAGGAAATCCGTGACATCAAAGCGGAAGGGCGCGTAACCGTTGTCGTTGCGGCCGATAAAATATCCATTCAGAAAAACCAGCGCGCTGCGAAACGCGCCATCAAACTCGACCGTGATGCGCCGTCCCGCATCTTCCTTCGGAATGTCGAAGCTGCGGCGATACCATCCAATGCTGGTCTCCGGATAGCGCCGCCCAAGCGGTTTGTAGCCGTGGCTGTTCTGCTCTTCGTCATGCACGAACGGCAGCTCCACCGCCCAGTCGTGCGGCAGATTCAACTGGCGCCACTTTGAATCGTCAAATTTATCCGTCGCGAATTTAAACTCGCCCGACTTGGCGAAATCTCCCTGCCCCATGCCGAAGTCGAGATCGAGCCGCGGGTCGGCGCCATTCCCCTGAAAGAACTTCCAGCCGAAGTCGAAGAGCAGGCGCTCGCGCGGCGCCACGGCGGACAAAGCCTCCGCCGAAGCTGGTCCAAAATAGTCTGCCCCGGGGCAATTAGCTAGCAACGCATGCGCGCGCCCCACCGATCCTGCAACCAAAGTGGAAGCCGAGACAGCCAGAGTCGAGCGGAGCAGATCACGGCGGCTGATTGAACCGGTAAGCGAAGACATTCCAAGCCTCGTGGATTGGGAATCCTAGATTGAAATCGAACAGGGAATACTATCAGGCACTCGCCCGGAACGCATCCGACTGTCGTTGGACGGCATTGGTGCATTTTAGGTAGAACACTTTGCGACCTTCGCGGTTAAAGGCTTTCTACAGTGGCAATGCCGGTACGCAAAAGCTCTTAACCGCAAAGTTCGCTAAGAAAAGCCGCGAAGGACGCAAAGAAAACCATTCGGCAATCCAAACTGCAGCTACCGACCGCTCAAAACCCTTGCCTCCGCCGCTTTCCTTGCATATCATTTAGCCGTTCTTGCGGACCACCTCCGCGGAACGCGAGCCGCGCAACCCTCTCTCGCGCATCGTCGGGCGGTTTCGGCCGTATCCTTAAAACTCGTGTCAGAATTCGCCGCAAGGAGAACTGCGAATGAACGCACGCTCGATCATCTTCCTCGCACTCGCTGCGCTAACGTTCCAGCTTTTCGGTTGCACTTCTATCGCCCAGCAGTCGCCCAACCTTCCCGCGCTGACAGCAGTGATCGAACAAGCATTCGGACCAACGCGGCAGGTGGAAGTCCGCGACCCGTTCTACGGCAACATGGTCGCGTTCACCCTCGTGATTCCGAAGGACTGGGTGTTAGAAGGCACCGTCCTCCATGGTCCCGGCTGCAATGGCAACTACTATCAGAGCATCGCTTATCGCGTCTACAGCCCTGACGCCTCCATGGGAGTGCAGGTGACGCCGCTGCAGTAATTTTTCTACTGGGAAGAACAGAACGCGCGTCCGATCGGGGCGGCATGCAAGTTTTTTGCGCCGATGTCTTCCGCCGACTATGCCGCCATGTTCACCTACCGCACGCGGCCGAACGCGCAAATCGATAAAAACGAGCCAACCACCGACATTCAGCAGGCGCGCCAATTTTTCGAGCAGCACAACCAGGAGATGCTCCAATCCGCACGTCAATTGGGGCTCCGGGCGTCAGAGCAAGACACCATCGACTTCTCCCGCACGCGCATTCACTACGACTGGGAGGGATTTCACGAAGAGGAGTGGCTGCGCGTCGAGATGGTTTACAAAGACTTCCCCAAGCCCGTCTTCATTTACAACGGCGGTCCGCATCCTGGGCACACGGAAATGCGGCACTTTCTCGAGACCTCGACTATTCTCTCCTCGCGCCGCGCGCCCAGAGGCAAACTGGACCAATACGACCCGGCGCTCTGCGCAATCATTTCCACGGTGCAACGAACAGACCAGTTTGAGCAGGCTACCAACAACCGCCAGCAGCAGCTCTCCAACGCGATCATCCACTCCATACAGACGCAGACGATGATCAGCCAGCAGAACTCACAGGCATTTATGAACGCCATGACCCAGCAACATCAGGCCTTCATGGCCAACCAGCAGCAGCAGTTCAACATCAGTCAGCAGAACGCGGCGGCTCAGATGAATCGGCAGACACAACAGGCCCAGAACTTCACCTCGCAGATGAATGCCAGCACGGCGCGAACGCGTGACTATCAGGACATCCTGCTCGACCAGCAGTATTACGCGAATCCACAGACCGGCGAAACCTCGACCGTCAGCGGAAGGTTCAATCACACGTTCGTCAATGGTCCGGCCACCAGTAACGCCACGACCGTCCTGCAGACCGACTCCAACGCCACCCCGAACGGCGCTTCCGGTTACAACTGGGTGGAACTGACGCCCATCCATCGCTGACGTCCCGAAGATTTTCTTTGCGTCCTTCGCGGCCGTTCTTTGCGACCTTTGCGGTTAGAAGCTTTATGCTTCCCCCTCCTACTTCTCGTCTTTCACTTCCCCGACGCCCACGATCCGGGCCGATGTCCGGAATTTCTTGTAATCGCGGAAGGTCAGGTCGCCCTCGAGGTCCTCACCCTTGACCAGTGCAATGCGCATGTCCAGTTTGAAAGTGACGTGCAGCGGCAGCCAGACTTCGTCGTTCACCCGCGTCCGTTCCATCATGAAGTGCGTGCCTTTGTGGATGCGCGCCAGCACCCATCCCAGCGAAACCGTGTCGATGGCTTCAACGTTCGCCTTGGCGAGTTGCAGGTCGCCCTTGTCGATCCACACCCGGCCGTGAAATTTGGGCAGGAACTTGGCATCGCTCGAGTGTGGTTCGTAGCCTGGACGGGGCTCGCCGTCGATCATCCATGCCTCGCGGCCGCCGATCAGCTCCGTTCCTACCAGCGTGAAGTTGTAGGCGTCGGCCACGTCGCGCACGAAGTTGCGACGCTCTTCGCGATCTTTTTCATCTTTCTCCTCGTGCTTCCGGCGCTCGTTATCTGATTCGTCCTTCCGCTTGTCGATCATCTTCTGAATCTTTTCTTCTTCCTTCGCCGCTTCCTTGGCCTCGAGTGGCTTGTCGTCTTTCTCGATCAGCCGCTGTACGGGCTCGCCGTAAATCTCGAGGATCTCGTAGCTTCGCACTTCAGTCGACTTGATCTCGCCCTTGCCGTCGAGCTTGTGTTCCACGTCGCGCGCGATATAGGTGTAATCGCGGCGCCGCTTATCGTTCTCGATGTACTTGTCGGCGACCACGCGAAACAACTGCTGCATCTGCTCCTGAGAAAGCTTTCCGTTCGCATCCGGAGTCAAGTCGGGCGCGGCCGCGGCGGCGGGATTGGTGCTTCCGCTCGCACTGCTCCCTTGCCCAGGCGAAGCCGGGACGGGAGAAGTCTGTTCCTGCTGGGTCTTTTCCTGATAGCCCAGCGCGGGCAGAGTCAACGCGAGCAAGACGAGGACGAAAGTCCGAACACTCATCCCCACATTTTACGTGGGCAGGGGAATTGAGCCCGAAGAAGAGAAAAAGAAGAAGAGAAGAGGAGAAAAAGAGTCGTGGCTCAATCTCCCCCCGATGTCATCCTGAGCGCGGCGACAGCCGGGCGAGGGACCTTACGAAGCCCGACGCCTTCGATGCCGTAGATGGGAGTGCGTTCGCTGCATGCAGTCAGGCGACCCTCGCATCCGTACAACCGATGTCCGGGCTTCATACGGTCCTTCGCCCGGCTGTCGCCGCGCTCAGGATGACATCGGGGGGAATTGAGGCCCCACCGAGTAAGAGGTAGTGCGCAGTTTCAGGAATGTTGTGAAAGCTCGATGCTCTTGAACGCGCCCAGATCGCGATCGACCGCGAGCTGGCGGCAGATGCGGCCGATCATGCTTTGCGCCGAACCGGCTTCGAGAAACTGCATGCCATAGCGGAAGGCGGTGCGGTGCCGCACCAGGGCCAGCAGTTCCACGTCCCCCATCGGCAGGGCAAACTCAAGGCGAACCACTTCGCCGATCGGGATCTCTTGCCGCAGCAGCGCGGAAATTCCGGATTCGCTGATGTCTGCCGTGATGCCTCGAATAACCTGGCTGTTGCGGGGATAGACTCGGATCGCCACGTCCAACTTGAACCGCGCATGGCAGCGCCGTTCGACAAGGCCGCCGCTTCCACCGGTCGCATGTTGACTGTGGATTTCCAATTCTCTTTCTCTACTGATCTCTCTACTCGATCTCTCTACTCGATCGCTCTAACTCGATCTCCGGCCAGTCCCGGCTGCAAGCTACTGCCTGTCATTCCGAGCGGCGCAGCCGCGAGGAACCTGCTCCTGGCCGGCAGCGTTCGCGCCGCCGGCGAAGCGATCACCAGATGTATCGGCCGATGGCGTAGCGAACTTTAGCCCGGCTTCTTATAAGCCTTGCCCAGGCACTCCGACTGAAACAGCCGCTCGTCGACCCGATGCAGGCGCTTCTCCTGAGCTTTGGTTAGCAACGGATAATGTTTGACGTCGAACAGGTGGTAGACGATGAACCAGACGGGCTTGTCGGTGGTCATCCAATTCTGCGAGTCAAAGCGCCGCAGGTTCACCGGAAGCGAGTACCGCCGCAGCGTGCGTTCGCGGCGAAGGTTGAAGTAGGCATTGAAATAACTCAGCGCCAGTTCGCGCAGCGTGCGGTAGACCGGCTCGCGCCCGCGGCATCCCGAATAATTCGACTTGGCCACCGCGCCCCAGCAGCCGTCTTCGCGATAGATGGCCAGCACATGGTCGGTATCGTGCTCGGCTTCGAAATCGAGCAGCAGCGGCGGATAGCCATTGGCGCGCAATGCCGCCGCCGCGAAAATCGCTCCCTCGAGGCAATGCGAAGATTCGTTCGCCAAAACGAGTCGCGGCGACCACGCCGTATCTTCCAGGTGATAGGGCATGTCGTCGAGAAATTTCTGAATGCCGTAAGGATTTTTCATGCTGCGCAGCCGGCGCAGCTCTTGCGGAGTGAAGCAGGATAGTGCACTTGCGGATCCGGTCATGAGTTGGGCAGACGAAACAGACGAAGAGAGACTAGCAGGTTGTGCAAAAACTCGACAACGCATGCGCAACCCGTGCGCGTGAGCAACCGTACCCCTGCGTAACCGTGTGCTCGGGCAACCGTGGAAGAGCGGCGCTTCAGCGCCGCGTAAAGTCTCCAAGAAGAATTCGGGGGCTTCAGCCCCGGGTGAAGGCGACCGCTTCAGGAAATGCCCCGCACGGCGGTTGGCGAGCCCACAGCCGCTCGCGGAGAGCGCGCCTGTCCCCTCGTACATAGAAGGAAACTATTCCACAGCACTTAAAGTCATCAACTCACCTGCATTCATCGGCTTAGAGGGTGGGTGCACTAATCGTTGTGCACTCAAAAACGGTGCAGCCTCACCGCTCCGCGAACAGCTCCGCCAATTCGCTGGGACTATCCACGAGAACATCGGGAGGCTCGTCGGCCAGCGTGTGCGGCGCGAAGCCGTAGCTCACGCCGATCGTGTACAAACCGGCATTGCGTCCGGTGCGAATGTCGACGTGCGAGTCGCCAATGATCGCGGCCTGCTCCGGCGCGGCGCCGGCTTCGGCGAGCAGCCTGGCCGCTCCCTCGGGATCAGGCTTCTTCGTAGCGAAGCTGTTGCCGCCGTAAACCTGCGAGAAGAATCGTCCCAGCCCGAGCGCGTCGACGATCGCCCGCGAAGGAATCACTGGCTTGTTCGAGAGCACGGCCAGCTTGCGCGGCTCGCCGTTGTGGGATCCGTGCTGGGTTCCCTTGGCCGAATTCTGAATCGCGGCCAGCGCTTCGGCGATCCCAGGGTAAACCGTGGTGTGATCGAGCTTGTGCTCGCGATAGTACTTGAGAAAAAATTCGAGGCCCTGGCGCACCAGCGCCTCGTCGCCCGCTTCGGCGCCGAGCGCCCGCTGGATCAGGACCGGCGCTCCATCGCCCACGTAGCTGGCGATTACGTCATCGGGCAACTCGGGACGTCCAATATGGCGCAACGCCGCGTTCACCGAATGCACCAGATCGAGGCGCGAGTCGATGAGCGTGCCGTCGAGATCGAAAATTACAAGCTTGATCGTGCGAGGGTCAAAGGCGCGGCGCGTGCGAATCATTCACTTCCAGAATAAAGCAGGGGGCAGTATTCAGGAAAACCTTCAACCACGAAGGTCACGAAGGTTCACGAAGGAAATCTTGGGGCTTTGTCACCTTGGGTGTTGTCGTCGTAGACTTTGTCATCCCAGGCCTTGTTATCCTGAGCGAAGCGAAGGACCTGTGGAATTGTCGACTGCGCCGGTGCTGTCGGCAAATTGCATAGGTCCTTCGCTCCGCTCAGGATGACAGTGCCTGTGGATTTCCTTCGTGAACCTTCGTGTCCTTAGTGGTTCAAGGTTTTGCCGTCCCCAGCGTCAAACTTAGGTGTTTTTCCAAACCGCGCTCTCCATTTACAATGCAACAGGTTCCACACATTTGCGCACCCAACGAGGCTGCAGGTGCGAGTGTGCGGAATCGCGGTGCGGCCGCCAGAATCCAATATAGGCAGGAACGAATCCAGAACGACCGAATTGAGAACCACCAGGGAAGCGGATGGCGACGACAAAAACCGACCCTAAGCTGGGATTGACCCCCGGCAGCGCGAAAAAAGGCAAGCTGTACGAAGGCCTGACGCGCGAGCTGCTGGTTCAGGCCTACCGCTACATGTACACCTCCCGGCGCATCGACGACCGGGAGATTCTGCTCAAACGCCAGCAAAAAATTTATTTCCAGATGTCGGGCGCGGGGCACGAGGCCATCGGCGTGGCCGCCGGGCTGGCGCTGAAGCCGGGATACGACTGGTTCTATCCTTACTACCGCGACCGCGGACTCTGCCTGGCCATCGGCATGAAACCTTACGACATGTTTCTGCAGGGCGTGGGCGCGGCCGATGATCCCAGTTCCGGCGGAAGGCAGATGCCTTCGCACTGGAGCGCTCCCGAGCTGAACATCGTCACGCAGTCATCGCCCACTGGGTCGCAGATTCTGCAGGCCATCGGGTGCGCGGAGGCCGGACGGTATTTTAGGCGGCGTCCGAAGGCGGCGGAGGTTCCAGAGTCAACATCCCCACTTCTCGTAAATGCGGCGAGAAATGGGGCACCCGAGTTATCCAGTTCACATCCGGCAGGCGACTACCGGCTGTTCAAAAACGTTACGTTCCAGGGGGATGAGGTCACTTACGTTTCTTTGGGCGAGGGCACGTCGAGCGAGGGCGAATTCTGGGAGGCGATGAACGCCGCGGCGCTGGGCAAGCTGCCGGTAATTTTCTGCGTGCAGGATAACGGCTACGCGATCTCGGTTCCGGTTGAGGTGCAGACCGCCGGAGGCAGCATTTCGCGGCTGGTCTCGGGATTTCCTAATTTTCATTTCGAAGAAATCGACGGCACCGATCCGCTGGCCAGCTATTCGGCCTTTCAGCGCGCGGCGCAGTACTGCCGCGAGGGACACGGTCCCGCGTTTGTGCACGCGCATGTGATCCGTCCGTATTCGCATTCGCTTTCGGATGACGAGCGGCTCTACCGCCCTGACGCCGAGCGCGAGCGCGACGCTGCGCGCGATCCGGTGACGCGCTCGCAGATGTTTTTGCTGCGCGAGGGCATCCTCGACGAAAAGGGAATCAATCAACTCGAAAAAGAAGTTGAAGCCGAGTTGCAGACCGCGGTCGACCGCGCCCTGGAAGCTTTACCTCCGGCGCCGGAGTCGATCATGAAGTTTGTGTATTCGCCGGATGTCGATCCGACTTCGGCGGCATTCGATACGCAGCCGGTGGCTGCGGAAGCGCCCGCGGACGGCAAGAAGCCGGCCAACAAAACCATGGCCGATTTGATTACGGCCACGCTGCGCGACGAGATGAAGCGCGACGAGCGCGTCGTGATTTTCGGCGAAGACGTGGCCGACGCCAGCCGCGAAGAATATCTGAAACGCAAGCTGGTCAAGGGCAAGGGCGGAGTTTTCAAGCTGACCTTCGGCCTGCAGAATGAATTCGGCGGCGACCGCGTATTCAATTCTCCGCTGGCCGAGGCCGCCATCGTTGGCCGCGCCACTGGCATGGCGACCCGCGGACTCAAGCCGGTGGTCGAGATTCAGTTCTTCGACTACATCTGGCCGGCGATGATGCAGATTCGCGACGAGCTCAGCGTGATCCGCTGGCGCTCGAACAACGGATTCTCATGCCCGGTGGTGATTCGCGTGGCCATCGGCGGATACCTGACTGGCGGCGCGATTTATCACTCGCAATGCGGCGAGAGCATCTTCACGCACATTCCCGGGCTGCGCGTGGTGTTTCCTTCGAATGCGCTCGACGCCGCGGGACTGCTGCGGACTTCGATTCGCTGCGACGACCCGGTGCTGTTTCTCGAGCACAAGCGGTTGTATCGGGAAACTTTCGGACGCGCGCCTTATCCCGGGCCGGATTACATGATTCCGTTCGGCAAGGCGAACATCGTGCATCCCGGCAGCGACGTCACCGTTATCACTTACGGAGCCGTCGTGCCGCGCGCCTTGCAGGCGGCGCAGAAACTGGAACGCGAGCAGGGAGTGAAAGTCGACCTGATCGATTTGCGCTGCCTGAATCCGTTTGACTGGGACGCGATCGCCGCCTCGGTTGCGAAGACCAACCGCGTGCTGGTGGCCTATGAAGATTCGCTGAGCTGGGGCTATGGAGCCGAGATCTGCGCCCGCATCGCCGATGAACTCTTCGACAAGCTCGACGCCCCCATCCGCCGCGTGGCCGCGAAGGATACGTTTGTCGCTTACCAGCCGATTCTGGAAGACGCGATTCTGCCTCAGCCTAATGATTTATTTCTGGCTATGAAAGAGCTGGCCGAGTATTAAGAACAGTTGTCAGTGCTCAGTTGTCAGTGGCCAGCGTTACTCGCCGAAGAGCATGTTGTAGATTCCGCCGCCTAATGCGCCGCCGATCAGCGGCGCTACCCAGAACATCCAGAGCTGTTGCAGGGCCCAGCCACCGGCGAAGATGGCGGGGCCGGTGCTGCGCGCCGGGTTCACTGACGTGTTCGTCACCGGAATGCAGACCAGGTGAATGAGGGTCAGGCAGAGGCCGATCGAAATCGCGGCGAATCCTTTGGGGGCGCGGCTGTCGGTTGCGCCCATGACTACCATCAGGAAGAACGCGGTCAGCACGACTTCGGCGACGAAGCCGGCGAGCAGGGAATATCCTTGGGGAGAATGTTCGGCGTATCCATTTAATGCGAAGCCGGCGTGTACGTCGAAGCCGGTCAATCCGCTGGCGATGACGAACAGTACGCCCGCGGCGGCGATTCCGCCTACAACCTGCGCCACCACATAGGGCAGCAAGTCTGAGGCAGGGAAGCGCTTGCCCACGACCAGACCGAGGCTGATCGCCGGATTGAAGTGTCCGCCCGAGATATGACCGAGCGCGAAAACCCCGGTCAGGACGGTGAGGCCGAAGGCTAGGGCGACTCCGGCGTATCCGATGCCGACGTTGGGAACGCCGGCGGCCAGCACGGCGGCTCCGCAGCCGCCAAACACCAGCCAGAAGGTTCCGAAGAATTCCGCTGCTGCACGTTTACCGATGGGCATGGGTGCATCTCCTTGCACTTCGGGGAATTGCGAGGCGAGCAAGGGTAGCACACGGGTGGCAGAATCAGAAGCGCTCGAAGTTACGAAGGCTTTTTGCGCAAGCGGATCGCGATTGTTCGTTCTGCTGGGCGGTGTTAGGCTGCGAAAGAGTGAGTTCCGCACCCGCCAATCCGCCCGCTAATCCCTGGAAGGACAATTCGCCCGCGCGCGGACGCGCGGCGCAGTGGCTGCAATCAGGCTCGGGAGAAGTCTGGATAAAATTTCTCCTCGCCCTGGTTGGATTGGGGCTAGCCTTCGCCGCGGCGCTGTTCTCGACCGTGTCACGGGATGCGGGCAATCTGTGGGCGACCGTGATTCTCTCCTCGGCCTCGCTGGTGCTGGCGACGCTGGTTGGCCTGGTGACGGTGCCGTATCTGGCGCGCCGCGTGGCGGTTGAGCGCTTCCGCGAATCGTTTGACTTCGATGTAACCAGCGCGGGCGTCGTGTATGTGCTGGTGACGCTGGTGATCGGGATCGCCGCGCTCAATACCGGAAACAATCTGCTCTACATCATCGTGGCCGCGATGCTGGCGGCGATTCTGGTTTCAGGAATCGTTTCTGCGTGGGTGCTGCGCTGGCTCGAACTCGACATTCGCCTGCCCGAGCACGTTTTCGCGGGGCGCGTGGTGGCGGGGCGAATCGTGCTGCGCAACCCGCGGCGCTTTTTGCCCTCGTTTTCGGTGCGGGTAGTTTCCACGCGTAAGAAGAAAAAGACTAGCAAGCAGTGGCAGTGGGAGGCGACGACATTTACTTTTCCCTTCAACCGCCCGCCCGATCAGCAATGGCTCCGCTTGCCTGACCGGCGGCTGCGGCGGGTGACTGTGATTCCGCCGCCTCCGGGGATTTTTCAGGGGATGGCTTACTTTCCGTTTATTCCTCCGCAGACCGAATCATCGGCTGACCTGGAGTTGCGCTTTGAACAGCGCGGCCGCTATCGCGAGGACACTTTCGGTCTGGCGACGCGCTTTCCTTTTGCTTTTCTCACCAAGACGCGGCACGTGTCTTTGCCGAGAGAGGTGCTGGTCTATCCGCACATCGAGCCGGCGGAGGAAGCTCTCGAGATTTTGCCGCTGGTGCGCGGCGAGTGGGAAAGTTTTGTTCGCGGTAATGGCGCTGACCTGTACCGCATCCGCGAGTACATGCCGGAAGACTCGGCCCGCCACGTCGACTGGAAAGCGACGGCGAAGTCGGGTTCGTTGAAGGTTCGCGAGTTCGCGCGGGAAGACGAGCGCAGGCTCTGCATCGTCTTCGACAATCCTGAGCCTGGACTGATTTCCGAACGGGCTTATGAAAAGGCCGTCGATCTGGCGGCTTCGCTGGCCTGGCACTTTTCCACGCAGGAGGCTGAGGTGTCGTTCCTTGTGCTTGGGCACGGCCGCACTCGCGATCTGCACGATTTTCTGGCGTGGCTGGCAGTGATTCAACCGGGCCTCGTTTTGGGGACGATCGCGCGGAAGCCGGCGAAGGAAGGCGCCGCGTCTTCGCCTTCATCAGGCGGAGACGCGTTGCGGGATTTGGGCCTGCTTGGCTCGGATGATTTCAACATCGTGATCACGGGGCGCGCGCGGGGTAGCCTTCCGGCAGGTCTGTCGAATGGCTCGTATGTCGTGTGCGCGGGCGACGAGTCGCGGGCAACGTAGACGCGACCACCGGGGCTAAAGCCCAGAATCTCTTATCCCGCTCTACCGGCGCTGAAGCGCCGCTCTTCCACGTCACTGCCGGCACGTCACTGCCGGCAGGTCAGTGCCGGGATTGAAGGCAGGCTGGTTATCGCAGCGGTAAACCGCTGCGCCACCCAAAATCAACGGCTCTCCCGTTTTGGGGATTTTCTTGCGATTTCGCACCTTTCTTGCTTTCTTTCCTTAATCTTTCGACATATACTCGCGCCCCGATGGAGCTTTGGAACGCTCGGATTCCGTTCGCGAGAGGTGTGAAATGCGTATCTGCGATCTGATCAAGAGCCAGGATACTTATCAGGCGGAGCTGGAAGACACCGTCCTTCGGACTGTTGAAGCCATGGTGGAGCGCAACATCGGCGCGGTGCCGGTGCTGCACAATAGCGCGCTGGTAGGAATTTTTTCGGAGCGCGACTTGATGCGGCGCGTAGTGGCGAGGGGGCTCGATCCGCGCTCGACCTGCATGGCCGAGGTGATGACCGATGATCCTCTGAGCATCAGCATGAATGACGACCTCGATAGCTGCATGGCGCTGATGCGGCGGCACAATTTCCGGCACTTGCCGGTTTGCCACGAAGGCCAGCTGGTGGGGATGGTGTCGTTGCGCGACATCCTGCTGCACGACCTGGAGGAGAAAGACGATGAGGTGCGCATGATGCGCGCCTATATACACTCCACGCCCGATGCTTAGGCGGGGTCCCACGTCTCGCAAAGACCGCGAGGCGTGGGGCAACCGTCGCGCGCCATTTCGGCATAAAAGCAGGTTCCTCACCGGCGCTTCGCGCCGGTTCGGAATGACAAATCCATTAAGAGCGTCTAAGAGCGTTCGCCATCCCCCCAGCGTTTTCTTGGGCTTAGCCCAATCCTTCCCCCTATGACGAAAGTAACGTTGCGTTCTGGGTACGCCCAAAGGTAACGTTACGCAGGATTACTCCGGTACATTGAACAACGGGTTATAGCAGGCTAAGGTAAGAATACGAGCCGGAGCAGCGATTTACTTGGATCCCGTGGCGACCGGCGCCAGTGATCCGAGAGCAGCCCTCTTCCATGAGCAACGCACAGATTAGAATTCTCTATTACGTGCTTTGGATAGCACACCCCATCTTCCTGTCGGGGATCGCGTCGCTCATGCTTTGGCGCGGCATTCATCACAAGTTTCGATTCTTCTTCTGCTACATCGTCACCCAGCTCATCAGTTTTACGGTGGTATTCACTGCCTACTGGCATAGTTACGCTGCTGCCTTCTACCTCTACTGGGCCTGCAATGCGGTCGGAGTCGCTTTCGGCTTTGGCGTCATCCACGAAGTCTTCGTCGATGTCTTCCGCTCGTTTCACACGCTGCGCGATCTGGGCACGGTGCTGTTCAAGTGGGCCGGCCTGGTGATGCTGCTGGTGGCCGGCGTGGTTTCGGTCTCCTCGCCCTCAACCGAAATCGTGCCCTGGATGCAGGCCATCATCACGGCGCAACGTTCGGTACGCTTCGTCCAGGTGGGAATGGTGCTTTTGCTGCTGGTCTTTTCGCAATACCTCGGTCTCAGCCGGCGGCAACACAGCTTCGGCATCGCGCTGGGCTTCGGCTCCTTCGCGGTCGTCGAACTGGCGGTGTTCTCTTCGCTGGTGGGGCATCACCTGCAAAATCCTTGGATGAGCATGGTCAACATGATGGCCTACAACGCGAGTCTGGCCGTCTGGCTGGGCTATGTGGGGGTGAAGAGTCCGGCGCGCGAGGTTTCCGCTCCGCTGTTTCAGTCGCAGCGCTGGGAGCAGAGCCTGTCCGATATTCATCATCCGCTTCCGCCGGATTCTCTGATCCCGATGTTTGAAGGGATGGTGGATCGTGCCCTGTCACGCACGCAGCCCGAGGCTCCGGCGGCTGCCGATGCTGACGCGGGCTCGAATGCCATGGGCGCGGCAGCGGCGGGCGGCGGAGGTCTTCGCCTCGCCGGCGCGCGCGGAACTACTAAGAGCTAATCCTTGCTATTTTGATCCTGCCGGTTTCCTGTGAGCTGCACTCTTGTTCTGAAAATCGAAAACGTTTTTCCTGCCCGCGGGCCTCTGGGGACCTTCCGTGCTTCCATAAAGTAAATTCTCAGCAATTTCCTTTAATCAGATGACTCGCAGAGTGGTTCAGCTGCGTTGCATTGGTCGCGATTGAGTTTGCTTCGGGAGGGCGTGGGGTGAAGTGAAAATTATTGCAGTGCGGGCTTGACTGCGTGTCTTATAATTCCGTTCCGCGCCGGGTGCCCCGATTTTGAGGCAATTGATTTCGAGTGACTCGATTTTGAGACGCTTGATTTCGAGACCGCTTGATTTCGAGACCGCTTGATTTCGAGACCGCTTGATTTCGAGACCGCTTGATTTCGAGACACAGGGCGCGTAGGCCAAGGAGAACAACCATGAAACGTGCAATCAGGATTTCGGTCCTGATGGTTGCCGTAGTGGGCACGTTCCTCGGAGCCACTGTCCAACAGGTTCCCGCCGCGGACGGAGGCCCGATTCTTGTGTGCCCACCAGGCGACAAAAACTGCAAAGTCAACCTGCCACCGATGCTGAAGTAGTTAATCGGAGGCCGACCGTGACCGCAAGGTCACTAAAGTAACCTGTGGTAACTGGGCCACTGTGGTGCTCGCAATTTTTTTTGGGCTGGAGCGATTTCAGGTCGCTTCAGCCCTGTTTTTTGGGGGGGGAAGTGGCTTATGTAGCCCCCGGACGCCCCTTCGGCTTCGCTCGGGGCAGGCTCTCGTCCGGGTTGCGCGATGCGCAATTGGGCGGCTGGAGCGGCTACGCCCCCCTCGGGCACCCGAGCCGCGGAGCTTCCGAACCCAAACCGCACGCCCCATGTACCCTACACGCTGCACACGCGGAGCCTCGCTCCGCGGGGCGGACGGGGGCGTCCGCCCTTACGTGAGTGGGGGCAGAACGCGGAGTCCGAGGAGTTTTCTTACGGGCTGCTAGGAGTGGTTTCGCAGAGCTTCAGCTATCTGGCGGCGGAGTTCGTCGGCCGTGGTCACTGGGGGCTGGCAGGCAGTGCCCGAACAGAGGACGGCGAACGACTGGCCCTGGGCCAACTGAGGAAGATTTGGAATCGTGGCCGCCAGCACGGGAGGAAGGTTCTCGGGAACGGCCTGATCCGGCGTCAACCGCAGCACCGTTTTATGGAAGGCGAATGGAGCGATCGCAGCGGCGTAGAGTTCGTCGGCGATGGCGTCATCTTTCTGTGCAATCACTATGATCTGCACGGGGCTGGCGAGGAAGTGCGCGACCGCGATGCCATAGGTCGCGGCAAAAATTCCGAACTGTCCGGCCACTCCGGCAAAGGCTTCGAGCGTCTGCTCGGCCTGATCGCGATAGGTGGCGTCGCCGGTTAAGTGATGCAGCCGCACCAACGCAATCGCCGCCATAGGATTGCCCGCGGGGGTTGGCGAATCCTGGAGAGGCTTGCGGCGCGTTGCCAGCACGCCCAGGCTCGTGCCGTCGGCAGCCGGTTCGCTGTCGAAGAATCCGCCGGAGGTCGAGTCGTAGAAGCGGGCGATCATGGCGTCGGCGATGGCGCGCGCAAACTTGAAGTAGCTTAGATCGGCCGTCGCCTCGTAAGCGTCGAGACAGGCCAGCGCGGTGAACGCGTAGTCATCGAGCAGCCCTGCGACCTCGCGATACTCGGCCGCCGGATCGGAGTAAGAAATGACGTGCAGCAGCACGGCGTGAGTGGGCGCGGGTGATCCTTCGTTTCCACTCCGGGCAGGCTCGCCCGCGGGGTTTTCGGGCACGTGTTTCCAGGCTTCGGCCAGGGCCCGATCGAGCGAGCGCAACGCAAACCGGCGCGCCTCGGGAAGATTCAGCACCTTTGCCGCCTCCAGGTACGCGGAAACGCAGAGGCTGGTCCAGCCGACATAAACGGTCTTGTCGATGTAAGGCGTCGGCCGCTGCAAACGGGCCACGTACATTTTTTTCTTGGCCGATGCGAGCAACTCTTCGACTCGCTCGGGTGAGAGCTTGATTCGCTTCGCGATCTCTTCCACCGAAGCCCGCACGAAGAGGACGTTCTTCGCCGGATTGTGATGCATCTCTCCGACGTCGTTGATGTCGTAGCGCAGCGCTGCGGCCTGCGTTTCTTCTTCGGTCAGAACCGCGCGCGCTTCGTCGAGCGTCCAGGTGAAATAGTCGCCATCGTCTTCCATGTTGATGTCGGCATCCTGCGAAGCGTAGAGGCCGCCGCGGTTGCGATCGCTCAGCACGTCATCGATCCAGCGAATGATGTCGCGGGCGACGTCGGCGAAGAACTCCTGCCCGGTGGCCTGATAGGCGTGCACGTAGTTTTTGAGTAGCTCCGAGTTGTCGTAGCACATCTTCTCGAAGTGCGGGACCACCCAGCGCTCGTCGACCGAGTAGCGATGGAATCCGCCGGCCAGTTGGTCGTAGACGCCGCCGTTCGCCATGTGGTCGAGGGTGGTTACGATCAGGTCGTGCAGAGAGCCGGACGCGGCCTGCGCCGCGGGGCGG
>Ga0074044_10000882_pt1 | contig 27970 bp, 21 predicted proteins | sample BogForMeECP23OM1_FD_94443 | JGI IMG/M metagenome (GOLD analysis project Ga0074044, IMG submission 94443) | Bog forest soil microbial communities from Calvert Island, British Columbia, Canada - Bog Forest MetaG ECP23OM1 | ecosystem: Environmental > Terrestrial > Soil > Wetlands ...
AGAACCTCCCAGCCCCCAGCCCCTAAAGGGGCGGCGGACTTCGACGAACTTACGGTATCGCTAAAGCGATACCCTGATACGAAGCCACAACGATACGAAGCCACAACGATACGAAGCCGCAACGACACGAAGCCACAATTCGAAACCACGATATGAGCTGGCGTCCTCGTCTGGCCGGGGCAATGCTGGACGGGCGAGGACGCCCGTCGCTCCACCGCGATTCTGTTCTTAGTCGACGTGCTCGCCTACCTCGAAGCCTTCTTCGGCTGCGGGCAGCACGTCGCGTTCGCCCGCGAACCACACGTACAAGGTTGGCAAAAGAAAGATGCTCATCACTAAGTCGGCAATCAAACCGCCCACAATGACGATGGCGAAGGGGCGCTGAGAGTCGGAACCGATAGCGTGGGAGAGGGCAGCCGGCAACAATCCTAGCGTTGCCACCAGCATGGTCATCATGATGGGCCGTAGTCTCAATACGGCCCCCTCGACCGCAGCGTCCTCGATGGAGTATCGCCGTGCTCGAAGCTGGTTGATGTACTCCACCATGATGACTCCGGTCTGCACGGACACGCCGAACAGCGCCAGGAAACCTACGCCGGAGGAAACACTAAAATTCGTGCCAGTGACTAGAAGAGCCAGGAGGCCACCGAAGCGGGCCATGAAAACGTTGGCCAGGATCAGCAATGCCCATTTGAACGATTTGAACATCGTGTAGAGAAGAATGAAGATGACCAGGATGGTAATCGGGAGCACGATGAGCAGCCGCTCGTCCGCCCTCTTCTGGCTCTCGTATTCTCCTTCCCAATCGATGCCGTAGCCGACGGGCAATTTGACCTGTTGGTTCACCTTCTTGATTGCCTCCTGCACGGTGCTGCCGAGGTCGCGTCCGCGGACACTATACTTGATGGCAACATAGCGCCGATTGCCCTCGCGATAGATTTCAGAAGCACCGTCGGTCACGCTGATTTTGCAAAGCTGGGCGAGAGATACCCGTTCTCCGGAAGGCGACAGCAAACGAATGCTCTCAATCGCTTCCTTTGTATCACGGTACTTTGGGAGATAGCGCAGTGTGAGGTCGTAGCGCGCCTCGTCCTTGAGGACCTGCGTGAGCGCGTTACCCCCCACTGCGGTCTGAACCGCATCCTGCACGTCGGCTACGTTGATCTGGTAACGAGCGGCTGCATCGCGGTCCACAGTTACGTTGAGGTTGGGCTGGCCGAGCACATGGAAGACTCCAAGGTCTTCGATTCCCTTGACAGTTCGCATGATGCTAACGATTTGGTCGCTTTTTTCTTCCAACAGTTTCAAGTTATCGCCGTAAACCTTAGTGGCCAGCGCGCCTTTCACTCCACTCACAGCCTCTTCCATGTTGTCTTCGATGGGCTGAGAGAAACCCCAGACGACACCGGGGATTTTGTTGAGTTCACGATTCATGGCCGCAATCAGCTCGTCTTTATTTTCGTGGAAGACAGGCCGCCACTGTTCTTTGGGCTTGAGATCAACGAAATACTCGGTATTGAAAAAGCTGGTTGTATCCGTGCCGTCATCCGGCCGTCCCGTTTGACTGGTGCATTGCGGGACCTCGGGAAAAGAACAAAGCACGATTCGGGCCTGATTCATAACCCGGATGCCCTCGTCGGGCCCGGTGCTGGGTGCAAGCGTTCCACGTACCCAGAGCGCACCTTCATCCAGGTGGGGCAGAAATTCGGAACCGATGACGCCGCCGAAAACGAGGTAAATTGTGAAGAAGAGACCGAGTACGCCCACACCAATTGTGAGCACGCGCCGCCGAATGGCCCACCGGACCGCAGTGCGGTAGTGGCTGATCGAGAATTCCATGGCTGGATTGCGCCATTCCTTCGCTCCCTTCTGGAAAGCGAAACTGGCGAGTACGGGTGCGATCACGATCGAGAAGACCAACGCGCCGAGTAGCGCAAACGCCACGGTCCAGGCCATGGGATGGAAAAGCCGGCCTTCAACACGCTCCAGCGTAAAGATCGGCAAGTACGCGGTAATGATGATCGCGATCGCGTAGAACACTGGGCGCTGCACTTCGTGTGAGGCATCACTGATTCTTTCGCGCGCTGTCTTGACCCCGTTCTGGTGGCCCAAATGGCGCACGATGTTTTCGATCATCACCACCGCGCCGTCGACCACCATGCCAAAATCCAACGCGCCGAGAGATAAGAGGTTGGCGGGGATGTGCCTCAAGTCCAAACAGATGGAAGCAAACAATAGCGAAAACGGAATCGTGGCCGCAACGATGAGGGCGCCGCGCACGTTGCCGAGGAACATGAAAAGAATGATCGAAACCAGGATCATGCCTTCCGTGAGGTTGTGCAGCACTGTGTGCGTAGTAAAGTGAACCAGATCGCTGCGATCGATGAAAGGAACTATCTTCACTCCCGGAGGCAGAATATGATCGTTCAGTTCCTCTACTTTCTTGTGGATGCCTTGCAGGGCGGTATCGGCCACTGCGCCTTTCCGCAGCAGCACGATGCCCGACACGACATCGTCGTTATCGACGATCTTTCCGTTCTCGCGCTCGATTGCACCGTCGGGACCGTAGGGACAAGCAGTGCAAGCCCGCGCAAACTGGCCGAGTCGAATCTTTGGACCTTGTGAAACGACGGCAATGTCCTTCACCCGGAGCGGCGTGCCATTCTTGGTGGTGATGACGGTGCGCTCGATGTCTTGGGCGCGATCCACCAACCCGACGGAGCGCACGTTGATCTGCTGCAAACCTTCCTGGATGAAGCTTCCGCCGGCGTTGATGTTGTTGTTGGTGAGTTGCTGTTCGACCTGGGCCAGGCTGAGGCCATAGGCGACGAGTTTGTTGGGGTCCACGCGAACCTGGTATTCGCGAGTGGGGCCGCCGAAGCTGGCCACATCGACAATATCGGGGATCGATTTAAAGTTCTTTTCCACGACCCAGTCTTCAATGGATTTCAGCTCCATGGGGTCGTATGCGGGGTTGGTGCTGTGCAAAGTGAAGAAATAAATCTGGCCGACCGGACTCCAGTCGGTACCCATTTGCGGCGACACACCCGGGGGCAGCGTAACCTGGCTCAGCCGCTCCAGGACGCGCTCCCGGTTCCAGGCATTGTCCGAACCATCTTCGAAAATCAGCTTCAGGTCCGAGAGCCCGAACAACGAGAACGAGCGCAGATGCACGGTCTGCGGGATGCCGTTCATGGCCACTTCGAGCGGAATCGTGACTTGCTGTTCGATCTGTTCCGCCGAAATTCCCGGCCATTGCGTAATGATCTCGACGTAGTTGTCGGCTACGTCGGGATAGGCCTCAATGGGCAGCCGCTCGAACGAAACGATGCCGCCCGCGAAAAGCAGCAGGGCGAAACCCAGGACGAGCAGGCGGTTGTTAAGAGCAAAATCAACGACTCGACGAATCATTCATTGCTCCCATTTATTGCTCCAAAGTGTTTTGCAACGGAAGAGCGTTCGAGACGACCCGATCTCCCGGTTTGATCCCGGAGACAACTTCCTGCAGGTTGCCGGGAAGCATGTTCCCGGTGACCACTTCCAGGCGTTTGAAATGGCCCGCACTGTTCGGAACTGGCGTGTATACCCACTCGCGATCGTGCAAGTGCAGGATCGCCGTGGCGGGAATGGCAGCGTGGGTTTCCGGTTGCTTGCCGTAGAACGTCGCAGTCGCAAACATGCCTACACGCATCATTCCGGGGTTGGGAACTTCGAGGCGAACCTTCGCGGTGCGGAGGTTGGGATCGAGAACGGGCAGGATGTTATCGACCCGCGCTTTGAAGACCTTGTTGGGATAGGCATTCAGGCGGACATCCGCATCCGCGCCGACGCGCACGGCATCGAGATCATTTTCGTAAACGTCACAGATGATCCAGACATACGACAGATCAGAGATGGTGAACGGATTGGGGCCCGACAGACCCTGGACGCCGGCTGCGTTGGTAACCTGTTGGTCGGTGATTACGCCCGATATGGGGGCGATAACGTCGACGATTCCCGACGGATGGTCCTTGTCTACGCCGAGAAGGCGCAGCTGCTCGGTGGCTGTATTCAGATCGACTTTGGCGTCCTGTTCGGTGTCTTCAGCCTGTTCGAGGGCGCTCTTTGCGATCGCGCCCTTGTCGTAAAGAACCTGTGCCCTTTCCAGCTGCTGCCGCGCCAACCGTTCATCATTCACGGCCTTCAAATACGCCTGGTAAGCCCCGGAAACATCGTTGCTTTGAACCCTCAGCAACAACTGGCCTTTCTTCACGGCGTCGCCCAGCCTGGCCTTGATCTCCACCACTCGTCCCGAGGCCAGCGATATTACGGGCACGGCGCGCGCGATATCGGGCTGCACTACGCCGGTCACATTCAGGCCTGGCGCCGCCTTATGTTCAATCGCCGCCACCAGTGGAAACTGCTCTGGGTGGTCCACTTTAAAGTTGTTCGAATCCAGATCAGGCTCGACGGTGGCCGGGAGCGGGGCTTCGGCCTTCGGGTCGGCTTTGTTTTCGCCGCATCCAGAAAGCAGAACCAGGCAGAGCAGGAAGGCCGCGGACCAGAGGATGCGGGCGGCAGAGATTTTCGCCGCGGCAACAGGGGGAAGGGCTGTTGCAACCGCGCCGCAAGAGTCCGCCGACTGCATACCTTTGGCGCCTCTTGAATTCAAAGAGTATATCGCTTGCGATGTCATGGGATCACCTCGCGGCCCACAGCTAGATTCAGTTGGGCGGCTGCGGTCAGGTAAGAACCAACCAGGTTCACGTAGGCCAGTTGCACGGTGCGGTATTCCGCCTGGGCGTTCAGGAAATCCAGCAGCGACGCCCCGCCGTGCTGGTAGGAAAACGTGATCGTGTCGCGCACCCGGACCGACTGCTGCAGGTATTTAGCCTTGTACGGACGCAGCAGAATCAGATTGCTTTCGAGCGTGGCGTAGCTGGAATCCACGTCGCTGTACACTTGCGCTTCAGCGGCGTCGCGCAATCTTTCATTGCGCCTGATATCGATCTGGGTGCGCAGCTTCTCGCCCTGGTTGCGGTCGAAAATCCGCAGCGGGATGCTGACACTGACGCCAACCGTATTGATGCCAAACGGATTATTGGTGGATGAGTTGTGGGTATACCATGCGCTCAAGGTGGGATCGGTTGAGCCGTTGGCAACCGCGAGTTTGTGATCGGTTTGGGCTTTGTCCACGGCTTCGACGGCTGCCTTCAAGTCGGGCCGCGTGTCGAGAGCGATCTTCCGGAACTCGTTGCGCGGTGAGAGTTGGTCGTTGAAGTCGTATGATCCGGTCACGTCGAGTTGTTCAATCGGGGTTCGGTCGTTGAGCAACGTGAGCAGTTGGATCTTGGCGTTTTCCAGGCTCTCCTCAGCGGCCTGCAAATCCGATTCATACTGCACCCGCTGCAGTTCCAGCCGGTCGAGATCAATCTGCGCAATGTCGCCGGCGCTGAAGCGAGTTCTGCTGATCTCGAGCACGCGGTCGTAGTAGTCAAGATTGTCTTTTGCCAGCTGCAGCACCGCTTTCGCCTGCAGCGTTGACACAAACGCGCCGCGCAAGGTGAAGAGCATGGTTCTTTCCAGGTCGGCGTAGCTCGACTCGGCGATCAGGGTCCCCTTTCTTGCGCTCTCCAGGCGTAACTCGCGCTTGTGCCGCCGTTCGTGCAGATAACTGACGCTGGGCGACTCAAAGGTGCCAGCGAATGGCCGCCAGACGTCTTTATGAGGAGCGATTTGGGTTCCGTCCGCCGACAGAGTGAGCTGTGGATTAGGACGCAGGAACGCCGTAATTTCCTGGGCCCTGGATTCGTCGATACTCAGCTGGTCTGCCAGCAGAGTGGGATTGTTCTGCTCAAAGCGCAGGCGCACCTGCTCCCAAGTGAGGGTCTGCTGCGCCGAGGCCTTGACATTGAGGGCCGCCACGAGCAACGGCCATAGCCATGCGACCCGGCTGAAATTGTGAAGCTTGAACATCGTGTACTCCGTGCGCATGGGGGAGAGCGGAACGCTCCATGCGCGTGAAGGCAAAACTGCTCTGATTTTTTGATCTTTCCGAACTGAAAACTGAGACTAACTTCGGCCTTACAGCGAAGTTAGAGAATCGGAAGGAGGAGCGCGGCCGGCGGGCGCGGGGGCGGAAAAAGTCCTGAGCGCTTGCGGCATGAACCGGAGAACCATTCCGACTTGCTCGAACGCGGGCGTCAGAGAAGCGGAACTGGGCGGAACGGGTTGCGCGGAATGAGTTTGGGCATGGAGCGCGCAAGCGCGTTGGTTGGCACCCCGGAAGGCGCGTTCCGACTCTTCCATCTCGGGGCGCATGGCGTGCAGGTCGTCGCTGGCCGAGATCACCGGGAACAGCAGAACAAAAACGCAACCGAGAGCGCAGAGGAAGACCAGCGGAGTCCGGGCCTGGTGATCCGAGCCATTCCGTTGCCGCCACAGCAGATAGGCGGGCACCAGCAGGGACATCCAACAGAGATTAAGAAAAAGTTCCATACCAAACGCCCAGGCCCTTGGGAGGAGACACACCGCCTATGGGACTCTCAAGTTAATCAGAATAAATGGGATAGCACAGAGATAGCAAGTGACTTGCGTACTTCTTCTTGCTTTGCCCGGGCGGGTAAAAGTCGTTACGGACCTTGTGCGATCTGCAGAGGTTGGGGCGTCTGTAGTCTCTGGCGAAGTATGGCGTTCCTGGCCGGGATTTCGGCAATGGCATCGGCGTGGATCACATAGTCGCCGTGGGGCAGCGTGTTGCCAAAGGAAATTTGAACGTTGGCCGCACCGGCTTTCAGCGGGAAACGCTCGTAGCCGATTGCCGTGGCTCTCCCGTTGCTGGCGGCGACGGCCACGATGATGACGGTAAGATCGAAGGTTTCTTTGGAGCCGTTGGAGACCTGGACCGAACCGTCAATCCGGTTGTCGCGGACTTTTGGCGGTTGCAGCCATTCCAGCAACAGAGAAGCGGAAACGACCGTCTTGAACTCTTTGGTAATGGTGTACGCGGGATGGCCGGAGTCTTCGACCCTTAAAGTTAGCGTGGCCGCCCCGGGCTTGGTGGGGCGCCCGCGGAGAAGGCCTTCAGGGGTGAGATTGATGCCCTCGGGGAGATCGCCACTGGCTACACTCCAAACGTAGGGCGGAACGCCGCCGGTGGCATGCAGAGAGGCGAGGAAGTCCACCCCTGCGACCAACGGGGGCAGAGGTTCGTCCACAACCGCAAGTGGAGGAGCCTGCGCGGCGGCTAGACCGCAGAAACAAATCAAAATCGCACCGAGTCGAATGATGGGCGTGAAATTCATCGCAGTTCGTTTGATTTTACGCTGGGCACGGCGTAAAAGACTGCAATATGTCTTATCGTGGGTCGCGCGCTCCGGCTTGCTTCTTGCTTTTTTCCTCGCTCGTCTGTTCGATCGTCTGCTTCATGACGGCGGACGCTCGGGCGCAGGCTTCGGCTTCGTCCAAGGCGAAAACGAATGACGCAGAAGAGGCGGCGGTTTTTGAACGAATTCTGAATCGTGCCCGCTTTGAAAACGACGGAACCGAGGTGAGAGAGGCCGAGGCGGTGATTCGGATTCAAAGCCAGGCGGGCGTGGAAGAATTTGGCCAATTGGTTTTCGGCTACTCCTCGGCGACCGAAAAGTTGGAGGTCGAATACGTCCGCGTGCGCAAGCCCGATGGGAAGGTAGTGGAGACGCTGGAATCGACGGCTCAGGATTTCGCTCCCGATGTGCTGAAAGAAGCTCCCATGTACAGCGACTTCCGGCAGCGGCACATTTCCGTGGCGGCTCTGCAACCCGGAGACAAGCTGGAATACCGCACGGTGACGCGGGTCCTAACGCCGCTCGCCCCTGGAAATTTCTGGTACGAACAAACATTTCCGAAGGGCGTCGCGGTCAGCGAAGATCGGCTGGAGATTGACATCCCGAAGGCGCGCGAGGTGAAGCTCAAGACGCCGACGCGCCAGCCGGAAATTCAGGACACGGGCGACCGCCGGGTTTACACCTGGGTGGTGAAGGATATCCGGCCGGAACGCGACAAGCATAAGGACGAGGCGGAGGAGGATACCGGTCCGGATGTGCAACTGACGACCTTCACCGACTGGAAGCAGATCGCGCAGTGGTACGCCAAGCTGCAGGGCGAGCGCATGACGGTGGACGACGGCGTGCGAAAAAAAGCCGCCGAGCTTACCAAGGACGCGGACACGCCCACGGAGAAGGCGCGGCGGCTCTACGATTTTGTGGCGCGGTCGGTGCGTTACGTGAGCATTTCGCTCGGAGTCGGGCGCTATCAGCCGCACTCGGCCTCGGACGTTCTGCAGAGTGGCTACGGCGACTGCAAGGACAAACACACGCTGCTTTCGGCGCTGCTGCAGGCGGAGGGCATTCAAAGTTATCCCGTGCTCATCAACAGCTCGCGCAAGCTGGATGTGGATGTTCCGTCTCCCGCGCAGTTCGATCACGTGATCACGGCGGTTCGGCTGGGGACGGGAACCGGGCTCACCTGGCTGGATACGACTCCTGAAGTAACGCCCTATGGCTTCATTCTTTACCAGCTGCGAAACAAACAAGCCGTGCTGGCGTCGGACGACAGCGAAGGCGGATTGCAGCGGACGCCAGTGGATTCGCCGGTCAAGACCTTCATGCACTTCACGCTCGACGGCAAATTCAGCGAGTTCGGCGCGCTGGATGCGACGCTGGAAGTCACGGCCCAGGGAGATCGCGATTGGCCGATGCGCGCCGGCTTCCGGCGCTTTTCGCAGGCGCAGTGGAAGGACCTTGTGAAAGTCCTCTCGGCGAATTGGGGCTTACCGGGCGACGTCGATGACGTCCAACTCGATCCCATCGAGGACACCAGCAAGCCTTTTCATCTGAAGTATCATCTGCGCGTAGATCAATATTTTGTGGTGCCATCGGCGAGCGTGAATTTCCGTCCGATTCCGCCGCTGGGCATGCCCGCGATTCGAGCATCGGAAAAGAGCAAGGAACCCCTCGACATCGGCCCCACTGGTGACATGGACTATCGCGTCCGCTTGCAGTTTCCTTCCAATTACACGGTGCATACGGCGACTACGGTGAAAATGTCGCGAGACTACGGCGACTATTCCTCAACCTATTCGCAGAACAAGGGAATTCTGGAAGGCGAGCGCGAACTTGTCGTGAAGGTAAACGAAGTGGCGGCAGCGCGGCGCGCGGACTACGAGTCGTTTCGCAATGCCACGCAAAGCGATCAGGATCAGATGTTGTCGTGCACCATCCTGACGCCGTCGGGGAAAGGGGCACAGACGGCTGCGAAGGTGGAAGGAACTCCCGCGGAGCTGCTTAAAGCGGGAGTGCAAGCGCTGCAGAGCAAGGATTATCGCACGGCGATTGACCTGCTGAAACGCGCGGTGGACGGGGATTCATCGCTGGCGGGCTCGGGAATGAAAGACGGTTGGTATGACCTGGGGCTGGCCTACGCCGGAGCCAACCATCACACGGAGGCGATCGCGGCGTTCCGCAAGCAGATCGACCTCGATCCAAATCATAAGCACGCGAACGCGGACCTGGCGATGGAGTTGCAGCAAACCGGAAAGACCGACGAAGCGATCGCGGCGTATCGCAAACAATTGGAGACGACTCCGTACGAGAAAGCGGCACACAAGAATCTCGGCTTGTTGCTGGCGCAACTGGGACGCGATGCCGACGCGCGCACGGAACTGGAAGCGGCCGCCGCGATTCCTCCGGATGATCCGGAAACGAAGATGGCACTGGCGCAGGTGTACGGGCGATTGGGAGAGAAAGCCCAATCCCAAGAATTGATGAAGGGACTGACGGGCAGCGCGAGCGCGGATTCGGGGCAGGATATTTACGCGGCGGCGTTGAGAAACGATATTGATCCGGCGCAGACCGAAACCGATGCGCAGCAGGTTCTCTACGACATTGGCGATCAGTTCGACTCGGGCGAGTTGGATCGGCTGGGGCCATCTGCATTTTCGTCGATGCGACTGGTGGCGCTCGCTTGGTCGCGAATGGGATGGGCGAAATTTCAGCGCGGCGAAAACTTGGCGGCGATGCAGTTTCTGGCCTCGGCGTGGCTTTTGAGCCAGTCGGGGACGGTCGCGAACCGGCTAGGGCAGGTGCTCGAAAAGCAAGGGCAGCCGGAGAAGGCGCGTCATATGTATGCGCTGGCCGTGGCCGCGGGAGGAAGCGACGTGCCGGATTCGCGGGCACGCTTGACCAAGTTGGCGGGTGATCCCGCGGCGGCGGAGAAAGATCTCACGCAGGCTGCAGCGGAGTTGGCGCAGGCCCGCACGGTGAAGCTCGATCCGATCACCAGCAAGACCGCTTCGGCGAGGTTCAATCTCGTGTTCGACAGCTCGCCTCGTCCGGAACGGGCCGAGTTTGTGGACGGTGACGAAAGCCTGCGCTCGGCGGGCGACCAACTGCGCGAAAAAGATTTCCCCGTGAGATTCCCGGATGTGTCGTCGGTGAAAATCGTTCGGCGAGGGTTGTTGAGTTGCGGCGGCTCGGGATGCAGCATTGAGCTGCTGCCGATCGAAAAGTGATCTTCCCCGGGAAGCGTGACGGCAGAGTCGAACAAGTGAATCCTTGTAGAGACGCGGCTTGCCGCGTCTCTCGCTGCGAGTCAGTGACGTCTGGACCCGATCGCAGACGCGGCAAGCCACGTCTCTACCGTCATGGTTCTAGTCACGTTTCAAGTCACACGACCGCGTGCGCCCTCCCCTCGACGCATCCGCATCGACTCCGATAATCTAATGAGTTCTGTAGGGAGGTTCTGTCCATGCGGGAGGCCGTCGAACGACTGTGGCCGGAGATTCAATGGATCGGCAATGCCAAGCTTCGCGAGCAGGTGACCGAAACCTGGATCAAGGCGCTCGAGCGCAGTCCGCTGAAGCCTGACGACCTGAATCAGATTCCTTTTACGCTGCTGGTTCCGAATTGTCCCATCACCTTCATGGAGCACAAGCGCTGCGTGGTGCATATTGCGCGGGACAGCGCGAAGGCGATGACGGACTTCATGGGTCGAGCGCTGCCGATCGACGCCGACGTGGTGATTGCGGGCGCGATCCTGGCGGACGTCGGCAAGTTGCTGGAGTATGAAATTGGCCCGGACGGCAAGAGCCGGCAAAGCGAGCGCGGCGAAGCGTTGCGGCATCCGTTTACCGGAGTCGCGCTGGCGATGGAGTGCGGCGTGCCGGATGCCGTTTGCCACATCATCGCCACGCACGCCGCCGAAGGCGATCTGGTGAAGCGCACAACTGAAGCCTTCATTGTGCATCACGCCGACTTCATGGCGTTCCTGCCGTTCAAGAATCCGAAGAACGTGAAGGTCAGGTGATCGTGGGAAAGTTCTTTCTCAAGATTGTCATCCTGAGCGAAGCGAAGGATCTGCTTCCCTGGCGGATGAGAAGAAAGCAGGTCCTTCGCTTCGCTCAGGATGACAAATCAATTTAGAAGTCGATGCACTCAGGCGGTTCAGCAGCTCATACGTAAAGACGCGAGGAGAAGCACGTGTCCACTGGGATACAAGGCAGTGCCAAAGAAACCATCACCGCGACCATGTCGCGTTGGGCTGCGGGGCTCGAATACAAGCAACTTTCACAGGACGCGGTGTACCAGGCCAAGCGTTTTCTGCTCGATTCGGTGGGCTGTGCGCTCGGCGGGTATCGGCAGCATGACGTGATTCTTGCGCTCGAAGTGTTGCAGGAAATTGCCGGGCGCGGGCCGGCGACGGTGATCGGCACGGGTCAAAAGATGGACGCAGTTTCGGCGTCGCTCGCGAATGCCCTGATGATCCGCTGCATGGATTACAACGACATTTACTGGAAGCAGGATCCTTCGCATCCCTCCGACATTTTCCCGGCCGCGATGGCGTGTTGTGAGCGCGCCAGGAGCGATGGCAAGGAATTGATCGTGGGATTCGTGCTCGGCCACGAGTTCGAGATGCGCTTCTGCGAGGCGGCGTTTCCGGGCATCCGCGAGCGCGGCTGGCATCATGCGACGCTGACGGCGTTTGTCTCGCCGATTGTGGCGGGGCGCGCGCTCGGTTTGAGCTGGGAACAAATTCAACATGCCATCGGAATCTCGGCCTCGCGGCATTGCACGATGGGCGCCGTGACCGCAGGCAAGCTGACGATGATGAAGAACACTGTCGATCCCATGGCAACCCAGAGCGGCGTGCTGGCAGCACTGCTGGCCGAGAGGGGTTACAGCGGCCCCGAACACGTCATCGACGGCAAGGAAGGACTGGTGCACTGCTACGGTCCGGAGTGGAAACAGAATCTGTTGACCGACAGACTCGGCGAGTCGTGGCGCATCACACAGTGCGGGATGAAGTTCTTTCCGACCGAGGCGCTGACGCACGCGCCGATTTCAGCGATGCTTGACCTGGTCAAGAGCAACGACCTGCGTCCGGATCAAGTCGAGAAGATTCAGATTCGGTCGCTGGCGCGCGCGGCTGACATTCTTTCCGACCCGAGCAAATACGATCCGCATACGAAAGAGACGGCCGATCATTCGCTGCCTTACGTGATTGCAGCGGCGCTGGTGGACCGGCAAGTGACGCCGGCGCAATTCGAGATGAAGAAGATCATGGACCCGACGATTCGCGCGCAACTGAAGAAAGTTGAAGTTGTGGCCGATCCCGGGATCGAGAAAGTTTTCCCGGCATTGCAGCGCGTAATCGTGAACATCACGACCACCGATGGGCGGAACTTCTCGGAGCAACTGGACTATCCCAAGGGTGATCCGCGAAATCCGCTGAGCGATGCGGAGATCGAAGAGAAATTCCGGGCGCTGGCGGAAGGCGTGCTTTCAACGAAGGCGCAGAACAACTTGCTTGCCGCGATTTGGAATCTGGAGAAGTGCGGGTCGGTTTCTAAGCTGATGGCGCTGATGAAGGCGGATGTGAAGAAGAAGCCGGAGGCGAAAGCGGTCAAGAAGCGTCGCTAGCCAGGAACCACGTAGGGCCAGCCGCCCTCTGCTGTCCAGCCGGACGCAATGCGGCTCTCTCCCTGGCGCACGCGAAAACCCGGCGAGCTTCGCTCGCCTGCACAGCCGAGGGCGGCTGTGCCTACGTGCTTTGGAATAGTTTATGACGGATTTGAAATTCACGATTGCTACGGACCTGACGGAGCGTTACAAGAAACTGGCGGGCGACGTTCGCGAACTGGCGGCGCCGCTGAGCGACGGGCAGTTTTGGGCTAAGCCCTTCTCCTTTGGCAACAGCTTTGGCCACCTGGTGCTGCATCTCACGGGCAACCTGAATTACTACATTGGAGCGCAAATTGCGGGGACGGGGTATGTGCGGGATCGACCGCTGGAGTTTTCCGACACGACACGGCCATCCAAGGCGGACGTGTTGAAGAAATTCGATCAGGCGATTGAGATGGTGCTCGCCACGATCAACCATCAGTCGGCGGACGACTGGTCGAAGAAATATACCGGAGTGGGTGCTGACGCCCGCGACAGACTTGGGATGGTTCTGGCGTGCGCCACACATCTGCATCACCACATTGGGCAGATGATGTACTTGGGATTCGAGTTGAAGCGGAAAGGCTGAGGTATCGGGAATCATCATGGGCCAGACCATCGTTGAAAAGATCGCGCAGAAGCACATGACCGAAGGGCCAGCGCGTCCGCTTCGGACGGGGGATTTCCTGACGATTCGTCCGCATCGCTGCATGACGCATGACAACACGTCGGCAGTGATGAGCAAGTTCAAGGGCATCGGCGCGAAGAAGGTGAAAGATTCACAGCAGCTCACGTTCGCGCTCGATCACGACATCCAGAATCACGACGAAGCGAACCTGAAGAAATACCGCGCGATTGAAGCGTTCGCGAAAGAGCAGGGAGTGGACTTCTATCCCGCCGGGTCGGGCATCGGGCACCAAATCATGGTGGAACGCGGATACGTTGTCCCCGGTTCGTTCGTGGTGGCATCGGATTCGCATTCCAATATGTATGGCGCGCTGGGTGCGATCGGAACGCCGATTGTTCGCACGGATGCAGCCGCGGTGTGGGCCACGGGCGAATTCTGGTGGCAGATTCCGCGGTCGATTCAGGTCGTGCTCGAAGGCAAGTTGCCGGACGGCGTCACGGGCAAGGACGTCATTATCACTTTGTGCGGCCTCTATAACCACGACGAGTGCTTGAATGCGGCGGTCGAATTTACGGGGCCGGGAGTGGCGTCGCTCTCGATGGACGCCCGGCTTTCCATTTCGAATATGACGACGGAGTGGGGACCGCTGGTGGGTTGGTTTCCGGTGGATGCAGTCACGGTCCACTATTTGCGCGGCGTTCGTTCGCGGCTCCAGGCCGTGGGAGTTGAGCGGTTTTCGGAAAAGGATATCGACAGCTGGGAGAAGAATCCTTTGGCGCCGGATGCGGATGCGGTCTATGCGGCTCGGATTACGCTCGATCTCGGGCAAGTGACGCCGCATGTGTCGGGACCGGATACGGTGCAGGCGATGCAGTCGCTGGCTGCAATTGAGGTGAAGAAAGTTGCGATCCAGAAGGCGTATCTGATTTCGTGCGTGAATTCGCGGGTGGAGGACCTGGCGGCGGCGGCCGCAGTGCTCAAGGGTCAGAAGATCGCGTCGGGCGTGAAGTTCTACTTGAGCGCAGCTAGTAAGTGGGTGCAGGACGAAGCGGAAAAGCGTGGCATTTGGCAGACGTTGATGGATGCGGGAGCGCATCCGCTGCCCTCGGGCTGCGGGCCGTGCATTGGCCTCGGAGTGGGATTGCTGGAGGCGGGCGAAGTCGGCATCTCGGCGACCAATCGAAACTTCAAGGGCCGCATGGGATCGCGGGATGCGAAGTGCTACCTGGCGAGTCCGGAAGTAGTGGCTTCGTCGGCGGTGGCTGGTTATATTCGCGGGCCGCATCGGTTCGCGAATCGCGCGCCGCAGCGCGCTTATGTTGAATTGGCGTCGGCGTCCGGCGGCGCAGAGAAAGTTGAGATCCTGGCGGGCTTTCCGGAGCGCGTGAAGGGGCGGATGGTGTTCATACCACAGGATAACGTCAATACCGACGCGATTTATGGCAAGGATTACACCTATCGCGACGACATGAGTCCGGAAATGATGGCGAAGGTGGTGATGGAGAATTACGATCCGCAGTTTGCGGCGCGTACGCAGGCAGGCGATGTAATCGTAAGTCAGTTTAACTTTGGCACGGGGTCGAGCCGCGAACAGGCGGTCACATGTCTGAAGGCGAAAGGAATTCCACTGGTGATCGCGGCCAGCTTCTCACAGACCTATCTGCGAAATGCGTTCAACAACGGATTCCTGTGTATCGAAGTGCCGGAATTTGTGGCGCGTGTGCGCGAGCAGTTTGCAAACGAGATCGCGGCGAAACAGAAAACAGTGATTCCCGGCGACGAGCTCGACATTGATTTCACGTCGAGTACGATCAGTTGGCGCGGGAAAAAGTTCACGTTTTCAGCCCTGGGCAGCGTGCCGCAATCGCTTGTGATCGCCGGCGGAGTGGAGAATCTGGTGGCGAAGCGGCTGGGCGTGGGGTAGTTTTTTCACCGCCGAGACGCAGAGGACGCCGAGATAGAAGCAGGTCCTTCCCCTTCGGCTACGCTCAGGGCCAGGATGACAATCTTATTTAGATTTTCTCCGCCGATCTCGGCGCCTCGGCGGTTATACATTCTTAAGGAGCAATCATGGCGAAGTACACAATCATTACCATGCCGGGAGACGGCATCGGGAACCAGGTTCTGCCGGAATCATTGCGCGTTCTCAAAGCGATCGGCTTCGACGCTGAGTACATTCATGCCGATATCGGGTGGGACTGCTGGCGCGCACAGGGCAATGCGTTGCCGGAACGGACTATCGAGTTACTAACCAAGCATAAGTTGGGCTTATTCGGGGCGATTACTTCAAAACCGAACAAGGCGGCGCAGGCTGAGCTTAAACCCGAACTGCAGGGCAAGGGTTACGTTTATTACTCACCGATTGTGACCATGCGGCAGAAGTTCGATCTCGATATCTGCATGCGTCCGTGCGTTGGGTTCACGGGCAATCCGCTGAATTACATTCGCAAGAAAGCGGATGGCGGTTATGACGAACCAAGAATCGACGCCACTGTGTTCCGGCAGGGCACGGAAGGCATGTACGTCGGAGTGGAGTGGACTAACCCTCCGGAGAACGTGCGCGCCGCCTTGAATAGCCATATCAGGTTCAAAGCGTTTGCCAACGTGCCGGGACCGGATCTCTCGGTGAGTTGCCGCATCATCACGCGCAAGGCGTCGCAACGCATCGTGACCGCGGCTTTCGAATATGCGAAGAAGCGCGGGTTTAAGGGCGTGACGATTTGTGAAAAGCCGAATGTGGTGCGCGAGACTTCGGGCATGATGGAGGAAGTGGCCAAGGAAGTGGCGAAGAGTTACCCGGGAATCGCGCTTTGGTCGACGAACATCGACGCGCAACTGATGTGGCTGAACAAGAATCCGGAGGAGTACAACGTAATCGTGTCCTCGAATCTGTTTGGCGACATTCTTTCCGACGCGTTCGCCGGGCTGGTGGGTGGGCTGGGATTCGCGGCGTCGGGCAACATTGGCGATGATGTGGCCGTGTTTGAACCTACGCACGGATCCGCGCCGAAGTATGCGGAGCTGAATCCGCCCATCGTGAATCCGATTGCGATGACTCTTTCGGCAGCGATGATGCTCGATCATGTGGGCGAAGGCGAGAAGGCGAATCGCATCCGCCAGGCGATTGCAGACGTGGTGCGCGAAGGCAAGGTCCGGACATACGATATGATGCGATTTACGGGTGGTCCGAAGGCGATCGGTCAGGGCGCGGCTTCTACGGTGCAGATGACAGACGCAATTTTGGAGAAACTGAAATAAGCGTTCCGTTGGGAATTCCGGAGTTCAGGATCGCGGGTTGAGGAAATTATGAGCGCTGTCGAGACTACGTCTCCGCATTCTGCCGAGGCAGGCCATTGGGGCGAAGGAGTTCGGTCGGACCTGCACGTGGCCTTTGAAACGCGGGACAGCGGCGGGGTCGAGATCTCACTGGAGTCACGAGTTGCGCCCTATTATGGTTCGGCGATTCTGGAACAGACGCGGGAAGTTCTGGCCGAACTCGGGGTGACGGACGCGCGGGTTGCGATTCATGATGAAGGCGCGCTGCCTTTTATTATCGCGGCACGCATCGAGGCGGCGGCTCGTCGCGCCGGCATCGCGCTCGGCAAACGCTCTTTACCGGAGCAGCATCCGCCGCCGCCGTCGTCGGCAAAAGACCGGCTGCGCCGATCGCGCCTGTATCTGCCGGGCTCGGAACCCAAGTACTACATCAATGCCTCAATCCATGCGCCGGATGCCGTGATTCTCGATTTGGAAGATTCGGTGCATCGCGGAGAAAAAGACGCCGCTCGCATCCTGGTGCGGAATACCTTGCGGGCAGTCGATTTCGGATCGTGCGAGCGCATGGTGCGCATTAATCAGTTGCCGCTCGGGCTCGAAGATCTGGCGGAAGTGGTGGGCGAGAGTCCGGATTTGATTCTGATTCCGAAAGTTGAAGAGCCCGAACAGGTGCGGGAAGTGGATCGCATGATCGCTGAGATCAAGGAGCGCAACGCAATGATCCGGCCGATCTGGATCATGCCGATCTTGGAATCCGCGCTGGGGATCGAGAACGCGTTTGCGGTCGCGACGGCGAGCGAAAACGTGGCGGCGCTGACTATTGGGCTCGAGGATTATACGGCCGATCTGGGCGTGGTGAAGACCGCGGAAGGACGTGAGTCGCAATATGCGCGGTCGCGGGTGGTGAATGCGGCGCGCGCGGCGGGGCTGCAGGCGATTGATTCGGTCTACGGCGATATCGGCGATCTGGACGGATTGCGGCGATGGGGAGAAGCCTCGCGGGCGGCGGGATTTGAAGGCATGGGATGCGTTCATCCCGGACAGATTCGCGTGATCCACGAAGCGTTCCAACCGACCGCCGTCGAGATTGAAAAGGCGCGGAAAGTCGTGGCCGCGTTTGAGGAAGCGCAGAACAAGGGATTGGCGGTGGTGAGTCTGGGCTCGAAGATGATCGATCCGCCGGTGGTGCAGCGGGCGTTGAAGCTGGTGGAGCGGGCGAAGGCGATGGGAGTGATCTCGTGAGGGCGAGCGTGAAAGAAAGAGTGGAACTGGCGCATAACGCCGCGGGGCGCGCGGTGCCGACGATGGTGAACGGCAAGCCGCAGATTCCGTTTTTGGGCGCGGGAAAATATCAGCCGCGGGGGCGGAGGGCGGCTCCGGCCATCTGCTCGAATAAAGATTATCCGGAAAACGGTGACAAGCGCGTGGCCGATCTGGACACGGCGCTGCGCAAGTGCGGACTGCGCGACGGGATGGTGATCTCGAACCATCATCATCTGCGCGACGGCGATAAAGTGGCGCTGATGGCGCTGGAGGCGGCGGCCAGGATCGGCGTCAAGGATCTGATGTGGTTTCCGAGCGCGTCGTTCCCTTCCCAGGAGAGCGCGATTGAACTCATGGAGAAAGGCGTGATCCATCACATTGAGGGCTCGATGAACGGGCCGCTGGGCGACTACTGCACGCAGGGAAAGATGCGGGGCATGGGTGTGCTGCGCTCGCATGGCGGCCGCTACCAGGCGGTTCAGGATGGAGAAGTTCACATTGACATCGCGGTGATTGCGGCGCCGACCGCCGATTTTTTCGGGAATGCGGATGGCTCGCATGGCAAGTCGGCATGCGGCTCGCTGGGTTTTGCGCTGGCGGATTCGACCTACGCCGACCGCGTCATCGTGGTCACCGATAATCTGACGCCATTTCCTTGTGTGCCTTGGCAGATTCAGGGCAACAACGTGGACTTTGTGGTGGAAGTGGAATCGATTGGCGATCCGGCGAAGATTGTTTCCGGCACGACGCAAATTACGCGCTCGCCGGACCGGCTGCGGATTGCGGAGCTGGTGGCGCAGTTTCTCCGTGATGCGGGAATCATGAAGAACGGATTTTCGTTCCAGGCGGGAGCGGGCGGGATCGCGCTGGCTTTCGTCGAGTATCTAAAACAGATGATGAAAGAGGATGGCGTTAAAGCACGCTTTGTTCGCGGCGGATCGACTAAATTCCTGGTCGAGTTGCTCAATGAAGGGCTGACGGATTACATCCTGGATGGACAGACATTCGATCTCGACGGCGTTAGGTCGATGGCAAACGATCCGCGGCACGTGGCTACTTCGCCGTTCACTTCGTATAACTACCACGGCAAGGGAAACTTCGCTTCGCTGGTCGATGCCGTGGTGTTGGGCGCGACGGAAGTGGACGTGAACTTCAACGCCAACGTGGTGACGCACTCCGACGGGCGTTTGCTGCACGGGATTGGCGGATGGCAGAACTGTTTGTTTGCTGGGTGCACCATTCTCGCGTTGCCCTCGTTCCGCGATCGCATTCCCGTGATCGTGGATGAGGTCACGACGATGACTGGGCCGGGCGAGATGGTTGACGTGGTGGTGACAGAGCGCGGAATTGCGATCAATCCGCGGCGCGTGGACCTGCTCGACGCGGTAAAGGGATCGAAGCTGCCGGTTCGTCCGATTCAGGACATTAAAGTGGAAGTCGAGAAAATTTGCGGCAAGCCGGCGCGGCCGAAGTTGGGCGATCGTCCCTGCGCGGTCGTGAAATGGGTGGATGGGACGGTGCTGGATACGGTGTGGCAGGTGAGTTGACAGTCTTGTCAAGCTCGCAGCAGTCTCGATTAACCGCAGAGATCGCTGAGTGCGCAGAGAAACGTAGGTTTGGCAAGGATGGCGGGAATGCGGGCAGACAGGTATCCTGATCTGCCCGATTTTCTTTGGTGGAGGTGCGCGTGCGCGGGCTGAAAGCGAAGCGAGTTCTGATCACCGGCGGGGCCAGCGGGATTGGAGCTGCCACGGCGGCGCGGTTTCTTGAAGAAGGGTCGGTGGTGTGCGTGCTCGACCGCGATGCGGAGGGACGACGGAAGATCTTGCGCGAACTGCCTAATCTGGCCGCGGCGCTTGATGCCGATGTCTCAAACCTGAATCAGGTGCAGGCCGCCTTTGCGGAAGCGATTCGACTGATCGGCGGCGTGGATGTGCTGGTGAATAACGCCGGCATCAGCATTCGCCATAGCTTTCTCGACATCACTCCGGAAGAGTGGGACAAAGTGATGGCCGTGAATCTTACCGGAGTGTTCTACGTCGCGCAGACAGCGGCGCGGCACATGATGGAGCGCGGCAGCGGCGTGATTCTGCAAACGGCGTCGACCAACGGGGTCATGGGATATCCGTTTTATGCGGATTACAACGCCACCAAGGCGGGCGTGATCGAGCTGACCAAGTCGATGGCGCTTGAACTTGCGCCTAAAGTGAGAGTGTGCGCGGTTGCTCCGGGATACGTGTTGACGCCGATGCAGCGCGCCGAGTACACCGATGAAATGCTCGAAGAGGTCAACCGGAAGATTCCTTTGCGCCGTCATGCGCAGCCGGAAGAGATTGCGGCGCTGTTCGCGTTCCTCGCCTCCGACGATGCCCAAAATATCACTGGCCACGTTTACACTTGCGACGGCGGAGAGACCGCGGGAGGGCTGGCCAGCGGGTAAGCTATGCAGCCTGCAGGGAAAGTCGCGGGAAAAGTTGCGCTGATCACGGGCGGCACGTCCGGCATCGGAGAAGCTGTGGCCGAACTGTTTGCGAGTGAGGGTGCGAAGGTGGCCATCACCGGCCGCAATGAGTCGCGCGGCCACGCGGTCACGGCGCGCATTCTCGAGTCCGGCGGGAAAGCCATCTTTCTGCGTACAGACGTTCGCAAGGCCGCCGAATGCCAACGGGCGGTGGACGAAACACTGCGCTCGTTCGGGCGTCTCGACATTCTGTTCAACAACGCGGGAGTCTTCTTTCCACAGACGGCGCTCGAATGCTCCGAAGAAGAATGGGACCTGCAGATCGACATCAATCTGAAGGGAACATTCCTGATGTCAAAGTACGCGCTCACTCCGATGATCGCGCAGGGTGGCGGAGTGATTATCAACAACAGTTCGGGTTGGGGCATCGTTGGTGGCGACAAAGCGGTGGCGTATTGCGCCTCGAAGGGCGGAGTGGTTCTGCTCACGAAAGCGATGGCCGTCGATCACGGGCGGCAGGGCATCCGCGTGAATTGCATTTGCCCGGGCGATGTGGACACTCCCATGCTGTCCGAAGATGCACGACGGCGCGGGCTGGACTGGAAGACCTATCTGGCAGGCTGCGAGAACCGGCCGCTGGGACGGATTGGTACTGTCGACGAGATTGCAAAAGCGGTGCTGTTCCTGGCGTCGGACGATTCGTCGTTTATGACCGGAGCAGCGCTGGTGGTGGATGGCGGCGGTACGACAGATTAGCGAGCGACTTAATTGTTGTTGCCCTGAAATTCAATCGCTGCGAGAGGGGGCATGAGCACGATCGTTTTCCTGGGCGGAGGGCGGATCACCTCGGCGATGCTGGCGGGGCTGCGCCTGGGCAAGACCAGACACCGCCTGGTCGTGCATGATCTCAATCCGGGAAAACTGCGCGATTTGAAGAAGCGCTACGCGGTTGCGGTCGAGCCCGACTTGAATTGCGCAGTCGAGCAAGCGGACATGCTGATCGTCGCGGTTCGTCCGAGTTCGGTTCGCGAGCTTCTTGGCATGGTCAGGAAAGAGGCCGGGAAAGTGATGGGGGGAATGAACCGGCCATCGCTCGTACGACAGAAGCTCGAACAACAGAGGCTCGCGGTGAGTCTGGCCGCAGGGGTACCGCTGCGCGTGCTGAGCCAGGTGGCCGGCCCAGCCGTGCGATGGGCCCGTGCCATGCCGAGTCCGGTGTGCCGCAGCGGGCGCGGCTTGACGGCGGTAGTCTTTCCTCGGACTTTGCCGAGCGCGGATCGAAAACGCGTCCAGGATTTTTTCTCGAGCTTCGGCCAGGTCGTCGAAATCCCGGAAAGCAAGTTCAATGCGTTCACCGTGACCTACTCTTGCAGCCACGGCTATCACGCGCTCGCGACTCTGGCGCGAACGGCGCAAGCGGCAGGTCTGGATCGAAAGACGGCGTTGGTGGCAAGCGCGCATGCGCTGGCGGATGGGATCATCGCGTGGCGCGACGGAGAACATTCATTGCAGTCGCTGCTGGAGGAGGCGGCCACTCCAGGCGGCATTGCGGCGGCGACGGTGGCGGAGATGGACGCTGCCGGATACGGACGTGCAGTGCGGCAAGGCGTTGCTGCCGGCCTGCGGCGCGTCCGTCGGAACGCAGGCCGGCGATTTTTCGCGAACTGACAACCCTCCGCTTGCGTCCTTTGTTGTCCCACCCATTCGTGAATGCGCGTCTGTGGGCAGAGCTGGGCGCGCGCCGCCGTAGTTGTTCGTAGAGAGGGAGACGCGGCGAGCCGCGTCTCTACTGGGACGTTATAATCCTCAGCGATGCGACAATTTTTTCGGATGCTGCTTTCAGCTCTGGTCCTGATGACGGTGGCGCTGATTTCGGCGCTCACGGCCATGCAGTTCGCCATCCACGGGCGCGAGGTGGCCATCCCGAAACTGGTGGGCATGAGTCCGTTCGAGGCCGAGCGCGCGGGCGCGGCTTCGGGCCTGCAAGTGATGGTCGAGCGGCAGTTCTACAGCCCTGACATTCCCGAAGGAAGAATCATGACCCAGATGCCGCCGCCGGGAACGAAGGTGCGGCGCGGCTGGTCCGTCCGCGTGGCGCAGAGTCTGGGGCCGCAGCGGGTGACGATTCCCAACGTGACGGGAGGCAGCGAGCGCGTCGCGGAGTTGAACATACGGCGCCGCGGGCTCAGTCTGGGTTCGGTCGCTCACGTCAATTTGCCGGACTCGCCGCTGGACCAGGTGATATCACAAAGCCCACCGGCAAATGCCAGCGGCGTATCGGCGCCAAAGATCAGTTTGCTGGTCAGCGACGGTCCCGGGCCGGCAACCTACGCAATGCCGAACCTTACCGGACAACCGCTGGGCAGCGCAATGCTGGCGCTCGAGGATGCGGGCATCAAGATCGGCAAAGTCAGCGTGCTACCACCGCCGCCCGGCGAGCCGCAAGCCGCGCCAGTTGCGCCGTCTACGACCTCCGAGCCCAGCGCGGCGAGCATGATTGTGACTCAGACTCCGCCGCCAGGGCAGAAAATCGTGGCGGGCAGCGCAGTGAACTTCGAAGTCCGCTAGAATTGGCGAGCTTCGCTCGCCCGCCCGGACGGGGGCGTCCGGGCCTACGTAATTCTGGATCATCCCCGTCCAATCAGCGCGGCGAAAAAGCCATCGCAGGGATGCACTCCGGGAATTGTTCTCAGATAGGGTCCAGCCAGAAGCGACGCAGTATCCTTCCAGCTGATCTCGCCGGACTGCCGCAGTTGCTCCAACTCTCCGTTGCAATCGGTGACTTTGAATTCCGCCGCGCCCTCGAGCGCAGCCTCCACCACCGCTTCATTCTCCTCGCGCTCCATCGAACACGTGGAATAGACGAGACGCCCGCGAATCGCAAGCTGGGCAAGGACGGACTTCAAGATGGCGACCTGCCGTGACTGTAGATCGTGAAGGTCTTCAGCTTTGAGCCGCCACTTGATCTCCGGGTTGCGGGCCAGAGTGCCGGTGCCGGAACAAGGAACGTCGGCAAGGATGCGGTCGAAGGCGAATGAAAAAGGCAGATGGCGCGCGTCCGCCGCGACGACGTGAACGTTCGGCAAGCGACTGAGGCTGTGCAGCAAGCGCGCGCGGTGAGGATGCAACTCCGTCGCAAACACTTTGGCGCGCGGGTTGCGCCGGGCGAGCAAGGCAGTCTTGCTGCCGGGTGCGGCGCAGCAATCAAGAATCACTTCTCCGCGCCCGGCCAGCAACCCGACCAATTGCGAGCCCTCATCCTGAACGGAAACGCGGCCTTCTCGATGGGCGCGAATTGCGGTCACGTCGCCGGAAACAACGCGTCGGGCACCCGACAGCAGTCGCCCCGGTGCGAGCTGCACGCCTGCCGCGGCTAGTTCGGCCTCAGATTGATCGCCGTGAATGTGAATGGCCGTGCCCGGCACCGTCTGGCCATGGGCACAGATCTGCCGCGCCGCCTCAAGTCCATAGTGCTCAGTCCAGCGTGCCACCAGCCACGGGGGATGAGCTGCGTTCCGAGCCAGCGTGATCGCGTCGGGCGATTCGCCGATTTTCGCGAAGATGTTTTCTGCGCTGTCCTTGGCAATTTTCCGGAGAACCGCATTCACGAACGAAGCCGCCGAGCGCTTTCGCGCCGCTTTGACCAGTTCCACACTTTCGAAGATCGCCGCGCGCGCTGGAACTCTGGAGAGAAACTGCAATTGATACACGCCGAGACGCAACGCGGCCCGAACCTCGCCGTCCAATCGTTCGATTGTTTGCGACGATGCGGCGGCCACCCGCTGATCGAGCACAGACTGCCAGCGGAGGACTCCCATGACCAACTCAGTAGCGAGCCCATGATCACGAGAGGAAAGCTTCGCGCAGTGAGCAGAATGGAGGAGTTCGGCGGCGTACGATTCTTCGCGCGCGACCCGCAGAAGAATTTCGAAAGCCGCGGCACGAGCGGGAGAAACGACCATCGCTATCGCGACTCCATAATTGTTGTGGCCTCCGGTGACTGCCGAGCTGCTCCACCCCGTCAAGCCAACACCAGGCTTGCCGGGGGCCCCGGTGCGCTCAGCTTGGAGGGGCGAGGTGCCCGTCCCCACACTGGCCTCTAGCTATTGTCCCAGATGGTCGCCGGATTGGGGCCGGTAGCCGTTGATGAATTCTTGCGCGGTCATGCGGCGTTTGCCCTCGAGTTGAATTTCGATCAGCTCGAGCGCCGTGTCCTGTCCGCACCCGACTAACAGGCTCGTTCCTTCCACCGCGATTTGCTGGGGCGCCAACTTAAGCGCGGGTTGCGCGGGTTGAGCGCGGTGCACCTGCAGCGTTTTTCCCTTAAAGATGGTGAACGCCCCCGGCCACGGCTGAAACCCGCGCAGGCGGTTGAACAGGTCTTTCGCTGAGCACGCGAAATCCATGCGGCCATCTTCTTTTTTCAGAATTGGCGCCAGCGTCGCCTGAGAATGATCTTGCGGAGTCGGACGAACTTGCCCGTTCTCGAGTCCGCGAAGGGTTTCGACCATCAGATCGGCACCGATGGACGCCAGCTTTGGGCTCAGCGTCTCGGCGGTGTCTTTCAGATCAATGGAGGTTTCGCGCTGCATGAGGATGTCACCGGTGTCGAGCCCCGCGTCAATGCGCATGGTCGTCACTCCGGTGACGGATTCACCGTTGGCGATTGCCCACTGGATGGGTGCTGCGCCGCGATACTTTGGCAGTAGAGACGCATGCAGGTTCAAATTTCCGAGCCGCGGAAGATCGATCATCCACTGCGGGATGATGCGGCCATAGCCGACGACGATGATTGCGTCCGGACCAATCGCCTCAAGCTGGCCGCGGAATTCGGCATTGTTCTTGATGGTCGCGGGCTGCACCACGACAAGGCCCAGGCGGATTGCCGCGTCTTTCACGGGAGAAACGGCCACTTCCATCCCGCGTCCGCGAGGGCGATCGGGTTGCGTGACCACCAGGGGCACGGAATGGCCAGCGTCGACCAGCTTCTCCAGTGTTGAAGCCGCAAAACGAGGCGTGCCGCAAAAAACGAGATTAAGAGGCGTTGGCATCACCGCCGGATACCTCAGCGGCTAAAGCCGCATTCAAAACCATGAGGTCACCGCAGCGCTGAAGCGCTGCGCCACCCAAAATCAGGAGTTTTTCAATTACCAAATTACCCGATTGCAAAATTACGGAATCTTCTAGCACTCTCCTACCACTCTCCCGCCTTCACCAGTTTCCTGATCTTACGCTTGATGAGGTCGCGCTTCAGCGCGCTGACGTGGGAGATGTAGAGCTTGCCGTTCAGGTGATCGGTCTCATGCAGGAAGGCGCGCGCCAGCAGGTCTTCTCCGGTGTGCTCGAAAAACTTGCCGCTCAGGTCCTGCGCGCGCACCGTCACGGTCTTGGCGCGCGTGACGTCCTCGCGAAATTCGGGAATGCTCAGGCAGCCTTCACTGCTCCGCTGCCGGCCCTCTTTGTTAATGATTACAGGATTGATCAGGACCAACTTGGCGCTGGCGTCTTCCTTGAAGGTCACATCCACGACGGCGATTCGTTTCGAAATGCCGATTTGCGGCGCCGCCAGGCCAACGCCGCGAGCCGCGTACATCGACTCGAACATGTCTTCGATGAGCTTCTTGAGATCGTCGTCGAAGCTGGTCACCTCGGCCGCGGGCGTGTCGAGGACCGGATCGCCGAATTTCACAATTGGATAAATCATTTTCTTAGTTTGAGTTGTAACTTCATGCCGCGCCCTTGTGGGACACAACACTGGTTCCAGATCGACGCCTTTCAGTTCGGAGGGCTCGGCCCCCAGGGGCTAAAGCCCGCATGTTTCTTGGCCGGTAGTGGCACGGCTGAAGCCGTGCCCTTCCCAAAACCTCTTCCTAAAACCATTGATTTGCCAGTTCTAATAGTTCTTCAGTTGTTCCAGATAGCCTTGAAAATTTCGTTTGGTTTCCTTCATCGAGTCGCCGCCGAATTTTTCAAGAGCACAGCGCGCCAGCGTGAGCGCGACCATGGCCTCGGCGGCTACGCCGGCGGCGGGCACCACGCACACATCCGAGCGCTCGTACGCCGCCTTCACCGGCTCGCGTGTCGCAAAATCCACCGACTGCAAGGGACGGCGCAGCGTGGAGATCGGCTTCAGATAACCGCGAACCCGAATCTCCTGCCCGTTGGAGACGCCACCCTCCAGACCCCCCGCATTGTTGCGCGTGCGCGTGAAGCCCGCAAATCCCGCGTTGCTCTGGTAACCGATTTCATCGTGCACGGCTGATCCTGGCGAATGCGCTGCCTGAATTCCGCTTCCAATTTCGACCGCTTTCACCGCCTGCAACGACATGACCGCCGCAGCCAACAGCGCATCCAGCCGCTCGTCCCACTGCACGTAGCTGCCGAGACCGGGCGGAACATTGTGGGCTACCACCTCGAAAACGCCACCCACCGAATCGCCCGTGCGGAGAACGTTGTCAACTTCTTCCTTCATACGCCGCTCGGCCTCGGCATCGGCGCACGCCAGCAGCACCTCGTTCTTACGCGACAGTGGCTCGATTTGCCCCCACGCGATTTCCCGGTCCGCAATCGAAACCGCGCCAACCGCAATCACATGACTCAGAACTTCCACGCCCAACTCGCGGAGCAGCAACTTGGCAAGCGCGCCAATCGCAACCCGCGCCGCCGATTCACGGGCCGAGGCACGCTCTAAAACATAGCGAGCTTCCGTGAAATCGTACTTTAAGGCTCCCGCAAGATCGGCATGGCCGGGGCGCGGCGACGCCACGCGCCTGTGTTTCTCCGGATCGCCCGTCTCCACCGGCAGCGACTCCTTCCAATTCTGCCAGTCGCGATTCTCGAGCATCACGGCGATCGGCGAGCCGATCGTTTTGCCGTGATGTACGCCCGAAAGGAAGTGCGCCCGGTCGGTTTCGATCTTCATGCGCCCGCCGCGTCCAAAGCCCTGCTGGCGGCGCCAGAGTTCGCGGTCCACAAATGCCTGATCCACCACGAGCCCGGCGGGCAGCCCGGAAAGGAACGCAACCAGGGCCTCACCGTGGGATTCTCCGGAAGTGAAGTAGCGCAGCATGTCGAAGAGGCATTGTAAATGAAGAAGAAAAGTTCAGCTCTCTTTGATTTACATCCCGATTTACCTCCCTGATTTTTTGCGCAAGACTTCATGCGCTGAAGCGTTTCTTATGCCGAAGGCCTGGCCGGGCAGGTACAATGAATCATCACTTTGAACTGAAAGTCGCTGGACGACCCGTTTGAAGGCTCATCGCGCCACTTCGTCAGAGTACGCGAGGCCTTTTCCATGTTGACCGCCAAGACTGCTTCGTTTCATTCAGACGCTACCGAGCGCATTCGCTGCGTGATCGCCGACGATCACGAAATGCTGCGCTACGG
>Ga0074044_10000883_pt1 | contig 27935 bp, 27 predicted proteins | sample BogForMeECP23OM1_FD_94443 | JGI IMG/M metagenome (GOLD analysis project Ga0074044, IMG submission 94443) | Bog forest soil microbial communities from Calvert Island, British Columbia, Canada - Bog Forest MetaG ECP23OM1 | ecosystem: Environmental > Terrestrial > Soil > Wetlands ...
CCGGCCACGATTCCGATGTGTTTAGGCATCTCGCAACTGCCCTCGATCGCGATGCACCAGCGACGATATCGCGATCATGCCGATGCCGAGCATCAGCGCGACGTCGGCCACGTTGAAAACTCCCGTCCGAACCCGTCCGATACCGATATTCATGAAATCGACGACCTGATTGTGGTTGAAGATCCTGTCGAGCAGATTGCCTGCGCCGCCGGCGACCATCAGGGCAAAAGCTGCAAAGCGCGCCCGGGAGACCTCTTGAGTAACCAAAACCAGGGCGAGCATGAGCAGGCCGATAGCGCCTCCCACGACCATCACCGCGGCCCGCATATGCTCGGGAAGGTTAGCGCCAAGGCTCAGAAATGCCCCCGGGTTTTCCACATACTGGAGCCTGAACAGACCACCGAAAAAGGACATCGGAGGCGCCGACGCCAGGTAGCCGTGCGCCACCGCCTTGGTCGCCTGGTCGCAGCCCACGCAACCGGTGATGATGGCAAGCAACATCGCCAACCGTCTGATCGATATCGTCACGGACCGCCTTCCGCGCTGGCACCGATAATTCAAAGGTCACTCAGAGTGAGCGGCGCCGGCGTCCCGCCGGCGTCTTTTTAAGGACCTAGTAGCGATCCTTCAGTTCGCGCGCTTTGGCGAAAATCGCGACACGATCATCTGGCAGCGATGGATCAATCTTCTTCAGGCTTGCGCGCAACTCGGCGCTGTCGGTGCGCAGGAACGGATTGATCCGTTTCTCATCGCCGATCGTCGAGGGGACCGTCCATTTGCCTTCGGCGCGAGCCTTCACCGCCGCTTCATGCTTCGCTTTGAGGGCTGCGTTGTTCGGCTCGAGCGTAAGCGCAAAACGCAGATTCTTTTCCGTGTACTCGTGCCCGCAGTACACTGCGGTAAGATCGGGCAGCGCGGCGAGCCGCCCGAGCGATTCGACCATCGTCGCCGCTTTTCCTTCAAACACGCGGCCGCATCCGCCGACAAACATCGTGTCTCCGGTGAACACCGCTCCCAGCGATGGGAAGTAGTATGCGACGTGGCCGTTGGTATGCGCCGGTATGCCAATCACGCGGCCTTCGAGCTTGCCGATCTTCACCGTGCCGCCGTCTTCGAGCGGATTGGTCAGCGCCGGAATCCGTCCGCCCTCGGCGCGCGCGCCATAGATGAGGATGCCCGGGATCTTCGCCGCGATCTCCTGGTTGCCGCCGCTGTGATCGGGATGCCAATGCGTCGTGAGCACGGAGGTGAGTTTCAGGCCATGCTCGCGCGCGGCGGCGATGACCTTGTCGGCCTCGGCGCAATCGACGACGGCGCATTCGTTGCTCGCGTCGCCGGTCACCAGGTATGCGAAATTGTCGGAAAGCTGCGGGACGATGAAAACCGCCATCGCTGGTTACTCCTCCGCTGCAGCGCGGGCGCGCGCCTCAAAACCCGACGATATTGTAGCCCACGTCGACGTACACCGTCTGCCCCGTGACGCCGCTGGCGAGGTCGCTAAGCAGCGCCACCGCCATCTTGGCGGGCTCGTCGACATCCATTCCGCGGCGCAGGGGAGAGCGCTGCTCCACTTCATGCGCCATCGTATGAAAGTCGCGAATGGCCGAAGACGAAAGCGTGCGCGCCGGGCCCGCGCTGATCGCATTGATGCGGATATTTTTCGACCCGAGGTCGACCGCCAGGTAGCGCACGCACGCTTCCAGCGCCGCCTTTGCCACTCCCATCACGTTGTAGTTGGGAATCGCGCGGACCGCGCCCAGGTAGCTGAGCGTTACGATCGATCCACACCCGCGCGCTTCCATCAGCGGTTCGGCCGCGCGAGCGAGCGCGACCAGCGAATACGCGCTTATTTCCAGGGACCGCCCAAAGTTCTTGCGGTTGACGTTGAGAAAGCGGTCGCGCAAGTCCTCGCGCTCGGCGAAAGCGACCGCATGAACCAGCATGTCGAGCCCGCCCCATTTTTCCTTGAGCGTTCCGAACACTGCAGCGATCTGATCGTCGTTGGTGACGTCAAGCTCGCCGACCACGTCTGCTTCGATCTGCGCGGCGAGCGGACGCACGCGCTTTTCCAGCACCTCGCCCTGGTAGGTCATCGCGACCTCGGCGCCCGCCGCATGGAGCTGTTGTGCAATCGCCCACGCCAGGCTCTTTTCGTTCGCCACACCGACTACCAGCGCCCGTTTACCTTTTGCAATTCCCATCGTTGTCCTTCAATCGCGCCCTGGCCGCCAAAGCGCCGGCCCCGCGGGCGGGTTTACACCGGTATTTTAAGTCCGTCGGAAGCGAGTTCCATCGTCACTTCCTTTTGATGGTTGAGAACTTCGCGGCCGAGATGCGTCAGTATCATCCGGTCGACTTTGAAGCGAGCACGATTGGCTGCGAGTTGCGGATAGTTCATATGGAACGTCAGATGCGAGCTCTCATAGTAAGTGCATTCGCAGATGAAAAGATTAGCACCCGCGGCGAAGGTCACCAGTTCCTCATTCCATCCCGAGTCACCCGAAAAGACGATCGTCCTTCCGCCAATCTCGAGCTTCACCGAGAGCGAGATGTCGGGAATCGTATGCGGGCTGCGAATCGCGCTTACCTTGAGAGCGCCCGCGCGCACCTGATGCTCCGGCGCAAGCTCGGTAAAACGCAACCAGGGCCCGATGGTCTTCAGGTTGAAGTGCGGATACGCGAGCTTCATCATCCTCCAGCATCGCGATTCCAAATGGCGCGGGCCGATGATCCGAACCGGATGCCGGGGCCGGCTTTCCCACATATATTCGAGCATCAGGAACGGCAGGCCGCCGAAATGATCGCCGTGCAGATGGCTGATAACGATGATATCGATGTCGGCAGGCTCGAGTCCCTTGCGCTTGAGCGATCCCAGAAGCTCCGGCCCGGCTTCCAACAGAATGGAGGTGTCTCCGGCTTTGATAAAATAGCCGGATTGCGATCGTCCGGCGCTCGCGAACGCGTCCCCGGAACCGAGTACGGTCACGCTCACCGGTTTGCCACCGGATGACGCGCTGCTGGAATTCATTTAAACGGCCCTCATGCTAGTATCATCATTACGTCTACGCAAATCGCGAAATTCTCGTCATGAAACAGATCAAAATCGGTGCAGGATTCGGACTGTGGCGGCTCGGGATGCCCTCGGCCGAAACTATCGCACGGGTTGCGGAACGCGCTGAAGACTGGGGCCTGGATTCGTTCTGGCTCTCCGATCATCTGCTCGCGCCCTCGCCCGAACTCGACGTGGTTGCGACTTTGTCGCTGCTCGCGTCGCGTACCACGAAGATGAAGTTGGGGCCAAGCGTGCTGCTGTTGAACCTGCGGCACCCGCTGATGGTCGCGAAGGCGTTCGCGTCGCTCGACTACCTGTCAAACGGCAGGATGGTGATGGCGGTCGGTACGGGCGCCAATCTTGCGGATTACGCCGCGTGCGGCATCCCCACCGAAGCGCGCGGGCGGCGGCTCGATGAAGGAATCGAGGTGCTGCGATCGGTTTGGATGAATCGCAAGGCGAGCTACCACGGCCGCTTCTTTAATTTCGACGACGTGACCATCGAACCACGGCCGGTTGCCCGGACCAACAACGACTCGGGCACGATGGACATCTGGGTGGGCGGCCGCTCCGACGCCGTGCTCAAGCGCACCGCGCGTCTGGCCGACGGCTACTTCGCGTCGTTTCAGACCCCGGCGGAGTTCGGTGCGAGCATGGCAAAGATTCGCACCTACGCCGCCGAGTACGGCCGCGCCAATGCGCGCATCGAATCGGGACTGATCCTGCTTTGCCGCATCGCCGGATCGCGCGAGAAGGCACTCGATGAAGTGCGCCCGATGATCTCGGCGCTGGGCCGCGGTGCCGAGCAATTTCTGGAACGCAGTGTCTTCGGCTCACCCGAGGATGTGATCGGCCGCCTGAGCGAGTATGTCGCGCAAGGGCTGGACAAGTTTGTGCTGTGGCCGATCGCCGATCCCGAATCGTGGCCGCATCAAATTGAGCTGGTCGGACGCGAAATCGCTTCACAATATGCGCGTGCGTCCTGAGCCCGCCGTTCGTATCATCGCCGCCGTTCTCGCCGCGATCGTGATCGCGGCGGTTGGCTGCTCCAAGCCGGCGCCGCCCGCCGCGCCAAATTCGATCTACGCGAGCGCGGAGCAAGTCGAGGAAAATTTTCGCGGCAAACCGTTCGTGCTCGGCGACGACAATGCCACCGCGCTCGTACGCCCGCTCGATTGGGACAAAGATCGATGGCTCAAGCTGCCGTTCTGGTTCGGCGTGAACATTCTGGTTCCTGGCGTGCGGCAGCCCAAGGAAGGCGACTATTACGTGATCAGCGAAGCCCAGCTCGGAAAGCCGCTCGATGCGCCGGGCGAATGGATGATCGAGGCCGGCAGCTCGCTTATCAAGCAGGAGACGATCCTGCAGACGAGCCGAACCCGTTACGTGACAGGAGGCAAACTCCTGCCAACGATTGTGCAATACATGGGCAAGCGTCCGTTCGTCCGCGGCGACGGCAAGCAGGTCGAGATTCCGGTCGTGCGCGAAGTCTCGCTGCCGATGAAATGGACGCTCGGCGGCGGTATACCCGCCAGCTACGCCCGCTATCGAATCGAATGACGCATGGGCGGGTCATATTCGCAGCCATGATCGCTCTGGTGGTCACCGGCATGGCGGCGTGTACCCCGGACAAGGCGCTCGACTTCGGACCGACCGGCGAAATCAACACGCCGCCCGAAGATCAATTGAGCCGCGACATCCTGCACGACTTCGATGGCCGCGATTTCACGCTGAGCAACGACGACAAGCAGGCGCACGTGCGGCTGAGCGATTGGGCTCCAGGGCGTGGGGTCATCATCCCCTTCTGGCTGGGAATCAATCCTTTATATCCCGGTTTTCTGCGGCCGATGGTCGGTCATATCTACGTGATGAGCGAATCGATCGCCGTGCGGCCGCTCGGCAACGACGAATATCTCATTCGCGCGGGATCCAAACTGTTCAAGACCGACACGCTGTTCGAAGCACCGCATACGCACTATCTCGACATGGGCAGGATGTTGCCGATAGTGGTGCGTTTTGTGGGCACGCGCGTGATCACGGTCCCGCGCGATGCGCCCGCGATCGGAACGATCACGGAGAAAGTTCCGGTGCTGCGGGAAGTCTCGCTGCCGATGCATCTCGACGAGCCCGACCCCGGTTACGCAAAATTCGAAGTGCAGAAGTAGTGCTGATCCCCTCCTGATGAGGCTAGAGTTTTGTGTCATTCCGAAACTTTTTCTTGCGGAATCCCGGATCAGCGTTCGTTCGCTTACCACTACGACCTGTCGTCGGACTCCTGCAGCGTTGCCGTGGGTAGGATCTCCGCCGGCAGGTCTTCCAGAAACCGCGATGCACGGCCCATCGTGAAGCCGTTCGCGCGGTCGAACATATAAATGGGATAAATCAGATACAGCTCGTCGCGCGCCCGCGTGCCCGCCACGTACATCAGTCGCCGCTCTTCCTCGATTTCCTCCGCGCCTACGCTCATCGGGCCCGGAAACCGGCCATCCGCCGCCCAAATCAGGAACACGACTCGCCATTCCAGCCCCTTCGCCGAATGAATCGTACTCAGTGTCACGTAGCCTTCTTCCGGCTCCGTCGTCAGCACACCATCCAGCGAGTCGCTCGGCGGCTCCAGCGCCATGTCGGCAAGCATCGACTCCAGGCTTCGGTAACGCTCGGTGATGTTCTGGAAGTGCTCCAGGTCGCGCTCGCGCTTCGGAAAGTCGTCCGGGTACGCATCGCGCATCAGCGGCAGGTAATACTCCAGCACCATCGCGAGTTGCTCAGCCGGCCGCTTGCCTTCTCCACTCAGCGCCGCGATTAGCTCGGCCAGCCGCGCAAATCCTGTGGCGCTGCGCGATCTGCCGTCGCGCGCGAGCCGCGCGAGTTCCTGCCCCGGATGCTCCGTGCTGACCAACGTCTCGATCGCGCGCTCGGCGGTGCGATGGCCCACGCCGGGGACGATCGTCAATGCGCGCAGCCATGAAACCGCGTCGGCGGGGTTGGCGATTATCCGCAGATGCGCGAGCGAATCCTTGATATGGGCCGTCTCGATGAACTTGAAGCCGCCGCGCTTGATGAATGGAATATCGCGGCGCTGCAACTCGAGCTCGAGGTCGAACGAATGGAAGCTCGACCTGAACAGGATCGCGATTTCCGAAAGTTCCACGCCTTCCTCGCGCAACTCGAGAATGCGCTGCGCGACGAAACGCGATTGCATGTGTTCGTCCTGCGCGCGCACCAGCAGCGGGCGGAATTCCCCGCGCCGCCCGGTATGAAGCGCCTTGGTGTACTTCTCCGCCGCGCGCGAGATGACCTCGTTGGCGACGTCCAGAATTCCCTGCAGCGACCGGTAATTTTCCTCCAGCTTGATCACCCGCGCGCCCGGAAAAATCGAAGGGAAGTCCATGATGTTGCGGAAGTTGGCGCCGCGAAACGAATAGATCGACTGCGCGTCATCGCCCACCGCCATCACGTTCTGATGCGTCGCCGCTAGCATCCGCACCAGCTCCGCCTGAATCAGGTTGGTGTCCTGATATTCGTCGATCATGATGTAGCGATACGAGCCCGACAGGCGATGGCGCACCGATTCGTGCTGCTGCAGCAGTTCCAGGAGCCGGTAGAGCAGGTCGTCGTAATCCAGCAAGCTGCGCTCGCGCTTGTAGGCTTCGTAGCGGACGCCCAGCTCGACGATTTCGGCCTCGTGCTCAGCGAGATGGCCGAAGTCGAACTCGATTTCCTCCGGCAGCTCGCGCCGCTTATTGCGCGCCATGCTGATGACCTCGGCAAGCGTGCTCTTTTTCGGAAACCTCCTCTCGCGCGACGCCAGTCCCATCCGTGTGCGCAGCAGGTTCAGCACGTCCTCCATGTCAGAACGGTCCAGGATGGTGAAGTTGGGCTTGAGCCCAATCGGCGCGCCAAAGCGGCGCAGGATAGTGTTCGCGAACGAATGAAAGGTGCCGCCGGCGACGGAACGCGAGCTATTGCCGACCAGCCGCTCGACGCGATCGAGCATCTCCTGCGCGGCGCGCCGCGTAAAGGTCATCAGTAAAATCGCGCCCGGCGGCACGCCGCTCTCGATGAGCCGCGCGACGCGATAGATGAGCGTGCGGGTCTTGCCCGAGCCCGCGCCGGCGACCACCAGCAGCGGACCATCGCGATGAGTCACGGCGGCGAGCTGAGCTTCGTTGAGAAGCTCGGAATATTTTATTTTGAACCTGCTCTCGTCGACCGCCGACGCCTTATCGCGCAGGTAAATGACCTTGTCCGCCACGGGGTAGGGATTCTATCACGGCAGCGCTCTTCTGAACCCTCCCCGTGAGAGAGCCCGTCGATTTGGACGGACGCGAAATATCTAGAGCCTCGTGAGGTAGGCTATGCGTTAAGCTTGCCAGCACTCAGGGCCGGGCCAGCCTTTCATTTGCCGGACCTCCCGATTTCCAGCTACCGTTAGGGCAGCCCGCTCCGGGTCTACCGCGCAAGGAGCAACGCGATGTCGGACGCCGACCTCAAAGCCGCGATTGAAAACGAGACCAAGATGATCCGGCGGCTGCGGTTTCTCGTCGATCTTACCTTCGCCAGCATCGCGCAGGACTACGATCTGACGCTCGACCAGGCGTGGGAGCACGTACTGGCGCTCAAGGGTGCGGCGGTCGCGATGTTTCCCGGCAAGGGCCAAACCTTCGACCTGGTTTATATGCCGCGCTTCTCGCGACTGCTCGCGGAGCGCTTCGGCGCGAATTGAGACCATGGGCCGGCACGCGATGAGGACGTTGAGCGGCGAAATCGCTCAGCCCGATGGTTCGCTCACGCGGGGGCAAATCACCTTTTCCGATCGAATCGTCGACGTACACGCCGCGCCTACCTCCAGCGACGACTACATCCTGCCCGGTTTCATTGACCTTCAGGTCAACGGCTCGCATGGAATCGACGTGATGACCGCCACGCCCGGCGAGATCGAGGCGCTCGCGCGCAAGCTCGCGCGCGAAGGAACCACGACCTGGCTCCCGACCGTGGTGACGTCGCCCATCGATCGCATCGAGCGCGCGCATGCGTCGATCGCAGAGGCAATCTCGGCTTTGGCCGACGATCCGGAAGCCGCGCAGGATGTTTCCACGATTCCCGGGATGCATCTCGAAGGTCCCTTCATATCGGCGACGCGCCTCGGCGCCCATCCGCCGCTGAGTCTTGAACCGCATGGCGCGGAGTTCGATCGTCTCGCCGCGCTGCCGTCCTTGAAGCTGATCACCCTCGCACCCGAGCTGCCGGGCGCTATCGATGCGATCAAACGGCTGACCGCGCGCAGGGTCGCCGTCTCGATTGGCCATACCAACGCCACGCTGGAGGAAGCGCGCGCGGGTATCGCCGCCGGAGCGCGGATGTTTACCCATTTGTTCAACGCGATGCGCCCGCTGAACCATCGCGATCCGGGCGTGATTGCCGCCGCGCTGGGCCCTTCGGCAGCGCGCCCCGCGGTAATTCCGGACGGCGTGCACGTTCATCCGGAGATGCTCCGGCTCATTTATCGCGCCCGCGCGATGTTTGGACTCGTCATCACGAGCGACAAAGTCGCGCTCGCCGCAACCGACCCTGGGGTGGCCTTCGAGGTTGGGCGCGGCCGTGCGCGAATCGATCGTGGTGCGGCGCGATTGGCTGACGGCACGCTGGCGGGGAGTATCATCTCGATGCTCGATGGCGTGCGGCTGATGGTTCGCGAAGTCGGCGTCCCGCTGGCCGAAGCTGCCGTGATGGCGGCGACGAACCCGGCCGCGGTGCTCGAACTCCGCGACCGCGGCGGCCTCGTGCAGCGTGCGAGGGCCGATTTGATAGTGGTCAACCGGGCGCTAGAGTTAAAAGCGGTTTTCGTCGCCGGGCGCGAGCTCAACTGAGTATTCGTCCCGCCGCGCAACAGATCGGAGAATCAAGAGCAATGCCCCTGAACCAGGCCTGTGTCGGCAAGGAATTTCCTCCTTTCACGACTGAAGTCACGGCGGGAGCGACGCAAGAGTACGCGCGCGCGTACAACGACGACAACCCGGCGTTCTTTGATGCCGGCCGTCCCGGCGGGATCGTCGCTCCGCCGATGTTCGCGGTCGTAGTTAGCTGGAACTCAACGATGACGGCGGTGATGGACCCCGAGGTTCAAGCCAATCTCCTGCGCCTGGTTCACGGGGAACAGGACATGGAATTTCTGGCGCCAATCCGCCCCGGAGACACAATTACCTCGACCGCGAAAATCACCTCTATCGAAGCCAAGGCGACCGGCGAGACCATGACGGTGGATCTTTACGCGAAGAACCAGAGCGGCACACCGGTGAACCATTCCGTTTTCAGCGCCTTTATCCGCGGCGGCCGGCAAGCGGCTGTCGCCGAGGCGCGAGTCGAAGAGCCCGATCGCGGACGGCCGATTATCACCGTGGCCCAGACCATCGATGCCGACCAGACCTTCCGCTATGCCGAAGCGTCGGGCGATCGCAATCCGATTCACGTCGATGAGAACGTCGCGAAGATGGCCGGCCTGCCCGGAATAATCGTGCACGGGCTCTGTACGATGGCCTTTACCTCGAAGGTGGCGATCGACAAGCTCTGCGGCGGCGACCCCGCACGCCTGAGCCGCCTGCGGGTGCGATTCTCGCGGCCGGTCCGTCCCGGTCAGACCATCACGACCAAACTCTGGCGCCAGGCGCCGCGCGACGGCCGTAACGTGTATGCCTACGAAACCTACAACCCCGAAGGCCAGGCCGTAATCCGCGGCGGAATAGCCGAAGTCGCGACTTGAGCGGGGCATTCGGCGCCGTGAAAGTAACGCTCGGCCTCTCGCTCTCGCTGAGCGGCCCGTATGCCGCGATGGGGCGTCAGGCGGAGGCCGCGCTGCGTATGTTCGTCGCCGACTCAAACGTGAGCGCTGTGCGGATCGGGGGCGAGCGCGCTGAATTCGCGCTCGAGTGCCGCGACGATCGCAGCGATCGCACGCGCTGCGCGGAAATATATCGCGAGTTGTGCTCCGGCACCGCCGCCAACATCATCCTCGGGCCGTATTCGAGCAAGCTCACCGCCGTCGCCGCACCCATCGCCGAGAGCGCGGGGCGGGTTTTCGTCAATCATGGCGGCGCGGCCGACGACCTTTACAGCCACGGCTACCGCATGATCGTCGGCGTCCTGAGCCCGGCCAGCGAATACCTCGCCGAATTCGTGCGCTTACTCGCGTCGCTCAAGTTCTGGCGCAAGCGCCTTGCCATCGTCGCGGCGCCCACGCGGTTCGCGCGCGCAGTCGCCGGCGGAGTAGAGGCTGCCGTGCAGAGCCGCGAGGCAAAACGAGGCCGCGTGCGCATCCGTGTCAAATGGAACGGCGCTTTCGATCCGGAGGTCACCCCCGAAACGCTCTTTCCCGCGTTGCGTCGCAACCGCGTGAACGCGCTGGCGAGTGCCGGCAGTTACGAGCACGACTTGGCCGTCATGCGCGCGGTAATCGACTCGCGGATCAATATCCCCGTGTTGGCGTGCGTCGCGGCGGGCGTGCATAGCTTCCGCGCCGACCTGGGCGAGAGCGCGGAGGGCATTGTCGGCGCGAGCCAGTGGGAACCGGACGTCGAGGCCATTGCCGAACTGGGCCCGGAAGCGCGCGAGTTCGCGCATCGAATGCGCACCCGGACCGATATCGGCGAATGCGACTACGTCGCCGCGCAGGCATACGCGGCCGGTGTCCTCGTCTCCGCGGCTCTGCAAAAGATCGGAAGCTGCGATCAGGCACGCCTTCGCGAGGAATTTGCAGCGATGCGAACCGGAACGCTGTTCGGCGCTTTTGAAATCGATCCTGATAACGGCCGCCAGGTCGCCCATCGCGTCCTGACCATCCAATGGCATGAAGGCCACAAGATAATTATCGAACCGGCGACCACCGGCGATCGCGGCTCGCTCGAGTTTCCATCGGGATGGCGCCTGATCGCGGCGGGCGCCCAGATGCTCAAACTGAATCGCAGCGGCAGGAAAAAGGACGAGGATGAAGACGAACGCGGTGACGCTTAAGGTTGCGTCCGGCCGGCTGCGCGCGATCGGATTGATGTCGGGAACGTCGCATGACGGCGTCAGCGCGGCGGTCGTCGAAATCGCCGAGCATCGCCGGCCCCCGGCCCGCGCGATCGCGTTCCGGACCTTTCCGTACCCCGCCGCGTTCCGAGCGCGTCTGCTCAACGCGTCGTCAGTCGAACCCGTCGGCGCAGACGTTATCTCGGCGCTGCACTTCCAGCTTGGCCGCGCCCTGGGCCGCGCCGCGCTTGCAATCGCGCGGGAGGCACGGGTGGCGCTGCGGGACGTCGCTTTCATCGGTTCGCACGGCCATACTTTTTTTCATCTCCCGCCGCGCCGCGCACGCAGAGGTGAAGCCGCTTCGACGCTGCAGCTGGGCGAGTCCGCGATCATCGCCGCAATGACGGGGCGCCCGGTCGTAGCGGACTTCCGCCCGATGGATATGGCGCTCGGCGGCGAGGCAGCTCCGCTGGCCCCGCTTGCGCACCTGTGGCTGTTCGCGCACCCGCGCCTGGGCCGCGTCATTCAGAATATCGGCGGGATCGGAAACGCTACCTATGTCCCGCCGCACGCTCGGCTGGGCGACTTGATCGCATTCGACACGGGCCCCGGCGGGATGCTCATCGACGCGCTCGCACATGAGATGACCAACGGCCGGCTGCGCTTCGACCGCGACGGATTGATGGCGGCCCGTGGGAGCGTCAGCGAACCGATGCTCGGGGCGCTGATGCGCCACCCTTACTTTCGCCGCCGTCCTCCCAAATCGACCGGCCGCGAGGAATTCGGCGCATCGTATCTGCCGGACATTCGCCGCATCGCGCGGCGGTTCGGCGTCAAGGGCGATGACTTGATCGCGACCGTCACCGCGCTCACCGCGCGATCGATCGGCGATGCGTGTCGGCGCTTCATCGCTCCGCGAGGCCGCGTCGATCAGCTAATCGCGACAGGAGGCGGCGCTCGCAATCCGGTCTTGATGAAGATGATCGCCCGGGAACTCAACGGAATTGAAGCGATGCGCGCCGAAGATGTCGGCGTAAACGGCGAGGCGCTCGAAGCGATCGCGTTCGCGATCCTGGGCTACGAGATGCTCCACGGCCGCCAAGGAAATATCCCAAGCGTAACCGGCGCCAGCGGCCCCGCGATCCTGGGCAAACTGACTCTGCCACCGACTCCGGCATGAACCGGAGGTTAGCGCTTTTCTGTCATTCTGAGCGGAGTCCGCGGAGCGAAGAATGACGGAAGAGGAGAACTGCCCCGCGCCCGCTTGGTTGAAACGACAGAGCCTGCCCTGATGAGCGAAAGCTACGAACCGGGCAAGCGGCGCGGCCCTTGTCTTTGTTTTCACAAGGGCCCTGACGCGCGGGTGAGGGTGCTTAATAACTCCGCTTCTGGTGGGGCAGCTTCACTGCCGCCTGCTCTGCCGATGCGTGCGCGGCCGATCTGAAGACTCCGTGCGCCATGGTCGAAGTCGCCGCGTCCGCCCGCGCCTCATAAATCTTCATCCGCGCTTCGTGCGCCGACTTGTTTTCGGGAGCCGCGGCGACCGCCCAATCCGCCAGATGCGCCGCCATTGCGAACTCGCTCGCGGCGAATTTCTCGAGCGCCCGCGCGATGATCTTGTCCACGCCGCCGGCGAGTATCGCGATCTCGTGGGCGCGGTCCGCCTCGCTCGCAGGCTTCAGATTCGACGGCGTCCCGTCGTACCATCCACCCTCCAGCCGCCAGATGTTGCGGACGACAAATTCCGGCTCGTCGTAGACCGGCTGCAAATAGGGCTTTTCCACCAGGTCGGCGCGCGGCTTCACGGCGTGGATAATCTCGTCGAGAGTCGCGCCCGCATTCATCATCGCGACGGTCTGATCGTACAGGTTCTGCAGCAGGTCTGCGGTGTCGTTGAGCACCCGCTTGACCTTGAGCGCGCCGAAAATCGGGTAGCCGTGGCCGGGCAATAGAACCTCCGCACCGACCTTGGCCATCGCGCGCAGCGCCTCCGCCCATTCGCGCGCATAGCGTTGCGCCTTTTGCGGATTTCCCGCGTTGGGCACCGCCCAGATGATCAAGTCGCCGGTGCACAGCACCTTGCGCGGCGGAATGTACACCCAGCAATGGTCATCGGTTTCGCCGCGCGCGTGATGGCATTCGAACTTGTGATCGCCGGCGACCACGTTGAGCTGATTGTCGAAGTAGGTGTCGGGATAGACATATTCGGTCGGCCACGATGATGGACGGCCGAACTGCCGCTCGTTGATCGTGTTGTTGTAGCCGATCGTCCGTTTGTAGCGATCGAACCGCGCCGCGACCGCGCGATGTCCCACCACGCGCGGCCGCGCGAAGTTGTTCTTGCGCGCCTCCGCGAGCAGCCCCGGGGTCCCGCACGCATGGTCGACGTGGCCGTGCGTGTAGATGGCGGTGTTGACGCGATCGGGCGAGAACTTGCGCAGGAGTTTGATCGTCTCTTCCTGGTTGAAATACGCCCCTGTGTCGACCAGGACCAGCCCCTCGCGGGTCTTGATGGCGGTGACGTTCGCAAACCACTTGTAGAACATCACGCCGTCGGCAACTTCCTCGTACTCGCCGGTCGGAAGGAGCGGATGAAACTCGTGCGTCGAAATTTCGCCGCTAAGAAGCCTTTCTGATTGATCTTTTAATACGCCCATGGGAATCGCAACCGCAACGGATTATCCGCTCTCCCTTCGTCCCTGTGCTGGAACGACGAACAACAAACATAGCGCAACCGTCGCAACTTCAGAATTGCGACGGCCATTTTCTGGCCCCGTGAAAGACTCGCAGGATTTCGACGACTTCGTTCCGGACGCGATAGGGAACGATGCACGATGTGCCGGTAATGACTAGCTCTCGAGTGCCCGGAACGCGTCCTGGACGCCCTAGAGCCGAATGCGAAGCGAGTGTGGCAACACTCGACGAGATGCAAATAATGGCATGTGCGGCTGCCCGAGCATCGTCACGAGCGATGTATTCGGCTTCATCTTCGAGACTCTGCAGAGCGCGCCGAAGCCACTTAACGCGCACCTCGTCCCCACTTTCTGACGACCGCCTGTACCTCTGCCTCGCTGGCAAAGTCACCGGAATCGGCTTCCTTCAAAGCGGCCTTGATCTCGGCAATCTGCCATTCGTGCAGGTCTACGTACACCCGGATCGCCTCACCGGCAAGGCTGGAGCGGCTGCGATCGAGGGTCTTGGCAAGCTTTTCGAGCCGGCTTCTGGTACGACGGTCGACGCGAACCGTCACTACGTCTGACATATCTGTATTCTCGTACACAAATGTATACAATAAAGATCGCCCTGCTGCCAAATTGTGTCGAGCGCCTTCTTCTGGCCAGCTAACGAGGATGCAACTCGCCGACGTGGTGAATCTTGCGATGGTCCACCCAATGATAGCGGGCATGCTGATCGATTAGCGCGCCTTGAATTCCCGCCGCGCGCGCTCCCAGCATGTCGATCGAATAAATATCGCCCGCAAAGCGCACTTCGTCGGGACCAACGCCCAGGCGCTCCAGCGCGATATGAAAGATACGCGGGTCGGGTTTCGCGACGCCGACGACATGCGAGTCGATTATCGTGTCAAAGAACGGCGCCAGCCCGAATCGCTTCGCATCGCCCTCGACCTGCCCTTCGGCATTCGAAACGATCGCGAGCTTGATGCCGGCGGACTTCAACCGCTCCAGCGCCTCGAACGTCCCCGGCCTGACCACTCGCCATAACGTCGACTCGCGATGAATTCGCTGGAAGCGCATCCCGTGCTCCAGAATTTCCTCGTCGGGAATTCCCGCCGCGCGCATCCATCCGCGGAAGAAATGCTCGTAACCGTTGTTCACGCCGCTGGTTCGCTCGCCCATCATGAAGCGATCCATCATCGCGCGGCCCTCGTATTCCGCATATTCCAGCGCGAGCGCATCGAGCTTGCGGCCGGGACGGCTGAACTCGCGGGCAAGCAATTCATAGTCGAGGAACGCGAGCGTCCCGCCGAAATCGAAGAGCAACGCTTTCACGGAAGGTTCTTTCTTTTGCGGCGATGTCATTCATACGAATCTTAAACTGCTCACGTTACCGGAGCTACGGCGAGAAGCCACATACGCTTCCAGCCGGTGTTCCTTTCACCTTGTTGTTGGATGCCGCCAGAAAAGATATGATTTTTCTGGACTTTTAGTCTTCGGACCGGAGTGGTCAGGTAAGCGTGGAAAGGATCATGTACACCGGAATTATCGAGGACCTGGGCACCATCGTCAGCCTCAAGCCGTCTCCCGAGGGCGCCGTGCTCACGGTCAAATCGGCGCTGCCGACCGCGCGCATCCACATTGGCGATTCGATTTCGTTCAACGGCGTCTGCGTTACCGTCATCTCCAGGGCGCGCGGGCGAATCTCCGCGGACCTTTCCGCCGAGACGCTCCGGCGTTCGACTCTTGGCGCTCTCAAACCGGGCGACCGCGTCAACCTGGAGCGATGCCTCACGCTGGGCAAGCTGATCAACGGCCACCTGGTAGCGGGTCACGTCGATGGTGTCGCACGAATCGTCTCGATCAAGCCGGAAGGTGACTCCAAGCTGTTCACGTTCGAAGCGCCCGCAAGCGAAACCCGCTACATCGTCGAGAAAGGGTCGGTCTCTCTCGACGGAATCAGTCTGACCTGTTTCGGAGTCAAGGGGCGGCAGTTTTCGGTCTCCCTGATTCCTCATACGCTCAAGGTGACCACGCTCGGCAGCCGCAAAGCGGGAGACAAAGTGAACTTCGAGAGCGACATGCTCGTGAAATACGTCGAGAAGATGCTGGCCGGCCGCGGCTTTGCCGCGACGAGCGCGGCCGCAGGAGCCGGGCGATGAGCCTGATGCAGATCCCGCGCAAGATCGAGTACGCGCTGCGCGCGATGATCTACATGGCGGATCGTCCGACCGGCGTTGCGCGCGGCACCGAGATCGCTCAGCACGAGCAGATTCCCAAGTACTACCTGGAAAAAGTTATTCGCGATCTGATGCGCCGGGGATTGGTTCATGCGCGGCGCGGTCCGGGCGGCGGCTACCAGCTCGCGCGTCCCGCCAATCAAGTTTCGTTCCGCGACATAATCGAGGCCGTCGAAGGCCCGATTACTCTCAACGTATGCACCGACGGTTCCAGTTCCTGCGCGCTTCAGCCCACGTGCCGGATGTATCGCGTGTGGGAAAAGGGCCAGCGCGTTTTGCTCGAAGTCTTCTCCGACACCTCGCTGTCCGAAATCGCCTCTTCGAGAGTCTCCAATCCGTTCATCGCCACAGACGCTTCCGCGCTCAAGCAATAAGACCTTGCAGAACTTTCCACGGACGCGCGCTACACAAACCTGGCTGCGCGAGCGAATTTGCCAGTTGCGCTGCTCCCTTCCGGACATCCAGCGGTGAGTGACGCCATATCGTTTTCCGAGGGCGCGGATCAGGCTCGCGCCCCGAGCTTCTCCGAAAAGAGCTTCTACCTCGAGGAGTTCTACGGTAAGAGCCTGCTGTTCGCGATGGTTCCGCCCGCCGGGAATCGTGCCAGCGACTTCGACTCGCTGGCGCAAACCCTGCGCCAGTTGCGGCGTAATCAAACCCGATGCATCGTCATCGTGCCGCCCAGCGCGCTAGCGAAGCTGGTGCGCAGGCTGGGCAGGGTGATGCCGCGCGGGCCGGTGCCGGTGTTCAATCCTTCTCTCGGCGTGCGGTCGCGTCCCTATCCGCCCGATGGCGCAGTCGCTCAGATTTGGGAGGGCCTCCGCGCGGGATCGATCGTCGTCGCCTCCACCAATGACGATGACGCGGAAGACCTGGTCGTTTTTGCCCAGGAACTCGCAAGCCGCCTGCGCACGTTCAAACTCATCTTCCTCGATCGCCAGGACGGCCTGACCAACCGCAAGGGCGAGCGGCTTTCGTTTGTCGAAAGCAAGCGCATTCCGAAGACGATGAGCGGAACGCGATCGCGCGTGCGGCGCGCCATCGTTCGTGCCGCCTCCCGCGCGCTCAAGGACGGCGTCGGCTCGGTGAACCTGGTCGCGCCGCGCGACGTGTACGAGGAACTGTTCAGCTTCATCGGCGCCGGCACGCTGTTCACCAAGACCCAGTACGGAAACGTGCGATCGATTTCGATCGACGACTTCGAAGAAGTCGAGGCACTGATCCTCCGCGGCCAGAGCGAGGGTTTTCTGCTTGCCCGCAACGCTGATCAGATCGCCAAGCTTCTGCCTTCGTGCTTCGGTTACCGGGTCGGCGATGAACACCTTGCCGGAATCTGCGCGCTGCTGACCGATCCATATCGGCGTGAACGCGTGGGCGAAATTACCGCGCTCTACACTCTCACGCGCTTCCAGGGCGAAGGCGTCGCCGTCGAGCTGGTAAAAGAAGTCGGCGGCGAAGCCCGGGAGCGGATGCTACGTTATGTGTTCGCGTGCACCAGCGAGGATCGCGCGGCGCGCTTCTTCAGCCGCCTCGGCTTTCGCCGCGTCAGCTCCAAGGACGTGCCCGCCTCAAAATGGCGCGGCTACGACCGCGCCCGCATCGCGCGCTTAAGCATCTTCCGCTACGAACTGGACTAGTGTTGAAACTGACCTGTAATCGTAAACAAACAGGCCCTTCTCCCTCCGGGAGAAGGTGGTGCGCTGCGCGCCGGATGAGGGTCGGCAGAATCATCGCGAACGTCGTCGAGAATGCGACTGACCCTCACCCGTCTCGCTCCGCGATCCACCCTCTCCCAAAGGAGAGGGAACTGCACTTGATTCCGACGGTAGAGAAACAACCCGAGTAACTATCGTGTGCGGAATTGCAGGAGTGATGATGCGCAACGGCCGCGCGGCGGAATCGGCAGTGATCGACCTGCTGCAAGCCGCCCTGGCGCATCGCGGCCCCGATGGAACCGGCCGCCACCTTTCCGGCCCGATCGGCTTGCTGAGCACCCGTCTTGCGATCATCGATCTGCAGACCGGAAACCAGCCGCTCTATGAAGATCAGGGCGCGGTCCTCGTCGCCAATGGCGAAATCTACAACGATCCGGAACTGCGGGCGCAACTCCCCGATGTCCACTTTCGAACCGGATCGGATTGCGAACCTCCTCTCCATTTGTATCGGCGCAAAGGACTCGGCTTCGTCGACGACCTTCGCGGCATGTACGCAATCGCGCTCTACGATCCGGCTACGGAGCGGTTGATACTCAGCCGCGACCCCTTCGGCATCAAACCCCTTTACTACGTCGAGATGCCCCACTACCTCGCCTTCGCCTCGGAGGCTCAGGCCCTGATCGCCGCCGGGCTGGCCGGCCGCCAGATTCGCCCGCGCGCCCGCGCCGAACTGCTGCAGCTCAAATTCACCACTGGCGCGGACACGATCTTTTCGCAAATCCATCGCGTGCTTCCCGGCGAGACCCTCGTCATCGCCGATGGCCGAATCGTCGAGCGCCGCAGGCGCAATGCTCTCCCCGAAGGCGGGCCGCGCGCGATGTCCTATCAGGACGCGATGCTGCGCCTCGATGAAATTCTCCGCGACAGCGTGGGGCACCATCTTCGCTCCGACGTTCCCTATGGTCTCTTCCTCTCCGGCGGAATTGATTCATCGACGCTGGTCGGACTCATGTCGCGTTTCTCGTCGAGCCCGGTCGTTGCCCTGACGGCGGGCTTCCCCGGCAGCCGCGCGGCGGATGAGCGTGCGGATGCGGAGCGTGTCGCGCGGTCGGTCGGCGCCGACCATCACGTCGTGGAATTGACCGAGCACTACTTCTGGAACAACGCGCCCCGCGTCGCGGCGGCCCTGGATGACCCCACGACGGATGCCGCCACTCTGCCGACCTTTGCACTGGGAGAGGCCGCGAAACACCAGGTCACGGTCGTGCTCAGCGGCGAGGGCGGCGACGAGATGTTCTGCGGCTACAGCCGCTATCGGCGCGCGCGATGGCTCCGTGGGATACTCACGCGCAACGCGCGCACCCACGGCGAATTCGACGGCTTGGGAAACATGAACGGCGCTCTCGATGGATGGCGCGATGGATTGAACCAGGCCGAGCGGCAGGAAGCCCATCCCGAGCGCACGTTCATCCAGACCTTGCAGGCCAACGATTGCGCGGAATGGCTGCCCAATGATCTGCTGATCAAACTAGACCGATGCCTGATGGCGCATGGCGTCGAGGGCCGCACGCCTTTTCTCGATCCGATCGTCGCCGATTTCGCGATGCGCCTGCCCGACGATGCCAAGGCGACCACCAAGATGAGCAAACGAATCCTTCGCGACTGGCTCGCAGCGAACCTGCCCGCCGCGGAACCATACGCCCGCAAGTTGGGATTCAACCCGCCGACGGGAGAATGGATCGCCGCGCGCAAATCTCTCATCGAGGATCTCGTCTACGCCGCGCCGGGGATTGCCGAGGCCTTTACCAGGGAGGATGTTCAGCGGGTGTTCGCGGACCCGGAGAAACGGCACCAGGCGGCGTGGAGCCTGCTCTTTTACGCGCTCTGGCACAGCCATCATGTGCTGGGGATCTCCTCCGACGGCAACATCCAGGATGTTCTGACCGCCGCTCGACGCGCGGCCTGATGACTCCCAACGTTCCAGTTCCGGGCCGTATCGTGATCGCCGCGTGCGCGGCTATCGCGATCGCCACCGCCGTGCTGGTCTTTCATCGCCTCGGCGCTAGCGACATCTGCAGCGGTGACGAGGCCGTCGAGGCGGTGTTCGTGCAGCAGATGGTCGAGGATGGAAACCTGCTCTTCCCTGTAGAGAACGGCAGGCAGCCGATGTACAAGCCTCCGCTGTTTCATTGGACCGCGACGGCGATGGACAGGCTCGCGGGAATCCATCGCGTGACCGCCCGCAACGTGCGCGCGACGTCGGCGGTATATGCCATCGCTGGAGTAGTCCTCACCATGTTGGCGGCGTACGGATTGCTGGGAGGAGAAGGCGCTATTTTCGCCGGACTCGCCCTGGCGGGTTCGTATCAATACATCAACCAAGGCCGCTTCGCCCGCGTCGACATGACGCTATGCTTCTTCGAGGCGCTAGCGCTCTTCATCTTCGCGTGGTGGCTACCGCCGCACGGTGCGGGCGCGGACGAAGCTCTGCGCCGCCGCGGGCGCCTGTATCTGCTCGCGATCGCGATGGGCTTGGCGGTGCTGTCCAAGGGGCCGATCGGCGCGCTCGTGCCGGGCGCCGCGATGGTCGCGTTCATGGTAGTGGAGCGCCGATGGCGCCAAATTCTGCCGCTGCTCGAACCCGGTCCCCTGCTGATCGGCGCCGCGATCGCATCGAGCTGGTACGCCGCCTGCTACCTTGGCGGCCGTTGGGGTTTTCTCAACCGGCAGATCGGCAACGAGAACGTCGGCCGCTTTTTTGGATCGCTCGGCGCGATGGCGCCCTGGTACTACATCAAGCCGATCCTGCTGAACTCCGCTCCGCTGAGCCTGTTCATCCCAATCGCCGTCGTGATGGCGCTGTGGCCAAAGAAAGATGGTGCGGTTTCGGAAGCGAGGGTCGGTAATCGCACCGATGCCGCGATGCGGCTGTTCGCGATCTTCTGGATCGTGACGGTCGTGTTCTTCAATCTGGCCGCGTACAAGCGGCGCTCGTATCTGCTGCCGCTGTGGCCGGCGAGCGCGATATTGATCGGATGGCTGGTGCTCTCGCTCGCGCGCTATTCCTCAGGCCGCGCCGCAAAGTGGGTGTTCGTCGCGCTATGCGCCGGACTGATGGTGTTCAATTTCATCTACATACCGCGTATGGAAATGCGCGATTGCGCGAACTCTAGCTATCGTCCCGCCGCCGAGGAAATCATGAAGGTCGTCGGCAAGGACGAACCGCTCTACACGTTCGGCTTCGATGAAGAATTGGCGCCGCTGCTCTTCTATCTCGATCGCGATGCGCCCGCGGTGAAAGACAAGCTCGGTGACGCGCCGCCCGGCTACGTGATCGTGCCGCTCAAGGTATGGCGCGCGCACCAGAACGAAGCACTCGACCTGACTCCGGTCCTGACCAGCGAGCACGGCGAGCGCAAGATCGTCTTACTACGTCGGGGCAAAACGTACGCAGATACTTTAAGGAGCCCTTCGCGTTGCGCGACTCTGGATTCCCCGTGCGTGTTCTATCGACCGGCTCTGGCCTTCACCCGCGGCCGCTGCAAGCTGGTCGGCGACCAACTGTCGCCACGCGCCGGCAGCGCCAGTCGCCGCGGCGGATTCCCGAGGTCGTAGGCGACCAAACCAGTTTCAAGTCACGGCTGTGTTGTGGCGAATTACCCGGAAGAGCGCGATCGTCATCTCTGCGGCCGTTGCGCCCACGAAAAGGCCACCGACAACATCCGATACGAAATGCCAGGTCGCCAGTACCAAGCCGATCATCACCAAGCCGATGACGGCGCCAACGAGAACTCTGGCTCGCGGGTAGAAAAACCAGAATACCAGCAGGAAAGACGCTGCGATCGCCACATGGCCGGAGGGAAACCCCGAGTTCGAATTGCCTTGAAACGCCTTGAAGCCGTAGAGATTGGGGTGTGCGAGATAGGTCGCGATGTCGATGCGCCCAAACACCGGCTTCAACAAATAGACAGTGCTCGCCAATGCCCACATCAGGCTGAAACCGGCCAGCATCGTTGCCTCGGCCAATCGTGGCAAACTGCGCTCTGCCAGCACGGTGCAACCGCAGCCCAAGATCGCCAGCGCGCCTAGCGGAACGAATAGCAGAACGAGATTTAGCGGAATGGCGAGCGAATTCTTCCCTTCCCAATGGGCGTTAGCGAATAGTGCTACCGGCCGGTCGACGAACTGAGCGCATAACACCACCACGACGGCACAAACGAACAGTGCGCCAATCCAACGGACAAAAGCAGAGAATTTCATCCGCATCCTTTCCTATTGCTATTCCTATTCCGAGGCTCAAGGCGCTTTAGTTGATAGCTGCCGATACCGAAAGCAATCCACCCGATGGTCATTAACCATCCCGACCGCCTGCATGAACGCATAACAAATCGTCGTACCCACAAAGGTGAACCCGCGTTTGCGCAAGTCCTTGCTCATCGCATCGGACTCAGCCGTCGATGCCGGCACCTGCTGGCGGTCGCGCCACGCATTGCGTTTGGTCTTTCCGCCGACGAATTGCCAGACGTAGGAATCGAAACTGCCAAACTCCTTTTGCACCGTGAGAAACGCCTTCGCGTTTGCAATCGATGCGTCAATCTTGAGCCGATTGCGCACGATGCCGGCATTCTTGAGCAGCGCGCTCGTCTCGCGCTTTCCGTATTTCGCGACCTTGCGCGGGTCGAAGCGATCGTATGCGGCCCGGTATTTGTCGCGCTTGCGCAGGATCGTGTCCCAGCTCAATCCAGCCTGCGCCCCTTCTAGGATCAGAAACTCGAACAGCATCCGATCGTCATGGAGCGGCACCCCCCATTCGTTGTCGTGGTAATCAATGGCCAGTTCGTTGTTCGCCCACGAGCATCGGATGAGTGTCTTCACAATCGCCGCGCCAGACCTTTCGGTCTCAGTAATAAGCACACAGGCTGGAAGCCTGTGCCACTAAAGACCGGATCAAACAGGTGAAATACTCCGAAGTGGCACAGGCTTCCAGCCTGTGCGTCTTTTTGACTGACCAATCTGATCGAGGGCATGACACCCTGTCGCTGTGACTCAGCCTCTTACGCGTGCGCGGAGGCCCCGCGCGAGAGGCCTATCAGGGTCGATGCGAGCGCGGTCAGATCGTTGTCGTCGTAGTAGTCCAGCTCGATTCGTCCGGGACTCTTGCCGCGCTTGCGGACAATCCGAACCTTGCGCTTGAGCGCGCGCTGCAATCCCTCCGCCAGCGCTGTCAGGTTCGCGTCGTTTGTCGGCCGCGGCGCGCTACCGCCGCGCTTGCGGCGATGCTCGCTGGCAATAGCCTCTGCGCCACGCGCCGTGACGCCGCCCTCGACGATTCCGCGCGCCGCCGCAAGCTGCGCATCGGCGGAGCCGAGCGCAAGGAGAGGGCGCGCCTGTCCGGCAGTCAGATCGCCCCGCGCGATCATTTCGAGCACCGCTTCGGGAAGATCGAGGAGGCGGATCGCGTTGCTCACATATGGGCGGCTTTTTCCAATTCGCGCGGCGATCTCGTCGTGGCTCTGCGCAAAGTCTTTGTGGAGCCGCGCGAGCGCGCGTCCCTCTTCGACTGCGTTGAGATCTTCGCGTGCGACGTTTTCCACAATTGCCATTTCGAGCGCGCCGCGATCGTCGAGTTCGTGCAATACCACCGGGACTTTTTCGAGTCCCGCCAGGCGCGCCGCGCGAAGCCGCCGCTCCCCGGCGATCAATTCGTAGCGCTGGCCGCCGGGCTCGTCGGCGGTCGGCGCAAAGCGCACCACCAGCGGCTCGATAATTCCTTGGCTCTTGATCGCTAGCGCAAGCTCCGCAAGCCGATCTGGGTCGAAATGGCTGCGCGGCTGGAACGGTCCCGGCGCTATCTCATCGGGACGCACGAACAGAATTTGCACCGTCTGCGCTTCGCTCTCCGGAACCGTGCTTTCGATCAACGCATCGAGCCCGCGTCCCAACATTCGTCGCATCATCATCCTCCTCCTCCAACGTATCGCGCTGGGCGCGCAAATTATCCGGGCGCACTCGCGGCGCCGTCGCGCTCCAGAATTTCCATCGCGAGGCTCCGATATTTCTCAGCCCCCGCGGATTTACTTTCGTATTCGAGAACCGACAGGCCGTGGCTCGGACTTTCCGAAAGCCGCACGCTGCGCGGAATCACGCTCGCGAAAACCTTGTCGGGAAAATGCCGCCGAACCTCGCTGGCGATTTCATGCGAAAGCCGATTGCGCGAGTCGAACATCGTGAGCACCAGCCCTTCGATTTCGAGCGACGGCCGCAGCGCGGTCTTGACTTTGCGAATAGTGGCAAGCAGCGAGGTCAGCCCCTCCAGCGCGTAGTACTCGCACTGCATCGGAACCAAAACCGTATCGGCAGCGACAAGCCCATTGAGGGTCAGAATTCCAAGCGACGGTGGAGTATCGATTAGAACATAGTTATATTCTAACGCCGCAGTCTCCAGCAACGTTTTCAACCGCCGTTCCCGCCCTTCCATCGTCGCGAGCTCTATTTCCGCTCCCACCAGGTCACCACCCGAGGCCGCGAGGAAGAGTCCGGGGCGGACCTCGCGGATGATCTCGTGCAGAGGAGTGCCGAGCACCAGTGAATCGTAGATGGTCTTGCCGAGCGCGGCTGCGGGTTCGCCTTCCCTAACGATCGTTAGGCCGGAGGTGGCGTTGCCCTGCGGATCGAGATCGACGAGCAGCACGCGGCGGCCGGCCTCTGCGAGCGCGACTGCGAGATTTATCGCCGTCGTGGTCTTACCGACGCCGCCTTTCTGATTGGCTATCGCGATAACCCGCCCCACACCGCACCTCATGGCGTCCTTAGACGGACGCTACGTTTCACGTGAAACGTCTTACCCGATTATTAGACTCCCAGCGCAACAGGAAATCAAAGCGCGATCGATCGTTCTGTTCACAGGAAACGAAATTAACCACCAAGACACCAAGTTCAAACGCCGGACTAAGAATCGAAAAAACGCTGCCGGGCGGTCGGCACCATTCAAAAGTGGATCAACAAGCCAGGGGGAAAAACAAAAAAATGTGGCGGCGCGGGCGTCCCACCCGTGGATCGATGGGCCGGCCGAGGCCCGCCCTGCCATTTACTGCTTCTGTAATATGATAAGGATTCGGCGCGCCACCGCGTCGGTGCGATTCACCGCGTACTCATAGCGCCCAGATTCGACGAGTCCAGCTCTGTGCGCGCGATCAAGATTGATCGTCTGGTCGGCGTTCGCCCACAGAACTGCTGCGCCATTCGTCTTCAGCGCACGCGCCGCGATCTCGAATCCAGCCTCGCCGACTGCGCGCGATGTCGCGATGTCAACCCCGGTCTCGACGGTCGCGGCCGATGCGCGCGCGGACCTGACGGTGACGTTGGTTAGTTCCATCTCGATAGCCGCAACCGAAAGGAAGCTGGCGCGCTTGCGGCGCGCCTCGACCAGCGTGAATTGCGCATCAATTGTCGCCGCCGCCAGGATCAGCCCGGGAAAGCCGGCACCACTGCCGAGGTCCAAAACCCTCACCCCAGCCCTCTCCCGCAACAAGGCGGGCGAGGGAACCGCAAATAAGGGGGCGAGACTGTCGATGATATGGAACGCGACTTCGGCGGGGTCGTCAGGATGCGCGGTGAGGTTCGTGCGGGCTCCCCAGACCGCTAAGGTCGAGGCAAAGCGCTCGATCCGTTTGAAGAACTGGGGCGCAAGGTCGCATTCGGCGACCAAAGGCGATCGCTCGACGATTTCGCTGACTCTTGCGGAATTGTCCGGCGCGCGATCGGCGCCCGCGCGATGTTTCACGTGAAACGTGGCTTAGTCGGCTGCCGCGGTGCGCTCCCGGCCGGCCTTGATATGCACCGCCAGGATCGAGACGGCCGCCGGCGTGATTCCAGGCATCCGGGCCGCTTGACCCAGGGATTGTGGCCGCGCGGCCGACAGACGTTCGCGGGCCTCAGTCGAAAGCCCGCGCACTCCGTGATAGTCGACCCACTCGGGGATGCTAGCATCTTCGAGCCGCTTGAACCGCTCGATAGCTTCCGCCTGTCGTCGCACGTAGCCATCGTACTTTACGTCAATTTCCAGTTCGGCGGCCTGGTCGAAATCCAGTACCGGCTCCAGACCCGCTGTCCGCATTACCGCAGAGTAGGAGATTTCCGGACGTCTCAGTAGCTCAAGTGCTCGAATTGATTGGGAAATCGGAGCAGATTCGCTCTGCACGAGATGTTGATTGACAGCTTCGCTGACAGGCACGAGGGTCGCTCGCAGTCGCTCGATTTCCGCTGCCACCCTGACCGTCTTGTCTTTAACACGTTCGGACACCCGCGTATCGAGCAGCCCGAGGCGCTCGCCAATTGGTGAAAGCCGCCGGTCGGCATTGTCCTCGCGGAGCACCAGTCGATACTCCGCGCGCGAAGTGAACATTCGGTACGGTTCGCCGCCGATTCCACGGGTAACGAGGTCATCGATCATCACGCCGATATACGCCTCGTCGCGGCGCAGAATCAGCGGCTGTTCACAGCGCACCTGAAGGGCAGCGTTGATCCCGGCGATGAGACCCTGCGCGCCTGCCTCTTCATATCCGGTTGTGCCATTGATCTGCCCGGCGAAGAACAGCCCGCGCACCAGGCGCGTTTCCAGGCTCGTACAGAGCTGCCTCGGATCGGAAAAGTCGTATTCGATAGCGTAGCCCGGGCGCATTATCTCGGCGCGCTCGAGTCCCTTGATCGAATTCACCATCGCGACTTGCACATCGAGCGGCAGGCTGGTCGAGAGGCCGTTCGGATAAACCTCGACGGTGTCGCGCCCCTCGGGCTCAAGGAAAATCTGATGGCGCCCCTTGTCGCTGAAGCGCATCACCTTGTCCTCGACCGATGGGCAATAGCGCGGCCCGCGGCTTTGAATCACGCCTGAGTACATCGGGGAGCGGTCGATGCCACCGCGGATAATCTCATGCGTGCGCGCGTTGGTATGGGTCAGATGACACGGGATCTGCGTTTGCGCGATACGTTCGGTGCGAAACGAAAACGCCGGCGGCGGCTCATCGCCGTCTTGAACCTCCAGCTCCGAATAATCGATGCTGCGTGAATCGAGCCGCGGACAGGTCCCCGTTTTAAGCCGCCCGATTCGAAAACCCAGGCGCGCCAAGTCATCGCTGAGGCCCATCGCCGCGAAATCGCCCGCGCGCCCCGCGGAATAATTCTTGAGCCCGACGTGTACGAGACCCTTCAGGAACGTGCCGGTCGTCAGGATTACGGTCGCACCCTCGAAGACTTCGCTGATTTGCGTTTCGACACCGCGCACCATCCCGTCTTCGACGATCAACCGCTCGACGCTGCCCTGGCGTATCGTGAGATTTGCCACGGTCTCGAGTACGCGCTTGCTGCGCGCGCGATATGCCGCTTTGTCGGCCTGAGCGCGGCGCGCGCGCACGGCGGGACCTTTGCGCGTATTCAGGAAGCGGAACTGGATACCGGTTTCGTCGATCGCCAGGCCCATCTCGCCGCCGAGGGCATCCATCTCGCGCACCAGGTGGCCCTTGCCGATTCCTCCGATCGCGGGGTTACACGACATCTGGCCGATATGGTCGAGATTCAGCGTCAGCATGAGCGTCTTCGCGCCCATCCGCGCGGAGGCCAGTGAAGCCTCGATTCCGGCGTGCCCGGCGCCGACCACGATGACGTCGTACTTCATAAGGGATCACGAGATTATCGCGCGCCTGAAGGCAGGAGCAAAGGAGCGGCGTGTTGAAGATCGGCACACCTTGTATAACAGTTCGTAGGATATTACTACGACTAGACGAATACATCGCCAACGTTACTGGGATGCGGACGCCGCCGGGGATTTTGCCCTTCGGAACGTGATGATGTGTTGGCGCGGCAGTCCTTCGCTGACGCCGTCGAACGCGAACCCTTCCGCTTCGATCTCGGTCCGCGCTTCCGCCACGCTCATCCGGTGCAGTTCGGCGATCGGAATGTTGGGGTCTTCCTTGCGATACTCCACCAATACCATCCGCCCGTCCGGCTTCAGCGCCCGCAGGATGCTTCGGAGCATCGCCTGCGGGTACTTGAATTCGTGATAGACGTCGACGAGCAGTATGAGGTCAAACGTTCTTTCCGGCAGGCGCGCGTCGTCTTCAGTGCCTTGCACGATCGTGATGTTTGACAGGTGCTCCGCGCGGCTCTTGTCCGCGATTATTTGGAGCAGCGCCGGCTGCAGGTCGTTGGCGTACACCTTGCCCGCAGGACCCACCCGCCGGGCAAGGCGCACGGTCATGTAGCCGGACCCTGCGCCCACATCAGCAACGACCATCCCGGGAGTAATGCC
>Ga0074044_10000884_pt1 | contig 27934 bp, 27 predicted proteins | sample BogForMeECP23OM1_FD_94443 | JGI IMG/M metagenome (GOLD analysis project Ga0074044, IMG submission 94443) | Bog forest soil microbial communities from Calvert Island, British Columbia, Canada - Bog Forest MetaG ECP23OM1 | ecosystem: Environmental > Terrestrial > Soil > Wetlands ...
AGCCTAGCGCCTTTTCAGCCGCGACGGCCCGGCGCTCGGCCCTGATTATGTCGTCCAGCCGGTCTGAAGACGTTCCACGAAGGAAGTTGCCGCGGGCAAACTCTGCGAGAGCCTTCGTCTCGGCCGCCTCCGCGACCCGGAGCGCCATGAGGGGCGACGAGGCGGCCCCGGGGCCGACCGTGTCAGCGTAGATGGATTTCAGTTCGGCAATCCTCTTGCCGAGGCGCGTCGCCTTGCTGACGGTCGTCAACGTGCGGGCGCGAACCCGCTTCGGCTTTGATGGCGCTATGGTGGCGCTATGTTGCATCGGAATCACCCTACCAGTTGCCCCAATGTAGCCCACGCCGGCTACAAAGTCAATCCCCCGCGGGCAATCTCATTTAGTATCAATGACATACCAGCAGTCGTGCACCTGATAGGAAATCAGGTACTCCGCGAATCAAGCTGGGCAGCGTTAGAGGCGTCGGAAATGTCGGCCATTGCGGTTGCGCGTCACGGGTGTGATGCGCGTCACACTTGGGGATGGCCTAGGAAGCCCGTGGGCGGCCCGTTTTCCGAAACAATGATGCACCGTTTCATTATCGGTAGAAATAGGCGGGCTGAGATACGGAGATTGCCCAGCAATTCACGGGGAAATCAACCCCGGCGCCAGGCGGATATTTATTGTTTCGCGGTCCTGCACTGCGCAGCCCTAGGAAGCCCGTGGGCGGCAATCTTGCGTTCGCGGCTGAATGCGCGCGCGCTCTCGAAACGGCCGTCTTGTTCATGACAGCCGAGGCCCGGTTAGGTCCGCATGACGTTGCGCGCGTCAAGCGCGCCTCCGGCCGGCGACGTCAGCGGGGCGACCTCAACGGACGGTGGAAGCCATCGCGCTATCACGCTATCGCGCTATCGCTTCAATGTCGCTTTGCAGCGAACCTTCCTATTTAGTGTAACACCTTTCCGGAATCATTCGCATTGGTTTCAATGGCTTAGCGTCCGAAAACGCTGCATATTCGGAAAAACACGATTTCGGGGTTCGTCAATCAAAACAACTACTTAACAGGTTCTTAATCCACGCGCTAGCCGTGTAGACCTGTTACGCTAAATGGTACACACCAACTTGACCAACTCGGGCGCCTTTCCTACGGCCTTTGGCGCGTCCATTCCTTCGCGCAGGCAATGTAACCATGCGTCGCGGCAACGCCGTCGCAAGCGAACATCGTGAGCCTGTAGAGGCTCGGCTTGTTCGCCTCCCAGTATGCGCCCTTCGCGACGACGACGATGAACCCGGATTTCGCAAGCCTCTCAATCGCCCGCGCCGCCGACATGTGGGATACACCGCATTCGGCGCCTAGCTGGCGAACCGTAATAGCGACGGTGTGGCCCGGCGCGCGCCTGTACATCTTGATTAGCTCGTCAATCGCGATACGCTCGCGACGCGGAAGTCCTTCCCGCGCCCGAACGAACGCCGCAGGCAACGCGCAGCGCTTATGTGGACCGGCGCCCGAAGGCGACGCGGCGGGAGGCTCGGGTGGCGTCTCAGGCGGCGCGGCATCCTCGCTTTGGCCCCATGACGGCTGCCAAAGCACGTCGCAAAACGGCTCGTTGCCGACATGTAGATATGCGATTCTCAATCGCTCAGCGTAAGGGAAGGAACGATACGGCGCGGATATGAAAAGGCCCGCCGTATATGCCATGCCCGCTGACGGCGGAGGCGCCCATAAATCATCCATCTTATGAAATCGCCTTGTGCGTCCAGTTGCCCGCGGCAAGGTAGTCTTGCGTCGCCGCAAGGCCCTCGCAAGGCAGCGCTGTGAGCCGGTAGCGACTCGCAAGATAGTCTCCCTTCGCGACGGAGACGATAAAACCGGCGGCCTCAAGCGTCGACAGCGCACGCGCCGCCGTACTGGGCGACGAGCCAATCAAACTCCCCATGTCGCGCACTGAAACAGCGACGGGGCGGCCCGGTTCCAGCCAGTACATTTCGAGCATGGCCGCAAGCACGCTGCGTTCTCGTTTACGGAGGCCGGCGCGCGCCTTGTGGAACGCCATCGGGAGCCGTCGATTAGGCGGACCGCTACATGCTGGCGTAGGCCGATCCTGCCGGCGAGGAAATTGAATAACATTCACGGCGCGAATCCCCCTTGCCCGAAGCCATGCGCCTCGATAATCTCGCGCAGCCCCGCGGCGATAGCCTTACGGTCGATATTGCCACGGTCGGCCGCAGCCGAGAGCCTTGCAAGGCGCCGTTCGAACAGTGCGAGAGCGTGCCGTGCATGGGCGACCCTTGCGCGCCCTGAGGGTCGCCGCCTGCAGACGCAGGGGCGGCCTTTGGCGTCATCTTCGAGCGCAGCATGTCAGGACGCCTTCGCGCGCTTGCGGCCTTCGCCGGCGCCGGGCCTCTCTGCGCGCGCTGCAGTTGGACGGGTTTCTATCCAATTTTGGACGTCTAACGATTTCCACAAACGCCGGTTAGGAGTTACGAGGAATCCCGTCGGGAAGCCCTGCGTCGCGATGGCACGCCTCAGCGTCATGAGACTATTAAAAAGCCCGCTCTCTCGAAGGTCGTCAAACGTAAGAAAATTCATTCGCTCTACTCCGTTCGGTGCCGCCTAATCGCGGCAACTCAAACTGGTAGTACGATTTGCTCGATTCCCCCTATAGGATGTGACGCCCATAATTTGAAAGGTTTCCGTTCGCCAATTGGAAAACGGATTTTGCGCCAAAAATTTAATTGCTCAGCCCCGCGCCGTTGCCAAGCGCACGACATTTCCGCCGCGTTCTGGCTCGACAATCGAGAGCAAGGCGCCAGCCCATAACTCAAGCCCGCGGCGCTTCTCGTCGCGATAGCCGTGCTGGTCATAGACCTTGTGAAGGCCCGGCGGCGCGTGCGCAATAATCCTCTCGGCGACGTTGTCGGGGACCGGAAGGCCGGAAAGTCGCGTCCGCATGGTCCGCCGCAAATCGTGGAAGACCCATGGCGGCATGTCGCCTAGCAGCCCGTCGAGCCTTGTCTTCGCCTTGGCAAATCCGGCAATCGGCGAGCGGCCGGGCGCCGTCGAAAACACATAAGGGCCGCGTTGCGGGATTGCCCGAAGGATTTCGACCGCCAGCGGGGAGAGCGGAACCTCATGAGCCGCGCGGCCTTTCATGCGCTCGGCCGGTATCGTCCACATTGCCCCGTCTAGGTCGACCTCGCACCATTTCGCGTTCGCGACCTCGCGGAGCCTTTGGCCGGTGACAAGCAAGAGCCGCACAAACGGTCCCCAAGGGGCGCCCGTCGCCGCCGTCGCCGTCCATAGGCAACATAGCTCCTGGTCTGTCAAAACCCGCTGGCGAGGCTTCTTGGCGCCTATGATTGCCGCCCCTAACCCTCGCGTGACCGGCGACGATTGCAGCCCGTAGACGTCTCTCAATATCGCCCAAGAGAATAGCTTGCTCAAATAGGCGAGCAGGTGATGAGCGACATACGGCCGGCCCTCGGCAACTCTTTCGAGCAGCCTCACGACGTCGCGCCGCGATATCTCGATTATCGGCCGGTCGCCCCATGCGGGGATAAGCTCTCGACGAATCTCGGCCTCGACCTCGGCGCCGGACCGCAGGCTTGCGACATGCTTCCAAATGAAATCCTCCGCGACGGAGGCGAACGTGTTGGCCCGGCGCTCGGCGGCCCGCTCTTGCTCCGCAAGCGCTCGCTGCTTCGGGTCGACGCCACGCGCCATGTCCTGCAACGCGGCTCTGGCGGCCTCGCGGGCTTGCGTCAACATGCCTTCCGTGTATTGAGCGCCGCACCTATGCTCGCCGACCACGCGACGCACGGGCGCGCCCTTGGGGCCTATGCGCCGCATTACATTGAACGTGAGCTTGCCCTTGTTGGTTACCCTCACGCCAAGCCCGGGGACCTCCGTATCCCACAAATCATAGCGCTTGCCGGGCGCCGCGGGCTTGAGCGCGGCAATCCCTCTAACGGTCAATCGCTTTTTCACGGTCTGTCCTCCACGTTGACTGGGCAACAATAGGGCGACAAATCCCGTGTGTCAACGGCTGATATTCGGCGAGCGCCTATGAGCGGGTAAAACGCTGATACAGTTGACGTTTCTCGCCGACATGGGGCAGGGCGAGGCTATCGGCGAATATCGCAAAACCTCAAACTACATGATACGGGATCAGATCATCGAAGCCGTCGGCGGCTCTTTGGCGGCCGCGGGCGACGTCGAGTTGGTGGACGGTCGCCGCTTCATCGTCATGCCAGGCCTCATCAACGCCCACATGCACACCTGGCAGACGGCGCTGAGATCGGTGGCCTCCAACTGGACTTTCCCGGAATACGCGCGCTGGGTCCACGCGGGACTCGCGACGCATTTCCGGCCGCGAGACATTTTTATCGCCACCCTCGTCGGCGCGCTGAACCAGATCGATTGCGGGACGACCACTTTGGTCGACTGGTGCCACAACAATCCGACCCCCGCTCATACCGACTCGGCAATTGGGGCGCTGCGCGCCTCCGGAATGAGGGCGATGTTCATGCACGGCACCCCCAAGCCTGCCCCCAAGCCCGGGGAGCCGCCCTACTGGGAGATTCTCCATCCGCGCGAGGAGATCGTGCGGCTGCGTCGGGAGTTGGCCGCAGATGCAGGCATGCTCTCTCTCGGCCTCGCGATCCTGGGGCCGCATTACGCGACCCTGGACGTCACGCTCCAGGACTTCCGCCTCGCGCATGAGTTCGGCCTGATCGTCTCCATGCATCAGGGCGGCGGCCCGCCCAAAAATCCGGAAGGGTGGCCGCGCCTGGAGGCCGAGGGCCTGTTGAATCGGCTGGTGAATATCGTGCACGGCAACGACCTCAGCGACGAACAATTGAGCCGCTTCGTCACGCGCGACGTGCGCTTCACCATCACGCCCGAATCCGAACTGATTTCCGGACACGGCCATCCGATCCTCGGCCGCCTGCGCGACCTCGGGGCTTGGCCTTCGATCGGCGCGGACATCGAATGCGCCCATTCTGGCGAGATGCTGACGGCCGCGCGCATGGCGCTCAGCCATCAGCGTTCGCTGGACAACGTGGAGGCTCGGCGCCGCGGACAACTCGGCGGCAAGAGCGGGCTGCGCACCCGTGACGCCTTGTCCTGGGTGACGGTCGAGGGGGCCCGCATGCTCGGCCAGGAAGACCGCATCGGAACGATTGCGATCGGCAAGCAGGCGGACCTCGTCTTGCTTCGCGCGGACGCGCTGAACCTGCAGCCGATTCATGACCCGATCTCCTCCGTGGTCATGCAATCCAATCCTTCGAACATCGATTCGGTGATGATCGCGGGCCGCTGGCGAAAGCGGGATGGACGGCTGCTCTGGGGCGACCTTGGGTCGCTCGTCGAAGAACTTTGCGAGTCCGGCCGCAGAATCAGCCGAGACGTCGGCCTTCAGCCCGCCGACCTCAATTGAAGCAGGAAGATGCTTCAAGTGAGCGAGTTCGAAGGCGGACTGAAGCGCGGTGAAAGCAAGCTTCCTTCAAAGGCCGGAAGTTCGTCGCCGGCTTTGCGCTATGCCGCCTTTGCTTGCGGCGCGCCGGCGCTCTCCATGGCCCTGAGATACAGGTCGAGCAGAGACTCCTGTTCGTCGCGCTCGTCCTTGTCCTGCTTGCGCAGGCGCAGGATTTCCTTGAGCACTTTCACGTCGAAGCCCTCTCCCTTGGCCTCTGCGAAGACTTCCTTCTTCCCCTCGTTCAACGCCCTGATCTCCTCCTCGATGTGTTCAATGCGCTCGATAAAGGAGCAAATGCGATCGCCTGGGATTCCTGCTGTGTCAGTCATGCGTGCTCTCCCTCTTCAAGAGGGCCTACAGGTATGCAGCGAAGGTAACCGAGAGGTTAACCGGCGATTCGAGAACCGCCGGATTCTCCTGGCCGCTTGGGTCCGAGAATGGCGCGTGGTGTTCGATACCAGATTGCGGGATGGACGCCGAACGGCGTGATGGCCTCGCTCAAGGCGACGCTGAACGACCAGCATGCGGGCGAGAATCTCGAAATTCGGTTTGCGGGTTTCCGAGTTGCAAGGCAGGCTAGCATCCGGATTGCGGGCGGCGAGAGATGACGGAGACTTTGAAAGTTGCACGGATTGGATCCGGATCCGGGATCCTTTCACCGTTGCGCCATGCCGTCTTTCGCCGCATTTGGACCGCGAGCCTGTTGTCCAACCTCGGTCTCTTGATCATGGGCGTCGGCGCGGCCTGGTCAATGACGCAGATGACCGCCTCGGCCGATAAGGTCGCGCTGGTGCAGACCGCCTTGATGCTTCCGGTCGCCCTCATTTCGGCGCCGGCCGGGGCTGTTGCGGATATGTTCGACCGACGGATTGTCGGGCTCGTCGCATTGACGATCGCCTTTGCCGGAGCCGTTTCCCTGTCGGGGCTCGCCTGGTTCGGCCTCGTAACTCCCGCCCTCCTGCTCGCCTTTTGCTTCCTCATCGGCAGCGGGATGGCGCTCTTTGGCCCGGCGTGGCAGGCCTCGGTCGGAGAACAGGTTCCGTCCAGCGCCTTGCCCTCGGCCGTCGCCCTCAACGGCATCAGCTACAACATCGCGCGCAGCTTTGGTCCGGCGATCGGCGGCGTCATTGTCGCCTCAGCGGGAGCCACCGCTGCCTTCGCGACGAATGCGCTATTTTATCTCCCTTTGATCGTCGTACTGCTTCTGTGGCGGCGTATGAAGGAGCCGGCTCGGTTGCCGCCGGAACGATTGGCTCGTGCGGTCGTCTCTGGCGTTCGCTACATCCTGCATTCGCCATCCATCCGCATCGTCCTTGGACGGACGTTGATCACCGGGATCGCCGGCGGCTCGGTTTCGGCGCTGATGCCGCTTGTCACGCGCGACCTGCTGCACCGTGGCGCGGAAAACTATGGCGTCATGCTTGGGTCATTCGGAGCGGGCGCTGTCATCGGCGCCCTGAATGTCGCCATCTTCGATCCCGGCTCGGAGCGGAAGATGCGATCCGTTTGTGCCTGATTGTCATGGCGGCCGGCGTCGCCGTCGTCGCGTTGAGTCGCTCATCTCTTCTCACCAGCGTAGCGCTGGTCTTCGCCGGCGCGGGCTGGACGTCCTCCGTCACGCTTTTCAACGTCGGCGTGCAACTGGCCGCTCCCCGGTGGGTGGCGGGGCGTGCGCTCGCGGCCTATCAAGCGTCCGCAGGAGGCATCGCCGTCGGGAGCTGGATTTGGGGCAGCACCGCCAATGCCGTCGGAGTGAAGGGAGCGTTGCTGTCATCCAGTGCGGCGCTGCTCGCGTCAGTGACGCTTGGCTTTTGGATGCGTATGCCGCGCATCAGCGGCGCTGTTGAACAGGCCTTGGATCCCCTCGCCGATCCCGAAGTCCGTCTTCCCCTGACCGCGCGAAGCGGTCCCATCGTCGTCGAGCTCGAGTACCGCGTCGATCCCAAGCGGGCGCGCCTGTTCTACGCAGTCATGCAGCAGGTTCAGCTTAGCCGACAACGGAACGGCGGCTACGGGTGGTCGATCGCGCGCGACATTGCCGATCCCGAGCTTTGGACCGAACGATTCCACTGTCCGACCTGGCTCGACTATCTCCGACAGCGAACCCGGTCGACAGATGCGGAACGCATGCTGCATCAGCGCGCCAATGAGTTTCAGATCGGGCCCGAGCCCGTTCGAATTCGCCGGATGCTGGAGCGTCCGATCGGGTCCGTTCGCTGGAAGGACGAGACGCCGGACCGTTCGATTACCGATCACCCGCCCGTTGCAGGGCCTGGCAGTGGGCCGTAGTGAGACTTCGGGCAAGTGTAGTGCTGCAATACCGTCTTTTCGCCGGCGCCTCGCGTTCTACCGCAACGGCCTGAAGAATGCTCGTATCTCCCGCGCCAGAGCCTCGGGCTGCTCCAGGGCGGCGAAATGGCCGCCCTTCTCCATCACGGTCCAGCGCTGGATATTGGAGTAGACCCGCTCCGCCACCGAGCGCGGCGGACGCAAAATCTCTTTGGGAAACTCGGCGTAGCCGGTCGGCGCCTCGATCCGCGCGCCTTGGGGAATCGGCCAGCCTGAGTGCACGCGGTCGTAATAGGGCCAGAAAGACGAGCCGATCGCGCCGGTCGCCCAGTAGAGCGTGATGTCGGCCAGCATCTCGTCGCGGGTCACCGCTGTTTCGACGTTCCCGTCGCAGTCCGTCCAGGTGTGGAACTTTTCCACGATCCAGGCAGCCAGCCCGGCAGGCGAATCGGTCAGCGCGAACGCGAGCGTGGTGGGCTTGGTGCCCTGGATCGACGAATATCCGGTCTCCTCCTTGAGCCAGTGGTTCAACTGAACGAGGTATGCCTTCTCCTCGGCGGTGGGATTTTCCAGCATTTTCAGGTCGCGGCGGACGGGCAGGTAATTGAGATGGATGCCGAAAAGGCGCTCGGGAAACTGGTAGGCGAGGCGCGAGGTGATGAAGGCGCCCCAGTCTCCGCCCTGCGCGGCGAAGCGGCCATAGCCCAGCACGTCGGTCATCAGGCTGGCGAAGACGTCGCTGATCGCCTCGACGCCGAAGCGTTTCTGACCAGGGGCGAAAGACAAGGTGTAGCCGGGGAGCGACGGCGCGACGACCGTGAAGGCGTCGGCCGGATCGGCGCCGAAACGCGCCGGGTCCGTCAGCATCGGCAGAAGCTTGTGAAACTCGACGATCGAGCCCGGCCAGCCATGCGACAGGAGGAGCGGCGCCGGATTCGGGCCTTTGCCCTCCTCGTGAATGAAGTGGAGGTCGATCTCGCCGAGGGGCGCCTTGAACTGCCGGATGCTGTTGAGAGCCGCTTCCTGCGCCCGCCAATCGAAGCCGTCCCGCCAATAGGCGACGAGGTCCTGCATGTAGGCGACGCTGCTGCCGGTCGCCCAGGGCGGCCCCGGCGGCTCATCCGGCCAGCGGACACGGGCAAGCCGTTCGCGCAGGTCCTGCAGCGTCTCGTCAGGAACATGCAAACGGAAGGGCTGCGGGACGGGCTGTCGCATGAACGGTCCTCGGAGTCTGGACAGCGGTCGCTGCGTGTGGCTGGCAGGCTGTTTCTATCTATCATGTCTTATGTTCACGGAGCGAGCGTGTTCGCCGAAGACGCGCCGCCGACAGGGCTGGTTCGGTTGGCCCGCTCGAGCGCTGCCGATGCGGTCGGCGACTTCGCCAGAAGTGGTGGAACACAAGCGAAGCAATCCCTTGCAAAAAAACGCCGAACCTCGACCTTCAACAGCTTTAGACGGTCAGCCGCGCCGCCGCTTCCCGGAGGGTATCGGCGCTGCGCTGCAGCGCGCGTTCTTCTTCTCGGTCATGTTCGGCTTTAGGACGCGGCTCACACCGTCGCGGCCAAGCACACTCGGCAAGTAAAAATGCGCGCCGTATTCCGGATGGTATGAGCCGACAGGAAACACGACTTTCTCGTCTCGCAATATGGCCTCTACGATGCGGGCAGTCGCAATCCCGATCCCGAATTGGCTGGCGCCGATTCCTTCGATAATCGTGATGTTGGCATAACGGACTTCCGACTCGACGCTGCGCCGGAGATCATCCATTGCAGGGCCGCCTGGCCTTAGGCGTTCAAGGATCGCGCTTCGGCGACCCGTGCCTCGGACCATAGAAAGACTTCCGAGGTTCCATGCTCTCCGAGCACGTAAGCGTCGATAGATCTTGGGCTGACGCCGAGTCGGCGCGCGAGATGGAAGCGGAAGCGCAAGGAGTCGAGGTAGGTGCCGCTGCTCAGCACACGATCATGGCTCGCCAGACGTCTGGCGAGGTCAGCGAGCGGATCCGGCGGATCGGTAACGGCCAGGATGATCGCGCCGGGCGCCGCCGCGATTATTTTTGGCACGATGTCCCGATAGACCGTCGCGTTCGCATTGAGCAACTTCAGGCACCCAGCAGGATCGCTACGGTTGGTCGCGCCTCCCGTCTTCTCGTTGATGCCAGCCGTTATGACAACCACCGAGGTCTCCGCGAGATCGCCGTAGTCGCCCGGATGCAGCTGAACGGGCGTGTGACGAGAGCAAACATGCGAGCTGACCCACTGCGCCAGCTCCGACCACTCCTATTTTTGTCATTGTCTGCTCCTTAAGCACGGGATGAACCGATACGACTCCCCACGGGAAAGTCGGAGGTCAAAGTTCATCTAAAGCAGGCCCGTGACTGTCCGGTCTCCACTCGGACCAGCGGTGTAAGGATCGCGACCAGCATCGCTGTCGTCTCCTAAATCGGCGTGGAGCCCAACTGCTCGGAGGGTTGGCCGGTCGCGAGGCCTGCCTCGACCGCCGCGAGCAAACCGAGAGCCGACCAGTCCAATTCTGCCCACCCGCGCGCCACCATCGCGACCAGGTGATCGTGGACAAGGCTCGCAGCAGGCATCGGCACGGCCTCGCGTTCGGCTTCGGCCAGCGCGAGCCGCATATCCTTGATGGCCAGCGGCGCCGCCATGCCGGCCGGGCTGTAGCGCCCCTCGACAATCTTTCCGCCGTAACTCCTGTGAACATGGGAGTCGAACAGCGAATTCGTCAGCACGTTGAACGTGAGGTGGCTGTCGACCCCACCCTTTCGCAGCAGCGCCAGAACCTCGCCCATGCATTCAAGCGTCGTCGCGGTAAGGACGTTGGCGCCGAGCTTCATAAGGTTCGCAAGTCCGGCATCCTCGCCGATCACGAACAGCCGCTGACCGAGGCGCTCGAGCAGAGGCCGGACCTCCTGCAGCGCCGACGGTCGGCCTCCTACGAGCAGGAACAGTTTCCGTTTTCGGGCGAAGTCCGGGTTCCCGAGCACCGGCGCGGCGACGTATTCCTGACGATGGCGCGAATGCTCGTCCGCCACGCGGCGAGACACGCCTGGACTGACCGTGCCCATGGAAACGTGAACGGCGCCAGGCGAGAGGACCGCCGTCAGACCCTCGGGCCCAAGCGCGATCGCGCTCAGAGCTTCGTCGTCGGGCAGGGACGTCAACACCGCACCGCAATCGGCGAGATCGCTGAGACGCGGCCCCGCGATCGCGCCGCTCGCCTGCAGCGCCTTCATCCGCTCCGGATTTCGGTCGAAGACGGACACCTGATAACCGTCCTCGAGAAGATTGACGACAAAAGCGTGTCCCATATGGCCGAGCCCGACGACGCCCACGCGTCTGATGACGGAGCCCGTCGGTTCCGCCAATGGGCCGGGCGCTTGAGCGGCATTGGCCGTTGACTGGATCATTAGCGTTGCTCCGGCTGGTAGTGTGGCTTGTAGAGCTGACCCATGCACCCACTCCGCGTTGGCGGCGCAACGAATCGATGAGATCGTTGAGCCTATTGCCGACGATCGCGTGAATCCGCCTGACGCCAGCCGCGGCCCTGATTTCCGCGAATTGGTCCCCAACGGTTGTGATTGTCGTGCGTCATCTTCATTCTGCCGGTGGCCAAGGAACTCTCACCCCCGGAGTAAGGGGAACGGGTCATTAGAAGCCGTCGACGTCGTTGCTCGGGACATTGCCACGGCATGCCGCCAAAATTATGCGTTATGTCTCGGCTGGGCCAATTGTCTTGGCGGGTGAGACCTATATACGTTGGGGCAGTTTACCGTTTTACGGCGACAGGCGCGGAAATCCCTATTTCTCGGAGAAACGCGCCAGCAAGCCAAAAGGAGCCTCGCATGCCTCTCCACCCGGCTCTCGGCCCCGGTCGGGTCGCCGCCGTCACTGGCGCGGCGAGCGGCATCGGTCTTGCCGCCGCGGCGAAGTTCGCTGGCCTCGGCATGAGGGTCGTCATGGCCGACGCCAACGCCGCGGCGCTCGAGGCGGCCGAGCAGCGGGTGTCGCGGCTGGCGGGCCATCCCGGCGACGTCCGCCTCTGCGTCGTCGACGTCAGCGAAATTGCCGACGTCGAGCGCCTGAAGGACCTGACCCTCGCCGATTTCGGCGAGGTCGCGCTCCTGATGAACAATGCAGGGATCGGCGGCGGCGCGGGCATCCTCGGCGACCTCGAACGATGGCGCCGGGTCATCGACGTGAACCTCTGGGGCGTCATCCACGGCGTCAATATCTTCGCGCCGGCGATGATCAAGCAGAGCGCGCCTTCGGCGATCGTCAACACGGGCTCGAAGCAGGGAATCACCTGCCCGCCGGGCGACACGGCCTACAACGTGTCGAAGGCCGGCGTGAAGGTGGTGACCGAGGCGCTTGCGCACGAACTGCGCAACATTGAAGGCGCCCATGTCAGCGCGCATCTCCTGATCCCCGGATTCACTTTCACCGGGATCACAGGCGTCGCCGAGAAGCCGGCGGCCGCCTGGACGGCGGAGCAGGTGATCGAATTCCTGATCGACTGCATGTCGGCCGGCGACTTCTATATTCTCTGCCCCGACAACGAAGTCACGCGCGCGATCGACGAGCGGCGCATCCTGTGGGCGGCGGGCGACATCGTCGAAAACCGTCCGCCGCTGTCGCGATGGCATCCCGATTACAAAGAGGCCTTCGCCGAATTTGCCAAGGGCGCCGGCCGTCCCTGAAGTCTCGGGGGCATTGCAAAACGAAAATCGACCTCGGGTGTCACGCCGTCGGCAGCGTCACCGTAAACGTCGCCCCCTCGCCGGGTCGCGAACGAACGCCGATCGTCCAGCCGTATCGGTCGGCGATCGCCTTGCAGATCGCCAAGCCGATGCCGGTGCCGGAATATTCCGCCATGTCATGCAGCCGCTTGAACGGCTCGAAAATCTGCTTGGCGAACTTCTCCTCGAACCCGATCCCGTGGTCGACGATCGAGAGCGTTGCCTGGGCGCGGCCGACAGGCGTCGCGCGGATCTCGATCGCTGGAGCGGCGCCGGGTTTGTGATACTTGATCGCGTTGGAAACGATGTTTTGGATGAGACGCCCGAGCTGCGCGCGGTCGGCCGGGACCACGATCGGCGGGATGTCGATACTGATGCGCGCGCCGGTTTCTTGGATCGACGCCGACAGGTCGCCGAGCGCAAGATCGACTTCGGTGCGCAGATCGAGCGGCTGGGCGTCGGTTTCGCTCCCGTTCACCCGCGAAAAGGTGAGGAGGTTCGCGACCATCCGCCGCGCGCGAATGGCCGAGTTCGTGATGACCGAAGTGGCCCGCGCGATGTCGGCCTGATCAGACCGCGCGATCGCTTTCTCCAAGAGGTCGGCGTAGACCGCGATCTTGCGCAACGGCTCCTGCAGGTCATGCGACGCCACGTAGGCGAACTGCGTCAGGCGCTCATTGGCGATTTCGAGGTCCGCCGCGCGCCGGGCGAGCTCCTCTTCCGCGCTTCGCCGGCCGGTGATGTCGACGATGGTCGCCAGCGCGATCGGACCGTACTCCGCCTCGATCGGCGTGAGCGCGATCTCGACCGGAAACTCCCGTCCGTCCTTGCGCGTCCCGTAAAGATCGCGGCCCGCGCCCATTGGCCGCGCGCTTGGATGGGCGAAGAAGCCCCGGCGCAGGTCGGCGTGCGCCGCCCGCGACTGCGAGGGGACGAGAATATCGATCGTCTGTCCGATCAGTTCGAAGATGGCGTAGCCGAACATCCGCTCGGTCGCGGCGTTGGCAAACTCGATCAAACCGTTCGCGTCGATCATGATCATGGCTGCGGAAGAGGCGTCGACTGCCAGCCGGAAGCGGTCGTCGCCTTGCGTACTCGTCGGCATGGTCTCGCCTCACTCCAGCCTCTTGCGGCTGTTACGGCCGCTTTATGACGCCGCGAACCGCTTGCTGTGATATAGTGTTCCCATAGGCTCTTTTCAGTTGATCCATGCCGATGCAAGACGCAACCGCCAAGCCTAGACCCTGTCGTGTCATGTTGATTGAGGACGATCCGGACGACGTTTTTCTGTTCGAGCGCGCGCTGGACAGCGTGAAGGCCGGATTGCGGCAGGACGTCGCTCTCGAGCGCGCGGGCGACGGACTGGACGCCGCCTATCGGGTGTCGATCGAGGATCTGACAAATAAGCTTCCGGACGTGCTGGTGCTCGACCTCAACATGCCGCGGCTGAACGGCGTCAAGTTCCTGCACGCGTTGCGCGCGACGTTGGAGCTGAGCGAGTTGCCGGTGTTCGTCTTGACGACGTCGACCGCGCGGCCGGTGCACGAGGAAGCGCTGCGCGCCGGCGCCGACAAGGTGTTCGTCAAGCCCGACAGCGCCGACGCCCTGTCGGAGATCGCCGCCGAAATCGTCGAGCGCGGCATGGCGTTCGCACAGTCTCACCTTTGACCTCGTCGGCCGCCCGACTGCGAGTCGGGCGCGCCGGAACTCGAAGGTCTTCGCAGAAGCTATTTCCGCGCAGAGTTTCGGGCGTTTATCGCCAAGGACCGACATCGCGACATTTCCAGCCGCCTCTGTTGGCTTGCGAGGACGGGGTGACGCAGACTCGTGTATCGCGCTTCAGCGTTGTTGGACGTTGGCGCGCGCAGAGGAGTCATGGACATGTCGCAGGCGTTTCACCCGACGTCGCCCGGCCACCTTCGGCGCGACGCGCGTATCATCGGACTTCTGTTCGCCAGCACGACCAGCATGATCGGCTCGGGGTGGCTGTTCGGCGCCTTTCACGCGTCTAAGATCGCCGGTCCCCTCGCCATCTGGAGCTGCATCGTCGGCGGCTTCATCATCATGCTGATCGCGCTTTGCTTCGCCGAGCTTGCCGCGCTCTTCCCGCGCAGCGGCGCGCTCGTGCACGTGAGCCACGCGAGCCACGGGGAGGGGCTCGGCCGCGTCTGGGCCTGGATGCTGTTCCTCGCCTACGTTGCGGTCCCGTCGGTCGAGGCGGAGGCGGTCGTCACCTACGCCAACAATTACCTTCCCTACTTCATCCAGCCGCACAGTTCCGGCCTCCTGACGGTGGCGGGCTTGCGCCGGGCTGCTCCTCATTTTCGCCTGGCTGAACCTGCTTGCGGTGCGCATGCTGCTGACCGTCAATTCGGCCGTGACATGGTGGAAGATCGCGGTGCCGGTCGTGACGATCATCGCCCTCATGCTGGCGAGCTCGCATTGGAACGTGTGGGCGGCCGACCCCAACAGCTATCACTTCTCCGGCATCTCTACCGCCCGGCCGGCCGCGGGGATCGTGTTCAGCTACCTCGGCTTCCGCACGGCGATCGACCTCGGCGGCGAAAGCGCGAATCCCGGCCGCGACATTCCGCTTGCGGTCATTGGCTCGGTCCTGATTGCGGCCGTCATCTATACCCTGCTTCAGATCGCGTTTCTAATGGCGCTGAGGCCTGACGATCTCACGCATGGATGGGCGCAGCTCAACTTCACTGGCGAAGCGGGACCATTTGCGGGGCTGGCGGCGACGCTCGGGCTCGGCTGGCTTGCGGCCCTGCTCTATATCGACGCCTACATCTCCCCGAGCGGCACGGCGCTCATGTACATGACCGGCGGCTCGCGAATCCTGTTCGCGACGGGCGAGACGGCCGCGGGCCCGCGCTGGCTCACCGCGCTGAACGCGGCGCGCGCGCCATGGGCTGGCGTGCTCGTCATGTGGATCGTCGGCGTCCTGTTCCTGCTGCCGTTCCCGGCGTGGCAGTTGATGGTCTCCTACATCACGTCGGTGACGGTCATCACCTATGGGCTGGGGCCGATCGTGCTCCTGGTTCTGTGCCACAACCAGCCGACGCTGCAACGGCCGTTCCGCCTCTGGGGCGCCGAGGTTCTCGCGCCGATCGCCTTCGTCTGCAGCAACTGGATCCTCTACTGGACCGGCTTCAGGACGGACAGTTTCCTGTACATCATTATGGCCATCGTCTTCGTGCTCTACGCCCTCTACTACCACCTGATCGCCAGGATGCCGGCGGCCGAGTTCGGCTGGCGCTACATCGCCTGGCTGCTTCCGTGGTTCGGCGGGATGTGGATCATTTCGGCGATCGGCGACGTCGACGGCGGCGCCGGCTGGCTGACCCTTCTGGCCCGGCGTGATCGCTGTTGCGGTCTGGAGCCTCATCATCATGGAGCTCGCCATCCGGTCGGCCCTGCCTGCGATCGAGACAGCGGAGATGATGACGAAGATGGAGTCGACGATCTGAGGGGCCGCGGCCAGGCGGGGGGCCGGCTCAGGCTTCCGCGCCGCCCGCCAGCCGCTCGGCGAGCGCCTCGAGCCGCGCGCCGAGCGCATCCATGCTGGCTGCGGCCGCGTCGGACCGCGCCAGCGCGGCGCGGGCGCGCTCCCGTTCGGCTTCGAGTTCGTCCCGCGCCTCGGCTAGGCTGTCGGCGATCGTTAGCGCGGCCATGACGACAAGCCGCTGGTCGCCGATCTCGCCGAAGGTTGTGCGCAATTCGGCGATCTTGCCATCGATCATCGCCGCCAGCTGCTCGAGCCGCTGCTCCTCGCCCTCATTGCAGGTGAGGCGATACTTGCGGTTGTCGATCGTCACCGATACCTGCGCCATGGCGCGAGCCTTTTCCTCTCGACGCCGACGCTTAATCCGCCGGCGGATCCATGCGTTCGATGATCGCGCCCATCGCCTGCGCGGCGCGCGCGAGCCGCGCGCCCGCTTCGGTGTTGGCGGCTTCAAGCGCGCGGGAACGATCGAGTGCGGCGTCGAGTTCAACCGCCAGTCGCGAGCGGTCGTCCTGCATGAGGGCGTATTCCTCTTCCGCATTGGCGCGCGCCTCGTCGTGGCGCATGCGCCGCTCGGCCGCCCGCTCGAGCGAGTCGACGGCGGCGGCGAGCCGTCTGAGGGAGCTCTCCAACGCGTCCGGCATGGTTTCGCGTCCGTCCATTGCGACGTTTTGTTTACGCGATGCTTGAAAGCGACGTCAACGCACGGCGATATGGAAAGCGGTGCAGATTGACAAGTCGTCGGACCCTTCCGTAACTGGCGGGCCCGGGCGGGCGACAGAGCCCAAGCATGAGGAGACCCTCAATGGCGACGAGTCCGAGTCACGATTCCATGGCCAACGCCATCCGATTTCTCGCCGTCGACGCTGTGGAGAGGGCCAAGAGCGGCCATCCCGGCCTGCCGATGGGCGCGGCTGACGTTGCGACCGTCCTCTTCCGCGACATCTTGAAATTCGACGCCTCCGATCCGCACTGGCCCGACCGCGACCGTTTCGTGCTGTCGGCCGGGCATGGCTGCATGCTGCTTTACGCGCTTCTCTATTTGACCGGCGTCGGCGGGGATAAGGGGCTGACGATCGAGGATCTGAAGTCGTTCCGCCAGGTCGGCTCGAGGACGCCGGGCCATCCGGAATACGGCCACGCGCCCGGGATCGAAACGACCACGGGCCCCTTGGGGCAGGGGATCGCGACCTCGGTCGGCATGGCGATCGCCGAGCGGATGATGGCGGCTCACTTTCCGAGCGTCGTCGATCACCACACCTACGTCCTCGCTTCCGACGGAGACCTGATGGAGGGGGTCAGCCAGGAGGCGATCGGGATCGCGGGCCATCTCAAGCTCCACAAGCTCATCGTGTTCTACGACAACAACGGCATCTCGATCGACGGCAAGACATCGCTCGCCGACTCGGTCGACCAGGTCATGCGCTTCGAATCCGCCGGCTGGAACGCGAGCCGGATCGACGGGCACGATCCCGAGGCGATCCGCAACGCCGTGCGCGCCGCGCAAAACTCCGACCGGCCGACGATGATCGCCTGCAAGACGACGATCGGCTTCGGTCTGCCGACCAGAGCCGGGACCAACAAGGCGCATGGCGAGGCGCCGGGCGCGGCCGAAGTCGCGGGCGCGCGCAAAAATCTCAATTGGCCTTATGACCCGTTCGTCGTACCTGACGACATTCTTGCCGCCTGGCGGGGGGTTGGCGCGCGCGGCAAGCCGCAGAACGACGCCTGGCGAGCGAGGCTCACGGGGCTCGAGCCGGAGCAGCGGGCCGAGTTCGAGCGGCGCATCCGCGGCGATCTTCCCAAAGACTTCGACGGTGTGATCGACGCCTACAAGCGCAAGCTCGCGGAAGACGCGCCCGAAATAGCGACCCGCAAGGCGGGCGAAGCGGCGCTGAACGTGATCGCGCCCGCCGTGCCCGAGCTCGTGACGAGTTCCGCGGACCTGACCCCCTCCAACAACACCAAGGTCGCCGCGACCCCGGAAATCACCCCGGAAAACTTCTCCGGCCGCTACATCCACTGGGGCATCCGCGAGCACGGCATGGCCGCGGCTTGCAACGGCATTGCGGTTCACGGGGGCCTCATTCCGTCGGGCGCTTCCTTCCTCTGCTTCACCGACTATTGCCGGCCTTCGCTTCGGATCGCGGCCTTGATGAAGATCAGGGTCGTGCACGTTTTCACCCACGATTCGATCGGGCTCGGCGAGGACGGACCGACCCACCAGCCGGTCGAGCACTTGGCCGCCCTCCGTGCGATGCCCAACCTCTACCTCTGGCGCCCGGCCGACAGCGTCGAGACGGTCGAGTGCTGGCAGGCGGCGCTCGAAAGGCCGCACCCGCCCTCCATTCTCGCTCTAACCCGCCAGAACTTGCCCGCGCTGCGTCGGACGCATGTCGCCGAGAACCTTTGCAAGAAAGGCGCCTACGAGATTTCCCCGGCCGAGGGCTCGGCGGCCGTGTCGATCTTCGCATCCGGGTCGGAGGTTTCGCTCGCCGTCGCGGCGCAACAGCTCTTGAAGGGCAGGGGAATTGCGGCCCGCGTCGTCTCCATCCCCTGCATGGACGCGTTCTTCGATCAGCCGGAGGACTATCGCCGTTCGGTGATCGGCTCGGCCAAGGTCAAGGTCGCGGTCGAGGCCGCGGTGCGCTTTGGCTGGGACGCGATCATCGGCGACGGGCCGTTCATCGGCATGAAAGGCTTCGGCGAGAGCGGGCCCTACAAGGCGGTCTATCAGTTTTTCGGCATCACGCCCGAGGCCGTCGCCGGGGCGGCCGTCGCGAGGCTCGAAGCTTAGCCGCGGGCGAAGGGCGAATTGTCGCATTCGCCCGATGCCGTATAGACTTTAGACTGGCGAAGGCGCATGTAGCGGGCGATTTCAACGAGCGGCCGTGTTCACGTTCCGGTCCGGCGACGGTCGCGAATCCCGGGCGGGCATGAGGAGAGGGTAACGATGGTCACGAGAGTAGCGATCAATGGCTTCGGACGCATCGGGCGGCTCGTATTGCGCGCGATCGTCGAGTCGGGCCGGAAGGACGTCGAGGTTGTCGCGGTCAACGATCTCGGTCCGGTCGAAACCAACGCGCATCTGCTGCGCTTCGACAGCGTGCACGGGCGCTTTCCGCATGAGGTCACGGTCGAGGGCGACACGATCCATGTCGGGGGTCACAAGGTCAAGGTGACCGCGATCAAGAATCCGGCCGAGCTGCCGTATAAGGATCTCGGCGTGGACATCGCGATGGAGTGCACCGGCATCTTCACCGCGCGCGACAAGGCCGCCACGCTCCTGACCGCTGGCGCCAAACGCGTCCTGGTCTCTGCGCCTTCCGACGGCGCCGACCTCACCGTCGTCTATGGCGTCAATCACGACAAGCTGACCAAGGACCATCTCGTCGTTTCCAACGCCTCCTGCACCACCAACTGCCTCGCGCCGGTGGCCAAGGTGCTCAACGACGCGATCGGCATCGACCATGGTTTCATGACGACGATCCACGCCTACACCGGCGACCAGCCGGCGCAGGACACGCTGCACAAGGACCTCTACCGCACCCGCGCCGCGGCGCTGTCGATGATCCCGACGACAACCGGCGCGGCCAAGGCAGTCGGCCTCGTCCTGCCCGAACTCAAGGGCAAGCTCGACGGCTCGGCGATCCGCGTGCCGACCCCGAACGTCTCGGTCGTCGACCTCGCGTTCGTCGCCAAGCGCGCGACCAACAAGGACGAGATCAACGACGCGGTGAAGAAGGCCGCGAACGGGCCGCTCAAGGGCATCCTCGGCTACACCGACAAGCCCAATGTCTCGGTCGACTTCAACCACGACACGCGATCGTCGGTCTTCCACCTCGACCAGACCAAGGTCATCGACGGGACGTTCGTGCGCGTTCTGTCCTGGTACGACAACGAATGGGCGTTTTCGCTCCGGATGGCGGACACCGCCGTCGCGATGGCGAAGCTGATCTGAGCGTCTAGCGCCTTTGGGACGAAAACGATCGGCCGCCGGGATCAGCTCCGGCGGCCGACCACATAGGCGAGCCCGAACATATCTGCAATTGGTGAGGGAGCGAACATGAGCAAGCCATTCCGCACGCTCGACGACGCCAGCGTTTCCGGCAAGCGCGTCCTCTTGCGAGTCGACCTCAACGTTCCCACCGAACACGGCAAGGTGACCGACACGACCCGCATCGAGCGCGTCGCCTCCACCATCGAGGAAATCGCGAGCAAGGGCGGCAAGGTCATCCTGCTCGCTCATTTCGGCCGTCCCAAGGGCGGGCCGGACGAGGCCAATTCCTTGCGGCCCGTCGCCGCGGCCGTGGCCGACATCGTCAAGCGCCCGGTCGACTTCGCACCCGACTGCATTGGCAAGGTCGCGGCCGACGCCATCGCCAAGATGAAGAACGGCGACGTCCTGCTCCTAGAGAACACCCGCTTCTACAAGGGCGAAGAAAAGAACGACCCGGCCTTCGTCGAGGAGCTGGCCAAGCTCGGCGACATCTATGTCAACGACGCCTTTTCCGCCGCTCACCGCGCCCACGCCTCTACCGAGGGCGTCGCGCACAAACTGCCGGCCTATGCGGGCCGCGCCATGCAGGCGGAGCTCGAGGCTCTGACGATCGCGCTCGGGACGCCGGAGCGGCCGGTCGCGGCGATCGTCGGCGGCGCGAAGGTTTCCACCAAGCTCGAACTGCTCGGCAATCTCATCAAGAAGGTCGACATCCTCATCATCGGCGGCGGCATGGCCAACACCTTCCTGTTCGCCGAAGGCAAGGGGGTCGGCAAGTCGCTGTGCGAGAAGGACATGGCCGACACCGCGCGCTCGATCATGGCCGAGGTTCAGAAGGGCAAGTGCCGCATCGGGCTGCCGGTCGACGCGGTGGTCGCCAAGGAGCTCAAGGCGCATGTGCATGCGCGCGTCGTCGACGTCGACCATGTCGCCGAGGACGAGATGATCCTCGACATCGGGCCGAAGTCGGTCGTCGCGGTCGAAGAGATCCTCGGCCAGATCAAGACGCTGGTGTGGAACGGGCCGTTCGGCGCGTTCGAGACGCCGCCGTTCGAGGAGGCGACATTCGCGATCGCGAAGACCGTCGGATCGCTGACCCGCGAAGGCAAGCTCAAGGCGATCGCCGGCGGCGGCGACACGGTCGCAGCGCTCAACGAAGCCGGCGTCGCCGACCAGTTCACCTATGTCTCGGCCGCGGGCGGCGCGTTCCTCGAATGGATGGAAGGCAAGGCCCTTCCCGGCGTCGAGGCGCTGCGCGCGAAGTAATCAGGAAACGAACAAGAAGCGGGGACGGGCGCGGCGCGGTTCCGCTGCGCGATCACCGCACCCGCGCGCAATGGGACAACTGGACGAAGGACCTGCGCACCGAGCTATACCAGACGATCTACGAGCAGCCGATCTACCCGAAGAACCTCTATCTCGATCGCGTCCCTTACACGCATGCCGAATTTCGCCGTGAAGTGATCGACCGCCAGATCAGGCATATGGTTGAGCGCGACATCTGGGTGCGGCCATCTTGGTATGGGTCACCCGGACCAGAACCGGCCAAGAAAGCCCAAGGGAACACCTGATCGCACGAGGCGCCCTGCGTCAGCCCTGGTCGGGCTGTTCAGGGCCCGCGCGACGGAGGCCTTGCCAAAGGCGGCGCTCGGCTCCGGTCGGCGGGGAAAACGTCGTCGGAACAGGACCCTCATCCGGCGCCCCGCGCCACCTTCTGCCGAACGGGAGAAGGTGATCCCAGGCTCGTTCAACTTGAGCCGAACCTCATGCCGCGCTTTTCCGAGCGGGCGGTCGGGCGGCGAATTGGGTTATGATCGGCCGTGGCCGCCTTGCGCGTCAGCCAGCGATCGAGGTTCACGATGCATTTTGTCCGCCGGGCCGTTCTTGTCGCATGCGTCGTCTTCGCCGGTTGCCTCGTCGGCCATGCGTTGCAGCGGCTCTTGCCTCAGGAGCACCTCGCCGACGCCAAGAGCGCGATCACCACGATCCAGGGGCTGGTTACGCTGCTGCTCGCGCTGGTATTGGGACTCCTGGTCTGGACGAGCTATGGCGTCTATTCGCAGCAGCGGTCCGAAGCGCAGACGCTTGGCTCGCAGATCCTCCAGCTCGACCTCGCGCTTGACCGGTATGGTCCCGAAGCCGATCGCGGCCGAGAGCTCCTGAAGAAGGAGCTGATCGCCACGCGGGAGCGTTTCTGGGGCAGGGACGGCGCCGGACCCGCTTTGACGACCTATGCCCAGTCGCAGGCCGAGTTGCGCAGCATGGACGGATTCGCCGCGTTGAAGCCGACGACAGACGAGCAGCGGCGCGCGCTCGACAAGACCCGCCAGCTGTCGGAGTCGATCGTGGAGACGCACTATTTGATGTCGAGGCAACTCTGCGACGCGCTTCCCCATTCCCTTCTCGTCAGCGTCGTCTGCTGGGCGACCCTCGTGTTCACCTGCGTCGGCGCGCTCTCCAAATTCAACGCGCTCGCGCTGATTTACGAGGCATTGGGCGCAGCGTCGGTGTCGAGCGCCATCTATCTCATCCTCGAATTCAGCCAGCCCTATGTCGGGCTCTTCAACATTCCGTCCGACGGCATTGATCACGTCATTGCCGCGCTGTCGGCGAAAGCGGCGCAACGCGATTGATCCGCTGGACGATCGCCTTGCGTGGTTACCGCGACACCCTGCTCGATCCCGTCCTCTTCACGAGAAGCAAGGCCGCCGTCAAGCGACGGCGCGCCTTGCGACAGATTGTCGTGGGTCGCGCGGAGCCGCTCGATGGCGCTGTCGATTTCATCGCGTTGGCGTTCAAGGTAACCGATCTGGTTCACGATCTGCTTCGGTTGCAGCCGCCGCTCGAGATCAGGGGTGTCTTTTGGGCCCTTGCCGTCGATCAGGTCATTGATTTCGGTCAAGGTGAAGCCGAGCTTCTTTCCCTGCAGAATCATCTCCATGCGCACCCGATCAGCGGCGCGATAGAGGCGGAGATTGCCCTCCCGGCTCGGCTTGATCAGGCCGCGAGCCTCGTAAAACCGCAGGGTGCGGGGACTGACGGCGTATAGCTGCGACATCTGGCTTATCGTCAATTCCGCCTGTCCTGGTTCGGGCTCGGCGACCGCTTTCCCTTCAGGCGCTGTGGCGGCTGCACTGGTTGAATAAGTGAGAGGCGACATTTGGCTCATGACCTTCCCTTTCGTCGGCGCCGTTGCGTTCGCGCCCTGCAAATTCGCGCGACCCTGCGCGATCATGCAATCGACAAATATGTGGAGGTTGGGTCGTCCGCGCCTCCGATCGATATTTCGTACGCGCTCGCGCTCTCCCGCCCCCCTTGTGGCCCGCAACTGGGGCGGGGACGCGCGCCGGCCCCTTGCCCCGGTGGCGTGACCTCACGCCGCAAGCGCCTGATCGAGGTCGCGGATCAGATCGTCGGCCGTCTCCAGCCCGATTGACAGACGAATGACGTCATCGCCGGCGCCGGCCGCGGCCCGCTGCTCGTCGGTCAGCTGGCGATGCGTCGTCGAGGCCGGGTGCAGGATCAGGCTGCGCGTGTCGCCGATGTTGGCCAGATGCGAGAATAGCCGCACGTTCTCGACCAGCTTCACCTCGTAACCGCCTTTGACTCCAAACGTGAACACCGCGCCTGCCCCTTTCGGCAGATATTTCCGCGCCAGATCGTAATAGGGGCTGTCCTCGAGGCCGGCGTAGGACACCCAGACGACCTTAGGGTGCTGGGCGAGAAATTCGGCGACCTTCCGCGCATTCTCGACATGCCGGCCCATCCGGACGTGCAAGCTCTCGATGCCCGTGATGGTCAGGAACGCGTTCATCGGCGCAAGCGCCGGCCCGAAATCGCGGAGCGCCACCGCCCGCGCTTTCGTCGTGAAGGCAAAGTCGCCGAAATTCTCGAAGAACTTGAGGCCGTGATAGGCCGGTTCCGGGTCGGTCAGCGACCGAAAGCGGCTGCCCTGCGACCAGTCGAATTTTCCGGACTCGACCACGACGCCGCCGAGCGAATTACCATGGCCCGACAGGAACTTCGTCGTCGAATGAACGACGATGTCGGCGCCGTGCTCGATCGGCCGGCATAGGTACGGGGTCGCGAGCGTGTTGTCGACGATGAGCGGGAGGCCCGCCGCATGCGCGATATCGGCGACGCGCCGGATGTCGACGACAATGCCGCCGGGGTTGGCGAGGTTCTCGATGAAGATCGCCTTGCACTTCGGCGTCAGGGCCCTGCGGAAATTCTCCGGCTCGGTCGGATCGACGAAATGGCAAGTCCAGCCGAGCTTCTTGAACGACAGCCCGAATTGCGTGAGCGAGCCGCCATACAGGTTGCGCGACGCGATGAATTCGCCGCCTGGCTCCATGAGGGTGAAGAAGGTCAAGAATTGCGCCGCGTGCCCCGACGCCGCGGCCACCGGGGCGCGGCCGCCCTCGAGGCTCGCCAGCCGTTCTTCGAGCACCGCGACCGTCGGGTTGGTCAGCCGCGAATAGATGTAGCCGAAATTGTGCAGATTGAAGAGCGAGGCGGCGTGGTCGACATCGTCGAACACATAGGCTGTCGTCTGATAGATCGGCGTCGCGCGCGCGCCGGTCGTCGCGTCGGGCGCGGTGCCGGCATGGATCGCGCGGGTCTCGAAACCGTAGTCGAGGTTGCGCGGCGGAAGGGGGCGCCGCCTGGTCCGGCGCGCCAGCGGCGGGTCCGGGGCGCGGTTCCGGATTATGCCGCTGTTGACGCCGCTCCACGACAATTCGCCGCCGAATCGCCCGAACTCGATCTTGGGGCACCGGTTCATGATGACTTCGATCCCTGCGGCCTCCGCAGTCGCCGCCGCCTCGTCGTTACGTATGCCCAATTGCATCCACACGACCTTGGCGCCGATCGCGATCGCGTCGGCGACAACGCCGGGCGCTTCCTGGGCGGCGCGGAACATGTCCACCATGTCGACCTTGTCCGGGATGTCGCGCAGCGTGGCGCAGACCTTTTCTCCGAGCAGAGTCTGGCCGGCGATGCCCGGATTGACCGGGATCACACGATAGCCTTTGCCTTGCAGATACTTCATGACGAAGTAGCTGGGCCGGTTCCAGTTCCGCGAGGCGCCGACCATTGCGATCGTCTTCACCCGCTCGAGGATCGAGCGGATTTTCGCATCGGAATAGAGGATCGGCGCCAGATCGGGCATGTCGCGCTCCGTCGGGAAAGCAGGCATCCTAGCGCAAGGCTGCGTGACCCTCATCCCCGCGATTGCCGCGAAAGCGCGCCGTGGTCGATCAGGAGGCGCTGTTTTCTCCGGCGGCGGTTCTGATCGAGGACAGGGCTCCCCAGGCAAAACGTCGTCGGCTCACTGCCCTCATCCGGCGCTCCGCGCCACCTTCTCCCGAACGGGAGAAGGGAGAGAAAGCTACCCCTTCGTCTGCAAAAATGTCAGGGTCTCACATGATCGCTTTTTGGAGACATTCATGCAGGCGATGGCGTTCAAAGCCGGAGACACGATCATCTCCGAGGGAGACGAGGGCGATACGGCGTTCTTCATCGTTGACGGATCGGTCGAGGTGATCATCGGCCGCGGCGCCGAAGCCAGGAGCGTCGGCGCGCTGAGAGAGGGCGAAGTTTTTGGCGAAATGTCCCTGATCGAGCCCGGGCCGCGATCGGCTACGGTCAAGGCGGCGACCGACGTCGAATGCCTCGCCATGTCCTATGAGGAGTTCGTCGCGGCGATCGAGGACCACCCGGAACGCGCGGTCGCGTTCATGAAGACGCTGGTGCGGCGGCTCCGCCAAATGAACCAGCTGATGGAGAGCATGGGACCCGACCGGCGCGGGTTTCGCGGGATGATTCGCGATTGGCGGAAGTCCGTTGGACCGGCCGAGATCGACCGCGACGCGGCCGATCTTTCCTGGACGATGCTGTGGTGATCTCGCGGCTTAGCCTCCCGCGGCTCGCCGATGGATTGCCTTCCGGCGCTCGCAATGACGGCGGGGTCTAATGCTCACGGCTTCAGCCGCCATCCGGTGCGGAAGATCCAGATGAGGACCGCAAGGCAGGCCGCGATGAACACCGCCGTGAAGCCGAGGCTCGCCGCAACGCTGACGTCGCCCTGGCCGTAAAAGCTCCAGCGGAAGCCGCTGACGAGATAGACCACCGGATTGAACAGGCTCGCCGTCCGCCAGAACGGCGGCAGCATGTCGATCGAATAGAATGCGCCGCCGAGGAAGGTCAGCGGCGTGACGATCAGCGCCGGAATGATGGCTAGCTGCTCGAAATTCTTCGCCCAGATGCCGACGATGAAGCCGAACAGGCTGAAGGCGACCGAAGTCAGCACGAGAAAGGCGATCATCCAGAGCGGATGCTCGATGCTGACCGGCACGAACAGCGTCGCGGTCGCGAGAATGATAAGGCCGATCCCGATCGATTTCGTCGCCGCCGCGCCGACATAGGCCGTCACCGCCTCGATCGAGGACATCGGCGCAGACAGGATTTCGAAGATCGTGCCGGTGAACTTGGGGAAGTAGATGCCGATCGAGGCGTTGGAGATGCTTTGCGTCAGAAGCGACAGCATCATCAGCCCGGGCACGATGAAGGCGCCGTAGCTGACGCCGTCGACTTCGTGCATGCGCGAGCCGATCGCGCTGCCGAACACGATGAAATAGAGCCCGGTGGTGATGACCGGCGTTGCGACGCTCTGCCAGATCGTGCGCACGGTGCGCGACAGTTCGTAGCGATAGATCGCCCAGATCCCGCCGAGGTTGACCCTGCTCATGCCGCCCGTCCCACCAGATCGACGAAGATGTCCTCGAGGCTGCTCTCCGTGGTTTCGAGGTCCTTGAAGTCGACGCCGAGTTCGCACAGACGTTTGAGCAGCATCGGCACGCCGGCGTCCTCGGCGGCCGCGTCGAAGCGGTAGCTGAGCTTGCAGCCGCCGTCCTCGAGTTCGATCGGCCAGCCGGCGAGCCCGGCTGGCAGCGCGGACAAGGGATGTTGCAGCGTCAGGGTGAGGCGCCGCTTGCCGAGCTTCCGCATGAGCCGCGCTTTGTCCTCGACGAGGATGATGCGGCCCTTGTTGATGACGCCGACCCGATCGGCCATCTCCTCGGCCTCCTCGATGTAGTGGGTGGTGAGGATCACGGTGACGCCTTCGCCGCGCAACCTGCGCACGAGGGTCCACATGTCGCGGCGGAGATTGACGTCGACGCCGGCCGTCGGCTCGTCGAGGAACAGAACGTCGGGCTCGTGGCTCAGCGCCTTGGCGATCATCACCCGCCGCTTCATACCCCCCGACAGCTCGACGATGCGGGCGTCGCGCTTCTCCCACAGGGAAAGGTCGCGCAGAAGGCGCTCGACGAAGGCCGGATCGGGCGGTCGCCCGAACAGGCGCCGGCTGAACGACACAGTCGCCCAAACGGTGGCAAAGATGTCGAGCGCGATCTCCTGCGGCACGAGGCCAACCTTCGCGCGGGCGGCGCGGTAATCGTGCGTCACGTCGTGGCCGTCGACGAGCGCCTTGCCCGAGGTCATCGACACCGTGCCGCAAATGACGCCGATCAGCGTCGTCTTGCCCGCGCCGTTGGGCCCGAGGAGCGCGAAGATCTCGCCCCGCTCGATGGCGAGATCGACCGCGTCGAGCGCGAGATGGCCCGTCGAGTAACGCTTGGTGACGGCGGCGACGGAGATCATCGGCGGCATGGAGGACTTTCGAGGGGCGCACAGGCGGGCGCCTGCGGACCCGCGGCGGGGTACGACCTATTTAGGCGGGTCGGGCGCGGCCGTCGACGTGCGGGGCGCCAACTTGGGCCTCGGCGCAGGTAGCTGGCTACCGAATTCACACAAGTCTTATTCGCAACGCTTTTCATGGAGTTGCGCGGCGGGCTGGAACGAAGACGACGCCTCGTTGCGAAGGCCGAGGGGCGGGAAATCGAATGCCCTGGTCCGGCGC